>Ga0182030_10016558_pt1 | contig 14343 bp, 14 predicted proteins | sample 812S3MmetaG_FD_121299 | JGI IMG/M metagenome (GOLD analysis project Ga0182030, IMG submission 121299) | Permafrost microbial communities from Stordalen Mire, Sweden - 812S3M metaG (Illumina Assembly) | ecosystem: Environmental > Terrestrial > Soil > Wetlands > Permafrost | place: Sweden...
GCTTCTCTAAGAATATAATTACTAGACTTTACATCTGGAGTTGGGCGACGTCTACCGAAAAGCGTTTCAACGTATCCATCCTTTAATGCCTTTTCTTTAACTGAATCAATGTATTTTTTTAATTTTGGTCTAACCTCAAAATAACGTTTTATGAAATTTTGGGCTTGTTCGTATGACATGTCACTTTGGGCAACCAAGCCATGTGCGCTGACACCATACATTATCCCGAAATTAACAACCTTGGCATCCCTGCGCATAGTTTTAGTAACGTCTTTCAAATCGCAGTTATATATTTGAGAAGCAGTAATCGCGTGAACATCAACATCTCGGTTAAACTGTTCGATTAGATCTTTATCGTCTGATAAATAAGCTGCTATCCTAAGTTCAAATTGACTATAGTCCGCACTAATAAGACTGTTGCCTTCCCCGGCTTCAAAACTTGTCCGTATTCGTTTTCCTAAATCTGTTCTAACGGGTATATTCTGGAGATTTGGGTCAGTTGAGCTCAGCCGTCCCGTTTGAGCGACTGTTAAATTAAAAGTCGTATGCAAACGTGAATTCTCGTCTACTTGACGTGGCAAGGCTTCAACATAAGTATTATTTAATTTTGTCAGTTCACGGTATTGAGTTATAAGATTGATAATTGGGTGGATGCCACGTAATTTATCTAGCTCTTGTGCGGCTGTCGAATAACCAGTTTTACCTTTTTTAATACCTTTGGGCGAGATCGATAAATATTTTTCATCAAATAATGTTTCCGCCAACTGTGATGGGCTAGAGATATTAAACTCTCTGTCGGCATAACCGTAAATTTTTTGCTCAACATCTGATATTGTTCCGATTATCTCGCTATGAAATTTATTCAAGTATTTAGTGTTTAGCAATATTCCTTGATACTCCATACGAGCAAGAACGCTAATTATTGGCCAGTCAATGGTCTCTGCAACCGATAGTAACTTTGCATCGTCCCTTATTTCTTTAGCTTGTTTTTCATACAATTGAGAGATTATAGCTATAATTTCTGGAGCCCTCGCAAGTAGTTCTTCGTTATCTAAATTATCAAGTGGCGAACCACCATAACCGAGTTCAGTTTGAGCTAATTCGGTTAAAGTTTTCTCACGCCGCAGAGAATTTAATAAAAATGCACAGAGCAAAACATCATGTTTGATTGGTGGCAAATCATTACAACCCAGATCAAGAAGTAACTTCAAAGTAGATTTAACGTCATAGCCAGTAAACTGGAAGTGTGATTTATCTAAATATGCGCGTATTTTTTCTTTACTTACTTTAGTAAGATCAATGCAATAAGTAGTTCTAGCCTCAGAACTAAGTATTAGCACTTGTGGGTGCATGCCGTGCTTTCCAGCGCTTCGTGAATATACAAATAAGTTGGCTGATTCTTTTAAGTTGAGGGTAGCTAATTTTTTATCAGTATCAATTAGTATATTCTCACCTGGCTTGAGAGATAGAGACCGACCTTCGGCTTCGTTACCTACTTCGATCTTCATAACGTCTGGTAGTTGTCGAATCAAATTCCGAAATTCTAATTTCTGGAGAACATCCAGGACTTCCTTTGGTTTAACCTTGCTGCCGTCTACTTCTTTAAGATTAAGCTTGATTGGAGCATCAACCCAGATCATAGCTAGCTCTTTACTTAAGTAAGCTAATTTCTTGCCCGCTTCGAGTTTTTTGCGAGTTGAGTCTTTAATCAAGCCCAGGTTTTCGTATACGCCATCGAGAGTTTTAAAATTACTCAATAGATCGATTGCCGTCTTTTCGCCAATTCCTGGAACTCCTGGTATATTATCCGAAGAATCACCTTTAAGTGCTTTAAGGTCTAGGAATTGGTCAAAACTAAGTTGGTATTTAGCCTTAAAGCTTTCGGGGCTATATAGTTCAATATTTGATAAGCCAGTTTTTAAGATGTAAATCTTAGTCATAGGGCTAATGAGTTGAAGCATATCTAGGTCAGATGTTATAAGGACGGTTTCTATGCCCTGAGATTCAGCTTGCACCGCAAGAGCGCCCATAATATCATCGGCCTCATAGTCATCTAACTCGTACAAAGGCCAACCAAAGGCGTCTAGCAGCTCGTGTAGAACAGGAATCTGCTCATAGAAATCAGCCGGAGGTGGTTTACGACCCGCTTTATACTGGGGATACATTGCTAGTCGTTTACGAATATTGGTTTTAGGTTTATCCCAAGCAATAGCTACATAATCCGGTTTAAGTCTTTTCATGACCTCTAGAGCCATAATAGCAAAACCATAAACTCCTCCAGTTGGAGTACCGTCTTTTGTACTAAGATTAGGCATTGCATAATAACCACGATAAAAAACTGATTTACCGTCAATAATTGCCAGTTTTTTGGGTGGTGTCGAACCGCTCATATCTCTAGTATAAGCTACTTCTTGTCATTGGCTAGCTTAAGCGAAAAGGCTACGAAAACAGACTTTTTTCGATTTTCTCTAAAAATGGTCCAATAACTTCGCTGTTATTATCAATAAAGACATCTGCCTTCTTTCTTACTTCGGACATATTAAGAGTTGCCTCATCTCCCGAGTGGTGCATCTCAGCCTCTTCGGCAGCTATAAACTGTACAAAAGTAATGTTATCATCTGCGGCACGGTGAGCTCCACGCGATGATTGACTGGTTCGGACGCGTTCAAAACGAATTTTAGGCATGGCATCGAGCCAGATTAACTTACCCCCTAGTTCGTGAATACGATCTGCTTCACCGGGATTACGCAGACTCGCTATAGCAAGGCCTCGATATTTATCGGGGTGTTTATTATAAATTTCTAAAGCCCTGTCTATAAGAACCCCCAGACCATTTTCTCTTCTCCACTCAGCGCTTAGCTCCCGAGCATATTGTCTAGAAAGGGGAAGGCCTCGACGACGTAGTTCGTCGCGCAATATATCGGTAACTGATATAAACAAAAAATTATATTTTTTGGCTAATGTTTCACCCAATGTGTCTTTACCGGAACCGTTTGTACCAGATATACCTATTAAGTTCATTGGCGCTTACTTTATGTAGTCGTAAATCTTCCGAGCGTCTTTATGTTTTCGTAGTTTGGCTAAAGCTTTGGCTTCAATTTGGCGTATGCGTTCCCTTGTAACGGTAAATTCCTGACCAACTTCTTCAAGGGTGTGTTGTTTCCCGTCTTCGAGGCCGAATCTGAGTTTTAATATTTTTTGTTCACGTTCGGTTAAGGCTCCGAGCATTTCTTTGACGTGTTCCTTGAGCAACTGCCCAGTGGCTGATTCTTCCGGAGTCATAGTGTCTTCGTCTTCAATAAAATCAGCCAACACTGATTCTTCCTCGTCGTCACGAATTGAGGCATCGAGACTAGATATATCCTGTTTGATCTTCATGATGTGCTCGACTTTATCGACATCGATTTCCATGGCCTTAGCGATTTCGTCGTTGCTTGGTTCGCGGTTTAACTCTTGAGTCAAACGTCGTTGTGTACGAAGTAGTTTGTTAATTGTCTCAACCATATGTACGGGAATACGTATCGTTCGAGCTTGGTCGGCAATTGCTCTTGTAATAGCTTGACGAATCCACCAAGTCGCATAAGTACTAAACTTAAAGCCCTTATCCGGATCAAATTTTTCAACAGCCCTAAGTAATCCAGTGTTCCCTTCTTGTATTAAGTCCAAAAGATCAAGACCACGGCCCACATAACGTTTCGCTATTGATACCACAAGACGCATATTTGCTTCGGCCATTTTATCCTTAGCGCCTTTGTCACCAGCAACAACTTGTTTGGCTAAAGTTAATTCCTCTTCAGCCGATAGAAGTGGGATCTTTCCGATTTCTCGCAAATAAAGACGAACAGAGTCGTCGGCTATATCGTCTAGATAATTCTGGTCTGTAAGATTGACCTCTTCTTCATCTTCAATAGCCCACTCATCATCAAAAGGAACAGTCCCAGGTTCTGGGGCAATTATTTCAATGTTTAGCTCGGCTAGTTCGGTATATAGAGAATCAAGCAATTCAACGTTATCATCAGAGATAGCCTCAAGTATCTCTTGTTGAGAAATTTTCTTATCTTTTTTTGCCTTAACTAGTAGTTTGGCTTTCGCTTCTTCAAGCTCAGCTTGCTTATTTTCTTCAGATGGAATAACTTTTTTGACCATTTCTTTTATGACTCCTTGACTTGTTTAAGTAATACATCGAGTTGTTTAGCTCGGGCTAGTAATACGTCTGTATCGGCTATCCCAGCTGATTTAAGTTGCATAGATAATTGTTTTTTTTGTGTCTTAACATATTGCTCTATCAGATAGGTTTGTAACCTGGATGCTTCGTATCGCAATTCAAGTAAATCTAAATCTTGATAGAGCTCCTCATACTGTAGTGATAATATTTTAACATAATCACTGACTGATTCCAAGGCTAGAGAGTTATTGGCGTCCCCTACAAAATCAGGATTTTCGTGAAGGAATTGCAGTAGCTGTTGGGCTGGAAGAGTTAATAGCATCCCCTCCGTTATGGGAACGCTGAAGTCTCGAAGCTTCGGCTGCATTAGCATCAACGCTAAAAAATGATCTTGTGATTTTGTGTTTTCTTCATTTTTTTCGACTGCCGGTTGTTCGACATGACGACGCGTCGTTCTGGCAATATTATTTTTATCACTCAGCTTACTAACCAAAGCGTCTCTTGTAACACCTAGTATATCGGCAACTTCTTGTATATAGTGATCCTGCTCAACTCTATCGGAGAGTCTTTGGACAACAGTCATTATAATATCGCTAAATTGACGTTTGCCGACAGCGCTCGTAATATCTAGTTCTTTACGATAGTGGTCAATTAACCAATCTAGAGCATACTTCGCTTTGCCGATCGCTACTTGCCACTGTTCTGGGCTCTTAGCGATTAACTCATCAGGATCTTTACCTGTCGGGATAGTAATTATTCCCAGGCTGACGCCAACTTTAGACGCAATTGGTATTGCTCTTTCGGTCGCGTTTATTCCGGCAGAGTCGGCGTCAAAACATAATCTTATATCTGTCGTTAGTCTACTTAACGCTTTTAGTTGATACTCCGTCAAGGCAGTGCCAGCAGTAGCAACAACTTGCTCAACACCTATTTGGTTACTAGCAATAACGTCTAAGTTTCCTTCAACTAAAATCACATATTTGTGCCGATGAATCGCTGTTTTTGCAAAATGTAGACCATAAACATGACGAGACTTATCATAAAGAATTGTCTGTGGGGTATTAATATATTTTGGAGCATTCGGTCCTTCGTTCAAAGCCCTCGCCGTGAAACCAATAATCCGGCCTTGACTATCAGCTAAAGGGATCATAATACGTCCACGGAACATATCTACTAAGTTGTTATAGCGGTGACTTATCAAGCCCGCTTGTTCCATCTCGGTTTCACTAAAGTTTTTAGACTTTAAAAAATCTAGTAAAGCGTGTCCAGTGTTTGGAGAATAACCAATCTGCCATTTAAGGGCCGTTTGTTTTGTGAAATTTCGCTCACGAAGTATATAGCTTAGGGCTTCTTTATTTCTACTAAATTGTGTTTGATAGAATTTTGCAGCAAGTTCCATCGCCTCATATAATCGTTCTTTTTTCTTGGTATTTGATTTATGGCTACCGTTCCCATATTGTTCAAGATCTACCCCAGATTTTCGAGCTAATAATTCCAAGGCTGCTCGGAAATCTATCCCTTCCATGTCCATCACGAAACTAAAAACATTGCCACCCTTACCGCTACTAAAGTCATGCCAAATTTGCTTTTCTGGACTGACTACAAAACTTGCAGTCTTCTCAGCGTTAAAGGGGCTTAAGCCCTTCCAATTCCGTCCTGAGCGTTTGAGCGTCACATATTCTGCTATTACGTCCTCTATTGCCAGGCGACTCTTGATTTCCTCAACAGCGTCCATATAGATAGTTTATAAACTTAGTTGTTGAAAGTAAAAGAAATTATTGTTTTATATGCTTTTATCTTTAAATGATTTACTCTAGAATAATGCTTATGCCTCCCACGCAATCCATTAACACCGCATCTCAGAATCCCTACGATTTTATCGTAAATAGTGGATCAAAGCCAAAAAAACAGAGTTTGCTTAATTCGCAGACACCTTTCAGGCAACGACTTTTAGTTATATTGGGTGGTGCAGTAATTCTAATTATTTTAATTGTCGTAATATCTTCAATATTTAGTAGCAAACCAAAAACAGCCGGGCTAATTTCTATCGCTGAAGAGCAAGACACTTTAAGCTCTATTGCAGCAATAGCTGGGCAAAACGCTAACCAACAAGTTTCTAAAAATCTTGCTGCAAATATAACTCTGACGATGACATCAGGACAGACTAATGTAGTAAACTATATAGAATCAATTGGTAAAAAAATAACCCCTGCTTCCCTTGTCACTAGCCACACAACCCAATTGTCTAGTCAGCTTTCATCTACTCCATCCAATAATTTTGACTCTTCCTATATCCAGCTCACCCAAACCGAGTTGGCAAGCTACTTAACTATGCTAAAATCAGCATACTCATCAAGCGACCCGGTAAGTCAAAAACAAATACTCAGTAACTTATATGGTTCTGCGACATTACTAGTAAAAGAGGCTAACTCAGCAGCTAGTGATCTATAGTTGATCTCTTGTTAAGTCATAAGATAGTCGGATAAAACCTTGGATCTCTGGCCAATCTATCTGGCCAGTAAGCACGATTGTATTCCAGTGTTTATTATTTAATTTTTGACCAGGCATTACAGTCTCATATTTTTCTCGTAAAACCGTAGCGAGTTCTGGTTCACACCTTAAACTTATCTTTAATGGTTTTGTTAGCTCTAGTAATGCAACTAACTTATCATATGCTTTAAATAAAATGACGTTGTCGGGTGGTACTTCTTCTTTAACTACGCCACTTAAACTAGTTAGATAATCCTCGATTATTTGCTGATTCATGAAATCTTAACTTTTGTTTTTCTTAAACCAGTCTAAATAATACTGTAATTCCGCGATTGAGGCTTGAATATCGTCAAAGGCGCGGTGGCTATTTGTCTTTTCATAATCAATGCCATATTTACCCTGAAATAGTATTTTCAATGTGCTGACATCAAGCATTCGATAATGCAGAGCCAAATCAAGGGTCGGCCAGTATTTTTTAATAAACAATCGATCGTTATGAATAGAGTTTCCGGCTAGAATGGCAGGTTGTGAAGAAAAATATTTTTTTAGTAAGCCTGTCAGTTCTTCTTCAATGGTGCTTAGTTGTTTCCCGTCGTTTATTTTAGACAAAAAATCATCCCGATTTTCAGGATACTCCTGCCACCAACTGTTTTTTTGCATCCTCTCAGCCACGAGTTCCTTGGGCTGTTTTACGCGGGCTTCGTAGCTTGCTAGAGTTTTGAAGTTAAAATCGGTTATCTCAGCAGCAATCTCCAAGATACAGTCTTTATCGGGGTCCAAACCGGTCATCTCAAGATCAACCCAAAAAAGTTTGTTTGGTAGTAAGCTACTACCCGACATAGCAAGTTTCAAATATAGTATTTTGTCTGTACATTAGTGGCAATTATACTGCCCCTTTTATTGAAAATGAAACTTTAGTTTTTGGATCGAGCACTAGAAAGTGCATCACTATACCATTTTGTATCTGCTAGCATGTTCTTAAGAGCAGACTGCGGACCATAAGGGTTTGCTTTAATTTCTTCACTTAAATTTCCCTGCTCGTCAATAACCCCAGATACTTGTCCGATGAAATAAGTCGCGGACGGAACAGTGACTGCGTGAAGTCCTGGTATAACACCCCGCAAGTGTCCAACCGCTTGTGCCCCACCAGTTGAACCATGCGCTAAGAGTGCTACGGGTTTCTGTTTAAACTGAAAATCAATATAATCAAGAGCATTTTTTAAGGCTGCAGGATAAGAGCGATTGTATTCTGGTGTAATCAAAATGTAAGCATCTGCTCCTTTAATCTTATCTAGGAATTTTTGAGCGATCGGATTCGGCTTTCGTTCAGGATTGTACTGTGGAGAAATTGGTTCGTCTAAGAATGGTAAATCATAGTCCAATAAATCAATTATCTCTACCTCAGTGTCGGCGAGATTTTTAGCTTCATTAGCCGCCCATGGTGCTAATAAATGACTTACTCGTTCTGGTCTTGTGCTGCCAATAATAATCTGTAACTTCATTTTTACCTTCCTTATGATATACTTTATATAGTATTAACTATTGTATAGGCTATACTATACTTTGTAAAGTATTATAATAATTAATTATGAAACCCTTAGAACCTAAAACTGGCTGCATAGCCACAGCATCGAAGATTATTGGCAATAAGTGGACTGCTTTAATTATTAGGGACCTCTCTACTGGGCCCAAGCGTTTCTGTGAGCTGGAAAGCTCGGTGAAAAACATTAATCCCCGGACTCTTAGCCAGCGTCTCGATGATCTTGAAGAGTATGCTGTCGTTACCAAGAAAAGCTTTTCGGAAGTACCACCTAGGGTCGAATACACACTAACACCAAAAGGCAATGACTTACTACCAATTATCCGACAAATGGCTAATTGGGGTGATAAATACTCTGATCAACTTGCGTAAGAAAAACTATTTTTTCTTTTCAAAATCCAAACAGGTTGAGTTAATACAATAGTGCTTCCCTCCCGGGGCATCAGCATCATCAAAAAGGTGGCCTAAATGACTACCGCAGTTCTTACAAAGAGCTTCTACCCGGTGCATCCCCATACTATCGTCATCAACTAGTTTAATTGCATCACTATTCATAACGTCCGAGAAACTAGGCCAACCACTAAGCCCGGGAGTATGGGATTCATATTTATTCTTACTACTGAATAATTTTGCCCCACAAACTGCGCATAAATACATCCCGTCTTCTTTGTGATTAAGATACTTACCACTAAAAGGTGATTCTGTACCGCCCTGTCTCATAATCTTATACTGTTCAGGGGTTAACTTTTTTTTAATCTCTTCTTCTGATATGTTCATTTCTTATCGTCTTTCTTTTTATCGAGTTTTTCCAGTCGGAGACCCTTGATTACAAAATAAACAACTACCAGGATAAGCAAAAAGGAAATAATATCACTAATAACCTGCCCGTAATTTAAGGTATTTACACAGGTAGCGGCTTTGCTGTTTAAGCAGACTGTTTTATCGGCCAGATTTGTTCCACCCATAACCATGCCAATTATAGGGTTAATTAGATTGGAGACAACTGATTTAATCAGTACGGCAGCTGAGCTACCTATAACGAAACCGACTCCAATACCAACAACTCCCTGTTCTCTGACAAAATTAATAAATCCCTGGAATGGTTTAGGTACTTTTAGACGCTCAATACCTTGACTACGGCTACTTATTGTCGGCCGAACAACTGTTCGATTAACTCGAACTTCGCCTGTATTAACTCGGGGTTTTTTTCTCGTCGCCATATTTAATTTTTATTATACCTAATTATAAGAAAACAAAGAATTGCTTATGTTTATATGTTTTCAGGAGCTGGTATTCCGAGTAAATCAAGGCCTTGCTTAAGAATGGTGGAGTATTTTTCGACAAGCATAACCCGTAGCCCTTGGCGTTGGTCGTCGATCACTCGATTTTGCTCATAAAATCTATTAAAAACTTGCGCTAACTCATAGAGATAAGTACAAACTTGATGGGGCATAAATTCTGTACTAGCTTTTTCTATAACTTCTATAAATTCGCCCATTTTTCTAAGTAATGATCGCTCACTTGGGTTTAATGCAACTCCGTCAATATTATGCTCGGTAGTTTGTTCAACTTTTTTTAATATGCTTTTTGCTCTAGCGTAAGCGTACTGAAGATATGGTCCACTATTACCTTCTATGCTGACTGACTCCGCTGGATCATAGATAATATCTCCACCCATCCGAGTTCTTAATAAAGAGTATTTAACCGCGCCCAACACAGAATCCTGATTGTCTTTACCAGTCAGCTGTTTATTAGCTTCTGACGCGCTATTTAGTACGTCGACAGCCCTAAGAAAATTACCAAGACGACTGCTCATTTTGACGCCACCAACGAGCTTTACAAGCCCATGTGTAAGATGGGTAGTGGCACGGACTAAGTCGGGGTTGAACTGTTCAATGCTTTTTTGCACTACTGCCATATACTGTTCTTGTTCATTAGCTGTAATAATTATCGACTTATCGAAGTGATAGTCTTCAAATTTACGAATAATTAAACCGACATCCTTGGCCTCGTACGTTGGTAGACCGTCAGAATTAATAAACACCCTCGTATGAAGACCGTACTTTTCACCTCTAAATACAACGGCCCCTTCACTTTCTTCGTATACACCTTTAGCTAGTTGTTCTCGTACGGTTGATAGCCCGAGTTCTTCAACTTCACTCTCGGCATAGAACTTTTCGAATTTAGTACCTATTAAGTCATAGAACTTCCGGAAATATTCATAACTCCATTCACGAGTCATCCAGTATAGTTGAGCTAAGCTAGAATCATGATCTTTAGTCTCTTGTACTTGGTATATCTGTTTATTAATTTTTGATATCTCGACTTTGGCTTCGGGATTTGTTTCATACTGTTGGCTACCATCAACATACCTCTCGGCCATCCATTCGGTTCGTTCGTCAATCGATAAGCTGGCGTACTTTTCTGGCAGTCCATCCTGAAGTTCTTTCTTCATAGACCATAGTGTTTTTGCAACATGCATACCAACGTCACCGCCGTAATTAACGCGGTGTACGGTTGCCCCACTCCACTCTAGTAAGTTAGCTATTGCATCACCGACAATTGAAGTATAAAGATGCCCGGCGTGCAAAACCTTAAAAGGATTTGGGTCTGAATATTCAACAACTATAACTTCACCTGTTAGGGATCTTGGAGGTTGAGTTTCTAAAGCTTGAAATAAGGCGGTGTCATTTAAAGTGAAGTTGATGAAGCCTGGTTTAATAGCTGAAACCCGCGCTAGGTCATTTAGGTCGCTATTTAATTTTAGGGCTAAGGCCTCGGCGATATCAATTGGAGATTTACCCAGCCTGCCTGCCAATTTCATCGCTACGTTAGTCGAGAAGTCTCCGAATTGTTCTTCGGGTCTACTAAGTTCAACATATATATCAATATTAAAAAGGGCTTCAATAGAACTTTTTGCAGCCAGTGATATTTGTTGTTCCATTACTGTAACTAAGTATATCAGCTAGCTATTGCTCTTTAGTATTTTGAATGAGCTATCTGGCTTGGCTTTGATGGACGTAAATTATTCATAATACTGCATATTACTAAATAGAAAGTTCCAAGCAAAACGAAGAACATCAATGTCGTCGTGAAGGCTTGGAGATGATGCAATGGGTCTATAATCTGGTTCGAGATATCAAATAATATGCCCTGAGGGTTTACTATTAAATCCCAACTGCTCCAGCGTAAATCACGGCCGAGATAGATTGCAAAACTACACACAACCAAAGATAGACTTATTAGACCGTTGGTCCAGGCGACACTGATAAGTCGTTTTTTTAACTCCAGGTGGACTTGGTATAAGCTAATATATCCCAACAATAGACCATTTAGCATAAATGAAACCATCATTACTGTGTCATACAAAAGGTCAGTCGTTGAAACGCTTTGGAGGTGTAGTAAATCACTAACAATATAAAAACTATTCGGTAGAAAAGCCAGCCATAAAACCGTCCATACCATCGGTCGTAAGGCTAACCAGGGGTGATATGCAAGGGAGCGCCTTAAAAGAATGACAAATAAAAGTGGTAACCAGGCAAGCAATAAATTCCAACCCAAGTACCAGTATATAAAGCTATGTGTTGATATTATGTGAACTGCCAATATCCCAATGCTGGCGCAACTTGAGAATACTAGCGCTGCCAACGTAGAATTACGCCTGAAATACTCTATAGATTGCATGACATTAGTATAGCAATAATGCTTGTTTATTTTTTGACGGCGATGAAGCTAATAACAAATTGAGCTCCACCCCCTGGATAGTTGCGCACAATAATGCTGGCTTTGTTGGCTTTAACTATTTCTTTAGCCAGTGATAAGCCTAGACCATAGCCGGCTACTTTCGCACTTCTAGATTTATCACCTCTGTAAAGTCTGTTAAATATAAGCGGCAAATCTTCCTCGCTTATACCGGGCCCCTCATCTCGAATACTTAAATGGTAGTTATCGTTATCTTTAACCGCGTGGATATAAATAGTAGTACGAGATGGGCTGTATTTAATAGCATTGTCGATAATGATAGTAACTAGTTGTACGAGACTCTCAAATTGCCCTAGTACTGTCACGTTATTTGTGACATCTACCGATAGAGTTATGTGCTTATTCTTGGCAAATTTAGCGGTATTATCGCTAGCTAGATCGATAACTTTTGCAATATTCACGGGTGTAAGGCTTAAACTGACATTATTATATTGAGTTAGAGCAAGTAAACTATCGGCAAGGTTCTCGAGTCTCTGAGCTTCTTCGAGATTGCTTTTTATAAGTTCTCTTGTCTCAGACAAAGTTGCGTCTTTTTGATGGAGAAAAACTTCATTTTCAAGACGCAAGGCTGCCAGAGGAGTCCTGAGCTCATGACTAGCGTCAGCGGCAAACCTGGCCTGAGCGTTGTGGGCCTCTTCTATCGGCCTTAAAGCCTTTCCTGCGTACCAATAACTAAGAAGACCGCCAACAACTAGAGCAAAGAGATTAATTAATATAACGTCTTCAATCAGTGCACGATGAACGTCAGTGGATTGTCTAGTTTGGTAATTATTAAAGTAATTAGGTTGTACTGGAACAGAGTAATAATTATTGATAAGTTCTTTTACTACGCCACGATCATCTTGATCTGCGTGGTCGAACGTGAACCTAGCCAGTCCCATGAAACTAAGGGTCAAAACCAAACTTAATACAATTAAAATTAGTAAATAAAATCCCGTTAACTTAAGTCGTGCTGAATGAAAAATACCTGTTGACCAGCGAGATGATTCTTGGTTATCTTCATCGTCTCTCTTCGGGAAGACAGAGTCGTAATAACTCCGTAATCTTGCTTTAAATTTGTCCATATCTAACTAACCTTGTATCCGTAGCCACGAACGGTTTTAATAACTGCTTCCCCTGGACCAATTTTTTTCCGTAAATTTGCCACGAACGTCTCGACAGTATTATGTTGTACGCGTGACTCATCAGCCCAAACGTGATCGAGAAGCTGCTCTTTACTCAAAACCTCACCTTTATGACGTAATAAATACTCTAGAAGTTGAAATTCCTTGGCTGTTAAGCTGACGACCTCTTTATTATAAATAACTTCTTTCGAAATGGTGTTTAACTCTAACTTATTAGTCCCTAAAATATTACCGCTATGGGCTTTTGGCCGACGCAATAGAGCTCTTATTCTCGCTAGTAATTCATCGTAACTAAAAGGCTTGATCAAATAATCGTCGGCTCCGACATCAAGACCTTGAACTTTGTCGCCTATAGTAGTCCTTGCGGTTAGCATCATAATTGGAACCTGTTCACCTCGTTCCCTCCAGACGCTAATTAATGCCGGACCATCGTATCCGCCAGGAATCATCCAATCTAGAATAACCAAGTCATAATTCCCGTCCTTAACTAGTCTCTCGGCGGTATCACCATCATCGGCAACATCAACTATATAACCCTCAGCGGTTAAGCCTTTTTCTAGACTGCGAGCAATCTTCTGCTCATCTTCAACTACTAGTATTTTCATAATTTAATGCCTTAGTGTTACCGATTAATGGTCTCATGTTGACCTGCGAATAACCTGTGGGGTTGAATAATCCTTCGTTTAGGCTAATTCACTCTTAAATTTTTCAATCATATCTACAGGGGTTGGGTTTAACCCATTAAGAAGTGCAGTATAAATACTAACGAAATCTCCTAGCGAGATACTCCATAGCAATTGCTCGACTAAATTATTACCGGTAGCTTCAACTACAATAGGATCAGGCCTCAAACCCGATAAGAGTTTTGCGGTTACTAAAAATCGTTTCTGTGTTTGAGGGTTCTCGAGTTTACTCCGAATGTCTATTACCGTGTAGGGTTTATCGGTAGGTTGTTTGGTCCAACCTAAGAATTCATTATGATTGAACTCTGGTATCTGGTTGCACCAGGCTATTTGCTTAGCGTTTTCGTTAAAACTAATTTTCCACTTATATGCTGCTGGAAATAGTTTTGGCCCGGCATAGATCACTACAGATTTTCCGACACATTCTTGAGCAATCTGTTTGGCTAAATTCTGGTTTGTTGGAACGGTTGATAACCAATTTTCCGAAGCATCGGCTAAGAATTTATAATAACTACTCAGCTCATCAGCCTTCCCTTCAGTGATTTTTAGACCGTCAGTTATAGTTAAAAGAGCTTTCAA
>Ga0182030_10016560_pt1 | contig 14341 bp, 12 predicted proteins | sample 812S3MmetaG_FD_121299 | JGI IMG/M metagenome (GOLD analysis project Ga0182030, IMG submission 121299) | Permafrost microbial communities from Stordalen Mire, Sweden - 812S3M metaG (Illumina Assembly) | ecosystem: Environmental > Terrestrial > Soil > Wetlands > Permafrost | place: Sweden...
AGTGCGGCTTCACGGTCTCATTTCGGGTTACTTCAGCATGTCTTCAAGTGTGTCGTGACCTGCAGAGTCGAGGTAAACCTCGCTCTGATTTTTTGCCTTCTTATAATCCGGAGGACGTCTGAAGCTTTCCTGGCGCACCTTGGCTTTTTCAGCCAGAGAGGTTTTTAAAATGGTATGAACTCCTCCTTTTCTGTTCTTATAAGTAAATTCCAACGGATAGGCATGGCTTTCTGGCATAGAAAAAAATTTCGAAGCGAAACGTGCCATATTTCTATTCTGGCTAATGCTTGGACAACCAGCAATTTCGCCTGATATGACAGTTTGTTTGTCCCATTTGCCGATCGCATTGCTCGTGAACTTTTCTGGATTTTTCAAAATCTCGACAGTTGTTGGTAATGAAAGTATGCTGCTCGTTCTGGTGCCAGCTGGCCTGAGATCCAGGTAATCGGTGTATCTCTCCATTTTATTGATGAACGACAATGCGGGCGCAAACTGCGCGATAGGCGTTGTCCAATACTCTTTACTTTTGTGATTTAAAATCGTGACTTCATTAGTCCGTGAGTTAATGATGAAAGTAGTTGCATTTGCATTGTTATCGAATCTGCAAAAATCTCCAGAGACCAGGGTCTCAATCGGTCCGACTTCCTCAGACAATTGTCGAAGATGATATCCGTTGATCGAGTCAATCTCGGCTCCCGTCGCTGCATTGGAAAAGATCGATAAATTAGCGGTGACAAATAACAACAGCAAAATCCCTCTAGTTCTACAATGCGTCATTTGAACTGTCATTTGAACTGTCATTTGTTTGTTTTCTTCCTAAAAGAAAACTCGGTAGCACCGTTAGTAGTACCACCGAATTTTGATTGTTAGAGAACTGCTGTTTCAGTCACTTTTAGTGCCACTCAGTTTTTACCTGCTGTAGCGTTTGCCGCCGAGGTCGATGTCGCATTGTCAGCTGTTTTGTGGACCTGACTCTTTACGACTTCAATAGCTTTGGCGAGTTGAACGTCTTTACCATCGGTTGGCTGGCGCTTGAAGTTCTGATAGCTGAGGTCTATCCACCATGGTCCTTTGTTCTTCGTATAGTCCTCTTCTTTCAGGTCGACTTTGTAGTCAGGAATGATTCCGACTTTGTGGATATCGGTATCATTAGGGGTCAAGTATCTGGCGATGGTGACGTTGATGCCGGAACCATCGTCCAATTTGTTAATAGCTTGCACAAGTCCCTTGCCAAAAGATTTTTGACCGACCAATTTGGCTCTCAAATTATCACGCAGGGCACCACTCAGAATTTCACTGGCGCTGGCACTACCACCGTTGATCAATACAACCATTGGCTGATGAGTCAGCGGTCCGTTGCTGAGGTTCTTTTGTGGACTCTTGTAACCTTCAGCGTCGATGGTGCTGACAATGGTATCTTCTTTGTTCAAGAACATACCTGCTATATCAATCGCATTCGACAATAGACCACCGGGATTATTCCGCAAGTCGATAATCAAGCCATCAGCACCGGAAAGTTTCTTCAATGAAGCTCTCATTTCTGAATTCGCTTTTTGTGAAATGAAGCTATCCAGTCGAATATAACCAATGTTGTCTGGTAGCATTTCGCTTGTTGCTACTGCACGTATCGGAATCTCAGCACGGCTGAGCTGCACCTTTTTCCTTTCGGTCTTGCGCATAAAAGTGATTCCGACTTTGGTATTTATCGGACCACGAATCTGCTTAACGACCTGGTCGAGAGACTGACCCTTGACTGGCTTGGCATCAACTTCGGTGATTTCATCACCCGGTTGGATACCGGCATTTGAAGCAGGTGTATTTTCAATCGGGGCGATAACGACCACTTTGTGCTCTTTGTTCATGCCTAATTGCATGCCAACTCCGAAGAGGTGAGCTTCTATCTGTGACTTCTCTTCATCGAATGCATCGCGGTCCAGGAATCGGGTATACGGGTCGCCGAGACTAGCCAGCATGGTTTCGATAGCCTTGTGCGAATCTTCGCTGGTCTTGAGCTTGCCATCATAGCGATGCTCCCAATGCCCCCAGTCAGTCAGATATTTCGGCTCGTAGAAAGAGTCTTTGATGGTCTTCCAGGCTTTGTAATAAAGTTGAGTGGGCGAAATCGCGGATCTCGCCCCCGGCAATTGAGCTAAGTAATTGGAGCCTCGCAAATGGCTCTCGCTATCAGCTACTAGCAGCCGCTCGCTGTCTTGACCAGCCCGCTCTCCGGCTAAGAGCCATTGCTGTATGCCAAAAAACAGTAAGCAAAAGCAAAGCGGAATGCCGATTCTTGCCGCCCGTTTTTTATCAACCACTGTGTCCACCTCAGTTCTCAATTACCTGTACCTAATGAATCTTAAATCATTGCCCAGTGATATTGTGCCGGAGCAACTGGGTCCGTTACAGGAAGACGGCCATTACTCACTAAATATCCCCGATGCCACATCAAACGTTCTGGTTCCATGAACAATTTCAGCCAAACTTTAGAAATTTTAATTCTACTCCTATATTAGGCTTTTGGGGGTTTTTTGTGACAACCCGAGGGTTGTCGAAGGGGAAGTTAAATGTTTTGGCTTTAAAAGCCAAGAGATTGTTTTTACCATGAGCTATTGTGGATTGAGGAATATATAGGATATGGCGACTCACAGGCTTAGCTCGGCGAGCGTGTTAGAACCCGAAGAGGATTTAACGCCGCAGATGATGCAACAAACAGTAACCCCACCGGAGCACAAACCAAAGCCCTGGGAGCGACTCAGAAACCTGTCTAAAGGGACGCAACTGCGCCTCAAAATCGGCTTCAGCATAGTTATTTTCGCCTGTCTTTTTATTTTTGGAAAAATCGATCTGACAAAAACGTGGGAAGTAGCTTCCAAAGCCAATCCTGTTTATCTGGCACTGGCTGCCGCACTGGTGGTGGGAAGTACTTTCATAAACGCTTTCAGATGGCAGGTGTTGGCCAGGGCAGTCGGGCTTGATAGACCGCTCTTGCCTCTCGTTCAGTATTGCTTCGTCGGTTGCTTTTTCAATTTATTTCTTCCCTCCACCGTCGGCGGTGACGTCAGTCGCTGCTATTACATCTCCAAAGGCACCGGCAAGTACAAAGCTGCTCTGTATTCCGTGCTCGCCGACCGAGTTGTTGGTATCTCTGTATTGTTCTTATTGGCTTGCGGCGGAATGTTTTTCGGACCGGGCTCGAGCGAACTTCCATTGCAGATGAAGGTGCCGATAATTCTGGGCACCATCGGTATATTCGTCGGCATTCCTCTATTGCCTCAACTGTCTCAAATGATTCTCGGCAAGGAACACTGGATCAGCCAGCGCTTCAGGAATTCGGCATTCAAGGTTTACTGGCACGACAAAAAGCTTATAGGTCTTTCCCTCGCTCAATCTATGGGTTTGCAAGTAGTTCTAGTTGGCGCCCACGTATTAATTGGACTTTCCCTCGGGTTGACCCAAGTCCCAGTCTGGTACTACTGTGTGTTCTATCCTCTGGTAGCTGTTCTGGGATTCGTTACTCCTAGTTTTAACGGCATAGGGGTGAGAGAAGGCGCATACACCTACTTCCTCATGCTACCGGTTGCTGGTGTAGACAAGACACACGCCTTCGCGTTCGCCATGATCTTGCTCGGACTGAATACCTTCTTGAGCCTGGTCGGTGGTCTAGTCTATGTAGCCGGACACTTCAAATTCTCAGAGCAAGAAGCCGAGAAGCTGCAACATGACGTTATAGATGAGCCTGAAAACGTCTAGGACGAGTTGAAGCCCTTCAATTTGATTCGGGTGCCTATATACTAATAGGAAATGTTCGAACTGCCCTTATGGCTGTTTACGAAAGACCTTTCGGCTCCGGGAGCAATTTGACTATACGCACTACAATCAGTTTGCCGGAAAATGTGCGGCCGCTCCAGCACGAGGAGATTCGCGGTTCACTAGAACTTGCGAATGGCTCGGGGCATCGTCTTTACCTGGTCGGCGGTTACCTGCGCGATGCGCTCGGTAGTCACCTGCCAAAAGACCATGTCTGCAAAGACTTCGACTTTGCAGTCGAGGGTGGCACCGGGTTTGCCTTTGCCAAACACGTCGCCAACTCTTTTGAGGGACATTTTGTACCGCTCGATGAAGAAAACGACACAGCCAGAGTTGTTATGCCAACTGGTTCTGTGCTCGATTTTTCGGGTTGCGTTGGTGGCACGATCGCGTCGGATGTCTGGCGCAGAGACTTTTCAATCAACGCACTTGTCTGGGATCCGTCGCATCCCGACGAGTTGACTGATTTCGTCGGTGGATTGGAAGATCTCAAGAACAAAAGCATTCGCGCATTGTCTGAGTCGAGCTTTACTGATGATCCTCTTCGACTGCTCAGAGCATATCGATTTGCTGCACATATCAACGGAACCATCGAAGCTTCGACTTTGGAATGGATTAAACAGCACGCTGAGCGCATTACCCTGGTCGCTGCAGAACGAATAAACCTTGAACTTTTTAGCATTCTGGGCAAGTCATCTATCGCGGCTACTGTTCAACAGATGGCCGATGTTGGTTTACTAGAATATATTTTTCCTGAACTCGAGCCCACACGTAAAGTGACTGCTAATGCTTTTCACCACTTAGGATTGTTTGAACACACCATCGAAACAATTCCCCAGCTGGAAAGTCGTCTGGAAGAGTTACCGGAGTGGGTGCATGAATCTCTGCGGAAAGAGTTGAATGCTGGAGTCACTCGACTGAGTGCAACCAAACTTGCGTGTCTTTTGCATGATGTAGGTAAGCCGCAGACATGGCAGGTCAATGAAGATGGTCGGCATACATTCTATGGGCACGACAGACTCGGTTCAGAAATGTGCGAAACAATTGCTGAGCGCATGAAATGGTCGCGACCGCTCACTCGATTCATAGTCAAGCTAGTTAAATGGCATCTGCGTCCGGGCGCTCTCTCTCATCAGGGACCACCGACTGAGCGAGCCGTCAGGCGTTTCTATCGTGATATCGATGAGGAACTACCCGAACTCATTTTGCTGGCCTATGCAGATTTTGGTGCCACCAGAGGTCCAGATTTAAATGACCTGGAAGCACGCCAGACGGCCGAAAATAATTTGCAAGGATTGCTGAATGGATACCAGTCCTTTAAGGAAAAATCTCAGGCACGGGTGAAATTGCTGGATGGAAACGCTGTTATGGCGCTTCTTGGCATTCCTGGTGGGCCGATAATCGGAGAAATTCTAGAAGAATTAGCCGAAGCTCAAGAATTTAATGAAGTGACCAATCGCTCTGAAGCTGAGGCTTTCGTGCGAGAACAGTATTCCAAGAAGTATTCCAAATAACCAAATTGCCGCTTGGCATCTGAGTTCCGGGGTTAGAGTACTTTTTAACGGGCATAAAAGATTCAGAGAAATAAAACGCGAGTGGCGGATGTCACTCAGAAGCGTTTACGAGGCAGCGTTAGCCTTGTGTCTACCTCAGTGAGTCGTTTGCCGTATTCGAGTAAAGGGACAGAAAAATGAATACTAAAGTTGATAAGCTCCGCAACTACACAGTTATCGCCCGCCTTGACGATGCTATTCCTCTCAACACTGAGGAATGGATGGCTGTTGAGCGCTTGCTGAATCAGGTGAGTGAGTTCGTACCGATGTCGATGCTAAATAACGTCACCGAAGCGATCATCACCTACGCCGACGATCAAGCCCGCCGCGGTTATCTTCTCGGACAAGAAGATCTCGTGCAAGAGTTGAAAAAGAAAGCTGCTCGCATCGCCTGATCAACAATCTCAAGATTTATTGAATGCAGTTGGCTTCCGCTGGCTGCATTCTTTGTTATAGTCCTGTATGAATAATCACGGTATGAAATCCGTACTTTTAAAATTTGCCTTTTAAATCTGCGCTCTAAAATCTGCGCTCACTGCATTTTCATGACTTACTAAATCGAGGAACTGATGAAATCTAATCGTTTCGCACCAGCCATGGTATCGCTCTTGTTTACCCTTGCTTTGCTCAGTGGTTTCTCTGAAGTGGCTGTGGCTCAGAGCGGTAAAGCCGATAGCTCTAATGGCGTTTCCAATCTCAAGCCGTACACGCCACCACAGATGGCGCCGGGATTTCCCGGTCAAGGAGATGCCAATGATTGGAAAAAGGCGACCAAGTTTTTTAACCTCGGCATCGACGCTTCTGGTGCGGGAAAATTCCCTGAAGCAATTAAGTTGTACAACCAGGCTATCGGAATATATCCATACGATTTCATGTACTATGCGAATTTAGGATACGCTCTGGAGCGAAACAGCAAGCCAGCGGAAGGAGTTATCGCATGCAAGAAAGCGATCCAACTGCAGAAAGACTTCGGCGGCGCCTGGGAAAACCTTGGCAATTGCGAATATGATCTCGGTCATTACAAGGAATCACGTGATGCGTTCAATCATGCTCTCAAATGTGAATTGACAGTTCGCAAGCGTGACGAACTAATCAAAGTCGTTCAGAAATTGACAGAACAAATCGATAAATCGAAATAATTAACAGGCGGTAACGCGCGTCAAGCGGCGTCTCCGCCACCACCGAAATTATCGCCGTCGCTTCCAACTGCGCCGAGGTCTCGTCGACAGTAGGTCTTGACGAGTGCTCTTGCTTTCGCCTTCAACTCGCTTGCTTCCTCTTTTTTATCCTGAATCTTGGCCATTTCAGCTGCGCTTTTGAGAGCAATTGCTAGCAAGAGCTCATGGTCTAAACCGAGCTTCGCAAATATTTCGGATGCTTTGAGATACTCTCGTTCGGCATGCGCGAAATCATCATCGAGCTCGTACTTATCTCCGAGATCCAGATAGCATAATGCTGCTTCGGGATGCTCTTCACCGTGCTCTCGCAGCGTCGCTTCAAGTCTTTTTCTAATGGCTCGACCATCAGCTCAGTCATTCTTATCCCACCCAATTTAAGAACCGCACAAATGCCTGGTTTATCTCAAGCTTTATGGATGACGAGTAGTTCGGAAAGCCTTCCTTTCGAACCATAATGTTCTTTTCGTCCTTCACATGCGACAACCCGTCGTTGTCATTTGGCTTGTCTTGAGGATTTGCAGAGGCTAGATTCGGACAATACTGCAGGCTTAAGCACACGGCCAGGATCAACGACGTTCTCATTTGCACTTCTCTAATATCTATAACCATTATGACCGCACGTGACACCGGGCAAAGTCGCAGCGTGCGATAAATTGTTCTCGATATTTAGTGCAAGTAGGAGAGCGGGTTATTAGGCTTGCCGTTCACTCTGACTTCAAAATGCAGGTGAGGTCCTGTCGAGAAGCCTGTCGTACCTTCGTATCCGACGATATCGCCCTTGGCCACATTTTGATCAACGACTACATTTGTTTTGCTCATGTGTGCATAAAGAGTCGCCATCCCTTTACCGTGACTGAGAATGACCACTTTACCGTAGCCGCCGTACCATCCTGTGTAAAGTACGTTGCCACTATCAGAGGCTCTCACTGCAGCATGATTTGGTCCAGCCAAATCCACACCAGTGTGGAATTTGCGGACACCAAAGATTGGGTGACGTCTCCATCCGAATGGTGATGTAACAGGTCCACTGATTGGCATTGCCATGCTTCCGCTGCCTGTAGCCATATCCTTTCTAGCACGGCGATTTGTGGTCTCGAGCTCCTGAATCTGGGTTTCAAGTCTTGATGATTCTTCTGCAAGCTGTTGTTCTGCCTGCTCATAAAAATTTTGTTGCGTCTTGAGTTTGCCTGCAACCTGCTCTTCGTCGACTTTCTCTTTAGCAATTGCCAGTGCTTTCTTGGCAAACTCACTGACTAAAGTGCCTAGCTGGTTTCGCTGCTCGCCCAGCTTGTTTTTATTCTCTTCAAGAGCATTGGCTTTGGCGCGCAAACTGTCTAGAAGTACTTTGTCTCTTTCCGAAACTCTTTCCTGGAAATAAAATCGGTCGAGCATGGTGGGAAGAGAGTCAACCTGCAACATCATCTCCAGGAATGAAATTCTTTGCCCTTCGAAGATCTCTCTCAGACGTTTGGATGCTGCTGTGGCAACGTCATCTGTAGTTTCCTGAGTTTTCTCAATGACTTGCTGAGTCTGGGTGATTTTAGTCTCAGTTTTTGCGAGCTTTGCCGTATGAACATGCAAAACGGTCTTAGTAACATCGAGCTTTTTATCAATCTCGTGAATGTGCTTGATTACGATTTCGCGTTTTTTGCGCAGCTCGAACTTCTTTTTTTGAATATCTTGCCGGCGTTTTTCAATTTGAATTAAACGGCTGTGAGCATCCCCTGAAAACCCGGCGTCGATAGCCGCGCCGATTGTTTGACCGCCGGCTGCAAAGACCGCGCTGGCAGAAATACTGGTGGCGCAAATCGCCAGAAGCAAAAGATTGCTCTTCAAACTTTTGTAGCTCGTGCGCAGTCCTGAAATTTGCAAAGACAACTCACTTGTCAAATGGGGCTCCGGTCGAGCAGTTTACCACTGAAATCACCGCCGTGTACTGGCATGAAAACTGGTTTAAGCCGCTCCCCCTTGTATGTTGTCATTCAGATGGCTGTAGTGGCGCGAAACTATATCTGACACAAATCTACTGCAAATCTTTGTAAAACATAAAGCGTATCTCAGGTTGCCTAACTTTGATTACGGAATGCTCATCATTCACGCCCTCACGTTATAATAAACCTTTGCGTTTCGCGCCTCCTCATCCGGAGCGTTCAACCGCTATTTCCTTGAATCAGACTCTAAATGTGGTGCGTTTATGTTGAAAGAAATGGTTCGCTATCCGCTGGAAGTCAAAGGCGCTAAAGCGTCGTCAGTTATGGAAGTTCGTAGCCCTTACAGCGGTGACATCATAGCTGAAGTGGAGCTCGCTGATGAAAAAGCAATCGATTCGGCGCTGACCGAGAGCGTAAATGTTTTTCAAACCGTGATGCGCAAGATGCCAGCCTATAAACGCTCAGAGATTTTATTGCGTACGTCTGAACTGCTCAAGGAAAGAGCAGAGGATCTTGCCCTCACGATCGCAGTCGAAGGCGGAAAGCCTATTAGAGATGCTCGAATTGAAGTTTCGAGAGCTGCCAATACATTTGCCACCGCCAGCCGTGAAGCTATGAAACTTGATGGCGAACAGCTTCCCATGGATCTTTCACCGGGAAGTGACGCCAAATTTGGTTTGATTGTGAGAGAGCCTATTGGAGTAATTGGGGCAATAACACCATTCAATTTCCCACTTAATCTGGTAGCGCATAAGGTGGCACCTGCTCTTGCCGGTGGCAACACTGTCGTGCTCAAGCCTTCCTCTGCAACCCCGATCGCCAGCTTTAAGCTGCTCGCAATACTGCTGGAAGCGGGTTTGCCAGAGGGTGTTCTTCAGGTCGTGCCCTGTCGTGGATCACAGGGGAATGCTCTGGTGCGCGACTCACGAGTGGCGCTGGTAAGTTTTACTGGAAGTCCCGAGGTTGGCTGGAGATTGCGCAAAGAGATACATGCCGGTACGAGAATTGCTCTTGAATTAGGTGGAAATGCAGCGCTGGTCGTGCATGATGACGCCGATCTCGAGCTGGCAGCGAAAGCAGCTTGCCGTGGAGGTTACGGGCATTCTGGCCAGACTTGCATATCGGTTCAACGCATTTACGTTCAAGCCAAGGTTTATGACCAGTTTTTGAAAATTTACAAGCCAATGGTAGCGGCGCTCAAAGTTGGAGATCCCCTCGATGAAGCAACAGATATGGGACCGATGATCGATACTGATGCCGTCGAAAATACCCGCCAGATGGTTGACGAAGCCGTTGCAGCAGGAGCCCAGTTGGTTCATGGTGGCAAATACGAAGCGAAAAATTGTGTCGCTCCGATTATTTTGACTGGTACCACCCATGATATGACGGTGGTGCACAAGGAAGTTTTTGGACCGGTAACTGCGGTAATGAAGTATGACACCATTGACGATGCCATCACTGCGGTCAATGATTCACGTTATGGCATTCAAGCAGGCATCTTCACTCAGAACTTAGAGACCGCGTTTTTCGCCGGACGAAATATGGATGTCGGTGGTGTCATTATTAATGATGCGCCTACCTTCCGGGCAGATCACATGCCCTACGGCGGACGCAAGGAGTCCGGCGCAGGACTGGAAGGCGTTAAGTACGCTATTCATGAAATGACCCAGCCAAAATTCATCTGCTTCAACTTGCCCCGTTAGGTACTTTATATGGTGTCATCAAGTAAGTGGGAATCAGTCAACCGGTTAAAGGGTGGGCTGATTGTATCCTGTCAGGCGAGTGCCGGAGAGCCACTTTGCAAGCCCGAGCATATCCTCGCGCTTTCACTTTCGGCCTTGAACGGAGGAGCGATCGCACTTCGACTGGAAGGGGCCGACAACATCAGATGCGTTCGACAAAACGATCTCGTACCGAGCGATCTTCCGCTTGTAGGTTTGACAAAGAAAACTTTGCATGATCCTTCCGACTATCTAAAGACTGCATATATTACGAGCACTTTTGCTGAAGCTCGGGATATTGCGAATGCTGGGGCCGACATAGTTGCTCTTGACGCAACCGGTCGTCCAAGAGGAGACGGAATGTCTCTTGAAGAAACAATCGGACTGATTCACCAGGACCTGCACAAGCCAGTCTGGGCCGACTGTGCGCTATTCTCTGAAGCCGTGGCTGCCGCCGCCGCTGGTGCAGATATAGTCTCAACTACCATGTACGGCTACACTTCCGAGACCGCATCCAAAGAAGAATTGGGACCTGCTCTCGAACTTCTGCAACAACTTGTTGAGGCGCTTGAAACGCCTGTGATACTAGAAGGAAGAATCTGGCACCCAGACCAATTAAGCGAAGGTTTTTCGAGAGGCGCTTATGCAGTGGTCGTCGGTTCAGCGATCACTCGACCTCAGTTAATAACCGAGCGATTCGTCAAAGCGATTCCGGTGCGTGAAACAAAAACCAGCCTGACATGAGCGACCAATTCCAGTTGTGGCTCATTCCGCCTCTGTTAACGGCGCTTCTTTCAATATGGTTCAGACGAAGGCTAACATTTGAATTTGGTTGGCCGCTGCTGGTTCAATCTCTTTTAATCGTCGGGTCTGGCTTGCTCGGCTTGCTTGTGGGTCCAAAGCCGTTCTGGTCCGTTTTCACCTGGGTGCTTTTTCTTGCCTTCATGGTCTTTCCTAGTCTTTATTTGAGGCACTGTGAGAATCTATATTCAACACTTAATGGTGCAGCGTTACTCTCTGCGTGCAAAGTAATTCCTCTATTTTATTGGGGGAAACTTGGGCAATTCTGGAAAGACATTTACCTGAGCTATGCCTTTTATATTAGCGGCAACGAGGTATCAGGAGACGCTCTCATGCAATGCTGGACAGCGCAAAAATTACCACCATTCTTCTCTGAGCATTTAGATGCAACCAAGCTTGCCGCCGATGGGTTGCTCTGGCGCTGGGACGATATTATTGAAGTGTTCAACCGCCGGCGCCCGGATATCGACTCAGTGAGCGCATCTTTGTGCTTGCAAGCGAGTCGCGCCTACGCCGAAAAAGGTGACATCGAGATGTCGACTCAATGTTTAAAATCGGCCAATTTACCAAACCAACGCATGGACCAGCAACATCTTGCTCTTGTGTTTCTGCAATTTTTTTGTTTGGCGGGAGCAGAAGAATATGCACAACAAATTATTGCGCGGCTGAACAAGAAAGCGCCCCCATCTATGATTCTTATTTTGAACGCATGGTGGGCTCGATGCTTGATCTGCGCGGGCAAAAGCAAAGAGGCAACCGAGCTGCTCGAAAAGCTTTTAGCGCAAGCATCGAAAATTCAGGTTAAAGCATTTGATCCCGCGCCATGGATAACACGGTTGAACAAATACCTGGCGATGGCTCGAAGCGCAGAGACAAATTCAATTTTGCAAAGTGATCAAATTGAAAGTGACCAAATTGAAAGTGATGAAATTGGAAGTGATGAAGTCGGAAGCGATGAAGTCGGAAGCGATCAAATTGGGCGGAAAGAGAATATTGAACAGATATGGCGAATTTACCAGAATGCTCTGAGCGTACAGCAAATAGTCTTACCAAGGCGTTCTTCTAAAGTCGTAAATACTTTGCTGGTTATGATGACCGTTGCTTACCTGTTATCTGGTTGCATAGACCTTATCGATAACTCGTTCGTATTGCAATTCGTCGGCCGAGACTCACCTCTGGTAGCTATTGCCACCAATCAAGGCGAATTCATGTTCAGGCATTTTTATCTGCAGAAAAGCCTGGTTTATGCCGGGCAATATTACCGCCTCGTTACCTATATCTTTTTGCACGGTAATTTCAGCCACCTACTATTGAATGCGATCGGATTGCTCTGGTTCGGAAGAATTACAGCAGCTGTATACGGTACATGGCGGTTCCTGGCAATTTTTTTACTGTCGGGAATTGTGGGTGGACTGGCTCAGATTGTCTTTACGGATACATCGGCTGTTGGCGCATCCGGCTCTGTTTTTGGGTTGTTTGCCGCCGTCGCAGTTTCTATATACAAGCTACGCAACGTTTTGCCAGCACAGATGAGACAAAGAGAGCTACGCTGGATGCTGGTGATGACAGTTTGCCAGATAGGGCTTGACCACATCATCCCAAGAGTTGCAGGGCTCGCTCATCTCGGTGGACTTGCCGCGGGTTTCATCCTCGGATTGGTTCTTTTTCCCAAACAGGCATTCAAAAACAACGAAATGAACCGCGACTAAGGGTTACGACCGAGCCGTATGCTGGTATCATCTTATCGAGTTCTACTTGTGAGTATGTGTCATGCATGACTGTCCGAGATGTAAGGTGCCCCTTCACGGTCACGAAGAGTTTTGCCCTTCTTGCGGCACGAAACAAGTCGTTCGAAAAGAATTTAGAGACATCAGAGTACCAGAGGCACCGCCTCTAAACCTGGTACCGTTTATAGTGGCATTCGTTATTCTACTGGGTGTGGGATTGCTCGCCGCTCAGTCCACCTGGATCGGTCAGCTAATGACTCATGGTGCTCCCGCAGAAGATCCGATGGATAAAATGACGATGCCTCAGGCTCGCCAGTTGATAGAACAGGGGCTCGGTCAGGGGCTGAAGCAAGTCGGCGCTCCTGTGAAAATTACATACACGGCCGATGGTAAGCCTGCTACTGCTGATGTCGCTACACCTCTAAACATGACAGTTGATACAACTTTGCAGGATCCAACCGCTCACAAGGCAATAGTTGACGCTATTAAGCCATACATGGAAAAGGCGGAAATCCCAACTTTAGAGATGCACGACAGTAAGTCTCGCGCCACCTGGACTTACACAGTCCAGCTTGGAGCCGCTAAACCTGCTGAAAGCGATCCGTTTGCCAATCCTGCACCTCCTGGTGCACATCCCGGGGCTGCTGCAGCGCCTGCCGCGGAGCAACCTGCGCAGCAGCAATAATCATAATCAGAAGTAGTCCCTCTTACTTCTTGCTCAGAGAAACAGCTTGCTTGATTGCGTCGGCTTCCTTTTTGGCAGTATCTTTCAATGCCTGGGCGCGCTTCTTCGCAGGTTCCATAATGTTTTTGATCCGCTCTTCATACGGCGCCCGGATATCATTCACGATCTGATTGCCAGTTTCTGTACCTGCTAAGTTTGGCCGATTGGCGCTTGCTTCTGATGCATCTCGATCTTCGTCATCTTTGATCGGCTTGCATTGAGCCGTCGCGTCATCAAGGATCCTTTTGGCCGCTTTCTCGGCTGCAGCTATCTTTGCGTCTCCTTGCGCTTCGGCCGCTACCAGCCGTGGATCCTTCTTTCCCTTTTCCTTTTCCTTGTCATTGTCCGTGGCATCATCGTCTTTGGCGTCATTAGCCACCTTAGCTTTGGAATCGCTCGCGGGGGTAGGCGGTTTCATCAGTTCGGTGACCCGGTCAGTTGCTTGCTTGCTTGACAGGCCGGTTGGACTGTCAGGCGACAAATCTGCTGCTCTTTTGTAGTACTGCAAAGCTTGTGGGAAATTCTTCAGAGCGACTGCACAGTTCCCCATATAGTAATAGGACTCTGCATCTGACGGGTTCGCAGTAACTTTTTTGTAGAATGCCTGGCTGGCGGCTAAAAAGTTCTTCTGGGCGTACAAAGTCATCGCATCCGGGCTCTTACCCGCGACTTTCTTGACCGTCTTTCCAGCAGCTTCCACGCTGATTTGTGATATCAGCGCAAGGCTTGCGGCCAGCAGGGCCGATAATTTCCAGACCGAATGTGAACCCTTGCGCAAAAAATTCATCACTTACCTACTTGATCAAGCTTGTGTAGTCGATGGTACTTTCTTTCTCTTCTTACCACCAAAAATTGATTTCAAAAATCTGGCGATAGGGTCGTAATACTCATCTACAACT
>Ga0182030_10016561_pt1 | contig 14340 bp, 8 predicted proteins | sample 812S3MmetaG_FD_121299 | JGI IMG/M metagenome (GOLD analysis project Ga0182030, IMG submission 121299) | Permafrost microbial communities from Stordalen Mire, Sweden - 812S3M metaG (Illumina Assembly) | ecosystem: Environmental > Terrestrial > Soil > Wetlands > Permafrost | place: Sweden...
AGCAATCCGAAGAGAAACAGCGCCACCGCAAACGAACCGATTGTCAGCACCGTGCGAATCTTCTTGCGGAAGAGGTTGGTAAGGATCAGCGCGGAGTATTGCATGAAGGCGCGCCCGCCAGACCGCCCGCCTTCTGCGACTCAACCAGAACCCCTTTGTTGAGGTGCAGCACCACCTGGGCGCGATCGGCCGCCACGGGATCGTGGGTTACCAGCAGCACGGTTTTGCTGTGGTCGCGGACAAGTTGGCAGATCAGGTCCATGATCTCGTCCGCGCTTTTGCGGTCCAGGTCTCCGGTCGGTTCGTCGCACAGCAGGAAGGTGGGGTCGGCAACGATGGCCCGTGCAATGCCTACGCGCTGCTCCTGTCCGCCGGAGAGCTGGCGCGGATAGTGGTTCATGCGATCCTTGAGGCCCACGACTTCCAGCGCGACCTCAACGTGCCTGCGGCGTTCCGCCTTGGACAGGCGGGTCAGCAGTAGCGGCAACTCGACGTTCTGAAACGCGGTGAGCACAGGAATCAGGTTGTACATCTGGAAGACGAAACCCACGTGCCGCGCCCGCCATTCCGTGAGCTTGCTGCCCGACAGGCTCGTGATCTCGTCGCCGCCTACCGTGATGGTTCCCGCCGTGGGCAGATCGAGACCGCCCAGCAGGTTCAGCAAAGTGGTCTTGCCGGAGCCGCTCGGGCCCATGAACGCCACGAACTCACCCTCGTTCACATCGAGGTTCAGGCCCTGCAGCACATGGATTTCTTCGCTTCCACGCTGGTACTTCTTGTCCAGCCCGCGGACCCGGACAAGGCTGCTGTCGCCTCCGCCATCGACTCTAACCATAACCTCTCCCTCGCAATTCTTTTGGAAACAGAAACTTCACGGGCAGTTGGCGATCTATCGCTTCAATGCTACACGCGTGCCATCGTGGAGCCCGTCAAAGCCGCTGACCACGACCTGATCCCCACCCGCCAGGCCGGCAATGATCTCGCGGTCACTGCCGCGCTCGTTGCCGATCCGAACCGCACGCCGCTCCACCTGTCCATCGCGATAGACATATACGATGCTGCCGCCGCCGTCACTGCGCACGGCTGCCTGCGAAACGAGCAGCCTCGCCGCACTTTCCTGCGCTCCCTTAGGCTCATCGCCAAGGAACGTCACCTTTACGCCCATGTCCGGCAGAATCCGCGGGTCCAGTTGGTCAAACGAGATGCGCACCTTTACCGTCGCCTTTTGACGATCCGCGGTCGGGATCACGGTACGTACTTTCGCTGGAATCTTCCAGTCCGGATAGGCATCAAGGATCGCCGTGACCGGCATGGCCTCCTTGACGCGCGCGATGTAGGACTCATTCACATCTACTTCGATCTCCAGCGACTGCATATCGACTACGGTAGCGATGCCGGTGCGGGTGAAGCCGCCGCCGGCGGAGATCGGCGACACCATTTCGCCAACCTGCGCGTCTTTGGAGACAACAATCCCGGTGAACGGTGAACGCACGGTGCAATTGTCCAGATCCTGCTGCGCCACCCGGATGCGCTCTTGCGCGGCCTGTATCTGCTCGCCGGTCAGCGTGATCTTCGCCCGCAAGCTGTCGGCAGCGGTACGCGCCAGGTCGAGCGCCTGCGCACTGCTGACCCCTTGCTTCGTCAAAGCCTGGGTGCGGCGAAGCTCGCGGTCGGCATTTTCAAGTTGTACATCCAGATCCTTGAGAGCCGCGGCAGTCGCGTTGCGGTCGGCCTTCGCGGAATCTAGACGGACTCGCGCATCCGAATCGTCGAGCGTCGCCAGCACCTGTCCTTCTCGAACGTGCATGCCTTCGTCGGCGATCATCTGCACCACCCGCCCCGTGATCTTCGCGGCGATCGTCGCCCGGCGGCGGGGCGTTACATAGCCGCTGGCATTCAGCAGCACCTCGCGGGCATCAGTTTCCGCATGTACCGGCGCAACCTCCACCACCGGTTTTCTTTCTTTGAATGCAAAGACGGCAGCGGAAATAATCAGCAACAGCACAATCGCGGCCGCCAACCAGCGAAGCCACTTCGACGCGCCGCCTCTGCGCGCGCCCTCCTGAATCCTTAGTGCCGACAAATCCGGGCTCGTGTTGGTGCGCTGCGGTTCCATGCCAGGGTGCCTCCGTCAGTGTCTCAGTCCAAACCGCAAGCTGCCGGCATCGGCGGGGATTCGCTCATATATGACGTCGCACTCTGCCGGATTAAGCATAGAGCCCTGCCGCTTTGTTTATCAAGGCTTACACGGCTTCGTTTCATGGAATCGTAACAGTATCCTTCTCGCGCGGTCAGTGGTATCTTGTTGGCGCTCGCGGCCCTGCGATTCGGAGGGTGGCTTTGGAGCGGCGGAAAGGATCTTGCATGAGCGGCCACGGATACGATTTCGACTTCATCGTGGTTGGTTCGGGCTTTGGCGGGAGCGTGTCAGCGCACCGGTTAACGGAAAAAGGTTACAAGGCGGCGGTGATCGAGATGGGCAGACAATGGACACCGGAAAATCTGCCTCGCACTAACTGGTCGCTTCATCGCTGGTTCTGGCGTCCCAAGCTCGCCCTGCGCGGCTTCTTCAACATGCGTTTCTTCAAGCATGTCACCATCCTCCATGGCTGTGCCGTGGGCGGTGGATCGATCACCTATGCCAGTACGCTGCTGCGCCCTCCGGAGAAGGTTTGGGAGATGGGTTCCTGGGCCGGGCTCTCCAACTGGCAGGCCGAAATGCCGCAGCACTATGAGACGGCTTCGCGTATGCTCGGCGTCGCCGAGAACAATATCCTTGGGCCAGCCGACCATTTGCTGAAGAAAGCGGCTGTGGAGTTCGGAGCGGGAAGCACCTTCTATCGCACCAGGGTTGGCATCTTCCAGGGTCCGGAAGGCGAGCCGGGCGGAAAGACCGTTCCCGATCCCTACTTCGGTGGCGAGGGGCCACAGCGCACCACCTGCTGCGCGTGTGGAGGTTGCATGGTGGGCTGCCGTTTTGGCGCCAAGAACACTCTGGACAAGAACTATCTTTACCTGGCGGAGAAGCGCGGGGCCCGCGTTTTTCCCGAAACCATGGTTGTGGACGTAAAACCTCTGGAGGGCGCAGCCGACGGAAGCCACGGCTATGAGGTTCACACCGTGGATTCGCTGGCATGGTTCGGCAAACGTCGGCAGCGCTTTACCTGCCGCAGCGTGGTCTTTGCCGCCTCATCGCTGGGTACCACCGAACTCCTCTTTCGACTCAGGGATAAGCGTTCGCTTCCCGCCATCAGCAGCCAGCTCGGCAAGCGTATCCGCACCAACTCAGAATCGCTGATCGGGGTGCGTATTCCGGGCAGCCGCGACAATCTGTCCGATGGAGTTGCCATCGGCTCCGGCATCTACATCGACGAGCACACGCACATCGAAGCCGTCCGCTACCCGAGGGGTTCTGATGTCATGGGTTTTCTCGCCACAACCCTGACCGGTGGCCGTCCGGGGAGCGGGCGCGTGGCCTTGTGGGTGAAGAACTTGATCGTATCCATGCTTCTTCACCCGCTGCGAACGGTGCGAGTGCTCCAGCCCTTCGGATTCGCCCGCGAGAGCATCATTCTGCTCTGCATGCAGGCACTCGACAGCCATATCGACATGTGCTGGGAGCGTCCCTGGTTCTGGCCCTTCAGAAAGTTTCTGGTCAGCCGCGGCGATAAGGTTCCCACATACATTCCCGAGGCAAACGAGTTTGCGGAAAAATTTGCGCGGATGGCCGGCGGAAGCGCCATGAGCATGCTTCCGGAGATACTCTTCGATGTTCCGGGCACGGCACACTGCCTGGGCGGATGCGTGATCGCCGCCTCGGAGGCAGAGGGCGTGGTCGATAGCAGGCACCGCGTTTTCGGCTACCGGAACATGTATGTCTGTGATGGTTCGGTGATCGCGGCGAACCTGGGCGTCAACCCTAGCTTGACGATTACCGCGCTGGCCGAACGGGCCATGAGTTTTATCCCGCCGGCCTCCGCTGCGCCCTGGAAAAGCGCAACCTAGCGGCCCTGCCGCGCCGCCCGCTGGAGACTGGGAATCTTGTTGTTGACTTCCATGCGCAATGCATGAAAAACTTCTGCGCAGATACCTGTCTCATGCACGGCTATTGATTTCAGGGGCGCCTCATGCTGTTCTGTGACTCACATCACGGTCAAGCCAGCGGGCGTCTCTCAGTTTTTTACAGAATGTTATTTTCGGGTAGCGTCAGCCCACGGCGCGTAACGCGCCTGGCTGCTGCTGACCGCGTTTCGGGGCCCTATGTCAGGTATTCGCAATTCACCAGACCAACAATTTAGCAATGAGCCAGCTCGGGCTGACACCGTAAGTAGTTCCGCTTCCAGAGCCGGCACAGAACAGTCTCCAAGCGAGGAACTTTTCCGTTCTCTCTACGCCCACGCTGCGGTAGGCATCGCGCAGATGACCCTCGATGGCCGCTACTTGATGGTCAATGCGTCCCTCTGCCGGATGCTGGGCTATACCGAGAGTGAACTGCTCAGCCAAACCTCCGAGCAAATTACCCACGCCACGGACCGCATCCGCGAGGCGCCGCTGCTGGCTGCTTTGTTACGCGGCGAGCGCAAATTCTACGAGATCGAGAAGCGTTACATCCACCGTGATGGTTCTTCCGTTTGGGTGAGTCTGACCAGTTCTCCGGTGAGTGGTCCCTCGGGAGAACTTCTCTTTCGTGTCTCGGTGATACAGGACATCACCGAGCGCAGGAATGCCGAGCAAACCCTCCGCCGCTACGAACTCATGGCCGGTCATACCCGCGACATTGTCTTGTTTATCCGTTATGAGGACGGCCGCATTCTCGAAGCGAATGAGGCAGCCGTAAGGGCTTACGGGTACACTCGCGAAAAACTGAAATCCATGACGATTCAGGAGTTGCGCGATCCTTTGACGCGGCAGCGGGCCCCAGGCGAAATGAGTCTCGCCGATGAGCAAGGTATTTTATTCGAGAGTGTTCACCTGCGCGCGGATGGCAGTACATTTCCCGTCGAGGTGAGCTCACAGGGCGCCACCGTCGCCGGTACGCGCACCCTGATCAGCATCGTTCGCGACATCACCGAGCGCAAGCAGGTGGAAGAACAACTTCAGAAGCTCAATCGTATCCTCAATGCCCGAAACAGCAGCAACCAGGCTCTGCTGCACGCCACCGATGAGCCGGCGTACCTGCACGAAGTGTGCCGCATTGTCACGGAAGATTGCGGTTATGTGATGATGTGGATCGGCTTTGCCGAGCACGACGAGAACAAAACTGTCCGGCTGGTAGCCTCCGCGGGTTTTGAAGAGGGATACCTGGAGAAACTGAAGGTCACATGGGCCGACAGCGAACGCGGACAGGGCCCTAGCGGCACTGCCATTCGCAGCGGAAAGGCGTCGATGTGCCGCAACGTGCGTACCGATCCGGCCTTCCTGCCCTGGCGCGATGAGGCCATCAAACGCGGCTATCTTTCCTCCCTGGTGATCCCCTTTACCACGGCCAACAGAGCCGTCGGAGCATTCAGCATCTATGCCCGCGATCCGGAGGCGTTTTCCGATGAGGAAGTTAGCATGCTTTCCGACCTTGCGGCAGACCTGGCGTTTGGCATCGATACGCTGCGCCTGCGTGCTTCTCACTCCCAGGCCGAAGAGCAGTTGCACGAGAGCGAAGAGCGGTATCGCAATTTGTTCAACTCGATGGATGAGGGATTCTGCATCGTCGAGATGATCTTTGACTCCGAGGGCAGAGCCGCTGATTATCGCTTCCTCAAGGTCAACGAGGCTTTTGAAGCGCAAACCGGGTTGCATGATGCCGAAGGCAAGCTCATGCGTGAGCTTGCCCCGGCCCATGAGGCACATTGGTTTGAGACTTACGGAAGAATTGCGCTGACCGGGGAACCGGCGCATTTCTTGAACGAGGCCAGAGCCTTGAATCGCTATTATGACGTGCATGCCTATCGCGTCGGCGAAGCGGAACAGCGGCAGGTGGCAATCGTTTTCAACGATATCAGCGCGCTCAAGCGAGCCGAAGAAGAGCGTGAGGCGACCATTGAATTCCTCGGGCTGGTGAACCAGAGCCAGGGAACCAAGGATTTGATTCATAGGGCAACGACCTTCTTTCAGGAGCGATCCGGCTGCGAGGCGGTCGGCATTCGGCTGCGTGAAGGCGATGACTATCCATACTTTGAATCCCGTGGATTTGCTAAGGAGTTCATCCGGGCGGAGAACAAACTTTGCGTCCTGGGGGCTGATGGCAAACCCGCCCGGGACAATCTCTGCAATTTCACTCTTGAGTGCATGTGCGGAAGCGTGATCTCCGGGCGCGTTGATCCCTCCGAGCCATTCTTCACCACGCATGGGAGCTTCTGGACCAACAGCACAAGCGAGTTGCTCTCCAGTGCGCCTGAGGCCGAGCGGCAATACAGAATGCGCAACCGCTGCAACGGCGAGGGCTACGAGTCTGTGGCCCTGTTTCCTCTGCACGATGGGGAAGAGCGATTTGGACTGCTCCAGTTGAACGACTCGCGAAAAGGACGCTTCTCGGCGGAACTCATTGTCTTGTGGGAGCGGCTTACGGCATACCTGGCCACGGCGCTATCCAAGTTCCGCGCCGAGGAAGCGCTTCGCAACAGCGAACGCCAGTATCGCGCCATCGGCGAGTTAATAAACTACGGGGTATGGGTCTGCGAGCCCGACGGTCGAAATACTTATGCCAGCGAATCATTCCTCAAACTGGTGGGCTTGACTCAGCGGCAATGTTCGGATTTTGGATGGGGCGAAGTGTTGCACCCCGACGATGCCGAGCGCACGATTGCGGCATGGAAGGAGTGCGTGCGGACAGGGGGGAATTGGGAAATCGAGCACCGCTTCCGCGGCGTGGACGGCCTCTGGCATCCGATTCTGGCAAGGGGGGTGCCCGTCCGGGATGACCAGGGCCAGATCGTCTGCTGGACGGGAATCAATCTCGATATCGGCAACCTCAAGCAGTCCGAGCAGGCTCTGCTGCGGAGCGAGAAGCTGGCCTCCGTGGGACGAATGGCGGCAGCCATCGCACACGAGATCAACAATCCGCTGGGGGCGGTGACGAACTTGCTGTACCTCGCCAAGGACGCCAAAGACCTGCCCGAATCATCGCGCGAGTACCTTGAGATGGCCGACGCGGAATTGAAGCGCATCGCGCACATCGCTCGCCAGTCGCTGGGTTTCTATCGCGAATCCAGTGCACCGGCGCCCACCTCCACCAACGAGGTTCTGGAGTCTGCGGTGGAGCTGTTGAAGAGCAAGATAGTGGCGAAGCATGCCGTGATCCAGAAGCGATGGGAGACGGAGGTAACAATTACAGCCGTCTCCGGCGAACTGCGGCAGGTTTTCTCGAATCTCCTGGCCAATAGTTTGGATGCCATCGACGACGGGGGCACGATTCAGCTCCGAATCTCATCTGGCGTCGACCACGACAACCAGCGCCGCTGCGTCCGAATAACGATCGCCGACAATGGAAAGGGAATCGCCGCGGAATCGCGGCAGCACATCTTCGAGCCGTTCTTCACCACGAAAGGCTCAATCGGAACCGGCCTCGGCCTCTGGGTCAGCAAAGAGATCATCGACAAACATCAGGGGAGGATCAGGCTGCATTCCAATACCAATGGGGTGCGCCGGGGGACGGCATTCACGATTGTTCTGCCGGCGGAGGATGCCACACCCATGCCCAGCGGGCCAGCAAATTAACTTCGAGATCTAGCAGCCATTCGTTGACGCTGTTTGAGTCTCTGCATCGCAGGCATAGAACCGGCACAGTGTGCCACGCAATGGAACCGAGCCGCAGATTGGGCTGAAAAAGGAGATTCCAGCTAAGGCGATGCCGCTCTCAAGGCGCAAATTTCTTGGACTCAGTGTCGGCGCACTAGCAGTAGGGGCTCTCGGGAGGAGTGTTTACGAGCCTCACGAGACTGTTATCAGCCAAGTTGGAGTGATGCTCAAACGCCTTCCGTCTGCGTTTGATGGTCTTCGCATTGCACAGCTAAGTGACATCCATTTCACCTCGTTCATGACCGTCGGCCATCTCGACCGGGTGATCGAGTTGACCAATGCCCAAAAGCCCGACCTCGTAATACTTACCGGGGATTTTGTAACTGCTCCGCACCGCAGAAGTGAAAGGAAAATGAGGGCGGAGCAAGCTTGGCCATGCGCCGATAAGCTGCGGCAAATCGAGTCGCCGCTTGGCTGCTTTGCTGTGCTCGGCAACAATGATTACGGCACAATCGCCGATGTGGTGGCTGAAGCTCTGAGTACTGGTTCCCGCATACAGGTATTGAGGAATCGGGCGATTGCTTTGGAGCGGAATGGTGCTCGACTGTGGCTGGCTGGAATTGATAACGTGACGGCGCACCGCGCTAAGCCGGACGACGCATTGCGAGGCGTACCCAAACAAGAGTGTACTCTCGTTGCAGTTCATGAACCGGACTTCGCAAACGAGATCCGCAAGTTCCCGGTTGACTTCCAAATGTCCGGCCACTCGCACGGCGGTCAGATTCGGTTTCCCGGTGCTGGTGCTCTTTACCTGCCTCCGTTGGCACGAAAGTATCCGCTGGGGCACTATCAGATCGGCGAGCTTCAACTGTATACGAATCGTGGCATCGGAGTGATTGGGCTTCCGATGCGATTCCTGTGCCCACCTGAGATCACCGTGTTCACCCTGAAAAGGCAAGCGTGAACAACTCTGTCGTGACCAGCGTTCAGGCTTGCACGCAGAAGGAAGCCCCAAAACTTTGTCACCATCCTGTTTAATAGAGTGTCGCCCACATTTATTCTTCGGAGAGTCCTTGAGGATGTGCTGCGGAACGACTCAGCAAATCCGTAGTGCCAGTTGGTTTTCCGACCAGTTATAAATGATATGCAGGTTTATCCTTTCTCCCTGAAGACGAGAAGTAGTTGATGAAAAGCCGGATCAGCGCGCGCCAGACAATCCGCCAACAAAGTTATGACGTGTGCATCATTGGCGGAGGAGCAACGGGCTTGGGATGCGCGCTGGATGCGCAACTCCGGGGATTTTCAACCGTCCTGCTGGATGCGGGAGACTTTGTCTCCCACACCTCGGCGGCCTCCACCAAGTTGGTTCACGGCGGAGTCCGGTACCTGCAGGAGGTTGTAACGGATTTCGATTGCGGCCAGTACATGATGGTGCGGAAAGCATTGCACGAGCGCATTCACATGCTGCGATGCGCGCCTTATCTCGCGCATCCCCTGGAACTGCTGGTCCCGTGCTTCAGTCTGTGGGAGCTGCTGTACTACACCATCGGCATGAAGGCATATGACTGGATTGCGGGGGCGGCCAGTCTGTTTCCCAGCCGGATGCTCTCCAAGGCGGAGTCGCTTCAGCGAATGCCATCTTTGCGCAGCGAGAAGCTGGTGGGAGCAGTTTCCTATGCCGACGGGCAATTCGATGATGCGAGGTTCGGCCTGGCCCTGGCGCAGACGGTTACGCAGCAAGGCGGAGAAGTTATCAACTACGTTAAAGCCGTGGGTTTCGGCAAGGACTCAAACGGGAAGCTGGCGCTGCTGGAAGTGGAAGACCAGCTTACACAGGAGCGCTTCCAGATTCACGCGAAGGTTTTCGTAAACTGTACCGGGCCCTTTGCCGATCCTATTCGCCTATTGGCCAATCCCTCGCTGCCGGAACGCCTGCGCTTAAGCAAAGGCGTCCATCTGCTGCTTCCGTTGGAGGCTCTCCAGAGTGAAGCTGCGCTGTTGGTCCCGAAAACCGAAGATGGCCGCGTGATCTTCGCCATTCCGTGGCTCGGTCGCCTGCTGGTCGGAACGACGGATGATGAAGCGCAAATAGCCGACGACATGGTGGTCAAACCTGCGGAAATCAAATATCTGCTCAAGTATGTAAACCAGTACCTGAATGTGAAGCTGACTCCCAAGGACGTGCAGTCGGCGTTCGCTGGAATGCGTCCGCTGGTGAGTTCCAAGAGTAAGGTGAACACCAAGAAGCTGATCCGCGACCACGAAGTCGAGGTCGATGAAGTGAGCGGTTTGGTCAGTGTTCTTGGTGGTAAATGGACCACATACCGCGCCATGGCGGAAGACGGGATCAACCACGCGCAGCGCGCCATTGCGGGCCGGAGGGTTGCGTGCAAAACACCGGACTTCTTGCTCACAGGCGCACAGGGATTCACCCCGGATTACTGGAGACAATTGGCAGAGGAGCATCGCTTACCACAGGAAACCGCTCAACACCTCGTGCAGAAATTTGGCACGGATTCGCCCAAGGTGCTGGAATTGGGAAAACTGGAGCCGCAACTTCTGCAACCGCTGATTGAAGGTGGGGCAGCCATCCAAGCGGAAGTGGTGTATTCGATTCGTGAGGAGATGGCCCAGACAATCGAGGACGTTCTCTTACGGAGGATTGGTGTGCAATTTCACAGCTGGAAAGAAGCTGTGCTTGCCGCACCCGTGGTGAGCCGGTTACTGGCGCGAGAGTTTGGCTGGAGCGACGAACAGAGGAAGAAGGCGCTCAGCACCTACCTGGAGTCCATCCAGCACTTGCTCCAAAGCGCTGGAATTGAGAAATAGCGAATAGCCGGATTTTGTCGGAGGGATGCCGGAAAGAGGATAAGAGAAGGCAGTTGCCTTGCTACATCGAAGCGAGTGACCAGGGAATGGCCAGCTCACGTTTTATGGTGTTTGAAGGTTCGGGAAGAATCGTCAGCCTTGCACAAAAGGAACGTTAACAAATCTATTCAAAACCGGGTTGGGTCGAGGATAATCCGTCCGAGGTTTGGCGTTGCGTTGAGGCAGCGACCCTCTCGGCTCCCGAGTAGATCACAAAGCGCCGCCCGCGCAGAAATCCGATCAGTGTCATTCCAAATTCCCGCGCAAGGTTCACTGCCAGGTCTGAGGGCGAAGAAACCGAGGCGAGCGCGGGAATTCCCGCCACCAGGGCCTTCTGCACAATCTCAAATCCACCACGGCCGCTGACTATCAGCAGGGAATTGCTCAGCGGCACCAGATCATTCGCCAGCGCCCAGCCGATTACCTTGTCCACAGCATTGTGGCGGCCCACGTCCTCGCGGAGAACGAGCAACTCACCGCCCGGTGCAAAGAGGCCGGCGGCATGGGCAGCGCCGGTTTGATGAAATATCTGCTGTGCCGCGTGAAGTCGATCCGGCAGGCTGCAAAGCAATTCAGGATCGAGGCTGTACTGCGCCGTTAGGGGAGCGATGCGGTTGACACGCACAGCGTCAATGGACGCCTTGCCGCAGACTCCGCAACTGGAGGTGGTGTAGAAGTTGCGGCGAGTGAGCTCAGGATCGAGTGCGTAGCCGGCTGCAAGATCGACGCGCACACGATTGCCACCGTTCTGCGCGGTATCGGATTCACCGCGAACGGATGCGATCTGGGCGCGGTGGGTAATCAGGCCTTCGGTGAAGAGAAATCCCGCTGCAAGTTCAAGGTCGTGCCCCGGCGTTCGCATGGTGACGCTGATTGCGGTGTCGCCCACGCGAATCTCGAGAGGCTCTTCGGCGACGAGATAATCGTCCTGCGGGCGAAGCTCTCCTTCACACCATTCCTTGACCCCGGTTACGGACACCATGCGCGGAATCAAACGCCACTCCTTTTCGCAGGCTGCTTTCACCGAAGGCGGAGATAAGAGCATACAACAGTTCTTAAACGGTTGACAAAAACGTTGCGGCTGATGGCAACAGCCAGGGCGGTTCGCGCGTGGATTGGCCTCGGCATTCAGTTTCAGTTTACTCGCCCCCGGACAGTTCAAGATTTGGGAGCAAGTCAGTGATGCGTAGCAGAGGTAATACCGAGCCTGCGCGAATACTATCATGTGGCTTGCAATTGACACAGGGGGAGAGTAGATTTCTCCACATTATTGATTTGTTCGTGTCTTGTATTCGCAGGTGAACCAACTCTTCTTAAAAGGCTTGTAATAACTGGCAGTAGGAGATTGCAATGGGTGTATCACGCAGAGATTTTCTCAAGACAGCCGCGGTTGCGGGCACTGCTTTACCGATCCTCGGATTCAGCACTGAACGCGCATACGCGGAAGCGTCCGAACTGAAGATCGCGCGTACAACCGAGACGCGTTCCACCTGCCCCTATTGTGCGGTGAGTTGCGGCATCATCATCCACACCATTGGCGACAAGGCCAAGAACGTGACTCCACAGGTTGTGCATGTCGAGGGCGATCCCGATCATCCGATCAATCGCGGTACACTCTGCCCGAAGGGTTCGTCGCTCATGCAGGATATCCTGAACGAGCGGCGGTTGCTGAAGCCGCAGGTGCGGCGTCCGGGCTCCGATCACTGGGAGGATATTGCCTGGGAGCAGGCCCTTGACGAGATTGCACAAAAGGTGAAGAAGACGCGCGATGACACCTTCATCGAGAAGGACGCGCAAGGGCGAACGGTAAATCGCTGTCCGGGGTTTGCATGGACAGGCGGCTGCACCGATACCAATGAGTTCAATTACCTCGTTGTGAAGTCGATGAGGAGCATGGGGGTGACGTACCTGGAAAACCAGGCACGTGTTTGACACGGCCCCACGGTCTCAGGTCTGGGACCAACCTTCGGACGCGGCGCCATGACGAATGGCTGGATCGACATCAAGAACACCGACATGATGTTGGTGATGGGTGGCAATCCGGCGGAAAATCACCCTTGCGGATTTAAGTGGGCTATCGAGGCCAAACGCATTCGCAATGCTCCGTTGATCGTTGTCGATCCGCGGTATACACGCACCGCCGCGGTCAGCGACCTGTTTGCGCAGATCCGTGCCGGCTCCGATATTGCTTTGCTCGGCGCGATCATCAACTATACCCTGCAAAATGATCGCGTAAATCATGAGTACCTCGTCAACTACACGAACGCGGCGTTCATTGTTACGGAAGGATTTCAGCTTCCCGAAGATGGGCTGTACTCTGGCTTTAACGCTGAGACCCACTCTTACGACAAGAGCACCTGGAACTACGATCAGGGCGGCAATCTCAGTCCGAAGATCGGCGAAGCGGCTTCGACGGACAAGCATAATGCACCTCCCGCTCCCGCGGCCCCGGCCAAGTCAGCCCATGAGCCACCCACGGAGCACGGTTTAGCGGCTGCTGCGGCGCCGCCGCCGTCGATGCCGGCGAACATCGCATACGATACCTCGCTGCAACATCCGCGATGCGTCTATCAACTCCTGAAAAAGCAGTATTCGCGCTACACCCCGGAGTTGATTGAGCGGATCAGCGGAATTCCAAAGGACCAGATCGTCAAAGTTGCCGATCTTTTTACCTCCATCCGTAAAAATGGAGACATGAAGAAGGCCGGCACGATCATCTATGCAGTTGGCTGGACCCAGCACAGTTCGGGCACACAGACCATCCGCGCGGCTGCGATGCTGCAACTGTTGCTGGGCAACATCGGGCGTGCGGGCGGCGGCGTCAATGCTTTGCGCGGCCACTCAAACATTCAAGGGGCTACCGACATGGCAGGCATCTTTGACCTGCTGCCCGGCTACTTGAAGGTGCCGATCCCCGCGGACACCGACTTGAATGCGTACCTCACGCGGACGACGACGAAGCCGGCCAAGCCGGACGAATGGGCGTCGTTCAACTACTGGTCGAATACGCCGAAGTTCGCGGTGTCGCTGCTGAAGTCGTTCTATGGCGACGCGGCGACGAAGGAGAACGGCTTCGTCTTTGACTATCTTCCCAAGGTCGATCGCAATTACTCCTGGACCGAGATTTGGGATGCGATGTATCGCGGCGAAGTGAAGGGACTGTTCGCCTTCGGCATGAACGGTGTCATGATCGGCCCGAATTCAGCGAAGAATATCAATGCGCTGAAGAAGGCCGACTGGCTGGTTGTTTGCGAACTCTATCCCGACGAGACCAGCGAGTTCTGGAAATCTCCGGGCGTTTCCGCGGAGGAGATGAAGACGATCAACACGACCGTCTACCGGCTGCCGGGTGCGGGTTTTGCGGAGAAAGACGGAACCATGGTCAACTCCGCGCGCTGGCTGCAGTGGAAATGGGTCGCCGTGCCGCCTCCAGGAGACGCGAAATTCGACCAGGAGATACTGGCGCGCATCTTCCTCAAAATCCGTGACCTCTACAAGACGCAAGGCGGCAAGTTCCCGGATCCAATTCTGAATGCATCATGGAACTACACCAACAAGCAAAATCCGTCGCTCTCGGAGATCGCAAAAGAGATCAATGGAAAGGCTATTGCCGACGTCACCGACGCGCCCACGAACACGACGATCAAAGCAGGCCAGCAATTGCCGGGTTTCGGCTTCCTGCGTGATGACGGCTCGACCGCCTGCGGCAACTGGATCTATTGCGGTTCGTGGACCGAAGGC
>Ga0182030_10016564_pt1 | contig 14339 bp, 16 predicted proteins | sample 812S3MmetaG_FD_121299 | JGI IMG/M metagenome (GOLD analysis project Ga0182030, IMG submission 121299) | Permafrost microbial communities from Stordalen Mire, Sweden - 812S3M metaG (Illumina Assembly) | ecosystem: Environmental > Terrestrial > Soil > Wetlands > Permafrost | place: Sweden...
ACTAGGTCAACCGTCGTTTGAATAGCCAGGCGGCACCCGACAGCGTGGCCAGCCCGATTATGAGCAGCGGAACAAAATCGGGAACCAAGGTGCTGAACCCTGCACCTTCAAGATAGACCCGTTTCGTAATATCCAGCGCGTAGCGCAATGGATTAATCACCATTGCCGTCTGGAGAGCGGCAGGCATGCTGCTAAAAGGTGTCGTAAAACCGGACAGCAGCGCAAATGGCATGACCAAGACGAATGCATACAACATTGCTTGCTGCATCGTCTTGGAAATGGAGGACACGAACAGTCCGAGGCCCACGGCGGCCATCAGAAAGAGAATGAGTCCGGCGTACAAAATTACGAAGGAACCTACAAATGGGATGTGAAACCACAGCTGCGCCACCAGCAATATCGTGGTGGACTGTCCCAAACCGATAACCATGTTGGGGATGGCCTTACCCGCCATGATCTCAGAGGGCCGAAATGGCGTGACCAGCAGCTGATCAAAAGTACCCTGTTCGCGTTCGCGCGCGACCGATAGTGCGGTGAGCATCATCGTGCCCATCATCGTCAGGGTGCCGATGAGGCTCGGGATCATGCTCCAACGGGAATCCAGATTCGGGTTATACCAGGCCCGAGTCAGCATTCGGATGGCCGGCCCAGTCTGACCGTGGGTATTCTGCCAGTCGCTGTTGAATGACTGCACAACGCTGCTCAGATACCCAACAGCCGTACCGGCGGTATTGGAGTTGCGGCCGTCGGCGATCACCTCCAGGGTTGCCGGCCTGCCCGCCTGCAGATTGCGCTCAAAGTCTTGATCGATATGCAGTGCGAGCAGCACGCGTCCGCTGTCAATCCATGTTTTCATATCCTGGGAGCGAACCAGAGTCGCTTGCCGAAGAAACACGCCGCTGCCGTCCAGTCGGGACAGCAGTGCGATGGATGTCGCGCTGTGATCCTGGTCCAGCACAGCGTAGGCCACCGTGTTCAAATCGAGGCTTGCGGCGTAACCGAAGATCAGGCACTGCAACAGCGGCGGCAGAAAGATTATGAAACGACTGCGCGGATCCTTAAGAACAGCGAGAAACTCTTTGCCGATCAGTGCCAGAATTCTAAGGAGGGACGCGCGCATCCGAGGACCTCAGGCAAGGCGCTTGCGGGTGGCCAGACGGGTGGCAACCAGCAGCGCTATGGCCATCGTGATAAGGACACCCCCGTTCCACCAGATTACGCTCGGGACGTCACCCGCCAAATACAGGGTCTGGAGCAATGTCACCGCATAGCGCGCCGGCAGCGCATAGGTGATGCCGCGAATGACCGCCGGCATGCTCCGCAGGTCGTAGATGAAACCCGAGAGCATCATAGCCGGCAAGAATGTTAGCGTCATCGCCAACTGGCTGGCCAGGAACTGACTCTTGACCAGTGTCGAGATCAGCAGGCCTATTCCCAATGCCACTACCAGATAGGTCATCGCGGCAAGAAAGAGCAGCGCAAGTGTTCCCCGGAGGGGTACATGGAACAGAAACTTACCGGCCAGAATGCAGAGTATGAAGCCGATCATGCCTAGGGCAAAGTACGGCAGTATCTTGCTCACAAGAAACTCGCCAGGACGCATCGGCGTAACGAACAGTGCCTCCAACGTGCCGCGCTCCCACTCACGGGCGACCACCATGGCAGTCAGGAATGCCCCGATGATTGTCATTACCAGCACAATGAGACCTGGGACCAGAAAGTAATGGCTGTCGTTGGCTTCGTTGAACCACATGCGGCTATCCACCGTCACCCGGCCGCCGGCCGCAGCGCCTGCAGCGGAGGGCTGCTGCGCGCTCCATTGCGCGATCGGGCCCCCAGCGTAGGCCTGCATAATGCGGGCTTGATTGGCCTCGGTACCGTTGACAATGATCTGGACGTCGGCCGCACCCGCCTGCCAGCGTCGGCTGAAATCCGACGGGATCTGCAGCAGACCGTCTACCTTGCGGTTCAGCACCAGTGTCGTTGCTTCGTCCAGTGAACGGACCGGAACGACGACAAAATTTGGCGAGAGGCGAAACGCTCCGATCAGCGCCGTGCTGTCGGCCGAACCGTCGTTGTCCAGCGCGGCCACCGTTATGGTGGTGACATCAAGTGACAGGCCATAACCAAACAGAAGAATCAGCATCAGCGGAAATACGATGCCGATGGCAATGCTGCTCGGATCGCGAAGGATCTGCCGGGTTTCCTTGCGCGTCAGGGCACCAATGCGTCGCCAACTGGCAAGCCAATTGTGCATAACTGCTTCAGGCCGTCTTGCGAGCAGCCGTGCCGCGCGCCTTCTCAACAATTGCGATAAAGGCATCCTCGATCGTTGCCAGCCGGCCCGGTTGCAGCGGCGCCAACGCGCGCAGCTCGGCCGGTGTGCCTTGGGCGAGCAACCGCCCGTCATCCAAAATCAGGGCCCGATCGCAATATTCGGCCTCTTCCATGAAATGCGTGGTCACAATGACTGTGACGCCAGTGCCGGCGAGCGCAGTGATGCGTTGCCAGAACTCACGACGCGCAAAGGGGTCTGCGCCACTGGTCGGCTCGTCCAGGAACAGGATCTCGGGCCGATGCAGAAGTGCCGCGGCCATAGCGAGGCGCTGCTTGAATCCTCCGGGTAGTTGAGCGGCGGGCAGCTGCAAGAACGGCTCGAGTTTGAACTGATCCAAGGCCCAGGCAATGCGGGTGCGCCGGCTGTCGCCTTCAAGGCCATAGGCGCGGGCAAAGAAGCTCAAGTTCTCAGCTACGGTCAGCTGTCCATATAGGGAGAACTTCTGCGCGACGTAACCCAGGTGCTGACGGGCCGAAGCGCGGGCCTGGCGAACGTCGACGCCGGCGACCTTCAGCGAACCTGCGGATGCTGGCAGTAAGCCGCACAGCATACGGAAGGTCGTGGTCTTGCCGGCCCCGTTAGGACCGAGCAGCCCGAATATCTCACCACGTATGACATCGAAACTTACGCGATCGACGGCTAAAAACTTTCCAAAGCGCCGCACAAGATCGTGCACTTCCACGACAATGTCTCCGGCCCTGCCGCTGATGCTGGGCTCCGCAGCTGCAATGTCCGGGGATTCCCGGCCGTGAGCCGCGCGAACACTGTGCAGCAGCACCATGAATCCATCCTCAAACCGCGCCGACGTTGGCTCGACCGCGACGCCCGCATACTGGCCGCCACCCGATCCTGCGGCCGTTTGCGTGGTCACCAGCCGAACTAGGCCGCTCTCCGGTACGGCGTCGATGACCTCAGCCTCGCACAGGAGTCGCGCCTGGAAGTCCCGGGGTTTTGTGCCCCGTGGCGGCTGCGCGAGAAAGGAGCGGCCCAGAGCCAAATGACTCACCTCCGCCGGTGCGGCATCGATCAGGCTCTTGCCGCCGTTCAACACCAGCACCCGATCGCAGCCTTCGGCTTCATCGGGATCGCTGCTGCTGAGCAGCACAGTCAGGCCTTCCTTGGTCAGTTGGCGAATGATTTGCCACAATTCTCGCCGCGAGAGCGGATCGACGCCGACCGTTGGCTCATCCAGCAACAACAATTCCGGAGAGCGAACCAGAGTGCAAGCCAGACCCAGCTTCTGTTTCATTCCGCCGGAGAGCTGGCCTGCCAGGCGCTTCTGGAACGGATCCAATCCGGTCATGGCCAGCAAGCGCGCGTACTGATCGTGCCGCTCCTTCTCTGCCACCCCATGCATGTCCGAATACAGATCCAGGTTCTCGCGGACGGTCAGATCCTCATACAGACCAAACTGCTGCGGCATGTAGGAGATCCGCGACTGAATCGACTGCGGATCCTGAGCGGCGTCGATTCCAAGCACGCGGACCGTGCCACCATCGGCTTGCATGAGGCCGCATAACAGGCGCATCAGTGTCGTCTTGCCGGCGCCATCCGGGCCGACCACAGCCGCCAGGCTGCCCAGACGCACGGCAAACGACACATCGTCAAGCGCCAGCACTGCTTCGCCGGTCTCACGTTTGAAGGACTTGCGAACGTGCGTGAGCTGCAGGGCCAGTGGCGCTGCTGTTGTGGTCACGGCGAGGTCCTGGCGGCGGACGTAGGCGTCAGGGGCAGGGTCTCCCAGCCACCGCCCAGCGCCTTATACAGTGCAATCAGGTCGAGCGAGACGGTCTGATCGCTCAGGGCCAATTGGTCGTCAGAGGCATACAGGGATCGTCGGGCCTCAAGGACATCAAGAAAGCTGACTCGCCCGTTGCTGTACAGGGCCTGCGCCAGCTCCACAGCGCGGCGGTTCTGGAGCACTGCTTCAGCCAGCGCTCGGCGCCGCTCTTGCTCCTGTGCAAAGGTGAGTATGGCCGTCTCGGTCTCCTGCAGAGCGACGAGGACGGTCTTCTGATAGGTGGCGCGGGCTGCCTCTTGCGCCGCGGTCTGTGCCTTCACCTCGGCGCGCACCCGTCCGAAGTCCAGCGCCTGCCATTGCAGGTTCGGACCGAGTGACCAAAAGCGGCTGCTGGGCGCGAACAGGTTATTGACGCTGACACTTTCAGCCCCGGCATCGCCGGTCAGGGAGATTTTGGGATACCACTCCGCCTTGGCGACGCCGATGCGGGCGGTCTCAGCCCCCAACTGGCGCTCGGCACGACGTACATCGGGGCGTCGTCGCAACAGCTCGGCGGGCAACCCGACAGGCACCTCACGGGGAAGCGGCGGCAGCGCACCTGGCTGTGACAATTCACCTACGAGCTCGCCGGGGGGCTGACCTAGAAGCACTGCGAGGCCATACATGGCCGTGCGCACGCTGGTGTCGAGCGGTGGAGTCGCTGCCTGCAAGCTGGCCAGTAAGGCGGCGGCCCGTGTGACATCCAAATCAGTGGCTACGCCCTCCTGGAGACGCAGGCGAGTCAGTTCCAGTGCCTCTTGCTGGAGCATCACGTCGCGTTCCGCGATTTGCAGCCGCTGCTGGGCGCCCCGCAACTCCATGTAGTTGCGGCCCGTTTCAGCCAGAAAGCTCACCAGCGTGTCGTTGCGTGCCTCAATCGCACCTTGCCAATCGGCGGTTGCAGCCTCCAGCGCGCGGCGCTTGCCGCCAAACAAGTCTAGTTCCCAAGAGGCGTCGAACCCAAGCTGGTAGACACTGTACTCAAAAGGAAAATTCGGCGGCAGCGCCAGCGCGCCGAAAAACGGCTGATTCTTGCTTTGTTTGGCGCGATCAGCAGATGCAGAGCCATTCACGGCAGGCATGAGATCAGCTGCACTGCCGCCGCGCACCGCGCGCGCCTGGCGGACGCGGGCTTCTGCGACCAGCAGGTCCAGGTTCGACTTTATAGCGCGCTCGATGAGCGAATCGAGTTCAGCGTCGTTGAACGATGCCCACCAGGTGGCGGGTGGCGATGCCTTGTCGGTCAGGCCATCGGCTACCGGCAGCGACCAGGCAGCAGGGGCATTCATAGGCGAGGGGCGATAGCTCGGACCTACGACGCAGCCTGCGGCGCCAAGCACACTCGCGAGAATGGAGGCCGTAAGTAATGCCGATCGCGGCGGGCGCAACACGCCCGGGTTAAGGCTTATTACGTGCATCCGGATCCATCTCCAGCTGGACAGTGGCCGGCATGCCAAGACGTAGTTCGTCCTGCGGGTCTTGCACAAAAACGCGGATTTCGTACACAAGACTCGAGCGCAGCTCCACAGTCTCAACCGACTTAGGTGTGAATTCGGCAACCGAGGCGATAAATCCCACCCAGCCTGGTAATAATCGTCCGGGAAAGCTGTCCGTACTGACCGTGGCCTTCATCCCAGCGTGAATCCTGCCCAGATCCGGCTCGGCGACGTACGCCCGAACCCATTTCGGATCCAGAAGCGCGAGATTCAAGACCGGCTTTTGCGGAGAGGCCATGTCGCCGGGTTCTAGCAGTCGAGTGCGCACCACAGCATCGCTCGGCGCGACTAACTCCGAATCCGCCAGTTCCCGGCGCAGCAGCTCAAGTTGTGCTTTGCTGCCACGTAGCTGAGCTTCGCCCTGAGCGATGTCCTCCGTTCTCGGGCCAATCGTTGAAAGATCGAGGCCCTTCTCGGCGACCTCTAGATGTGCCTGCGCCGAGTCCATCGCGTCCTTGGCGCTTTCTACATCCTGCTCGCTGATGGCACGCCCGGAACTCAGCTGTGTCAATGCCGTAAGCCGCGTCCATTGCTGCTGCGCATTGATCTGATCGGCTCTTGCCGACGCAACGTTAGCTTGTGCCTGTGCAGTCTCCTGGGGACGGCTCCCATGATGGAGCTTCTCGACGACGGCCTGCTGTGCGTCGACCGCAGCTTCAGCGGCGGCAGCTGCCGGCTTGAGGCGACTGGTGTCCAGGCGGGCCAAGACTTGCCCGCGCGTGACCTTGGTTCCCTCTTGGACCAAAACTTCAGCAATGCGCTCGCTGTCGTTGAACGAGAGATCGACCTCGCGTAGATCGACATTGCCATAGAGGATCAGTCGGTTCTGGTCCTTGCCCGAATTCCTCCCGATTCGACCCAACCCGAATCCGATCGCAACGGCGAGCAGAATGAGTCCTAGGACAATAAGGAGGGTCCGGTTGCGGATGAAGTACGGGCGCGGTAATGCCTGCGGTGGGGATCCCGCTGGCGGTGGTGCTGCAGCGTGAACCGGGGACGCTACGGGATCACTCGTGGGTTTTGTGGGAGCCGTGGGCCCTGGTGCGGACACAGGGGGCGCCACCACAGCGACGGTGGGGTCGTGATCATTGTCACCGGACATCGCCGCCTCCTTGGCTCTGCGATGCACACATCTGGAATGCAGAGCGAGCGCCTCCGCAGGTGGAACTCATAAGTTGGGTTAGGCTATCCGTCACAGGGCGTGGCGTCCGTGCGCTCTCGTACATAAGAATGTAGCCACCGGATGGGGCCACAACCTACGCGTGCACGCGGATCGCGACCTAAGGAGCAAAGGCTTTGCATAATTGGCCGAGTTACGCAGGCACCTGTCCATCGCAGCCAAGTTCAAGCGCCTACCTGTCATGCGGCTCATTAAGATATAGGGCTAAATTGCCAACCAGCCCCGGTAGGTGGGCGTCCCTCCCTAGGAAAGCCGTGGAGAATGTACTCGGCAGACAGATCCGGGTCTGCCCCTTGGCCTCGTCCTACGGTTAGCACAAGCAGCAACCGTTCACGCTGCTTAGTGTGCGGTGCCGTCCCGATGGGCTGGGCTGGATGGTGGTTCAATGCGGGCTGAATCACAGCCCGCTCCAATTAGGACCGAACCACTACGATGCCAATGTTCACGCAAGGAGGCCTGGGTCTCCATTATCTGGTCCGGGGAAGTGGCCTACCGGTGCTGCTGATCCATGGTCTCGGTTCCAGCGGCGCGGACTGGGCATTCCAGGTCTCAGCCTTGGAAACGCGCTTCCGGATCATCGTGCCCGATCTGCCCGGCTGCGGTCACAGTGATGCGCCCAGCCACGGTCCACACATTGAGTCATTCGCGACCGGTCTTTGGGCGCTGATGGACCATCTGCAGGAAACGCAGGTCAACATTGTGGGCTTTTCGTTAGGTGGTGCCGTCGCTCTTGAAATGGCGTTGCAGCGTCCTGCATCGGTACCCCGTCTGGCCCTGATAAACAGTCTAGCCTCCTATGAAGTCACCAGCTTTCGCAAGTGGCTCGAGGCCCGAATTCCCGCGGCCTTGATCCCGATCCTGGGCATGACCCGCATGGCACGGATAAGCGCCGCGCGATTATTCCCGGAGACATGGCAGGTCCAGCTTCGCGACCGCGCGATCGCCGTTATCGGGGCGGTGGCCCCGGCCACATACCTGGGGCTGCTGCGGGCGCTGGAAGCCTGGTCATGCACTGCGCGCTTGGGTCAGCTACAGGCTCGGACATTGTTGCTTGCGGGCGAGCACGATTACACACCGTGGCCGGAACGATCCGCACTCGCGACGGTTCTTGGGGCGTCGACACTCATTGTGCGCGGATCGAGCCATGGCACACCGTTTGACTCAGTGAGGGCCACGAACGCCGGTCTCATTGCGTGGCTCACTGACGGCTCCCTGCCAGAAACCGCAAGTTGGCAATGTGACCAGCAGCGCGACCTCACGCCTTGGCCAGGGGCTGGCAGCATTGCCGAAGAGCACGCCGCACGTTATTGCGCCTAGGAATCCTTGCAATTGAGTAATAAACTCTTTCAGGGCAGAGGCGGGGCTAAAGTCGACCGCTCCGGAGATGATTAGAGCCAGCAATCAAAATAGGAGATACGAGCGGAAAGCTTCAATAAGTCTATAGATCCCATTCTGCAGGCGTCGCGCTTCATGTCAAGTTGGACTCTGCGCTGACACGGATGATCGACAAAATGACAGCACTTGGCACAATTCTGAACTCGGGACATATAATGCTGAAATCAAGCATCAGCGCCAGGCTGTTGGACGCGAAACCGGGCGCGTCGTCGACCTTGACCGGTTGCGGAAGGATTATGGCCTGAATCGACGAAGGGAAATATCGTGATCGGCGGTCTAATTGGGATACCAGCTGCGCCTCAGGCACTTTCACCGTCCGCTCGAGGTGGATCGGGCCCCATCGAAGCGGGCCGATGAAATCGATCTGTTGCTCATCGCCGCCGAGCGGGATCTGATCAATACCCTGTATCGCGAGGGTAAGCTCAAGGATGAGGCGCGCCGGCACATCGAGCTTGAGCTCGACCTGCTGACCGCGACGCTCTCGAACCATCAGCATGTGAACTGAGCGGCGCCGGCCCGGTTCGGGGAAATTATCGAGCCCGACCGAGCGCCTCGAGCAGCGCGGCCGCGTCCCAGGGGCCATCGTGACGCGTTCCATTGGTGAAGAAGCAGGGCGTCCCATTCACGCCACTGCGCACGCCACCGCTGAAACTCTGGGCCACCGGCGCCGCGTACTGGCCTCTGAGTGTCGCATCGATCAACTTCTGATCGAGGCCAAAATGGCGAGCAGCCTTCACAAGGCTTGCATCCCCCAGGGCGCCCTGATGCTCATAGAGCCAATCGTGCATTTCCCAAAAGCGACCCACTGTCGCGGCCGCTTCAGCGAACTCGGCTGCGCGTTCGGCGTGCGGATGGGCGCTCTTGAGCGGGAAATGACGAAATACCAGGCACAGGGCTGCGCCTAGCTGGCGTTGCACGGCTTTGACTTCCGGGTAGGCTTGACCGCAATACGGGCACTCAAAATCCCCGTACTCGACCAGCACGAAGCCACTGCCGAGCGATCCCTGATGGTGATCCGCAGTGCTCACCGCGGGGGTGAGGTGACTCACGGGGCCGGGCTCGCCGATTTGGGCAGTCCTTCGAGGGGAGAGAGGATCCCATCGGCCCCGGGATTTACGCCGATCGGGGAGACGTAGCTCCAGCGCACGATCCCGGCCGCGTCAATCACGATGAGCGCTCGCTTGCAGTAACCGCCCGAATCCTCGAAGGCACCGTACTGGCGGGCGATGGCACCCTTAGGCTCGAAATCCGCCAGCAGCGGGAAGCGCAGCTTGTGGTCGGCGGCGAACGCGGCGTGACACCATGCCCCATCGACCGAGATGCCGAGTAACTGGGCCCCGAAGGCGTCAAACTCGGGCAACAACTCGTTGTAGAGCGCGACCTGATCGCCGCACACCGGACTCCAGTCGGCCGGATAGAATATCAGCACGACCGGACGCCCCCGCAGCTGCGAGAGCTTGAGCGTCTTATCGGGCCCCGATGGCAAGATGAATTCCGGCGTCACCGCACCGGGCTTGATGACAGAGGCGTCCAGATCGGACATAGCAACACGCTGAATTCCGGTTAGTGTCCGGTTGCGTCCCCGCGCCGGCTCGATTCGAACAGGAACCAGGTGCGTCGCTCGGTCTCATCGATCCACACTTCGATCAGGCTTGCGGTCGCTATATCACGATGTTCGTCGCAGACGTTGTGAACCTCCCGCAGACGTGCGGCCAGGTCCTGGTTGTTCTCACGCAATTCAGCCAGCATGTCGAGCGGTTCGACAAACTCAGCATCGTTGTCTTCGACTCGTTGGATACGCGCAATGTGCCCGATCGATCGCAGCGTTGAACCGCCGAGCTTGCGAATGCGCTCGGCAATCGGGTCGGTCATCGCATACAGTTGATCGGCGTGTTCATCGAGCAGCAGGTGATAGTCGCGGAAATGCGGGCCGCTCATGTGCCAATGAAAGTTCTTCGTCTTTAGGTAGAGTGCAAAGACGTCGGCAAGGATGGCATTCATGCCGGCCGCGATGTCCCGCGTCGCCGGGGCGGGCAGGTCAGTCGGAGTGATGAGGGGTGCAGACTGTCGACGCTTCAGCGCCGCGCGCTCGGTCGTGTTCTTCTTAGCCATGTTCGCTCCTTGAAATTTCCGCCGAAGATGCGGGCAAAATGTATCACTTAGGGGCAAATAAGAGAACTCAGAGAATTCCGGCTGTCAACATCAGCATGATGCAGATGCGATAGCGCCGGACGCGAAGAAATCTGGCCGAATGCGGACAGCAACGGTATTGGCTTCTACGTCGGTTTCAACAACCTGAGCGAAATGTCATCCTGGCAATATGGCTGTTCAAATCTACTTGATTCTATATGGCACGACCGTGTGGTCCCGTGACGTCAACACTCCAGACACACGGATTGGGGAAATGTAATCCGATCGACGGAGAGTTACTCGACGGGACTGTGGTGTGCGCAATATTCTGAAAGTTCTAGCGGTTGGTTTAAACGTGCAGTAACTCGCTGCCAAAGCCCATTCGTTCATTGGGTGCTCTTCCGCGTTCGGGCCTATTTGCTAATGTCATCGGCCATGTTACGTCCTTTGCAGACACTGGGCACGCCTCGCAGCGCGCCACAGTTCACATTCGCCGCATTGGGGCGCGCACGCCCCAATGCTTGCCGTTCAATCCGGGGTCTTGATTCTCGTGATCTTCGAGCCCTCGAACGACAGGTCGCCGAGAAGGCCTTTCTCATGGAAAATAAAGCCAAGTATCGGCTTTCCGAGCGTAGCGGTGTCGTACTGGCCGCCGGACCCCTTGGATACCAAGGCGAAGGAAGAGTCAGCGCCGGCCGACCAATCCTCGCTCTTCTGGAACTTGTCTAGCGAGTCTGGCGACATGAACAGGATGACCTCGCTGTGATGAGCGACCCCGAGCGTGAGGCCAACCGAGCCGGATGCGACGCTGTAGTAGTCAACGGTCTTGCCATTAACCCGCAGCACACCCTCGCCGTACTCGCCGGCAACTCCGGCGCCGCCCTTGGTTACCCGCCCAAAGACTAAAATTCCCGCGGCCTTGCCGGCCAATGCCTTGTGCTCCGGGTTGAGCGCGTAGAAGCGGGCAACAGCCCTGGTGGCGCTCGCGTCGATCTCCGCTTTGGTGCGAGCGAAGGAAGCTGGAGTCGCGATCAAAGTGACCAGTGCCAGGCCGGTGACGGCCATCATAGTTTTCAGTTTCATGACGATTCTCCTTGGCTAAGAAACTATCTGAGGATTGTGTCAGACCCTGCGAACTACGTAGATGACCAGAGCAACAATAAGAATGGTTCCGACTATGCCGCCGCCGATGTACATGTGAATCCCCTTCTTCGGTGTGACCTAGCGGTCAACGTAGATCACTATAGCCAGTTTGTCTGTCCGCATATTCCACTATCGGTGCGGTATCGCACACGGCGGTCTTAATGCGTTGGGTGTTTGACTGGCGCACCTTTGCGTGGTTATGAAGCGAATCAAGCAGTACGGCCTGTCCCAAGCCGGCGGTGGCAACATAAAGGGCATATCGCATACAGCGACGCGGAGTCGTGGTGCAGATATCGGCGGTGGAGCCGCTCGTCATGTGCGTATCTTGGATGTGCGTTAGCGCACAGACACAGTAGGTCGATATCAGAACAATTTGCGCTAGAGACGAAATGTTCACGCGTTTAATAGAGAGGCACACCATGCTTAAGTCGTCCCTGGTCGGGTGGTTGGCGGCGTTGCTAATGGTAGGGGTGGCCGCAGAGGCCTTGGCGCAGGAAAATCCTGTGGGCGTGCAGCAACAACTTTACGACGCTCTTGCTCGTGCGGATGTGACGGCAGCACTAGCGCTATTTACTGACGACGCGGTAATCGATTCGGAAAGCGGCCACTGTGCGAAGGCTCCGTGCGTCGGCAAGGCTGCTATCCAGAAGGATTTGGAGCGTTACGTCCTGGACAAGAGCCGGCGTGTCACGACGCTCAATACCTATATCTCCGGCAACGTGCTGGTGACCCGCTTTGAAGCTCGCAGCGACACCATCCGAAAGGCCGGAGTGGATCGCATTGTCCTGTGGGGGATTCGGGAGATGCGAGGGGACAAGATCTCCTCTACCCGCTGCTGTATGCCGGAACGCACCGATGCGCAGACGGTCCGCTTTCTCGAGTGGGACTATGCGCATCCGTCGACCCCATAGGACGGTTGCCTCGACGGCAAGACATCAAGGAGAACGGTGATGCGTAGATGGAGTGTTGCACTATTGATCCTCAGCGCCATACTGAGCGGCTGTGTAGGGTTTGGTTACGGAGGCCGGGCTGGCGGCGACGGCCGCTACTATCATCATCACGATTGGCGCTAGAGACGGAACGGCTAAAGCGATCGCTGATCGCGCCTGTCCTTATGAGGCCGCAATTATCGGTTGATCGCGAGCCGTACTCGAAGTCGGGTGCTTCGAACTTGCACCAAGAAATCGGAAGGCCCCGAGCTGGAACCGATGCCGTGCCACCACATCAAAGCCTTAATCCACACCTCCGCTGCGCTGCAAAGGCTCCACGATAAGGTGCCGACTGACTACTTCACACTAAGCTGGCTTATGAGCCGTCTGCGCAGGCGATCGAACGGAATCGTTATGCTGTTGCTCGCCCTGGTTGCGATCGCGCCGGGTGTTTCAATTGTAGCTGGTCTGCTGCTCATGATCCCAGCGTTCCAGATGATCGCGGGCAAGCCTGCCCCGATATTCCCCCCGTCGCATTGCCCTACATCCCCTACCGTCACGGCACTTTGCTGCTCTGGTACAGCGAGGTGTACCGATCCTGAGATATCTCGAAAAGATCATCCATCCGCGGTGGCCTGCCCCGCTCGAGGCAACCAAGCGTCTGGTCGGTGTAACGGTCCTAATACTGAGCGCGACGCTGGTGTTCAGTCCGATTCCCCTGAGCAACGTCGTCCGTGCCCTGGTGATCATGCTGATCTCGCTCGCCTATCTCGAGGAGGACGGACTGCTGCTCCTGATTGCTCTGCTGTCCGCGCTGATTTTACTGACAGTGGCGTTCGTAATGCTCAGGGAGGCAGTTCGCGGCGCGAAATGGCTAAGCGGTTTATGGTAGTTGAGGACGCCGCTCGTTGTCAGTTCTGCTAATTAAGGTCCAATTTCCGATAGTGGACGTCGACTACCAACAATTCGGGCGTCTGGCCGACCAGTGCCGCCGATCCTGTTCAGGCAACCAGCTACTTCATAAGGTGGATGTAGGTTGGGGGCCCCGTCGTCAACTCGCGCTCGATGACTTTGGCACCGGATTCTCAAGCTTGAGTCACTTGAAGCGCTTTCCTATCAACACGCTGAAGATGGACCAATCATTCGTTCGAGATCTGGCCAGAGGCTCTGGCGATGCCAGTATCATGGGGGCGGACTCAGTATGGCCGAGAGCTTGAATCTGCAGGTAGTGGCCGAAGGGGTGGAAACCCCCGAGCAGATTGAATTGCTGAAAGAACAGGGCTGCCCGGAATCCCAGGGGTTCTTATTCAGTCACCCGGTAATCGCTGAGGATGTCACCCAACTCTTGCGGCGCGGAAAGTGGACGCCTCAGCCCACTGCGCCCAGCCATTAGCGGCCGCAATCATGCTCCTCGTGATGTTTCTCCCGCGTGATGTCTTCTCCTGCCTAATTCCCGGAGCCCTTATGGCGCATTTTAGCGATAACGCCTACCAAAGCCGCGGCGGCAGTGATGGCGGAAGCAAGAGATGCAATCGGATGCTCCTGCACTTCATCGGCCGCCTTCTGAACTACGTTTCTCGCGGCAGCCGCGGCGTGTTTGCGTAGCGACCCCGCCGCGCGCGTCAGCTCGGCAGCCGCCTTTGACAAAGCTTCGTCAGCGTCCGCGGAGAGGCTTTCGGCGTCTTTAGCAGCCTTCTGTAGCGACCGAGCAACGTCCTCCAGAGCGGACTCCACATTGTGTGGGATCTGATTGTTGCATGAATTTAGCATGATGACTCCCAAGCCCCTGGCATGTCTGTGAGGGATGATCGTACTTGGCGCCAATAGATGTCGGTCTCTGGAGGAGGGACGCCTCTGCGATTCCGTACCACCGGTAGCCCGAACTACTATGCGTCTTGGTACTTTTAATTTAAGACTTGTGCACGCCCTTGTTCTATCCGCAATTACC
>Ga0182030_10016567_pt1 | contig 14337 bp, 19 predicted proteins | sample 812S3MmetaG_FD_121299 | JGI IMG/M metagenome (GOLD analysis project Ga0182030, IMG submission 121299) | Permafrost microbial communities from Stordalen Mire, Sweden - 812S3M metaG (Illumina Assembly) | ecosystem: Environmental > Terrestrial > Soil > Wetlands > Permafrost | place: Sweden...
CGGGGGCGAATCGGGCCATGGCCTAGCCTAACCCAACGCGGCGCTTTGTCATCTTATTTTGCGCCGTATCCGCCGCGCTTGTCTTTGCATAAAAAGGTCCGATAATGTGCGCTTATCGGACATGATTTGGAGCTCCAACAATGCCGGGCGTGTCGCTCGCGTTCATTGAGCGGACAGCCCCGAAAATTCCAATCCAGGTGTCGGATTTTCGTGTTTCAATGGCGGATTGGCCTCACGTTTCATTGGCGGACTGACCCCGGCCGAGCCCATAGGTAGCGACGCGGCGAGCTTTGCCGCTGTCGGAAACCCATAATTTGTGGGATTCGACGCTCGGCGCGGCGGAACGGCGCATAATTTCGGAATTTCGATTCACAATTCATGGGACGAAACGAGCCGAAATTTGTGGGACTCGCGCATAATTTGTGGAACTACGCTGCAATCGACCTCGCCGCGGCGCATTTCCGGGTGGCTTGGCGTCGGTGAGGCGCTGCAACTCGACGTCGATGCGCCGACACGTCGCAGAGGGCCAGGTCTCCAAAATTCGGCGCAGGTTCGTCCCCTCCTCGGCGTCGGCCGCCGCCAGCGCCGACGCGGCGCGCTCGACGGTGTTTTCGGTCAACCGCGCCACGCCGACCGCCAAAGCGTAGTTCTGCAGCAGCGAGCCGCCTGCGAGAGCGGCGAGTCCGAGGCGAACCGGTTTGGCGAGCACGGGCGCGAAGCGATCATATTCAGGCGCGACGACGAGCAGGGCCTGTCGGACGATCGGCCGATTCAGAAAGGCGTGGTTGGCGCGCCGCGCCTCCAGCGAGAGCCGCGGCTGCTCCGCCAGGGACGGCGGGGACGGGCGACGATAGGACGCGGTCAAGAATTGCAGCAGATCCGGAACCGTCGGCGCGCCCGTCTCTCCCGTGGGGTCGCGGTCCTCCGCCCAGGCCGCCAACCGAGCGGCGCCGCGCCTGGCGAGCGGATCGAGGCGTTCGAGAACGCTTTCGGGAAGAAAGCTCTCCATCGGCCGCTTCTCGCGCGCCCACAGCCGGACGCCGTGCACGGAACACCAAAACATCCAGGGTAGCGCCACGTCCTTGCGGCCGATCGCCGGGGTCTTGGCGCAACTCGGGCAGAAATATCTGGCGCTCGGCGCGATCATGAAACGGGCTTGCGGCGCCAGGGCGGCGAACGTCATGCCGCCGATCATTTGCGCGCTCAGCCCGGCGCGCGTCGCGATCGAGGCCCCCTGCCCCGCCGACAAGCCCTGTTCCAGCGTGAGCGCCGAAAATCCCGCGAGCCCGAAATGGGCGAGGAGCGCGTTCGCCGACATGCCGTATATCTCTGCGACCCGCGACAGCCATGACGACAGACGCTCTTCGGCCGCCGGTCGGGGCGCGACAGGCAAGAGCGAGGCGAGCGCCTCTGCGGTCAAACCGCCTCTCCCAGGAGCGACGAGGTCGTCTTGGCGTCCTCGAAATCGGATCCCGTGATCCGTTCCTCGCCGTTCACGATCGCCGCAACGGCCACCCGCGTCATCAACGAGAAGATCGCAGCCGTGACGCCGCCAGTCGTCTCGAGGATGCTTTTGAGCGCCCGCTCGCCGATCTCGCTTTCCCGGCGCAACGGCAGAGTGCGCTGCAAACTTCCGATCAACGCGGCGAAATCCTGGTCGCTCCGCCATTGAGGAAGCGCGATGGCCTCGAAGCGGCGCACGAGCTGCTCGTCGGTCCGCAGCGAATTGCGGGCCAGCTGCGTGCCGACGCACACGAGCGGGATGCGCAGCTCGTTTCCCAGAAACCGCAACATGTTCAGGAAGCGCGCCTGCTCGCGCACCGTGCCCGCCTGCAGACTATGCACCTCGTCGATGACCAGCATGCCCGGCTGCGCCTGCTCCAGCACGCGCAGCGCCACGCTCTCCAGCGCGCCGAGCGTCGGTCGGGTCGGCTCCGGCGCGCCGATCGCCGCCAAGAGCCGCTTGTAAAACCGCGCTTCGTCCGGCCCCGAAACCATCTGGACGACCACGACCGGCATGCGCTTGAGCCCGTTGACGGCGTCGAAATGGGCGGGGTGATCGCGCGCGAACTTTTCGACGATCATCGTCTTGCCCATACCGGACTCGCCGACGATCAGCAGATTGGGCATGCGGGCCCGCCGCGGAAACGAAATCAGATCCTCGAGCATCGCCAGCGCCTGCTGCGCCCGCGGGTAATTGATCCAGCGGTCCGCGCGAATCCGGCGCAGCCGCTCCTCCGAGCTCAGCGCCGCGATCGGGCGGCTCGAGGCGAACAAATGGCCAAAATCCTCACACATCCCATTCCTCCACCTCGAAATAGGGCAGCACGAGCGGCGTGTCCGCCGCCCGCGGTTCGGCGTTCCGCGCGACCTCGATCGCCGACGTACGCGATGATTTGGGGCGGCGCGCCGCATCTCGCCGCGACGCTTTGGTCATGCGGGACGCCTCGTCCACCAAGGCGCGTTGAGCGAGGATCGTCGAGTAGATCAGCTCCTCGTCGACAGACCGGCGGCCCGCGTCGCGCAAGGCCCGCAACGCCGCCTTGTGCTCCCACAGCGCGATCGCAGGCCGCGTTCGATCGGCCGGGCGTGCTTCCAGATAGCCTTCCCCGACTCGCACGAAGACCACCGAGAGATCGCGCGGATCGTATTTCACCGTGAATTTTTCGGGACCTCGCCCCACGTGCCAGCGCAGTTCGTCCGACCAATAGCGGATGTGATGGAGATGCAGACCGTCGCGCTGCAGAACGCGCTGCTCGGCAGGGAGAAAATCGATCAGGAACCGCCTGACGTCGTTCGGCATGCGCACCGCGACCTCTCCGATGCGCGTCCGCCAGACGGCCGCCGGCGGCGCCCCGAGCGCCTTATGGATACGCGCTTGATACGCTCCTACGATTTCCAGAGCGAAATAGGTCTCGAGTTCGCGCAAGGTCATCACCGCTTGCCGCTCCGGATCGAGATCGCCGCGTTCGCGGATGTTGGAAAAATGCGACCCGGGTATGAGATGGACCGCCCCCATCATCGTCCCGATCAGCCGCTCGATATGGCCGCCGAAGCGGGGCGTTCCGGGCGGCCGATAGACGAGGTCCACGCCATGCTCGGCGCAGGCGCGCTCGAAGGCCAGCGCATGGAATTCGGCGCCGTTGTCGACATGGATGACGCGGGGTATTCCGCGCGCCGGCCATTCCGTCTCGATCCCGCGAGCCGCCAGCCAACTCGTCTTGTTCATCACCGCATGGGTCAGACACAGCGCTACCGCCGTCAACGAGGGCGGATCGAGCGACAGATGAAATCCCATCGCCATCCGCGTGGCGACGTCGATCGCCAACGTCAACGTCGGCCGGCCAATGGGAAGCCGCGTGATGGGATCCACGACGGTCACGTCAACCTTGGTGTGATCCATCTGCAGGATCGCCAGCGGCGCAGGCGCTTCCAGCGATCCCGGCGTCGCCAGAAAGACCGGCTCCGACTTGCCTTTGCCTTCGCGCCGTCGGAGCAGGTCGGCCTCGTCCTGGCGATCGAGCCAGCGACGCAGACGGCGGATGGACGGAACCGGCAATTCTCGGCGCTGACAATCGGCGGCGACCTCGGTCCAGAACCGCGTGAGCGTGGGGCGCCGCCGCGTCGCGTAGAACTCCTGGAAATGTGTAGCGACGATCGCGAGGACCTCGGCCGAAAGCGGCCGCATCCCGGAGTGGGGGCCACGACGACGCGGCGCCAGCGCACTGGTTCGAGCGCTCTCTCGAAATCGCTTCAACCAACGAAACAACGTCGTCCGACCGACCCCGAGCGCCGCCATCGCGTCGCGGATTTGCTCGCCCGAAGGCCGCTCGGGCAGCTTCGAAAGAATCTCGGCCCGGCGTTGCGCCGCCGCCCATTCCTTCGGGTCGATGTCGCCAATATCCATGGACAGCCTTGCCGTTTCGCAGCAATCTGGTTCCACAAATTACGAATCAAACTCGACGTCAGTCCCACAAATTGTGAATCAATCCCCAAATTATGCAACAGGAAAGTCCCTCGATTCCAATGATCGAGAGTCCCAGAAAATGCGACAGTCCGACACCGGAACCTAACGTTGGTCCATTCATGGAGCGCGAAAAAGTCCACTGATGAAGCGCAAGTCTAGCAATTTGGTACGATGCGAACCCGAGCAAAAAAAGCGCCTTGCGTAGCCTGAATCTGGGGTAGATCAATTGGGACAGTAGACAGCCATCCGCCCAGAGCTTTCACCGGTTCGCCCCCAACCACTCGCTGAACAGTCTGAGGATCATACAGAATCGGGGGGGCTCGGATTGACCGCGGAACCCCCTTACCGTGCAGTTTTGAACAGATCGTATGGTCTCCCCATGTAGCCCAAAGCGGCAAACGGCGAGAGGCCACACCGTTGCGCCTGAGCCGAAAATGGCGGCGCCGATCGGCAAGATCAATCGAGCGGATAAGCGCTGATCAGTCGGGGCAACGTCTGGCCTTCGTCAATCGTCCAGACCGTTCGCACCATTGGCGCGCGACCGTCCGGAACAATCAGGGGCGCGTCGACTGTAATGCGGACGCCTCCAAAGTTGTCGGGCGTCCTTCTGGTCGGCGGGTTTTCGAGAAAGTGCCGGCGGAGCGCAACCACAAATGGAGCCGGTTCGTCTCGCGAGAACCCGCCGGCAATGAAAAACTTGGCTTTAGGGCCGCCGTCTTCGTGATCAAGGTTGAGGAGATAATCTCTGACCTTGGCGTCCTCGATAATGCAGTCAGTCACGCAGGCGCCAGCTCAGACGGCAATGCGGAAATGATGACATGCTTCGGAGAGGTAAACTCGACATCGTATCCGACGCCGCCTTTGATGACGTGCACAACGGTCCCGGTCGCGCCGGCCGGGACGCTTTCACCACCCTCATGGATATCTCTCACAGCCCGAACGCGCGCGTGCTCAGGAAGCGCCGGAGGCTCGGAGGCGGCCGCGGTCATTTTGCGCAAGGCGGAAGTCACCCCCTCGCCGAGGATCGTCCCGCCAAAAACTGTCTTAGGGCCGACCATGGTTTAATGCTCTCTTGCTGCAACGGCACCGCACACGCCGGCTTCGCCGACCGTTTTGCATTATATAGCACCTGATCGACACCGGTCCAAAAGTTAGCGCGAAAGTAAGCACTTTGCCGGCTTTGAAAATGAAATGCCGTTAAAACAATAACCTCTAAAAATTATCGGTGGAGCAAGCCGCATGTGTCGCCTCTTCTCGCCCTCACGGAATGCGAGATCGCGCTCCTCGACAAGCTCTTGAGCGACGTTGCAACCGAAAATGCAAAGTCGGCATGCTCTGATTATACTTCATCAAGCTCGCAAGGTTGGGTGGTTATCTCGCGAGGGCAGCAGATCCGCCCCCTGGCATGATCGTCGTGTCGCGTTCCGCCGCCTGGATCGCATTTTCGCTGGCTTTCCAGCCATTAAAAGGGAGCGACAACTGTCGCTCGCGCTTATTGAGTGGACCGCTAACCATCTGTTTCCTCTCATTTCGGCTTCGCACTGGATCGGTGGATTCGAGTTAGATCAGTGGACTTTTTGCGGTCGTTCACTGGACTGCCTTCGGCTCCTTCGCCCGCGATTCAGACCAACCCCGGTTCATCCCTTTTCGGGCGTTTGCGTGGCGCAATCGGATCGAAACGGCCAGAGTTGTTTTGGCGGAATTTTTTTGGCGACGAGCCGTCGCGCCTGCCCTCTCGCTCTCGCCATCGTCCGGGCCGAGCTCAATCATCCCGCCCTCTGGCGTTCGCGCGCTCCCTTGGCAACCTTGCCGCGCAAAAGCGCCATCAGCACAGGACCGAGCGAAAACTCCCCTGCCCTCGCCTTCGCGGTCAAAACCCGCAGATAGCCGCCGGCGCTTTTGATTTCCTCGCCACGCTGTAGGATCGCGGCGATAACGATCGAGGCGTCATGCTCGCCCAAAACCTCCAGCGCCTGCGCCCAGGCGTCCGGCGAAACGCCGAGAGCCGAGCGCACAAGCGCCGCCGTTGTCGATAGGTCGCGCCAATTGTCGATCCCACCCTTGGCGGCGTAATCGAGGATATCGGGACAGGCCTGCAGCACCATGCCGAGTGGATAGGTTCGGGGCGATCCTTGCTTTTGCTCGGGCTTCTGGCCGCCCGTTGCCAAGGTTTCGGGCTCGGGGGCTGATGGAGGACCGGATTGTAGCTCATTGAGCCCGGACGAGCGGCCTCTGCCTTGTCGAAGGCTAGGTTCAAGTTCCAAAGAGTCTGTAATTTGATTCTGTATGTGGCGCTCAGTTTGGGACTCATTGGCGCTCACATTCTGGAGTTTTATATGAGTTTCCAGCAGCTTGCGGATTTCGGTGGCAAGTACGGCAAGTTCACCCGCCAAAGCCTCTAGATTGGAGCGCAAAAGATTGCGCGCGTAGCGGCCGGAGAGCGTCGCATAGCGCAGGTGAAAGCCTTCCCAATCGCCCGGAACCCCCTCCTCTATGCCAGTGGCGATCATCTTGGCGATGTCTCGCCGCGTCAGCGTGATCTTTTCACGCAGCAAGGCGTTGGCGCGGTTCTCGGCCCGCACCTCTTCGGCAAGGTTTTCGATCTCCTCGGAGCGCGCGACCAGCGGCGTCAGGTCGAAGCCGAAGGCGTCCTCGATGGCTCCTCCCTGCCCTCTTCTGGCGAAGCGTTTGCCGTTCGGAGAATCGCGCCGGATGATCAACCCGGCGTCGACCAGGCAGGCGAGATGCCGCCGCAGCGTCGCCGGCGCCATGCCATTGGCGCGGATGGATAGCTCCTTGTTCGAAGGGAACACGACGATGCCGGCGCCGGCCGAATCCGTTTCGGTAGACTTTGAGTCGGGTGCACGCAAAGTCAGCGCGGTTTCCTGATGGAAGCTTAACAGCGCGTGCAGCACCGACAGCGCGCGGTCGGTGACCCCGAGCGGTTCCTTGGCTTCGGTGAGCGCCCGAAATAATCGCCACTTGTGCACGACGGTTTCGGATGCGCCCGGTCTCGCGGCGAAATTCTCGGTCGCAGCTTGGCTTGCCACCATGGCAAGCGACAGCGGCCGCCGCCCAAAGGGCGTCGTTGGTTGTGTCTGCATGATCCTTTGCCTCGTTCAGGCAAAAGAAATCTGCTCGCCGAAACGGTGCCGACTCTTGACAGTGATTCGCGGAAGTGGGATTCTCAGAGTGCTTAGATCAGAGAAAGGCTTCCGGGCGGCGACGTTCGGGGGCTTTTTTCTTTTGCGTTTCAGTCTCCTGTTTCATTGCTAAACTTCGCCTCATTGAACGCGCGATAGAGCGAATCAAGGTTGGACGAAATAAATCGGCCGAACTCACTCGCATTCTTCGATTTGAGCGAGAGGCTGAAATTGTTTCCGGTGCTGCGGAAGCTTGCGACGACCGCCTTGTCTTCGGGCACCCATGACGCTGGCTCTGTCTCCTTTCGCGCCGCTTTTCGGGGGCTCTTTCGTGCCGCTTTCAGTTGCGCGAGGAGATAATTGAACCGGTCTGCCGCATCCTTGGCTTGGAAATCTTCCGCGCTCACAATCTCCAGGACGAGGTCGGCGTTCGCAGGTCGTTTCACCTGCTTTTTAAGTTCTTCCCATCTGTCGCGCCCGACGGTCCTAGCAGCCCCGATCGCCTCGATCACGGCGGCCGGGACCGTCTCCGCTACGGAGAGCATTCTCGACATCAAGGTGTCATCGATCGTCAACGCTGACTTAATCGTGTCCTTGCTCTGCCCCATATCGAGCAGCTTTTTTGCGAACAGCGCCTTTTCGATGAAAGACAAATTCGCCCGCGCGGTGTTTTCCTGTCCCTGCGCAATGATATGGGCGATATCTTCAAGGTTCTTAATGACAGATCGAACCGGGATGCCGAGTTCCTTGGCGACGCGTGCGCGGCGGTGGCCGAACACGATCATGTACCGGCCCGGGATTTGTGGATGAGGCCGCACAAGGATCGGGGTCGACTGCCCGTGTTCTCTGATTGCTTCCCTAAGCAGGGCGAAGTCTTCGTCCTCGCCTTCGATGCGGTCGGTGACGAACGACTGATCGAGTACATCGACGTCGAGATCAACGATTGCCTCCCCCGCTATCATTTTCTTGGCATTTTCCGCCATCTCATCGATCGAGATCATCATGGATCGCGACGCGCCTCGACGAGCGTAATCGTGCCGAGCTTCACTGTCGGTCTTAGGCGTCTCTGGACCCGTGACGCTCGCTAGGAGGTTCTTGCGCGCCAAGTTATCCCCCCTTCTCTTTCGCTAATGTCCGAGAATCGTGGGCGATTCCTAAATTCTGCACGGCTGTCAAATTCAACTTCATTTGCGCCCCCAAGCCTTGTGAACCAAAGCCGCGATTTCCTCATTGACAGCGTTTAGGGCCTCTAAGGCGCGATCGTAGGTGGCGCGAGTGAACTGGGATCGTTCAACCTCGTACAGTGTCTGGTTGGTGATGCCCGCATCCGAGATCGCAGTGGACTTTACCATCGGGTTTTTCAGCATCTGTTTGGGAAACAGGGCCTGCATGAAGCCAACCATTTGCGCTTGAGGGCCATCAGTCGGCTCGTAGCGAGTGACGAGATATCGAAACCATTTGAGGCGAACATCGGCTCCGGCCCCGCTAATAGACTGCAGAATCCCACCGAGCATGAGTAGAAACTGACTCATTGACATCACGTCCAGCATCTGGGGGTGAATCGTGATCAGGACAGAGGTGGACGCGGTCAGAGCTGTCAAAGTGAGATAGCCGAGCTGGGGCGGACAATCGATCACCACCACGTCGTACCGCTGATCGACTTCCTTCAGGGCGTCGGTGATGCGGGTGAAGAACAACCGCCCATCCGCGGATGATTTGTTTGAGGCCGCGAGGGGAGTGTCATATTCGTATTCTTGAAGTTCCAAGTTTGCCGGCACGATGTCGAGACCCGGGAAATTTGTGGGGCGAATGACGTGTGAAATCGGTTTTCTGGCTTCATCATACCGAAGAGCTTCGTACAGTGAGGGATTCCTATCCAGTTCGGGCTGAATTCCATGGAGGGCGGAAAGCGATGCCTGAGGGTCGAGATCAATTGCGAGGACACGGTGTCCTGTGAGGGCCAGATGCTGCGCGAGATGTGCTGCCGTCGTCGTCTTTCCGCTGCCCCCCTTGAAATTGACAACGGCGATGACCTGCAGACGCTCCGCTGCTCTTCTGTGTGGAACATATTTTTTGAAATCCGCACGCCCGTGACGATCAAGATATTTCCGCAGCTCCAACATTTGCTCTGCAGTATATGTCCGCCGCCCCGAGGCCGAGGTGGTCGGCGTCGGCCCCTTGCCCTCAAGATGAAGCTTCTTAATGTTGGATGGCGTCACACCCAAGAAGTAGGCAACCTCCGCCAACGAGAACGGGCGCAGACTTTTAATGGCGTCGGGCGGATAATGCTCAAGGCGGAGCATGTTCAGCTTGTCCGAGATCAATTCTCCCTGTTGGAGAATGATCTCGTGGAAGCTGAAACCGTCCATCTCGTCGACAGCTGCCGTTACATTCATCGGTGCCATTTCCCGGAATAACGCTTTTCCGTGCGAACTCGCACTTCAAGCGGGAATTATGCCCGATTCTCTCCTGGCCGCAATGTTTTTTAAGTTAATGAAAAGTTAACACCGTTCGAGAGCAGTTGGTTCATTAAAGTTGTGGGGCTGTCGCAAACAAGCATATGATTTGTCATCATTTTTGTCATTATGCACGGCTGTCAAAAACAGGCAGATGGGGCTAGGAAGCCCGCTAATTGAGGACCAAGGCATTTGGATTGTCCGAACGAGAAGCAAATGCGTGCGGCGGTTACGCGCCATCCCTCCCGAACCGCCGCAGCGGAATTCCCATATCGCGAACTTTGTCCGAGAGGTTCTCGACGATCCCGGAACCAGGGAAGACGATGATGCCAATCGGAAGTGCTTCCAGCACGCATCGTTGCACTTGAACGGAGCCGCGTTCTTGGCCCGGTCCAATTCGGCTTAAAGGCAACCTGCGCGACTTTGCGGTTGTCGGCCCAGCCGGCGGCAATGCGTTCCGCGCCTTTGGGTCCGGCTCCATGAAGAAGGACCATGTCCGGGGGCTTGGCGCGAGCCTTGTCGAGAGTTGCCCAGATACGTTGATGATCGTTGCACTCGGGACCACCAGCAAAAGCTATTCGGGAACCCGAGGGCAGAAGCACCTGTGTCTCGGCCAGCTTCTTGGCGTTGAGAAAATCCCGACTGTCGATCATCGCCGAGGTCAAAGCGCGGTGATTGACCTGCGATCCGGAACGCGGACGCCAGGACGAACCAGTCTCGGTCGCATAAAGATCGGCGAGATGGTCGCGGAAAAATTCAAAGGAGTTGCGCCGCTCCGTCAACGTCAGCCCTTGGGCGATCAATCACTCCAACTCGACCGAACAAATTTCAGAGCCGTCCTGTTCGGTATGAGAACGCTGCTGCGCGGTTTCGTTGTCGTCGAGGTCGCGGCCAATGCGCTCCGCCTTGCGATGGAACAGGTTCACGAAGGACCAGAGAAGGTCGGGAAGATCGGTCTCTAGCCGCGTGTCGATGAACAGCCCCGACAAGGCTTCGAAAACGGAGTCGAGCGCCAAAGACGCGGCGTCGGAGGAGGGTAGGGGGCGCGGATCTGGCTCGTCCTCGAAGGGTCGATAGCCATGAAGAGCGAACTCGTCGAGGAGATGCGGGGTAGGCGATCTTGTGTCGTGATCCGAATGAGGTCTGTCCATGGGCGGAGTGGTGATTTCGGTGATCGTCAAAAGGGCTTCGGCTTCATCCAACCCGATGACGGCAACGGCGCGGACGTTTTCGTTCATATCAGCGCGGTCGAGCGCGCCGGCCTGAGCGATCTGCGCGAAGGCCAGAAGCTGAGCTACGAGATCACGAAGGACCAGCGCACCGGCAAGTCCTCCGCCGACCAGCTAAAGGAAATCTGACGCATTCTGACCCGGATCGCTTTCCGTCGCGACCGGATAAGAGACAAAAGGTCGCCGCTTGCGGCGGCCTTTTCATGTTTGAAGCAAGAAGCGTTCGTATCGGAGCTCTTTTGCATGATTTCGGAGCGAGGCTGCACTCAGCGCCTTAGTTAGCTCGCGCCGGTGAGTCGGCGAGGCGGCGGTTGAAACGACCTTATGGTTCGCTTGGCGGCCGGGGGAATTCTCGCGGAGTTGCCCCCCACTCTAAGGCGCTCGGCGGCTCGGCGTCAGCGCTGCGTTTAGCCGGAGCATGGGGCGCGCCAAGATAGATGAAAGCGACGATGCGACTCTGCGCGGATAAGCCGAGCGCTCGCGCAACATCGCCACTATAGGCCGGTGCGCCCGTGCGCCAGATTGCGCCAAGTCCAAGGGCGTGGGCGGCGAGCAGAATGTTCTGGGCCGCAGCGCCGCCCGCCAGGACTTGCTCTATTTCGGGCACGCCAGAATGCCGGACAGGGACGACTGCCACGACCAGCATGGCTGGCGCCCGCAAGGGTTTGCGCCTTTCGCGATCGAGCGTTTCCAAAGGCGTATCCGGCTTGCTCACACGCAAGGCCTCGGCCATCACGTCGCCGAACAACTCGCGCGCTGCCCCGCGCACGATGAGAAACCGCCAAGGCCGCAGCCGGCCATGATCCGGAGCCCGCGCGCCCGCGCGCAGAAGAATCTCCCATTGTGCATCGGTCGGTCCTGGATCCGTCAAAGCCGGCACGCTGATCCGCGTGTCGATGGCTTCGAAAACATTCATCGCATCCTCCGTTCATCCGACTGGTTTTCAGAGCGCCGGCAGCAAAGTCGACATCCACGAATAAGACAATGCCAAGCAGAGCATCGCGACCCAACGCCTGGCCTGGGGGTCAGCGCCAGCAAGGGCTCCCAAAGGTCGAACTCCTCAGCGCGTGTCGAGCGCCTTGATAGGCAAAAACACAATAGATGAACACCTGACGCAGACGTATGTGCCCTCGTGACCGCTCTGAGTCTTGGTTGTGCGAAAACTCAGCAGAGCTCGCGCCGCTGAAAAACGTCGAAGAATTTTCGAGGCCTCCGGCACAGCCAAGGCCACGGGTCGCCAGGGGCGATAATTTCGGTATGTCGGCTGCCTTCAGGTGCGGCCATGATCTTGCGGTGTGGCGGATGGGCAAGACCGCGCCCAACGCTGCGCCGGTCGACGCCGGCGGTCACATGAGCGCGTCATCTACTTCACCAAGACGCACGATGATCACGGCGTCGTCGAACTCCCCGAGCGCGGGATCACCTGTCCGAGAGAACGCTACTGCCCCGCAGTTGTCCGAATTGCTGGCGAAAACTGCAGCGACAGAACGAGCCTTGAAGGCGTCACGACATTCCTGAGGCTCGCCCGCAACCATCTCACCATCGATATATCGGAATGGCAAAGCCACGAAATAGGTTACTTGCGACATTGCGGATCTCCTATAATTCCCCTTCGCCACGCTCGAAGGCGCCTTGCCGCGCGGCCCGCGCCCGCTCGGACTCGCTGGGCGCAGTGCCACCCTCAGAAAAATAATAGGGCTGCCCCGTGATGACGTGGGCGGCTCCGTCAATCGCAACCACAACCATCTGCAAAGCATGATAAATGACGCCGTGAGACTTAGCTGAGCCTGCGGCTCGAATTGTGGCCTCGCGGCAGCGCCTCATCTCGCCAATCAGCGCCCCCGGGTTTTCGAGCCGGTCAGGCTTTTTTCGGTAGACCACGGCACCGCCCTCGATTAATGTTCTTATTTTGTTCTCGAACCGCCCAGAGTCAAGCATGACCTTCACGTTAAGCGCCGTCATTGTCGCAACCAGACGTGGCGTCCCCAGAAAGACCGACGGAAAACGCTATATCGCGGCGAGGGTTCTTCCATTCGCATTCGCCTTCCATGACATCCATCACCACATGAGTCGCGTTGGCCTCGCGCGAGCCGAATGATCCTTCGAATTAAACGCTCCCCTATTTGTCGAGGTCGGAAGGATCGAAACCGAGAAACGCTACTACTCGTGATCGTATCGCTCTTACCGACGTGGCGCGCAGATCGCTGTTGAAGTCGGAGCTCAGCGCCGAAATCATTCCTGCTTCGACGCCCCTCGCTTCAGCCCGTACGAGGAGACGACGCGCAGCACGTCGGCCGGACGCGTCATTGTTGAAGGCAACAAAGAGGTGCCGCAAAACCGCTAGGAAATTCCCATGCAGCGAGGCGCGCAGCGGAGAGCGCGGCCACCTTTGGTAGCTCGGGCAGTGCGCGCTTGAGGGAGAGAACCGTCTCGATTCCTTCGCCGACGACAGCCGAGATCGGCAGTGATTTTGCGCGGGCGCAGATAGGCCTCAGCAGCGTGCCGGCGATTGGTCGGGAGTTCGCCCAAATTTTTCTTGCGAGCGCGATCGTGTCGCGCTCGGACGATCGCCCGTCTTGTCGTTCCGGCGGCAACTCGCGCGGCGCTAGCAAAAAGCGCCGCGCCTCGTCGAGCATATCCCGGAACGACCTGAAACCTTCCCGTGCAGCGATAAGATCCAGCAGATCTCCATTGTGTCGCCGGTCGCCGCATCCGTCCACTTGCCCCGCGCGCCCTTGCCATAGAGCGGTCCTTTGAGCCGAACATAGAGGCTTCGGCCGGCATGGCTGTTCACTTCGCCGACGATCCAGTAATTGCCGAAGCGACGACCATTAGAGAGATAGTGCTTGCAGACGGCCTCGGCGTGTTCAGCGAGACCGCGCGACAGCATCATTTACCAAGACTTCGCTATCGCAGTCGTGTGCCCCGAAGTCTGCGAACCGTTTGCAGATCTCATCTGAGAGTTTGAGCGCGTCTATTTCAGCGTTGGTCCGCAAAGAGGCCGCCATTGTACCCCGGCACATTGAGGCGTGCGTTGCCCTTATCGATCGCCTTGAAAAGCCCTTTAAAATTGTCCCTCGCCGGCTGTGGGCAATAGGGATTTTTCGTTTCGTAGGCCCCTTTGAGCGTGTCCTTTTTTAGCACCCGGTTGTCTACTGACAAATGCATCTTCCCAAGCGCTTGGGTTTATGCTAACTTTCTACATGCCGACAGCTTTACGAATCGATGTTCTCCGGGTCGTGATTTATCCGAACGACCATCGCCCCCCACACGTCCATGTCATCGGGGCAGGGACCGAAGCTGTGTTTATTCTCAACTGCCCTGCTGGGCCGCCGACCTTGCGAGGGAGCTTTGGCTTCACCACTGCCGAACTGAACCGCATTGCCTCGGCTCTTGCCGCAAATCTAACCGCACTGTGTACCGAATGGGAGCGCGTCCATGCCGATAAATGATAGCGACCGCCTCGCCGCCGAAACAAAGTTGCAAACCCAATTGAAGGGCGTGCCGAAGGCTATCCACGCCCGCTATGACCGCCGGGTGTC
>Ga0182030_10016568_pt1 | contig 14337 bp, 19 predicted proteins | sample 812S3MmetaG_FD_121299 | JGI IMG/M metagenome (GOLD analysis project Ga0182030, IMG submission 121299) | Permafrost microbial communities from Stordalen Mire, Sweden - 812S3M metaG (Illumina Assembly) | ecosystem: Environmental > Terrestrial > Soil > Wetlands > Permafrost | place: Sweden...
AGCGTCGCAGAGGAGAAGCTGTCGGAGGTTTTGCTCACCGTTCATGCGACGACAGTCGAGGGACAGCAGAAACTCAACGAGATTCAGAAGAAGATTGTTGATGCGGTCAACACGCCGACGATGGCGGTGGATACCCCGGCCGGGGAGCGTTCGTTTGTGACGTTTCTGCGTAATCAGGTCAGTGACATCGACGATCTGTTGGCCTCGGGCAGTCTTAGCGCGCAGGATCAGAGCAACGCTGCTGCGGCGCTTGCGGCGTTGTACACCGCCGATGCCGGGGCGCCCGCCGATCCGCCCGCGGCGCCCACCCGGCAGCCTGTAGCGCCGGCGCCGGATCCGCCGCCGAGTGCCGATCCCGGCTTGGGTGGTCCCGGGTTCGGGTCAGCACCGCCAGCACCGGATCCGGGCTTGTCTGACCTGTTGGGCGCGGCTCCGCCGGGGGCCGATCCGATGTCCTCGCTGGCCTCGATGCTGCCCGCGTTGGGTGGTCTGGGCACCGGCGCTGCCACGAGCCCACTGGACGGGCTGGCCGGGCTGGGGGGCGCGGCAAGCCCGCTGACCGGGTTGGCGTCGCAGCCGAGTGAGCACGGCAGCAATGACCGGGCTGCGGATAATTCCGATGACTCGCCGCCGCGAGCCAAAGACAGCAAGGCCGATAAGGACGACCCGGCAAAGGCCGACACCACCGCGCAGGGGGCGGGTGGGCAACAGCAGCCAGCCGCCCTCCAGGGCCAGAACCCCAATGCGGGCGGGGAGCCGCCTAGCCCGTTGGCACCGCCGGCGGCTCCGTCTGCGGCGGTGAAGTTGCCCGATGGTTCGACTGCGACCGCCCGCAACCCGCAGGCGGCCGAAGCCATCCGCGACTACCTTGCCGGCGAGACGGTCGACGCGTCGTACCGCAAGAACGGCATTGAGCTTCCCCCGCCGGGCACACCGATCACCCACCCGGTCGACCCGAGTCGTTTAACCTGCGGTGATCTGGCGATGTTCAAAGATCACTATGTGCCGGCGTTGAGTTCGGTGAAGGCCTTCCTCAACGGGCAGGTGGTGCCGCTGGGGTCGGTGGCCTCCAGCCCGGATTTCCTGGGCTGGATCGACCCGACCGCGGCTGCGACCGCCACCCTGGCCCCGGTAGCACTGTCGCCGACCCCGCCGGCTGGGGCCCCACCTGTAGCCGCACCGCCGGCGGCTGCCGGGCTGCCCGCACCGGCGCCGGCCGGTTAAGCCGTCGAAGTCGACCACGCCGGTCGGCGTTACCGTCGACAATGAACTGATAGGGAAAGGAATCACCGCCATGACGGAGCCGATTCACATCAACCCGCAGGTGTTGCGGGAGGTAGCCGGCGGCCACGACGAAGTGGCCCGCATCGTGGACGCCGCCCGGGAACGTAGCGGGGACATTCTGGCCGCCGTGCAAAGCTATGGGCCGATCATGCACGAGGTTAAAGCGGCCGTCAGTGATCTGTTGGTCGATCGGGACAACGCGCTGTCTGAGCATGCCTCCCGGCACCGTATCGCCAGCGCTGACCTGCAGCGGGCCGCTCACATTTACACTGACGTCGACGACCAGAACTCCGAGCAGATCAGGCAAGTGTGAGCGCATCACGATGACCGCGGCCGACCGAGAGTACACCGCCAACACCGTCGATGAGACGGTGTGGGTGCGTGTCGCGGGGTCGGGCCAGGTGTTGGGTGTACAGCTTGAGCCGCCGGTGATGATCCGCTCGGGCCACGAGATCGCCGAGCGGATCCAGGCATGCGCCGACGTCGCCTATTTTGAGGGGCAGGTCGATCTGCGGACGGAATTCGAGCGCCGCGGGGCCCCCGCTGATGCGGTCGCTTGGATGGCGACCCGCCAGGATCTCGAGCAGGCACGCGCCCGGCTCGAGGAACTGTAGGAATTTGCCTATGAAGGTCGACGCGCCGGGGTTGGTGGCGGCCGCGCAGCGGCTGATCTGCGCGCTCGAGGTGGTCGGCGGCAGCGGGGTGCCTCATCCGCCGCTGGGCGCCGACCCCGTTTCGGTCGACGCCGCGGCGCGGTTGACGACGGCCGGCGCCGAGCTGACCGCGGCTCTGGTCGCGCACATGTCAGCGCTGGTGGCATCCGTGGAGCACCTGACCGGTGCCGCGTTCACCTATTTGGAGGCCGACAACCAGAATGCGGCGGCGATCGCCGCGCTGCGCGGCGGGGTGGCCGGTGTGGTGAGCGGCCTGGGTGATGCGCCGCCGGCCCCGCCGCGGCCTGCAGACGTGCGGGCTCCGATGCCGCCGCCGGCGGGGCTGCTGCCGGAGATGATCTCAGCGGGCGTGCATTCCGGTACATCGGGGGCCGGGGAGGGCTTTGTCAGCGCCTGGGCTCAGGTGGCGGCCGAAGCGCGAAACTCTTCTGCCACACTACGGTCCGCGGTCGCCCAGCTGCCTGACGTCTTGGATTCGCCGGTGTCCACCCCGGCGGTGAGTCGGCATCTGTTGTCGTTCGCCGATGGACTCGACCGCTACGCGGACCGTGCCCAGAATCTCTCTAATCAGGCAAATGCGTACGCGTCCAACCTGGTTCAGGCCCGCGCGGATATTCCCACGCCGCAGGAACTGACCGCTGCTGACGACAGAGTGCGGACGATCGCGGCCGCCAACGCCGCCTCGGGCGGAATACACGCGGCGGCGCTGGCTAACGCGGTTAGTGTGAAGAATCACCTCATCGAGCGCGCGGTGACCGGCTATGCGCCCTACCATGCGCGCACCGACGCAGACACCGACGGCGACGAGCAGGACACCGGCGGCCAGGGCTTGCCGGCAAACCCCACGACGGGCGATCTCGGGGCCGCGGGCCCGGGGTCGCCCGATCCGGACGCTGCCGATCCCATTGTCGCAGGGCCCTTCCCGGCGTCCGGCGATCCGATCGCCTCGATGTTGCCGCAGCTGGTGCCCTCACTGTTGAGCGCGGCCGGTGGCCTGGTGGGTGGTGTGATGGGGGCGGTCACCAAGGTGCCCGAGTCGTTGATGCAGGCGGGTTCGCAGGCTCTGGGCGCGGCCACGCAAGGGCTTTCGGGACTCGGGCAGCCGAAAGCGGATTCCCCGGGCAGCGGTGGACCCAGCCCCAATAGTGGTGGTGACCCCGCCGGCGCGGGCGGCGGTGGTGATGCGCCGACAACTCCCGCTGGGGGTGAAGGCGCACTCGATTTGCCGGTCGCCCCGTCCACGGGTGCCCCTCCGACGCCGATGATTACGCCGGTGGGGGCTAGCGAAGCACCGGGCGCCGGTGGCGCGCCGGCGGGCGCCTCGGGTGTGTCCCCGATGGGAGTGCCGATGGGCGGCCTGGGCGGTGCCCCAGGAGCCTGCGGTACTGAGGGTAAAGGCGAGGCGGGTCGCAAACGCAAAGTCGTCGTCCCCGACATCCCGCATACCGAAGATGTGACCGGACGGGTGGACACCGATCGGTTGGCGGCAGCCGCGGCCGCCAACCACCGCGCCCGCAACACCGAGCCGCCCGATGACGAGGGGCCACCAGATCCAGCACAACCGTTCGTTCGCCGTCTGGTGACCCGCAGTCCGCGGGAGCCCTTGTGAATGTTTCCGGCGGTGCGGGTTTCGACGATCTCGGTGACGCGGAGAAGGTGAAGTTCAGCCAGAACGAGACCGCGGCGACGCTGGCACATCTGGATGAGCTGCTCAGCGAGCTGGACGGGCTGCGCGCAGGTGTTGATGACCCAAATGGCTTGATCTCTTTGACTCTTGGTTTCGATGGCCGTCTGCTCGAATTGCGGATCGCTGAATCTATCGGCCAGGTGATGACGAATCTGGAGCTGGAGAAGAGACTCAACAGCCTGTTCGCGGCGGGAACCAAGGGTGTCGACGCCATGCGCACCGATCTACTCTGAGTCCGTACCTCATCGAATGAGCATCAGCCGATGTCTGAAGGCGCCAGTTCTGCCGGCTGACGGATCAATGCTTCGGATGCGCACCCGAGGCTGCGGCAGGTTCGAATCCTGCCGGGGACACTGCCGGGGACACTGCCGGGGGCACAGGCGTTAAACGCCTGGTGAAAGGCCATTTATCGGCCTCCCATAGAAGCGGCTCGTGCGATCTGCGTGCGATCTTCCACAGCGTCTGCCAGCACTCACCAGCGCACGGTGGCCGCTCACGAGTGGTGGATCACGGTTCTTTGCCGACCGGCAAGCCCAGGCGTGTCTGAGCCACAGCGCGACCCGTCGTGCGGCTAGCGTTCTGGCCATGTCGACGCCGACGCCGATTCCGCCGCCAGGCCCTGTTCCGCTCCCAGGCACCGCTCCGCTGCCTACACAAACGGTGGTGAACCTGCCCTCTCCACACGAAACCGGGCTTCCCCAATCGTGGGCCACGATAATCGCGGCGTGCATTGCGGTGATCGCCGCGCTGATAGCACTGTGCGGTGTCAAGCGGCAGGTTGCAGCCACAGCCAGGGAAGGCCAGAAGGGCAGAGCGGCTGATGCCAAGATGCAGCGGCAAGAGCAACTGGTCGAGCGCATGGCGAAGGCAGTTGAGCTATCCATCGAGATGGGTCGCATACTGCGCGCCCATCAGAACGTTCCATCCGGCCAGTGGGAAAATAAAGACGATCTAGTTGCTTGGGCCGACATGCTCACACAGGGAAAGCTGTTGGTCTCCATGCTGAGAGTGCTTGGCGCACGACAGTCGTCCACGAGTTTGTTGGCATACCTTAACCGGGTCGCAGACATCGCCAACGACCCAGCGTCGGAAGGTCTCGAAGAGGTCGCGGTCGGCTCTGACCTGACATTCACGATGCGTGACGAGTTGGAAAGCGACGGTAATTCCGAAGTCCTGCGTTGGGTAGGCGGGAAGAGGCAGCAGAGCTAGGGTACCTGACCGCGCTGCTCGTGGAAGCTGCGCGGCGCTACCCTGATCGCCGTGGCGACACCCGAGGCGATCCAGCGGTGGCGAAGCGTGCTGCTGGAAACCGAGCAGTTGCACGTACTACCACGCGGCCAAAACGTGCGTGCGCAGTTGAGTACGCCCGAGGCCATAGCCGACTGGGCCAAGGTCAACAAAACCATTCTCTACAGCACCGCCAAGGGTCTTCTCACCAGCATGGTCGAGGACTTGTGGTCCGTTGATGCTCCGACAGATCTCGCTCTCGCGGAGGTGTTGCACCCCGTCTTGGATTCGTCTAGGTCATTCACTCCACTTATGCCGCTTCTGCCCCAATGGGATAGATACGCTGCGCGAGCGCGAGAAGCCCGCCGTGCGCTAGAAGCGCGGCAATTCGGAAAGCCGACGGTGGACGAGATTATCCAAGAGATGTCGTTGTCTCTCAAGACATCTCTGTTGCTCTCTAGCACCGCGGTCGTCGGATCATGGACGGTGATTGCCGCCGAAAACGCCAGGCGTTACCTAAGTTTCGCGTCCCCCATCCCTCTGCCGCTGAGGTTCTACGATTTCGAGTCGAAGGGGATGGTTGACCATCCTTCCCCCACTACGCTCAGCCTGGCAGCGATAAAGGCCATCATCGACCCGGTACGTGACGACGCGGCGCAGTTACCACAGCCACCTGGTATGAAACAGTTTGCGGCACAAGTTATTGTGGATTTTTACACCGACTGGGAAGAGCATTACCGGGTCGAACTCGCAAGAGCGCATCAGTGCGACAAGTACGACTTTCAGATCAACTACTTCGGCGACCTGGGCAAGTTGCGCCACGACTATGTTCACAATCGCGGCATGTGCAGCAACTCGGCGCACTGCGACACGCTCACATGGTTCAGCAACGGAGATCTGATGATCCCGACTCCGGCGAACTACGTTCAGCTTCTAACTGAGTTTCCCGCCAACGAATTACGGCGAAGACCTTCTCGCGTCGAAACTGGCCGCGCCCCGGTGAAGGGATCTGCCAGCATCCCGGTGTTGCGCGAATTTGAGAAGGTCGCCCGCGACTTACATGGGAGCGTCGGCCCGGCCCTGAACGAGGCACTGGCGGTGTGGACTAGGCAGAACAGCCACCAGGGTCAAGAACCGGCGGGCAACTGAGTCGATCCGCCCACCGTGGCGATGGTCCACGCCACCACGCATTTTGCGTTTGACTCCACCAGGCGTCGGCTAACTGAGGAGGCTGTCTCCGAAGTGTTGCTTTGCGGTGGTCCAGTCACGCTCAGCGTCTTCCCGCAATGCCCTTGCATCTGATCGACTTTCGGACTCATGGTCTGCGATCGCCTCTTGGATCTTCCTATCAGTCGGCACCGGGACGAGCAACGTCTGCACGTCGTCGGCCGAAAGGCGCGGATGCGTGTTGCCTCCTGCCATATGAGTTGTCTGTGCCAGCATGAGCTTTGACCGCAACATACCGGCGAGATATTCCGGCCGGATTTTGTCGAGTTTGGGCCGGAAGACCAGGAACTCGGGCGACGCGATCCCGTCACGTTCGGCGATGTGGACCTTATTCAAGTAAGGGCGCAACTTGTTGTAAAGGATGTCTCCCGCTTGAAACCTCACACAGGAGCCGGTCGGTAGCTCCTCTTCGATCGCACGGATTGCTTCGCCGGTATCGCGCTCAACGTTCGCCAGGCCTATGTAGTAATCACCCTCGCTGGGCGCGTCGACAAACTCTCTAACCGGCTCGGCAACGTCAACCACGCGTTGTGCTGGTGTCTTGCTTTCCTCAATCGCCCTGATGGCCAGGATCCGCTCAGGACTGTAGAAGTCCGCGTTAAGTCGGCCACCGGCTAGCAGGGCAGCGCGGGTCACTCCGAACCCCACGACAGGAGCGAACTTCGGTGGCATCAGGCCGAGTTGGTCGGCGATCTGATCATCGCCGCGCGAGAGCATCTCTCGAACCGACTTCATTCGTGATTGATATGTGTGCCAGTGAGTTTCGAGCGCATCGACCAATTTAATCTGAGTTTGGCGATCTGGCTTTGGTACCAGGAGCGCGCCGATCTCTTCCGCATTGATATTCGCCATGCCGATGATCTGGCGGCTGATCTGGTCTATCTGTACCCGCCCGACGTCTGAGTTGAGAAACCTCGCAAGGAACTCGGGAATGTAGTCGTCGTCGGCAATGTGAACGCGCACAAGATATCCCGCGAAGTACCAGAAGCCAGATTGTCTGAATACGGCGCATTTGCCGACGAGTTCTTTGGAGTTGGTTCGATTGAACAGGACGTCACCGGGGTTGATCAGGTACTTCGCGCGGTTGTCTTCGTCGAGGGTTGTGTATTTCAGGACAGACAGGTCCCAGTCGCCGTCCTGAAGGTTGCTCATCCGGAGGATCGGCGCACCGTTGTCTTCGTCGATGGACTTGCTGCTGTCGCCGTATTGGATCTTGTCCGCGATCTTGTGGATCGGGACCATCGGGAAGGGAGAACGTGCGATGACGTCGGCGACTGTGGGCCGGTACTGCGCGTGGTTCACATCAATGCGGCCGCCGATGAGATCAGGGCGCAACATCGCGAAGCCTGCGGCTGGCCTTGGGTCAGCTAGCGCGGTCACGAGAGGAACGGCTTCGGATCGGCGAGAAACGAGCGGTACGTGGCGATCACCTTCGGCAAGTCGCTGGCTGTGGAACGTCCTGTGGCGTCGTAGCCGATCCACTCCGGTGCTGCCATAAACGTGGCCTCCTCGTCGCTTGGCGTCTCCCCTTCGGCGCGGCGGCGGACGAAGATGATTGATGCCTTCACCCCCGCCCCGAAGTGCGCGAAAGCCATTGCCGGAAGGGAGATGACGGCCAATAGCTGCGTGCGTTGGACAATTAAGTCGCGTACGTAGGCGAGACTTGCGTTGTTCAGTATCCCGTCGGGCAACACGATCGCCGCTCGGCCCGTGCCGGGCTTCAAGAAGTCGATGATGCGCTCGACGAAGATGATCTCGCTCTTCTGCTTTTCGCGGGCCTTTCGTTTGCCCTTCTTATCGGGCTTCGTCTGGCCGAGTTCGTAATCGCCGATATACGGGTGTTGAGGCCGATCGATCGTTGACCCGAAGGGCGGATTCGTTAGGACGAGATCGAACGCGCCAAGCTTGAGGCCGGCATTCGCTTTCGTCAGGTCTTTGATTGGACGGAGTGCATCGTCCCCCACGATGTTGGAATGTCCGTCGTCGTGGACGATCATGTTCATCTTGGCTACGCGGCAAATCTCGTCGCTGACCTCGATCCCGAAGAGGTTACGCTCCGCGAAGTCGTGCCAGTGCTTGTAATACTCTGCCTTACCTTCCTCGTGGTACTGGCGGGCCTCGTGCCGTATGGCATCCAGTGCGTAGAGTAGGAAACCGCCCGAACCACATGACGGGTCGAGTACTAGGTCATCGCTGGTCGGTTGCATCATTGCGACTGCAAACTGAATCAAGTCACGCGGAGTGAAGTACTGGCCGAAGTCGCCCTTGAAGAAGCTATCCATAAACTGCTCGAAGGCGACACCCTTGACGTCGAGATCGGTCGCGCTGAGATTGATTGCCTCAAGGTGCGACACGATGATTCTGAGTGTCTCGTCGTCGACGCGAATGGTATCGGTGAATACATCTGGATCTCGGTCGCGGTGCTTGGCATATAGGTCGCGGATCCTAGTAGCGAGGTTCTTCGAGGTTTCATGGGTCTTGATTTGGAACTGGTAGGGCTCGCCGACCTTCCGCTTGGCCTGCTCGTCGGCAATCTTGACGAATATCAACTTGCACAGCTCGCCAAATGCCGTTGGCGGCGACAGCTTTCCCCCACCCCAGAGTGTCTGATGGCACTTTTGGATCGCTTGTATGAGGGTTTCCCGTGTGACGGGTTGAATGTCGGGGTCGCCGCCGCGCCGATATTTGAACTCTTCTGGCTTCCCATATTCAGCGGGCAGGTCCGCGATGATGTTCTTCTCGCGTTCGAGGACACCCCACGTGCCGCCGAAGTCGAGGAATCGACGAGTCAATCCCGCGACTACGCCGACATATGTCGCTCGCAGTTTTGCCCAGGTGCCGTTCCCGGCAGCCTGCTCTACAGCTTGGTTGAATTCAGCGTCGCTGATGCCGTCGCGTTTGCATTCGATGACAGCGAACGGGGTCTTGCGTTCGTCGTCGACGAAAACGACGAGGTCGGCGGCGTCCTTCGGTGTCCGATCGGGAACAGTGACTTCGACGCCTAAACGTGATGGGCTATAGCCGTACCTGTAGATGAGTTCGGCCCAGTACTCGGCCCGTACTTTCTCTTCGGGGTCGTCGAAGATCTCGCGGCGGTCGACCGCCACGTAGACGATGCGTGTCTTGGCACTTGATTTGTCGAGTACTGCGTGACCATCGGTCAGGGCACGTTCCAGGTAGGTCGGCATCACACGGCTTTCGAGTGCTTTGAACCAGTCATCGGCGGAAGGCTACTCGACCGCGCAAAGCGTACGGGCGGAGACGCGCATAAGGCACACATTCGAGATCGGACCTACCCCAACAGCCTCCGGCCAGCATCAGCAATGATGCATAGCCATGAGCGGCTACACACGCGAGGAGATCGTAGCGGCGATTCGACAGGCCACCGGGCACGACGGCGGTAAGCCGGTGAGTCAGCGCCTGGTCGAGCGGGGCGCGACCCTCTCCGCATGCGGGCGCTACCGATACGAGATGACCCGCCGCTGGGGGGACGGCCCGCTACTGGAATGGGTGCTGCTGAACCCGTCTATGGCGGACACAAAGGTGGATGACCCGTCGACCCTCAAATGCTGCAGGTTCGCCGATGACTGGGGGTTCCACGGCATCCGGGTGACGAACCTGTTCGCGTGGCGCAGCCCGCACCCAGACGATCTGTTGGACGCTGATGACCCGGTAGGCCCGAGGAACCGCCGCTTCCTGACGGTGGAGTGCGGCCCGCTGACTGTGGTCGGCTGGGGCACCCACCCGGCGGTGGCACGTGGGGCACGTGCCATATCCGTCCTGGACCGCCGGGCAGCCCTGGTGTGCCTGGGCTATAACCGGGACGGCTCGCCGAAGCATCCGCTGTATATGCCTAGGGATACGGAGCCGCAGCCGTGGCCAAAGCCCGATTGATGCCCGTCCACATCCTCGCCACCGACGACCCTGTGGGGATTGAGAATTATTGGCACGAACGGTGCAAGAAGGAGGGCAAGTGGATCCTTCCAATCTCCTTGATGGTGGTTGCCATTCCCTGGCCGGTGGGTACTCACCCGCCGGAGGTCTGTTCGTCAGCCCTGGGGCCGCTCATCCCCGGCAATCGCGGCTGAGTGTGGTCACCTAACTTGGCCCCACTTTGGCCGGTGTTCTTCAGGCGAATTCCACTGAACGTCGCAACGGGACGGATTGCACACTAGTCGGGTGAGTGTTCTGCCGGAGACTGATGTGGCCCGGGTTCAGCGGTGGTGCCGAGGCAGGGTGCCCGAGCGTGTCCGTGATGAGGTTCGGGTCGAGGTGGATGTGGCTGATCGGCATCTGACGATCGTGGAGTGCCGGCCGCCGTGGCGGGCGGACATGGGTGCGGAGTGGACCCGGTTCCCGATCGCCCGACTGCGCTATGTGAAGACCACCGGTGTGTGGTCGTTGTTTTGGCGGGACCGCAACCTGCGGTTCCATGCCTACGATCTGGTAGCGCCTACGGTCAGTATCGAGGAGCTGCTCGCTGAGCTGGATCGCGATCCCACGGCGATCTTTTGGGGCTGAGGCCTTCGCTTATGCCGTCCTGACGGCCACGTCGGTGATCAGATCGGCTGGCCGGGCCCAGCCAAGAGTCTTGCGGGGTCGGTCGTTGAGTTCGTCGGCGACTCGCTGCAGTTCCTCGGGCGAAATGTTGCTCAGGTCAGTGCCTTTGGGGAAGTAATCGCGCAGCAAGCCATTCGTGTTCTCGTTACTGCCCCGCTGCCACGGCGAGTGCGCGTCGCAGAAGTACACACAGGTGCCGGTGCGGGCAGTGATCTGGTGGTGCAGTGCCAGTTCTTTGCCCTGATCCCAGGTCAGTGTCCGTCGAAGGTGGGGTGCAAGCGCACCCAGTGCGTCAATGATGCCGTCGCGCATCGCCGCGGCGGTCGGCCGCCCGGTGGGCACGTGGATCAGAATCACGAAGCGGGTCGTGCGTTCGACGAGAGTGCCGATCGCCGAACGGTTTCCGACACCCATGATGCAGTCACCTTCCCAGTGCCCGACCTGCACTCGGTCGCCAACCTCGACGGGCCGATCCGCGATCATCGTCATGTTGGTGAGCCGACCCCGTCGCTCCAGGCCCTGGACCCGGCGTCGGCGCCGCCGGCGACGCCGCTTCGCCGGGCGGGTCAACGCGATCCTGGGGTCGTAGATCGCCTGATAGATCGACTCAGTACACAAGTGGCGTTCCGGCTGCTCAGAGAACCGAAGCCGAAGCTCATGGGCAACTTGTTCGGGACTCCACCGCTTGTCCAACAACTCGGCAACGACACCATGAAGCTGCTCGTCACACACCACTCGTCGCGTCCGCAACGCCCGGGATCGCCGCTCAGAGCTCAGCCGCTGCGCGGTGGCGGGCAGGTAGCGGCCACGATCATCCGTGTTGCGGCGAAGCTCCCGCGACACCGTCGAGGCCGCCCTGCCCAGCTCCTCGGCGATGCCGCGCACACCCACACCCCCACGGTGCAGATCAGCGATCGTCGTGCGTTCGGCCAGCGACAGATAGCGAGGATGCGGCGCCTTGGGCGCTGTGAGTCTCACCGGCGGATAGTGCACCGCCTCACCCGCGGTGTTGAGGATTGTGCGCCCGTACCGCCAGCGTGTCCCCGTCCTGCGGTTGATTCCCACGGTCCGGCACGCCTCGGAGTTACTCACCCCCAGCGCGATCAGACGACCAAACCACTCCTGCTTCTCCACCAACATCACGCCACGTCGAGTCGTCCGTCCAGCTCCCACCGCAACCTCCGAATAGCCTCGGTGTTGCGACGTTCAGTGGAATTCGCCTGACGAAACGCAGGGTGACCGTGAATCCGCACCGCCACGGTGCCGAAAACCCCTTGAACAGAGGCGAAACCCCGGTCGGTAGTTGCCAGTTCTGACAGAGCACCGGCTGACCGCGCCGCAGTTCAATCTCAGCCGCGACGAGCGTGGCCTCCTCGGCCTTATGCGCCTCATCCAACTCCGGCACGCAACATTCGTCTGTCAACGCCCAGTACGGATCCTCTATGGCTTCGCGAACCACCTCCGCGAGAACAGCATCGTAGCTGCCGGGGCAGTGAATCGTGTTATGGCCGTGGCTATTAACCTCCGGCGGCTTGCGGCCCACGTCAGCCTCCCGGCGTCTCGGCGGCGGTCAAGCCACGCTGCAGATTATGGGACCGCCAACGCGATTGGGCTGCTCGCTGCTTGACCGGATTTTTGACCGGAACCTCCATAGTTTGCACACCGCTGACCACGCGGGTCAGCGACATTTCAAGCTGACGAATTTCACTGATCGCCGGATGCATGTCCATAGCGTTTCCCGAAGTGGGGGCCGAAGAGCATGGCGACTTGGGCGAGCTGCGCCTCCGTCAGCTTGGGCCAGGTGGCAACCCTGGCGCCGATCTCGGCGCGTTGCTCCGGCATCAAGCTGTCACTGACGCGTTTCGATGTGTCGGTCACCCTCCATAGGGTTCCCGATCAGCCCGTTGGCATTGATCGGCCACCGCTGGCACGGTTGTTGACATGGCCGAAGAGCACATGAGCAAGGAGCAGCGACGGCGGGAACGCGAACGCCAGCAGCAAGAGAGGATCGACGCCTACGTCGAACGAGTGGTCGCCGAAGCGCCGCCGCTCACCCAAGATCAGGGGACCAAGCTGGCCGAGTTGTTGAGGCCGGTGCGAATCAGTCGGCCAGACCCGAACACGCGGTCCTGACGATGCCCAGCTTCGGGAGTCTCGTGCCGTGTACCGATGGCGGTTGGATGATCCTGCCACCGCAGCACTGCCCCAACGGCCACCGGCTTGGCCCTGGTGCCGTCTTGGTCGGTCATCAGCCGTGCGCCGGTAGCTGCCACGGCGGTCACACCACCTGGCAATGCCTCACCTGTCAGGTGATCACCTACGCGCCGGGTGTCGGTGCCGGGTGCCGACTGCTGGATTCAGCCGCGTTCAAACGGTGAGTCTCGACTCCGAGGACGCGGCAGATTATGCGAGCGAATCTAAATTTGCGACGGCCCTCGCCAGCCACGTCCAATTTGAAGTGCATGCAGCTCGAGTAAACGATACTGGCGAAGTGGATAAGCGACCTCCGCGACCGGCTTCTTCGGCGGATGCCGCTCGCTGGCTGACCGAGCGGGCAGACCCACGGGGCCAACATTGGGTGACCAACCTGCTCGGCTCGGGCTTTCAGGAATACGCCCGGCTGTTGCATCCTTGCGAAGATCATCCAGGCCCACTGATGTGGGCGTCGGTGGCACGGGCTAACGGTCGCAGCATGCATCCGTCGGTCCGATGGGAAAAGATCAGGGCGGCAACACCATTGATTGACGGGAAATATATTAGAGGGCGTGGTTATCCGGGTGAGCCGCAGTGGGGACAGCTGCAGAGTTGGGCGCTAGAGGCGCTATGTGGCATTCTTGCCCGGCATACCGCGACGCTGCAAACGTGTTACTTCGCGGTCTGGCCGGGTGCATTGCGCGAAGGCGTGCTGATGATCGCCGCGCCCGAAGGTGTCCGGTCCGATGTTCAACCGCGCCCGCCAGCGCCCGCCGAACGGCGACTTGACTTGAGCGGACCGACCTTTTCGTTCCCCGCCGGCGGCGATTCCTGCTATTACCACCTATTTGAAGGCCATGTCGGCCAAGCTGTACGGATCGGACGTTGAAGACACGAGAGATGGTTTCGTCCTCAATCGCCACATTTCTTCTGGCCCGCGGGCGTTTAATTCCGATCACGTCGGCACCGAGCATCTACTACTCAGTCTCGTTAACGAGGACACCCGCTTGGCGGCCCAGGCACTGGGATCACTCGGCGTCACCTTCCAAACCGTGCACACTTCCGCCGCGAAAACTATCGGCTTTGGCCAGCGCCGACAGAGAGGCATCGTTACCCCCTTGCCTAGGAAGGTCCTTCAGCTTTCTGAGCACGCAGCGAATCTACTAGGCCACAACGATGTCGGCACCGAACTCTTACTCCTGGGCGTGATCGCCGCCGAGGATTCCGGACTGACACTACTTACCTCCCTCACCGGGTTGAGCAATGAAGAACTGGGCCGCCATGTGCTCGACTATTTCGCGGCCCACCCGGCACCGGGGCAGGCAGGCACGGGGGAACGGACATTTCTGACCCCCGAAAGCGTCAAGCGCCTCACCGCTCCCTCAGAACAGGTGACGAACGAAGTAGTACAGCCGCTCGTTTGGCGGGGTGCGTTCAGCGATCAGGAATTAGACAAAGCGTTGCCTCCTGGTGCGCATTGGCATG
>Ga0182030_10016569_pt1 | contig 14336 bp, 12 predicted proteins | sample 812S3MmetaG_FD_121299 | JGI IMG/M metagenome (GOLD analysis project Ga0182030, IMG submission 121299) | Permafrost microbial communities from Stordalen Mire, Sweden - 812S3M metaG (Illumina Assembly) | ecosystem: Environmental > Terrestrial > Soil > Wetlands > Permafrost | place: Sweden...
CGCCCCCGCCGAGCGCCAAGCCACCGGTTGATCAGGGAGGCGCGCGTAGATATGCCATGACCGAAGTTCGCGATCGGGGAGAGCTTCCGCTGTACCGTCTCTACGTGATGCGGGCGGCGTATTTGCTGCTTGGGTTGGGGCAAGGAACGAAGACGTGGCCGGCGATCCTTCACCACGCGCAGCCTTGGGATTTCTGGCACGGCGTCGGCATGAGCTTCTTCGGCGCGTTGACGCTGCTCAGTTTGCTCGGCGTGCGATATCCGGTCCGAATGATGCCGTTGTTGATCTTCGAATTCGTTTGGAAAACGATCTGGGTACTCGCGGCCTGGCTTCCGCCGTACCTCGGACATACGCTCGATCCCGATATCGGTGATTCGTTCGTCGGGATTTTCTCGGGCGTCGTGGTCATGCCGCTCGTGCTGCCGTGGGGTTACGTTTGGAAACACTACGTGCTCGCGCCGGCCGATCGCTGGAGATAATCGGCACCATGATGGCGTACTCGGGAATGTACCGGGTCGACGGTGACAGCTGGATCACATTTACCTAATCGCGGCGATCACAGCTGTCCCTCGACGAGATCGTGAGCGCGGCTTAGCTATGACCACGCCGCAGAGCTTAGCGCGCGTACGATTCCGCGGCGATGCGGATGCCCTCGGCATACGGCGTTCCCGCGAAGCCGAACTCGGTGGCGAACTTCGTCGAATCGAAGACGTACGGTGCTGCGCTTTGATAGAGCATCTCGTACGACTCCCGCACGCGCGGATCGAACCACCCCGCCACACGGAGCAACGGCTTGCTGAGCACGCGGTATTTTGGCTTCACGCCGAACGCCGCAGCCGCCATTTCGATGAATTCTCGGCCTGTCGGTGGCTCGGCCGCCGTCGGCAAATGCCACACTTGGTTGAAGGCGGAATCCCGTTCCGCCAGCGTCGCCACGCCGCGTGCGGCATCGGGAATGAAGGTGAGCGAGTGTGGAACGTTGGCGTTCACAAGCCATGAGGCCGTGGCGCCCTTCGCGAAGTTCTCGAGAACGAGCACGTTCGGAACGCCGTTCTTCGTATTTGGTCCGTAGAAGTCGGCCGCGCGAGCGATCAGCGCCGACACATTCCCGGCTTTGACCTCATCCATCAGCGTCGTGGCGATCGCCGCACGCACGGCACCCTTCTTGCTACACGGCGCATCGGGCGTTAGCTCCGTCATCGGGCCCTGCACTTTGCCGTACATATAGACGTTATCGAAAAAGACGAGCTTTGCCGGGGCCCGTTTGCAGGCTTCGATCGCGTTCGCCATGATTCGCGGCCATAGCGCTTGCCACACGGCGAGTTCGTACGCCAGCCCAGCGAGGAGAAATACCACATCCGAGCCGTCTACGGCCTGCAGGGTCTGCTCGCGGTCGGCGAGGTCCGCCGCGCAGACCTCCGTCCCTTCCAGCAGCTTCGGTTTGCGACTTACCAATCGGACTCGCGCATTTTTCGCGACGAGGATCTTGGCGAGTTCATTGCCGATGGGTCCACCGGCACCGAGAATCGTCGCGAGCATCGTATTGTCCTAACCTCGATCGCTATGCGGCGAACGGCATGCGAAAGAAAAACCCCAGTACGTATGAGACGATGAAAACGAGACCGACGACGGCAAAGCCCTTCTGGGCCTTTTCCGAACCGAAATAGATCGCAGCGGCTGATAGCACGAGGCCGAGTACTTTGACCATTGTATCAAGGTCCCGGTGAACGTGGCCTTCGACCAAGAACTGTTGCAGGGAGCCGAAAACCGGTACGGCTATCAAGAGAGCGAAGAACCAGACGCGGTTCTCGAAGTAGGCTTCGTGCATGTCGGCCGAGTCGGGAAGAATCAGGAACGCCATGAAGTACAGCGTGGCCGGGATCAGTAGGACGGATGAAAATCCTGCCAGCGTCCACTGCGTCTCCTTGCTTAATGAAAAATCGACCCACCAGACTTGAATGATGAGAACAAGTAAGAGAAAGCTCCAAACGAGCGTCGGCCAATAAAACTTGGTCGTCGCGCGACGCGAGATCGCGCGCGCGACACCGCTGAGCAGATGCGCGATCCCCAGTCCTAAAACGATCGAAATCAGGACACTAAGATAGCTGAATATATTTGACCCCCATATGCCCCGATAGGACCAGCCACTTTGCGAGTCTTGGGGATTGAGACTTCGGCAATACGGTCGCTCACCGGATCAGTTCTTCGGCCGGAAACGTTTGGAATCCGTTGTACTTTGCGGAAACGTCGATCATCGGCTGCATCAACGCTGCCGTAAGCTCGCCGTAATGAGTGCGTGCCATGGTTGCGATGACCGCGGGGTCCAACTTTGTGTACTTTGCGAGAATCTCGCCGCTCTTCGTCGAGTTCTTGTTCGCCCAAGCCGCCGTCTCGTGCATAACGGCGGCGAACCGGTTCACGAGCTCAGGGTGATCCTTCGCCCATTGCGGCGTCGTTACCCAAGCGGCGATGAGGAAGTGTTTGGCGATCGCATCGAAATGATTCGCGAGAACGCGGCCGTTCTTCTCGGCGACACTAATAAACGGTTCGGTGACGGAAGCTGCGTCGACACGGCCTGCGTCAAGCGCAGCCGGCATCGCGGGAAACGGAATCTCCACGAACCTGATCGTCGATGAGTCGCCGCCGTGTTGATCAAGCCATGCCCGCGTAGCGGTTTCAGAGAGGGCATGGAGGGCGGATACAGCGATGATCTTGCCGTTGAGGTCCTTCGCTTGATGGACTAGCGAGTTCACCGGGACGACAATAGCGGCGGTGCGCGCCGTGATGGCAGACAGATACTCTACCGCGGGCGCTATAGCAATGAGTGGAATGTTTTTCTGATGTATGGCTGCGAGTACGTCGACAGTACTCCACCCAATATCAACCGCGTTTGACGCAACCGCCGCCGCAATCGCACTAACGGCCTGCAGCTGCTGGATATCGGCATCGAGGCCGGCTTTGGCGAAAAACCCCATGTCCTGCGCATAGTAGGGTTCTGCCGCAGCCTCGATTGGAGCCACTGCGAGGCGAATAGTCGCGTTGGTCTGCGCCCGACCCGGTGAGGTGATCGCACAGAGTGCTGCACCACCGAAGAGAAGCGCCGATGCGCGGGACCGAGTGATCACGTCGGCTAGACGACAGATTCGTGCCGAGCCACGGTAGCGAACGGGACGTTCTTCGCCGAGACGGCGTTTTGGGGACGCTGCGAATGCGATGCGGGGTCGAGGCCCGGCGGCTGGGTACCGGCCCTCATTTCATGTACCAGCTTCAGAAAATAGCGCCGGAGCGCAATAATGTGCTGATCCGAGGAACACAAATGCTCTTGCGTTCGATCGTAGATCGTTCCCTGGCTTTCTTGGATCGCGGCGTCCTGAAGCCCAAGGCCCTTGATACCGGTGAACGATTCACCACTCTTCTGAAGCACTCGGTCGATGCCGTAGTCATTGGTCTTGTTGAACACGGCACGATCCGTACCGGGTTCGACTTCCGCGTGAATGCCGAACCAACGCTCAAGTTCCCCGATCTCGGCGGCATCAAGCGGCGCGTCCGTTCGATAATCGATGCTCCACAGCATGCAGTGCTCATCGTCGATGGGCACCCAGACGTGTGCCGCATAGGCGCTGCCTTCCGTGTGCGGCAGCAGCTTATGAGACGGCATCAACAGTTGCGAACACATCCAGTACACACGGTCATCCGAATGCGTCTGGGCCCGCCCGAACAGCAGTCCGTAATCCATCTCCACCGCCTCTTGGACGACCGGGCCGGCCGGTGCAAAATCCGGCGTTCCGGTCATCGTGGTCAGCGTGATCGCGCCGCGATGAAGCATTCCGATATGGATATAGTCCCATCCGCCCTCAAGTGCTTGGAACCAGTTCGTTTCTTGAATTCGCTTGCTGATGAAACGATGGGACTCGGGAACGAGCGACCACTCGATCTGGGGAAGTGCGGGCTGCAGGTCCGACGGTCCCATGTAGGTCCAGATGACGCCGCCTTGTTCGCGACACGGATACGATGTGAGTTTGATTTTGTTCTTGAAATTGGCGTTCAGTTCGCCGGGAGTTTCGACGCACTGCCCGGTGCCGTCAAATTTCCAACCATGGTACACGCACCGAATCCCCTGCTGCTCGTTCCGGCCGAAATAAAGCGAGGCGCGGCGGTGAGGGCAATGCTCTTGGAACAGGCTGATCGAGCCGTCAGTCACTCGTATCGCGATTAAATGTTCACCGAGAATGGTCACGCGAACGGGCGTGCAGTCCGGCTCCGGAAGTTCCGAAGAACAAAGAATCGGCATCCAATACCGTCGCAGCAACTCACCCATGGCAGTACCGGCTCCAGTCCGAGTCAGTAGCTCATTGTCACGGGCATTCATGATGATCTCCCGGTCAGGACGACACGAGGTGCAGGTTCTGGTCATTGCAAATGAAACGACGTGGGTCCTTTCCTGCTACAAAATTCGCAGGCTGCTTACTGTCGGCTGCGACTGATGAGGATATGTCGCCATGAAATGCATCGCTGCTGCCGTTGTTAGCGCGCTCTTGATTCTGGCGAACTTTGCCGGAGCGCCGGGAGCCGAGACTCCATACGAAATCAATGCGATCTTACCGCTGTCCGGAGGCGGCGCGTTTCTTGGTAAGTCGGAACAGGAAGGCCTGGGGGCCCTGGAAGCCACGATCAATGCGACGGGCGGCATTCGCGGCCGAAATGTGAAGTTTATTGTAAGCGACACGCAAACGAGCGGTCAGGTCGGATTGCAACTCGTCAATGGGCTCATCGCAAAACATGTCGCGTTCTTTATCGATGGAGCACCGAGCACGGTTTGCAATTCTTCGATCCCACTCGTTGAAAAAGCGGGGCCGCTCGATTTTTGTTTGTCACCGCTTATCTACCCGGCGCCGCGAAGCTATGTCTTCGCGTCGGGGGCGACGTCGAACGACCTCATCGCCGTCGCGATCCGATTCTACCGCTTACGGGGCTTCAAGCGAATTGCAACCATTTCGACCACCGACACGAGCGGCCAGTCAAACGATCGCGCAGTCGCCCTGGCTATGGCCAGGCCGGAAAACCGGGACGTACGAATCGTTGCATCGGAGCACTTTAATCCGACGGACATTTCCGTCACCGCGCAACTTACCCGGATGCTCGCCGCCCGGCCCGAGGCGCTCATCGTCTCGACGACGGGAGCGCCGCTCGGCACCGTTCTGCGCGGTCTCAAGGACAGCGGTGCCGATCTCCCGGTGATAACGGGCAACGGCAACATGACGTACACGCAGATGGAAGCCTACGCGAGCATCCTACCGCGCGACCTCTACTTCACGTCGCTGCGGGGTATTCTTCCCGAGGGCACGCTCAAGGGTCCGCTTCGCGACGCGCAGGCCGTCTATGTCAACGCGTTTCGGAAACAGCATATGCGGCCCGACATCGGGCAGAGCCTCATTTGGGATCCGGTGACTCTTATCGTTGAAGCGCTGCGTTCGATCGGGCCGGCGGCGACTGCCGAACAGCTTCATGCGTACGTCTTAAGCCAACATTCGTGGGTCGGGACCAACGGCGTCTACGATTTCGCCAGCGGTGATCAGCGCGGTCTTGGAGACGGAGCAATCGTTGTCGCGCGCTGGGATGCGGCAACGTCAACGTGGACTCAAGTGAGTGCACCAAAGGGCTTACCGAACACGCGCACCAACGCTAAGTAGCTAGCGCCGGCATCGCGACGCCGGCTTCGGCGCGAATCTTGCGCGTTAGCAGACGGCGCGCTTCGAGGGCGGCCTTATCGTGCGAGAAGTAGGCTAAAGCCGAGCCGCGCGGATCGTCATCGATCATGCGTTGCTGACCTTCGACGATGTGGACATCTTCCGCAAACGCGACGCAGGTCATGTCGTAATAGGTCTTCGAGACGGCAGGGTCGTCGATTGCCCAGCATCGTACGGTCGACCAAAAATAATGAGTCGTGCGTTCGGTCTCCGGGGTGAGGAGGCTGTAGAGGATGTGCGTCGGGACGTCCAGGTTTTCGACCGTTCCGGGTTCCTTGCCGGCGAGGATCGCGACGGCAAGGATCGGTGGGTGATACTCGACGATTTGCCAGCGGTCGATTTTCCCGTTGATGCCGAGCGCTGCGCGAAAGATCGGCGATGGGTCGACGTTGCGCATCACCCGCTCGCCATGCACCACGTCACCATCAACTGTCACATCAAGCGCGTTCTCATTGACGCCGGGGCCGGATAGCGTCGTCTTGTGCACGTAGAGCGTGTGCGTCAGGTCCATCAGGTTGTCGATCAGCAGTTGGTAGTTTCCTTTGACGTAGATATAGTCGCGCACGGCCGCCCACTCGGGCGAGTCGTTGCGGCTCAAGTCGGGAATCAGCGCCGGATCGGCGCGCTCCGGGTCGCCGGTCCAGGCAAAGACGAAGCCGTACGTTTCGACGGCCGGAAATGCGCGCGCGCGAAATGACGCGGGCGGAATCTCGCCTGACGGAATGAGCGTGCACGTTCCGTCGCCGGCAAACTGATACCCATGGTAGCCGCACTCCACCGAGTCGCCCACGACCTGGCCGCCCGAGAGCATGGCTTTACGATGCGGGCAGCGGTCACTGAGCACGGCCACGCTGCCGTCGGAGCGGCGAAAGATAACCATCGGTTCGTTGCAGATTCGCCGGCCGATCGGCTTCTCGTGAAGCTCGCCCGTGGTGGCGACGGCGTACCAGGCGTTACGAAGAAACGGTGCTTCCGGCATGCGGCTCCTCAGATCTGGCCCAAAATCAGTGGGCCGGCTGGTTCAGGCAGCTCTCAAAGGATGCGGCATCGGGGTTGGCGTTGGAGCACCAGAACGTTAACCATGTCTGCGCGGTGATGGCCAAGAACCTCGAGCCTGAGACGTAATGATCGGCTTCGGTTTCGCGGATATGTTGCGTGTCGTCGTGGATGCTCTGTTGGAGTTTCGCCAAGGATGCGAGCGTATAGCCTTGCACGGCGTAGGCCGTATCGAAGGCGTATTCGTGTGCGAAGGCGGGCGGGTTTGCGCTGCCGGCGATGGCGGCGGGAAGATCGAGGGCGTAGGCATCGTAGTCGGCGATAATTCCGGACGTCGCGTCGACGTGCGCGACAAAGAACGACGGGTTGTTCGCATGCACCGGACTGATGGACGGCACGAGCAAGAGCGGGCTCTTATCGACGATCCGAAATCCGTCATTATGCAGATGCGCGGCGATGATGAGACCGAGCGGCGTACCGTCGTGTGAACGAACGGCACGAAAACGGGCGAGTAGCTCGGGCAGATAGAATTGGACCGCAGCCTGTTTCCTGAACGAAGAATACGCATCGATCCCCGGCGGAATATGCTCGACGAGCCAGGTGCGTGCGCCGGTGGGCGACGCGGCGACCGCGCTTTCCAGCCACGCGATCGTAGCGCCGCGTGCGCTGTTGGTCGGGTCGCATGCGGTCGTGGCCGATGAGGACCACGGGTTGCTGTTTACCGAGATCGTGCGCGTGCCGTTGGGCAGCGTCGCGACATAGTCGCCGTCGGCGATGAACTCGCGCGCGAAATCCGGGGCGCGGCCGCCCCGGTCGACGAGCGGCTGCCACGCTTGCTCGAAATGCGCGAGGAACGCGCTATGCGGAGCCGCCGCATAGTCACCACACGGTGAGTCGTTATTGCCGAGCGTGATCACGAACTGCGCCTGGGGAAACGCTGCGTTGAACTCTTGCGCGATATAGGCGATAGTTTTATCGACGAACGCACCAAACGCCGCATCGCCCTTGTCGCTAGCGGCGGCGTTCCACTGCTCGCGATACTTATGCGCGAGAAAGTCGCCTGAAATGAACACGACTTGCGGGTTAGCAACGGTGGCCTTCATCTGCGCGAGCGCCAGCTGAAATAACGCTGCGTTAGTATCGGAGAGATAGTTTGCATACGGCCGGCGATCGGCGGCGAAAATCTGATCCCACTGAACGATCGGTGCGGCGGCCAGCCGATCGGTGAGCTTCGGATCGTCCATCGGATTGAGGTGGACGTCGCTGGTGAAGAGGTAGTCAGAGTGAGATTGGGCGCCGGCGGCGCCGGAACACAAGAGCGTCAGGCTGAGGGCGATGAACGACAACCAGTAGCGCGTGAAGCTGGAGGCTAACCGCGTTCGCGTTGAACGAGCGGCACTGAAGCCGTGTCGCTTTTTCAGGGGACTCGCCACTACGGCAGCGGTTCCAGTTTGATGATCGATGCGTCGTGGTTGTTGCCGGCCCAAAACGTAACCGTTGGGCCGGAGTTGTCGACGATCACGTTGCGGACGTTCGTGTCGCGCGGCAGCAGATAATCGATCTCGCTCCCGGTCTTGGGGTTGAGGCGCACGACGCGATCGGCAAACATCGAGCTGGTCCATAGCTCACCGTGTTTGTCGAGCGCGACATCGTACGGCTCAAACCACGGTACCTTCACCGGCCACTCATCGAAGCGATCGGTCTTGGTATCGAACTTGCCAACCTTGTTCGCGGCGTACTCGGCAAACCATATATTATCGTGGTCGTCCATCATCCCGCGGCGCGGGCGTGAGTACACAGTGGGCGTCTCGAAGTCACCGAGCGCCCCCGTCTTGGCATCGATGCGCCCGATAGCGCCGCCGCCGAAGTCGAGCGTATAGAGGTTGTTGTTGGTATCGCTGAAGATGCTGTAATTGCCCATGGATGCGCCGTGGGCGTCCATCAGCGGACCGAACTTCTCGAATTTTCCGGTTGCCGCATCCATGCGGTAGATCACCCGCAAGTCGACGTCGTTCATCCAGACCTTTCCGTCGACGTTCATGTGTACCGGCTCGACCATCGTCTCTTGCGTCGCGTCGCTGTTCCACTCGGGCGGGACCGGCCATTCCTTGACGGCGTGCGTCACCGGATCGAACCGCGCGATGCCGCCCTGGTACATCATCGCTAACCAATACGCCCCGTCGGAACCCGCCTGGAAGCCGAGCTCGCCGGTCGGCGCGCGTCCTTTGAGCAGCGGGAGCGGAAACTCGCGCTCCTTGCCCGTGCTCGGATCGAGCTGGCCGACGAGCGATTCGCCGAAGTCGGAGAACCAGATCATGCCTTTCGCGTCACGGTAGACGTCGTGCGGTTCGATCGTCACGCGGGGCAGATCGTACTCCGTAATAATGACGTGCGTCGCGGCACCGGTCGGTCGCGGCAACGTCTTAAGCGGATAGCGCCAACGCGACGTCGTGCTCAGGTTGACGCCTGCGAGGAACGTCGCCAGCGCATGCAACTCATCCGGGTTGATGTGCGGCGGACCGAGACGGTGCTGCGGATGCAGCGGCGTGCTCATGTTGGCGTAGGCAAACATCTGCGGCAGTTTGGCCAGTAACTGATCGGCTGTGTAATGCGACATCATCACACGCTGAAGCGTGTGGCAGCCCAGGCACTCGATCAAACCGTTCTTTTGCTTATCGGTGCCGGGCATGCTCATCAGCCACTCGGCGCTGTTCATCTGCTGGGCGACATCCGCGCCGGCTTGCAGCGTCAGGTCCGCGGTCGCGGTCTGCTGCGCGACGACCGTGGCCGTTACCGGCGCCGGCAGCTCGTAGCCGATCGCGCGAATCTTCAGCGCGTAGTCACCCGGCTCCAATCGCGCTGCCGGAAAGCCATAGCGGCCTTGGGCGTCGGTCACGACCGTGACGGTAATGGTGGAGTCGGCGCGTTTCGCGCTAACCAGCACACCCTCCATCGCGCCGTCGGTGGCTGAGGTGACTTTTCCGGTCAACGCGAGGGTGGCGACCGGCTGGGCGCGGAGCGCGTTGGTTGCGAGGCCGCCGAGCGCGAAGACAAGGCCGATCGTCAGAGCGATGAGAGCGCGTTTGATTCGCATGCTGTCCCCTTTTGAGGCGACCTTTTCCACCGCCGATAGCCGTCCTGCGGATATCAGCGCCACCACCCGTTAGTCGTCGAACGCGCCGGCCCGTCGTGCGGTCTCTTCTTCGTACTCGAACGCTTTGCGCAAGGCTTTATCCGAGCTCGTGGTTTGGTTGATGGCGGCAACTTCTTCTTCGCTCAGCGGATGCAGCGTGCCGATCGCCAGGGCTAAGTATTGCGTGTGCGCGTTTCGTTCGGCCAGCACGATGCGCGTCAGCGCTTCCTCGACGTTGCGTCCGGTGACGGCGATGCCGTGTCCGCGCAGGACGACGGCCGCGCGATCGCCGAGCTTCGCGGCCAGCAGATTGCCGCGCTCCGGCGTGTTGATGTGGCCGGGATCGTCGAATATCGGCGCCGGGCCGCCGAGAAAGCCGCCGTCGACCGTTACCGGGACGATCGCCTGATCGGCGACCGAGAGCGCAACGACGTAGTCGGGGTGCGAGTGGACGATCGCGCCGACGTCCGGCCGGCGGTTGAAGATCCCCCGATGGATATGGAACTCGCTCGGCGGCTCATCGCCGATGCCGACCTGTTCGCCGGTGCGTAGATCGACACGCACGATATCCGACGCCAAAACGGACGAGCGGCTCGCTTTGCGCGAGTTGATCCACATGATGTGGGGCTGCTCGGCATCGCGTGCGGCCACATGACCGCTCTTGTGCATGATGCCGTTCGAGTTGAGGATGCGCACGGCGCGCGCAACCAGATCGGCGTAGTTTACGGCGCTCACAGGCGAAAGAGCTCGCGTGCCGTCCCGTCGAGGAGCGCGTTTTTCTCGACGGCGCTGAGGCCGAGCTTGTGGATGTGGTCGATGCCTTCGGGCATGACGATCCCCGCTTTCGTTCCGGCCGGATAGTCCGAGCCGAACACGATCCGGTCGAGGCCGAGGGTTTCGATGGCGCAGCGGATCTGGGCCGGACTTTGGAAAAACGACGGCGCGGTATCGAACCAGATACGCCGCAACTGTTCGGCGTAATCGCGCTTCGGCACGGCGGGGAGCTGCCGGGCGCCGTTCGGATCGGGAATCAAGCGGCGCAGCAAGATGTAGAACGCGCCGCCGAGGTGGCCCATGAGAAAGCGCAGGTTCTTGAACTCGTCGAGCACGCCACCGTAAAGGATGCGCGTCGTCGCAAGCGTGTGGTCGAGCGGACGGCCGATCGTCGTGCTGAGTTCGTAGGGCTCGAGCGTCGGCATGCAGACCGGACAGCCGGCGGCGTGGACGAAGATCGGAACGTCGAGTTCGTTCACCTTGCGGTAGAAGTCCCAATACGCAGGATCGTCGGGGTACTTATCCTTGAACGACGTCGTGATGCACACGCCTTTCAAGCCGTACTCGCGGATCGCGCGTTCCAGCTCTTCGAGCGCGCCCGCCTCACCGAACGGCGGCACGTGCGCGAGACCCACAAAACGGTCGCCGTGCTTCTGCTGCAGCTCGGCCATCTCGAGATTGAAAACCTTGCTCGCGCGAACGCTCATCCACTCTTGGTACACCGACGCGGAAAGGATCGACGTCTGAACGCCGGCCGCATCCATATCGCGCAGCTGATAGGCAGCGGACGAATACGGTTCACGCTCGGCGCGCAGCTTCAGCGTGCCGTCGCTCGAAACGCGAACCATTTTTTCGTCGCGCTCGACCGTCATGTCCGGCGGCAGATACGATTCGAGATCTTCGAAGATTTTAGCGGGAATGAAATGATGGTGCGCGTCGATGATCGGAACCCGATCGTTCATGCAATGAGTTCCTCGGCCGGGAAGGCCTTATCGATGAGCTTGTATCTGGCGGCCGCGTCGATCAGCGGTTGGAGATCGCGCGGATCGAGTTTGACTGCCGTGGTGGCGCGCGTCATCGCTTTGATCACATCGGGGCTGATGTGCGAGTAGGCAGAGAGCATGCTCACCGTCTCGCTGTGGTGTGCGTTCGTGTACGTCGCGGCATCGGTGAACGCTTTGCTGAATTGGGCGAGCGCGGCGGGATTCTTCTGCGCCCAATCGCGCGTGCAGAACCACACCGCAATCAAAAACCGCTTGCCGATCGACTCGAAGGGGTGGCTCAGCACGCGAAAATTTCCCGAGGCGAGGGCTTCGGCTAACGTCGGAATCACGAGATTTGCGGCGTCGATCCGGCCCTGCAGCAACGCCGCGGAAATCACGGCCGTTTGCGGTAACTCGATGAACTTCACGGTTGCTGAATTGCCGCCATGGTCGTCGACCCACGATTGGATGGCGATGTGATCGAGCGTCTTCAAGGCCGGCACGGCGACGACTTTTCCGCTGAGATCCGCGGCCGTGTGAATCGGCGAGTCCTTCAGGACGATCATCGCGGTGATCGGATTCTCGGCCAGAAACAGCGCCGAACCCTCGATCACTACGACCGGAATCCCGCGCGCGTGCGCCGCGATCAGCGGTAGCGGGCTCGCCTTCCCGATCTCGATCGACCCGCCGGTGACACCCGCCATCAGTGCGGCGCCACTGGCAGCTTGTTGCAACTGGACGTCGAGGCCGGCTTTCGAAAACGTTCCGGCCTGAATGCCGTAGAGGACCGGCGTCACGCTGTCGTCGACCGTCGATTCGACGCGAATGACGGTGCGTGTCTGCGCGCCGCCTCGCACCGGCAACGCGGACGCAACCAGCGCGGCACCCGTCACCCGTAGGAGAGAATTGCGTGAGACCACGTTGGAAGACCTCAATTGCGGCGGAATTTGCCGAGCGTTCTGTTCGCCGCGTCGACGAAGGAGAGATCGACGACTTGTGAAGCCGTTATCGTGCCGTTGAGTTCGCCGAGTTGGGCCCAAAGCTGCCGATCCTTCTCCATGCTCGCAACATTGAGATACCCGTTAGGATCGACGCCGGCGGGAATCATATCCGCGTAGATCGCCGGGTCTTTGATCGGCGTATACTGCGCCAGAATGGACACGACGGTCTGCCCGTTTGCACCGTAATAGTGACCGTCCCTCAGACCTTCATAGTAATACCGCAGCCCGCGCACATATGCGACCATAAACCGCCGGCCGATTTCCGGCCGTTGCGCGATAAACTTGCTCCCAAAGAACAAGACGGCAATCTGCTGGTTTGGATAAAACGTATCGGACGTGGCGAGCCGCACGGCGAGCCCCTTCTGCAGCATCGCCGTTGCGAACGGTTCCGAGACGCAGCCCGCATCCACGGCGCCGTTCTGAAAACCGGCCGCCATATCGGTAAAACTCAAGATCGTGATCTTGACGTCGTTCCACGTGAGGCCACCCTTTTTGAGGGCCTCATTGATGGTGCTATCGGCTGCCGATCCGCGCGACGCGTCGGCGATGGAGAGTCCCTTGAGGTCGCGCAGCGAACGCACTTTGCCCGAGTCCCAGAGGTCTTTGCGGACCATGATCGGGTTGTAACCGTAGCCCGGTGATAGCCGGCCTTTGTCGGCGACCGCCTTGATATTGATTTCACGCACGGCCGCATTGTAGAGAGCGGCCGACGGGCCGCCCGCGCCGGCGTCGAGTTCGCCCGTCCCCATCGGCGCGATCATCTGCGTACCGGACGCCAGGTACACGAATTCGACCTCGACGTTCTGATCTTTGAAATAGCCGAGCTTATCGGCGATAAAGAGCGGCGCGTCGCTCGCTAAGTTCGCCGTTCCGACCCGAACCTTGTCGGCGGCGAGCGCGATGCCGGGCAAAAGCGCAGCTCCGGTGGCTGCCAGAAACGCCGACCTACGCAGGAACACGAACGTGTGCTCCCGCTCGTTCGCGCAAGCCGAGCCGTTCGAGCCGCGGCAGCACTTCGTCGCGGAAGAACGGAAACTCGTCGTTGTAATTTACAAATGAAAACGCGAAGCCGGCGAAGCCTGCCGCGCTCATCCTCTGCATTTCGGCAGCGATGAAATCGGGATCGCCGACCATGGGATAGCCTCCGTGTCCGGCCGCATAGCGTTTGCGAACCGACGCGATCTCATCCGCGCTTGCGTCTTTGAGCGAATGATTGTTACGCATCGACATACTCATGTGATGGTCGATCGCAGCCCAATCGGCGTTCTCGTCAACGACATAGTGGCGATACTCCTCGGCCTCGGCTTGGGTTGTGCGGCAGATGACGAAGCCGGGCGTAAACACGCCGACGTCGCGTCCCAGCGTCCGGGCCTCCGCCGTCGTCTCACGAACTTCCGTCGCGCCCAATTCCAGCGTCCGGCAATGGCGAAAAAGCACGTCGGCGTAGCGCGCTCCAAACGTGCGGCCGGCACTCGACGATCCGGCGTTCATGACGAGGGGACGCGTGACGCCGAACGGCTTCGGTTCGGCCTCGACTTCCGCCAGGTTGAAAAACTCGCCGTGCAGATCGAAGCTGCCCGTCTCTTCCCACATGCGATAGATCGCGCGCAACCATTCGGCGCCGTACTCGTACCGATCGTCGTGCTCGCGCTGCTCGACCCCGAACATGGCGAACTCGCCCTCATTCCAGCCGCAGACCACA
>Ga0182030_10016570_pt1 | contig 14335 bp, 12 predicted proteins | sample 812S3MmetaG_FD_121299 | JGI IMG/M metagenome (GOLD analysis project Ga0182030, IMG submission 121299) | Permafrost microbial communities from Stordalen Mire, Sweden - 812S3M metaG (Illumina Assembly) | ecosystem: Environmental > Terrestrial > Soil > Wetlands > Permafrost | place: Sweden...
CTGGCCACCATTGGTTCCACCGCGCCGTTCGTGGGTCTGTTCGGAACGGTCGTCGGCATCATCAACGCGTTCACGACGATGTCCACGGAGAAGTCGGCCGGCATCGCGGCCATTGCGGGCGGTATTTCGGAAGCCCTGGTGACCACGGCTTTCGGACTCGTTGTGGCCGTCCCCGCGGTGTGGATGTTCAACTACTTCACGGGGCGGATCGATTCGTTCGACGTCGAGATGGGCAACTCCAGCTCGGAACTGATCGACTATTTCCTGAAGCGTTCGCAAGCCAAGACTGCCGGTGCGCGTAAGTAGTTTCCTCTCTGGCCGAGTTGGGTGACTGGGTTCGGGCGTGCGCTTGGCAACGGTGCGCGCCCCGTACCTTGTAATACGTGACTCGGACGGGCATAGAATATTCGCGAAGGGAGATTCGTTATGGAGCTAAAGAAGGCGCCGCCGCCGGTATCGGAAATCAACGTGACGCCCATGGTCGACGTGATGCTCGTGGTGCTCATTATTTTCATGGTCATCACGCCACTACTCAACAAGGGTGTGAATATCGATTTAGCCAAAGCCCGAAATCCAATCACCATGGCCGATGCGGATAAGGAAGACGCGGTCATCGTTTTCGTCACTCGCGATGGCCAAGTCTATCTCAGCCCAGGCCTCGTCAAGACAGTGCCGGATCAATTGGCGCCGAAGGTGAAGGACCTGCTCGAGAAGCAAGCCAACAAGATGGTGTTCCTTCGAGCCGATTCTCGCGCCAAGTATGAACGGGTCGAAGATGTCGTCGATAACCTGAGAGCCGCCGGAGTCGACCAGTTGGGTCTTTTGACCGAGCAGATCCTGGATACCAACAAGAAAAAGCCGGCATCCACCGGTGGAATGTAGTTTTTTGAGTGCGATTCGTTTACTTAGTTAGTTAAAAAGGAGATCTCCTATGGCAATGTCAGTTGGCGGCGGGTCCGGGGTCCAAGCCAGCATCAATATGACTCCGATGATCGACATCCTTCTGGTCCTGTTGATCATCTTCATGGCGATTTCGCCGCAGAAGCCGAAAGGACTGGAGGCGCTGGCTCCTCAGCCGCCCCCTCCGAACCAACCTCCGAATCCGGCGGACGACCGAACCGTGGTCATCCAGATCGATAAGGATCACCACTGGAAGATCAATCAGGAAGATATCACCGAGGATAAGTTGGAGGACCGCCTGATCGATATCTTCAAGACACGCCAGGAACGCGTGGTATTCGTGAAGGGCGATCCCGATCTGGAGTTTCAGTGGGTAGCTCGCGCCATCGATCATGCGCACGGCGCCGGCATCGATAAAGTGGGGCTGATGACTCCCAAGGTGGAGGAAGGAAAGTAGATGCGCGCTCATTACGCCGCCCTGGCAGTCTCTCTCGCCGTTGTGGCCGGGCTGAATTCGGGCTGCCGCCAGTTGGAGGCTCGCGACAATCTGAATAAGGGCAGTGCCGCCTTCAAGGCCGCCAAGTTTCCGGAAGCTGTGGAGTTCTTTAAAACCGCCTGTGACCGCGACCCTGAGTTCATCACGGCGCGCCTCTACCTGGCCATGGCGTACTATATGCAGTACGTTCCAGGGGTGCCTTCTCCCGATAACATGCAGTTCGCTAACTCCGCACTGGACCAGTTCCAGAAAGTACTCGCTAAGGAGCCCAATAACGTACTCGCGACGTCCTCGATCGCTTCTCTTTACTACCACGAGGACAAGCTGGATGACGCCGAGGAATGGAACAAGAGAGTGATTAAGGTAGCTCCCAACAACAAGGAAGCCTATTACACTTTGGGAGTCATTGCGTGGACTAAGTTCCTGATCGACGATCGCAAAGCCCGCGCAGAATCAGGCATGAAGCCCGAGGATCCGGGACCGATCAAGAACGCGAAGATCCGCGAACCCTTAAAGGAAAAGTGGATGCCCATCCTCGATGAAGGGATCCAGGATGAGAAGAAAGCGCTTCAGATCGACGGGGAGTATGAGGACGCCATGGCTTACATGAACTTACTGATCCGCTACCGCGGCGACTTACTGGATACTACGGACGACTACAATAAAGCGGCCGACGAAGCCAATAACTGGATGCAGAAGTCTCTGGATACCAAGAAGATGAAGGCCGACCGGAAGGAAGCTGCCGCGAACGGTGTGAAGCAGTAAATCCATAAAATCGCTAACTTCTCTAAAGGCGGCTGTTGTCAGGCCGCCTTTTCTATTGCCAATTCATCACAGGCGTGTTATTGGCTAGTACTCTCGGGACAGTACTAGAACTGCCATTCGCCGAGTGATTTTATTGTAAAGAATCCTCAGGTCCTTGACTTGCCTCCATCAATCCGCTGTAATCGGTAACACTGAGCAAAGTTGAAGATGGTTCCTGGGCACGTGCTACAGGTGTGTCCGGTTCTCTTCGGGCTCAGAAACGGGATCGCATATCCCTCAAATCACCTTAATTTATAGGAGTCGAATGAACACAACGTTTTCGAAGAAGGTGGCGAGTCTGGTTATCGCCGGATTCTCACTCAGCGGGTTAGCCTACTCACAAAGCAGCGCTGCCCACCTTACCGGCGGCGCGCCCGGAACCCCGCGTTTCATCACGGTCCCCAAGGGATTCCTGGAGTTCGGAGCGGACACGCCGTCCACGGTCCTGCCGTCCTGGACAGGTACGGACAACGGGTCAACCTACACCATGCTCGGTGCGAGCCCGACCAGCGGTACTTCAACAACGCTCCCGGTAGTTTTCGTTCCTATCATTTTTAAGATCGGGACACTCACCTTCGATCCGACAGGCCCGGTAGATGGAAGCACCCTCAACGAGATCCAATTGCTCGAGCAATCTCCGATTTTCACCGCGGTGGATCTTGTTGCCGGCTCGACGGACTTAGGAAAGAACCAATACGAAGACAACTTCATGCGCGCCAACTTCTGGTCGCAGGACGCTTCCGGTACCAACGGCTATCATCTGAAACTCGGTAAGCCGACTGTCAAATCCGCCATCACTCTCACTGTTCCCTCCAAGAACGGGACAACAATCGACACGGCCGCGGGCCCGGTCGGCGACGTAAACCTGACCTACTTCCAGAACGAGCTAAATTCGTTCCTGGCCAACACCAAACTCGGCCTGACCGGTGACGAGCTGGTGATTTTCGTCTACTACAACACTTTCTTTTATGAGGGCACTTCGAGCGATTGCTGCGTGCTCGGCTTCCACGGCCAGTCAAGCAATAACATCATCTACACGGCTGCCGCCTTTAACGAACCCAACGAGTTTACGGGTGCGATTCTTGAGGATGTTACCGTGATCACGCACGAAATCGGCGAAGCCATGAACGATCCTTACATCTCCACGAACGTAAACATTGTTCCGGCCTACGGCAACGTCGGCCAGATTTCCGGCTGCCAGGACAACCTGGAAGTGGGCGATCCCGTCACCGGTTTGGCCACCACCATCACGATGCCGAACGGGTTCACTTACCACCCGGAAGACCTCGTTTTCCATGGCTGGTTCACGCATGAGACCACGTCCAGTTCCGTGAACGGCTGGTACACCCTCCTGAATAACTTCAAGGGCGATGCGAAGGCGTGCCCCCCGGGCGGCTCGAACTAAGCCCGACGGCAGCTAAAACTGAAGAGCGGCCGGGAAACCGGCCGCTTTTTTTTCGTCTTTCACTTTCTATAAAACCCGCCTTTCGCTTTCTATAAAATAAGATGTGACGTCAAATACTCCGGCCGCGCCGGAGCTCCTGGTCCCCAATCCCGTACCTGCGCCGCCCACCGTAGCGGACGCGTTTCAGGAACTGCGTAAGACCATCCAGGAATACCGTCCTAACGACGACATGGCGCCCATCGATCGCGCCTTTACGTTCGCCGAAGCGCTTCATAAAGACCAATTCCGCGCTTCCGGCGAGCCTTACATGTCACACCCGGTCGCCGTCGCCGACATCCTGGCCCACATGCGCATGGACGCGGTGTCTATTGAAACAGGCCTTCTCCACGACGTCGTTGAAGACACGTCCGCTTCCTCGGATGAGGTCCGCAAGCAATTCGGTGAGGAAGTCGCCCGCTGCGTTGATGGCGTCACCAAGCTGACCAAGCTGGATTTTTCCTCCGCGGAAGACCGGCAGGCCGAGAGCTATCGCAAAATGCTGCTGGCCATGGTGAACGACATCCGCGTGATGATCGTCAAACTGGCCGACCGCCTGCACAACATGCGCACCCTTGGCGCGCTCTCCAAGGAGCGCCGCGAACGCATCGCGCACGAGACGGTAGAGATCTACGCGCCCATCGCGCACCGCCTCGGTATGGGCAAAGTCCGTGGGGAACTGGAAGACCTGGCGTTTCAATTCCTCGACCCCGAGGCCTTCGTCGAAATCTCGCACAGCATTGAGGAGCATCGCGCCGAGAGCGAGAGCTTCCTGGCCGGTATCCGCCATACCATCGAAGAGGAACTGCGCCGCGAAGGCATTCCCGCACGCGTCGAAGGCCGCGTCAAGCGCGCCTATTCGGTGTATCAGAAGTTGAAACGCCAAAAGATTTCGATCGATCAAGTCTACGATCTGCTGGCCCTGCGCATCGTCACCGATTCGGTGAAGAACTGCTATGCGGCCCTGGGCGTGATTCACAATGAGTGGCGTCCGGTACCTGGCCGCATCAAAGACTTCATCGCCATTCCCCGCCCCAACCTTTATCAATCTCTGCACACTTCCGTGGTCGGTCCGGACGGCCGACATTTCGAGGTTCAGATACGCACCGAAGAGATGCACCGCATCGCCGAAGAAGGCATTGCCGCGCATTGGAAGTACAAGGAAGGCCGCCGGGGGCCAGCTGAAGACGACCAGCGTATCGCCTGGGTACGCCACTTAGTCGAGTGGCAGCGCGACATGGACGACCCCAGCGATTTCTTTAATACGCTGAAGGTGGATCTTTACCCCGATGAAGTCTATACGTTCACGCCGCGCGGCCGTGTGATCGCGCTGCCCAAAGATGCGACGCCGGTGGATTTCGCCTACGCCATCCACTCCGATATCGGCAACACCTGCTACAGCGCGAAGGTAAATGGCAAGCCGGTGCAGTTGCGCCACACGCTGCAGAACGGCGATACCGTCGAGATCATCACCCAGTCCAATCAGAAGCCGAGTAAGGACTGGCTTTCATTCGTCAAAACCGCCAAGGCGCGCAACAAAATCCGCCACCTGATCAACGCGGAGGAGCGCAATAAGGCCATTGAGATCGGCCAGAAGTATTTGGATCGCGAGGCGCGGCGCGTGGCCTTCAATATGAACAAGGCCCCGCGGGAGCTGCTGCAATCCGTCGCGGGCGAATACGGCTACAGCAAGATGGAGGATCTGTATGCCGCGCTGGGCTTCGGCCGCTTCAACGCCCGGCAGGTGATCCAGAAGCTGGCTCCCGAGGCGCCTCAAGAGAACCCGTCGCCGCCCGTCGAGCCGCCCGCGTCACCAACCCGGCCGGACGGCAAAAGCGACGGCGTGATCCAGGTGCGCGGGGTGGACGATCTGATGGTTTATCGCGCCAAGTGCTGCAATCCGATTCGCGGAGAGGCCATCGTGGGCTACGTGACCCGCGGCAAAGGCGTGGCCGTACACTCCAAGCTCTGCCCCAATGTGCAGAACCTGCTCTATCAGCCTGAGCGCAAGATCGATGTGGCCTGGGAAGGCACGGCGTCGGCCTCGCTCCCTGTAAAACTGGTAGTTCATACAGACGATCGCCCCGGCCTGCTGAACCAGATCACGTCGATTCTTTCCAATGAGAGCGCGAATATTCGGAGTTTGGAAGCCAAGACTGAATTCGATGCGACAGGGGACGCGTTCATCGAGATGACTGTCGATGTGAAGGATAAGAAGCAACTCGAAAAGCTGGTTTCGTCCATGCGGCGCATCTCCGGCATCCGGGATGTGGAAAGACTGTTTCAATGACTGTAACTTCTACCGATCCAGAACATATAGCGATTTCTAAGTCAAAGGGGATTTCGATTGACTGGAAAGATGGCTTGCATAGCACCTACGATAACGAGTATCTGCGCGATCATTGTCCGTGCGCGAGTTGCAGCGGGTCGCATGGGACAACACCGCGGCCAAAGACTTCTGAGAACCCGCTGAAGCTATTCGCCCCAAAGCCGCGGATTGAGAGCGTGGAGGCGGTGGGGAATTATGCAATCCGGATTTTGTGGAACGATGGACATGCTACGGGGATTTACTCGTTCGCACATTTGCGCTCGATTGCGAAGTAAAGGCCAGTTGGGTCGAGCGGTGGCGGCGAGCTTCTGGAGCGAGAGATGGGCGAATGGGATCATAGCCGTCTTCAAATGCTGCTCAGCCGATATCTCTCCAACCGGGAGGAGCGATGGGGAGTCATCGTCGTGCCAGAGCAGCGTATTCAGGTCAATGCGACGCGATTTCGTGTACCGGACATCCTGGTGATGGCTGACCAATGCCCTTTTACTCCCCTCGTGAAAACACCGCCGTTCCCCAGCATCGAAATCCTCTCCCAGTGATCGAATGGCGGAGATGCCAGGACGCGTCGAGGAAGTAACAGACGGAATCCCGAAAACAATCGGACCGGATATCGCCGTTCCTCTGGCGGACGCCGAAGCCTAGCCTTTCGTACACCTCGCACCTAGACGGATACCCGATTCCATTGCCCGGCGATTCCCGTCACACTGGGATCAAATGTCAACAAGTAGTCTCGATCAACTCACCGCCCTTTCCACATCACTCGCCGACGCGGTCGCGAACGCCGCCCGCGTGATCGCCGCCGTGAACGGCAACCAGCGACTGGCGTCCAGCGGCGTCGTCTGGCGCACGGGAATCGTGGTCACAGCCGACCACACCGTCCGCCGCGATGACGATCTCACCGTCGTCCTCCCGGACAACCGCACCGTCCCAGCGCGGCTCGCCGGGCGCGACCCGTCCACCGATCTCGCCATCCTCCAGGCCGACACGGCCCCCGGCCTTGCAGCCGAATTCGCCGCGCCTGCATCTCTGCAAGTAGGCAATATGGTTCTAGCAGTGGGTCGCCGCGGCGAAAATGGCCCGTGCGCCAGCCTCGGCGTCCTGAGCGCACTCGGTGGCCCGTGGCGCACATGGCGCAACGGTAACATCGAACGCTTCGTCCGCGCCGATCTCAACCTCTATCCCGGCAGTTCCGGCAGCGCTCTGGTCGATACCGCCGGCCGCGTGATCGGCATCAACACATCCGGCCTCACCCGCAACTGGAGCGTCACCGTGCCGCGCGAAACTGTCGACGCGGTGATCGATGCCGTCCTCTCGCATGGTCACGTGACCCGTGGATTCCTCGGCGTCGGCCTGCACCCCGTCCGCTTGCCCGACAACCGGACGGGGTTGATTGTTCTGAGCACCGAACCCGACGGATCAGCGGCGAAAGCCGGCATCCTGATTGGCGACGTCCTGCTGGCGCTCGCCGGCAAGGCCCTTGCGGATACGGACGACGTGCAGGCGCACCTTGGTCCCGAGCAGGTGGGCAAGGCCCTCGCGGCCACGGTTTACCGCGGCGGAACGCTGCTCGAAATTCCCGTTGTGGTGGGCACGCGCCCGAAAGGACAACGGTAATGTCCCCCGAACTCGCGCAGAAGCTGCAACGTTCCAGCGTGGAAGTGCGCTCCGGCAGGCGCGGGGCGGGCTCTGGAATCATTTGGTCAACCGACGGGAGTATCGTCACCAACGCACATGTGATCAGCCGCCGGCCAACGGTGAAACTCCGCGATGGGCGCGAATTCCAGGCCGAAGTGCGGCGGCACGATCCAAAACGCGACCTCGCTCTACTCCACATCAACGCGCGCGACCTTCCGGCCGCCGCGATCTTCGATTCGAGCCAGCTACGCGTTGGCCAGATCGTCGCGGCGATCGGAAATCCGCTGGGCGTTCCGGGAGCCGTCACCACAGGCATCATTCATTCGAGAGGGGAGAGCCGGTTCATTCAGGCCGATGTGCGTCTTGCGCCGGGAAACAGCGGCGGCATGCTGGCCAACACGCGCGGAGAGGTGATCGGCATCAACACAATGATCTACGCGGGGCTTGCGCTGGCCATCCCCTCCAACACTGCCGCAGCCTTCGCACGCGGGGAGAATATAGACCGCCCGCTGCTTGGCATCGCCATGCAACCCATCGATCTGCGGGGCGCGCCAGCATTAGTGATTCTTCGGGTCGAGCCCGGCGGCGTCGCCGATCGCCACGGGCTGATCCTCGGCGACGTGCTGCTGCTGTCCGTGCACGAGCTTCACGAGGCGCTGGATTCCGGCAATACCGTGCTTCTGCGCTATCTCCGCGGCAATGAGGTTCGCCAGGCCGGCATCACGCTTCGCGCGGAGGCCCAGGCGGCGTGATCTCGGTGCTGGTATCCGCGCCATCCATCGTCGTGCGGGCCGGCCTCGAAGCCGTGGCGCGCGCGCACCCGAGTGTAGACGTGATCGGCACCGCCTCGCCCCGCGAAGAGTTGCAAGCCAAAGCCATGCAGCTTTCACCTGACGTCATTCTGGTTGAAGTGGATGGCAACGCGGCGGACATCCTCCAGTCCCTGGCGGGCAGTGCGGTGGTCCTGCTGACTAACGAGAACGCGCTCCCGCTGCTGCGAAACGGCGCCCGCGCGGTGCTGCCCCATGGCGCCTCCGCGCGCGAAATCGGTCTGGCTATCGAAGCTGCGGCAGCGGGCCTGATGCTGATGCATCCCGATAGCATCGAAGCGCCGATTCCAGAGCACTACGGCACATTGAGCTCGCGCGAGACCGAGGTGCTTCGCATGCTTTCCGAAGGTCTGGCCAACAAGGAGATCGCGTACCGGCTGGGCATCAGCGAACACACGGTGAAGTTTCACGTCGGGTCGTTGTTTCAGAAGTTAAACGCCAGCAGCCGGACCGAAGCGGTGACGCTGGGCGTGCGCCAGGGCCTGATCATGCTGTAACTCGCTTCTTACCAACCCACCGGCTTACCCTGGTTCTGCTGATCCAGCCACTTCTGTAAGGGCGCGAAGTAATCCACAATGGCCGTGGCATCCATCTTCTTCGTCCCGGTCAGAGCAGCCAGCTCATCCTGCCAGGGCCGGCTCTCGCCCATCGCCAGCATGGCATTCAAACGAGCGCCCGCTTCCTTGTTCCCATAGATCGAGCAGCGGTAGAGAGGCTCCTTGCAGCCGGCAATCTGCGACAGTGACCGATGAAACTGGAACTGCAAAATATCCGCGAGAAAGTACCGGGCGTAGGGCACATTCGCGGCTACGTGATACTTCGCCGCCGGATCGAAATCGGACTCATCCCTTCCCATCGGCGGAGCCACACCTTGATACTTCAACCGTAAGTCCCACCAGGCCTTGTTATAGTTAGCCGGGGTGATCTGACCGGAGAAGACTTCCCAACGCCACTTATCGATCATTAATCCAAAGGGAAGAAACGCGATCTTCTCCAGCGCCTTCTCCATCAACTGTCCCATGTCTCCCGAAGTACCGGGCGCCTTGTCCAGTAGCCCGATTTTCACCAGATAGCCCGGCGTTACGGACAACGCGATCGTATCGCCCACGGCTTCATGAAAGCCGTCATTCGCACTATCACGGAACAGGAACGGCTGTTGGTTGTAGGCCCGCTGATAGAAGTTGTGCCCCAGCTCATGATGAATGGTCCGAAAGTCCTCCGCGGTAATTTCGATGCACATCTTGATGCGAACATCATTCACAAAATCCACATCCCACGCGCTGGCGTGGCAAACCACGTCCCGGTCGCGCGGTTTCACAAACAAGGACCGCTCCCAGAAAGTCGCGGGAAGCGGGGCAAAGCCGAGCGAGGTAAAGAATGCCTCACCATACTTGACCATTTGCTTCGGCTCGGTGCCGCGGGCTTTCAAAATCGCGGTCAGGTCATACGATGCTCCCGCGTCGGGAGGCGCGACCAGCGGATAGATATTGGCCCAGTCCTGGGCCCACATGTTCCCCAGTAAGTGCGCCGGAATCGGACCATTGGCCGGAACCACATCCGCACCGTACTTCTCACGCAATTTGTTTCTCACGTAGGCATGCAGTGAGAGATAGAGCGGGCGCACCTGCTCCCACAAGCGGTCCATCTCCGCTGCGAAAGCATCGGGCGGCATGTCGTACTTCTCACGCCACATCGCGCCCGTATCGGCGAAACCCAGTTCCCGCGCGCCTTGATTGGCCAACTGCACATAACGCGCGTACGGTTCGCGGATTGGCTTGGCGATGGCGTGCCAACCTTTCCATGCATCCAGTAACTCTTTCGGATCCTGGCTGGTGGCCATGATCTTACTCAGGTCTTCGAGATCCAGGCACTTATCGGGGCTTGGGCAGTACTTGCCCTTTCCATAAGTACCTTCCATGGAAGCCACGATGCGCGTCAACTCCTCACTTTCTTTCGGATCGGAGGGAGTTGCGATGGTCAATGCCACGCGCAGAAGCTTCATCTTGCGCGCCATGTCTTCCGGCAAGGCTACGCCATTGAACTCGGCCGCGCGTTTTGCGAACTGCACGCCCGCATTGATGGCACGCTCATCGGCCTGCGCGGCCAGCGTCTCAGTATCGTCGGTGATGAAGTTGGATTTTACCCAGTCGGCGCGGCTGGAGTCGACCGCCAGCAGCAGGCCACGGCCCTCGGCCGCATCGAGGAATTTCCTGGCATCGTCAATCGTCGGCTTCGGGGCAGCGAACAGTAACAGAGCGGAGAGAGGGAGCGCGAAGGCGCGCGGAAATGTTCTGAGCACTCAACCAGATTACTCCTCGCGCAATGCCGTCGATGGCTCGATCGAAGCCGCCCGCCGCGCAGGAACGAATCCCGAAGCCGCCGCGAACAGCAGCATCAACGCCGCGGCGCCAGCCAGCGTCACTGGATCATAGGGTTTGAGATCGTAGAGCAGACTCGAAGTCGCCCGCGCCGCTACCAGAGACGCGAGTAATCCCGTCGCCACGCCCATCGCGGCGACGACCAGAGTCTCGCGCAGCACCAGCCAAAGCACCGCCGATTTCTGCGCGCCCAGCGCCATGCGAATGCCCATCTCACCCGTTCGACGAGCCACGTTGTAAGCCATGATTCCGTAGATACCGATGCATGCGAGCAGCAAGGCGACACCGCTAAAACCGCCGGCCATGGTCGCGAAGGTGGCTTCCGGAGCCAGGTTTTGATCAATCTGCTGCTCCTGACTACGGAACGCAAATGGCACCAGAGTTCGGTCTTCAAGTGCGATGGCTTCGCGTGCGGTCTGAATCGTCAACCTGGGGTCGCCCACCGTCTTCAAAGCGAAAATGGCTTGCCTGTCGGAAAACGTATCGGTCTGTGACGCCGCCCGATAAAACGTCGGCGGTGCGGCCTCGCGCATCCCGGCGAACTTGGCGTCAGCGCAAATTCCCACAATCTCCATCCTTTTGTCACTATCGAAAGTTCTCCCGATCGGGTTCTCTTTGCCGAAGAATCCTTTCGCCAAAGCCTGGTTAACAACCGCTACGGCGGGAGCGGACGAAGAATCGCGAGCCTCGATGGACCGGCCTGCGAGCAGCTGAATTCCCATGGTCCGGAAATAATCCGCCGTCACCGCCTGCACGTAAGCGGGCTCGTGTTCACCTTTCGGCCGCCCCGTGGGATCGAAATTCGTGGTGTCCGCGTCACCGCTTACCAACGCGTCGGAACTCATGGCGGCGGATTGCACGCCGCGAATAGCTCGCAACCGTTCCAGCACCCGTGCAAACATCTGCTCCCTCTTCTCCCCGTGATAAAGGGCATCGGGTGGCGACAATGAGATCAGCAGAATACGGGCCGGGTCGAAACCCAGAGACACGCCGCGCAAATTTGCCAAAGTCCGGGAGAACAGCCCCGCCGCAACCAGCAGCAGAATCGAGAGCGCGATCTGGCTAACCACCAAGAGCTTTCCCACGCGCATCTGCGAGCGCGATTGGGTGGAACCACGGCCGCCGGATTTCAACGCCGGCCCCACGTCCGGACGCGTGGCGCGCAAAGCTGGAATCAGCCCGAACAAAACCGCGCTAAGAGAGGAGAGGATCAGCGTAAACGCCAGCACCCGGAAATCAAACGGGAATTCTACACCTGGGCGATCCCAATCGGTCCCCATCAAATTCGGAACCACGTCTTTGCCCAAATATCCGATTGCGGTTCCCGCCAATCCGCCCATCATCGCGAGGACCAGGCTCTCCGTCAGAATCTGCCGCACCACGCGCCACCTGCCTGCCCCGAGCGCAAGCCTGACAGCGATCTCCCGCGTTCTGGCTGTCGCGCGCGCCAGCAACAGACTGGCCAGGTTCGCGCAAGCGATCAAAAGGACCAGCCCCACCAGGCCGCTAAACAGATAAATCGCCGTCTGGAAATAATCACGGTTCAGCATTCTGCCACCGGGCTTGTATTCCAGTTTCGGCAAGTCGGCGTTTTGCCTTGGCGACAGCGTCGCTTGTGCCGCGTGTCGCAGCATGACGTCCATGGCGGCGAGAGACTGACCATCGGAGACACCCGGCTTCAACCGTCCCATCACATTGACCCACCAAACGTTCGCATCGTCAACCGGCAGAACAGGATCAACAATTTTGATCGAGACCAGCGGAATAAAAAGATCCACGTCATCTCCCGCGCGAAAACCATCGAAGTTTGGGGGATTGACGCCGATTACCGTAAAGGGCTCGTTGTTCAGACTGATCGTGGTGTTCAACGCGCCCACATCGCGTCCAAAGCGTCGCTTCCAGTAGTTATATCCAAGTACCACGACATGGCTGGAAGTGCCCGCGACGTCATCCTGCGGAACAATTGCTCGACCCATTACCGGCCGCACGCCGAGAGCGCCATAAAGATTGCCCGAGACCAGATCGACCCGCGTTCGTTCGCTATGCCCTCCAATCAGCGTAGTCACGCCGGTGCGCGCTTTGAAGGCGAACAGGTCTTCAAAGAACGGATTTTTCCGAAGCGCTAAATACACGGGATAGGAGAAGGAATCGCTTCCCACGCGGCCGCCCGGCTTTCGCTCGTACGACCCATTGATCGAGCTCATCGCGGTCTTCGGAAGGCTGGTCCATGTCAGCAACCGCAACGCATCTGGCCGCTCCACCGGCAACATCTTCAGCAGCACGGCATTCGTAACGGTGAAGATCGCCGAATTCGCGCCGATACCGAGCGCGAGCGAGACCACTGCGACGGCAGTAAAGACAGGCGACCGCCGAAATGCGCGGAAGGCGTAGCGAATATCCTGTTCCACGCTCTCCAGGAAACGCAAAGTATGCGTCTCTCGCATCTGTTCAGTGACCAGGACGGAATTGCCGAAGCGCGCACGCGCCTCGGCCGGAGTGTGTCCGTCGCGGCGCCGCATCTCCAGGTGGAACGCGATCTCTTCTTCCATCTCGCGCTCCAGCCTGGTCTTATAAATCGAACTCCGCAGGGCGTGCAGGAACCTACGCATACCGCAGCACCCTGGCAACGCCTCTGGTGAGGCGTACCCACTCCTGCTCTTCCACCTCAAGCTGCTTGCGGCCAGCGGCGGCCAGCTTATAGAACTTTGCGCGGCGCCCGGTTTCAGTCAGCCGCCACTCCGAACTCAGCAGGCCCGCCTGTTCGATGCGATGCAGCGCGGGATAGAGCGAGCCTTCCTCCACGCGAAGGGCATCGCCCGAAACCTGCATAATATGCACCGCGATTCCGTACCCATGCATGGCTCCGCTCGAAAGCGTCTTCAGAATCAGCAGATCCAACGTGCCTTGCAATGCGTCTCTCTTCGCCTTAGCCATCCATTCAGGATCGTACCGCGACGATACCTAGATGTCAAGGGGTGTCCGCCTTCGGGTATGATAACCCCAATGGCCCGGATTCTGCCCGTCCTACTCGCGCTCGCCTCGACGGTCCTCGCTGCGCAACCACGCACGATGCGCCTCGATTACTTCCATACCGGCAAATCCGGTGAAGAAGTTTTCTCGCTCGACGAGGTTGTTCTTGAGGGTGACTGGCCCGGGCCGCTCGACCGCTGGATCGACGAAACCAACCTCGGCCGCTATTACTTTCAGGTGCTTGATCGCGCCACCAACCGGCTCCTCTACTCCCGCGGATTTGCCGGCATCTATGGCGAGTGGGAAACCACGGACGAGGCCAAACAACAACGGCGCGCATTTCATGAAAGCGTACGCTTCCCCGCGCCGGCGGCGCCCATCCAGGTGGTACTCAAGAAACGGGCGCCGAACGGCGAATTCCGTGAAGTCTGGTCCACCGTGGTGGATCCCGCCGACCCCGCCATCGACCGCAGCGCCGCGCCCAAGCTCAACGTTTGGGCCGTGATGCAGAACGGCGCTCCGCGCGATAAGGTGGACCTGCTGCTGCTTGGC
>Ga0182030_10016571_pt1 | contig 14335 bp, 12 predicted proteins | sample 812S3MmetaG_FD_121299 | JGI IMG/M metagenome (GOLD analysis project Ga0182030, IMG submission 121299) | Permafrost microbial communities from Stordalen Mire, Sweden - 812S3M metaG (Illumina Assembly) | ecosystem: Environmental > Terrestrial > Soil > Wetlands > Permafrost | place: Sweden...
CTTTAGGTGTTCCCCCAACTACAAAAATCTCTTTAACCCCCCCCCCCCTCCCCCCTAATAAAAAGGAGCCCCAAAAAAAAATTTATTTTTGTTTTAAAACCCCCCCCCCCCCCCATTCTTGCTTCACAATTGAACAACTTATCACCCACTCTTCACGGCTCTCTTTCCTTTGTCACACTAACCCTCAAAATGACCTCCCTCCCCCTCCGTATCGCCGTCCTTGAATGCGGTACCCCTCCCCCAAAAGTCAAAGCCAAATATAGTGGCTACGGCGGGCTCTTCGCCTACCTGCTCGACGCCGGTGCAAACGCTCTTTCCCACCCCGGCCTGACCTCTTCCTCTGGCCTCAAAGTCTCCACATATGATGTCGTAAAAGCCCAAACCTACCCTGCCCTTGATGATATAGATGCTATCCTCATGACAGGCTCGAAATACGATGCTTTTGATGACGATCCGTGGATTTTGAAGTTGGTGGAGTACACGAAAGAGGTGTTGGACCAGAGGAGGGTGAGGATTATAGGGGTTTGTTTTGGGCATCAGATTGTGGGGAGGGCGTTGGGGGTTAAGGTGGGGAGGAGCGAGAAGGGGTGGGAGACGAGTGTTCTTGCTGTAGATTTGACGAAACGGGGGCAGGAGGTGTTTGGGGTTACGAGTTTAGTAGGTACTGTCCATAAGTGGCTTGGGAAGCATGGGGCTAATGGGAATAGGCGATACACCAAATGCATAGAGATATGGTTTATGAGTATCCAGAAGGAGTGGAGTCACTCGGATATACGGATAAGTGTGCTGTGCACGCGATGTATGTCCCGAAAAGATTGATTACGGTGCAGGGACATCCGGAGTTCAATGAAGAGATTATGAAGGAGATTTTGGAGACGAGACATGAGTTGGGAATTTTTAATCAAGAGGTGTTTGAGGAGGCTTATGGGAGGGCGGATAGATATCAAGACGGGGTGGTGGTTGCGGCTGCATTCCTGAAATTCCTGTTGGAATAGAGGCGAGGGCTGGTGAGGTGCAATTACTACATATTCGCAGGGATTTCAAACCCCTTTGGAGCAGTGGTGGAAAATATTGCGATGGGCATAACTACTGCATTTTGAGCGGTGGTGCGGTGCGATTATTGCGTTTGTGTGAGCCTCTGAAATTCCCTTTCGGATGGAAATAGAGGTATGATTGCTGCGTTTGAGCGTACATAGTCTTTCGAAAGAAAAATACCAGGTCATTGACGACCTGGCCATGCTCCCCGAGCTCGTTTACAACAAGAGTGATCCGGTTTCTAGATTTATTAGTACCTACTATAAAGCGAGAAGGGTGGGCAGTATATGCCCCCTTTTCCCTCGCTTAGCTATATAGATTTCAGTGAGGCACTTTGGTTCAATTAGCAAGGGATTAGTTATGCGACCTTTCGTCTACGATAAATGTTTAGTATAAATCGAAACTGATACCCGATTCATAAATGCCGAGCCCAAACTAGGATGTGAAAACCGTCAATTCCCGTAAAACATCCAGCAAGCTTGTAGCCTCAGCAGAAAATACCTAATTAATTGGGCATCCAATTTTATTTGGGATAGATATCATAATAAAAGCACTCCAACGCAGAGGAGAATGAATAGCATACTTATAGAACAGGAACCTCCACCAGATCATACAAAGCACTTCTCGAATCCTACAATTCAGTCTTAATACCCTGAGCAATCAAATCCAACCAAGCCGCCAGCCTGTCCAATCATCAGTCATCCACTCCTCAAAATTCCAACTCGAGAACTCACCTATACCCCGCCCTCGCGATCTGCAACTGAATAACCGGCACCGCAGTTTCGTAGTAGTCCCCATCCAACTCCTGACTCCTCAGCGCATCCGCTCCATCAGGCATCACAGTCGTACAAACGAACGCATTACTCTCCTCCGCCCACGCCAAAGTCGTCGTCACCGGATCACTCAGATCTATCCCTTGCAACCAACTCGCTGCGTCGTCTTTATAGATTCCGGATGTGATGGCGGTAGTGAGAGTAGCGGCCCATTCGAAGGCGTCAGCGAGACTGTAGCCGCCGATCAGTTTTTCGGGCATGTTGGTGCTACCGGCAAATCAGTATGGATATTCCACAGGGGTTTGGGAAACGGGAAGGCAAAGAGCTTAGAAGACATATTTCAAAAACTCAGCCGAAAAAAAGGGCAGAAAGGGACGTACTCCCAGATGTGATGCAGATTAGTGGCCACGCCGGAAAAGGTAACTTTGATACTATTTCCCCCTATATCGAGACCTTCGTCATGCAAAGGTTGATGGATATCGCCTAGGAACTGGGGACGAGTGAGTTAGGGGATGATCATGTGATTTGGGGGGAGGTGAGGTACGTGGACGATGAACTATTTTTCTAGTCAGTCATTGAACGTCTGGTCAATGGTGAATTTGTGGGGAGTACCTTAGCAGCAATCAATTTCTCCGCCTCACCCACATCTTCACTCAAAAGCTGGCCCGTCTACACCTACTATTAGCCCTTTCCTTTCCTCCCCATATAACCCAAAACATCAACCAAGACCTACATAATTCGTAATAGCACCCACCACACATCCCTTCACGCTACAATCTCTCGAATACTTAACGCCACAACTGTCAGGCGGGTTATCCTCCGCATCAATAAAATGGAATGGCGCCGAGAACTTCCCAGCTTGCGTATATCGGAACGAATCTGCCCATGTTGCTACACCTGCTAGGTAGGAAGATGTGTCGTTTTGGAGGACCGATTGAAAGAAGGTTTGGGTTTCTGGTGCTACAAAATTGGTTGCGATGTAGGCGACGGTTTCGTGGCCTAGGGTGCCCCACCCGAGGGTTTGGGGGAGGGAGGTTAGGAGGAGAAGGGAGGTGGTGAGTGTGAACTTCATGGTGGGCTTGTGAATTGTGAGAGAGTTGGGTGGGGGATTTAGAAAGAGGAGAAAGTCTTAAAGTAAGAAGGGTATTGGGGAGGGTAATGATAGATATATTTACATGGTGGCTTTATTTGTGAGACCAGCTGAAGCCCAGCTGAAGAGGCCGCCATTGGTCTTTGTGATTGGTGGGGTTGCCCTGACGATCAAATGTGTGAACGAATGCAGAACATTGAGGCGCCAAGATAGGGCTGAGGAGCCAATCATTGAATCACGTTCTTCAAATTGTTACTCTTGTACCTATTCAGTGAATTCCACGACCAAAAATCATGTGTGGTGGTTTGCGCAACACAGCCAAGTATTATTTTTGCAGTGAATTACATGTCATACATAGCCGTTCCTTTACACATACGATACATATCGCAATCAGCATTTCTGTCCCACCATCCGTTTCTCATAACTCTGTACAGCGTCGCCATGTCAAGATCCATTCCCCAATTGCTTTGGGATCACTAGCATTTTGTTGAACAAACGGATCTGCGATCAGCAAGCAAGTTTTGACAGCCTCTGCAAGATTCTCCTCGTACTCAACCGATGGTTCTTCTTTTTCCAATTGCGGAAGGAATGCTCTTAAAACATTAATACAGGCTCTCTGATTTCTAGTTTCGGCAACCTTCCAAAACATAAAGGCGTACATGTCAGGTGATTGGGGATGCGACCTTAGAGGCGCCATTCTCCAAATGTCCCAAAATGCAGCCCAGTGATGATTCCTCGAGTACAAATTTAGGAGACGAAGTCTGTTTTCGTCCTTGAAACAGGGAAGATCAACAGTTGTTAGAAGCGCATGTATTCGAAACTGAAGTGGTGACAATCTCAAGCTGGGAAGCTCGAAAACGTCGGAGGGTGCCTCGAAAGATTCTGGCTGGACATACTGAGCGACAACTGGCGCTGACCCTTCTTGTATGTCGACAAGAATATCTTCTGTAAGTGTATCATGTCCCTGGTCGTACATTGTCTGTAGCATTTCCCTGACCCCTTCGACAACATCCAGAGGTGCACTATTGTTTTTAGTACCATCTTTAGTCTGAAGAAGGAATGCACTGCGAAGAAGCCGCTGGTATTGTTCCAGCGAGATTTCTAACCCAGAAAGTTGTAGCTCATTAAAAAGTTTTGTCTGGTCCTCAAATGTGTATCCAGGGTGTCCTAATTCTCGCGCATAGCAGTGCAACCAAATTCTCGCATCCACTTCGTTTAGTGAGGAAAATGGAGATAAAGACTGATAGAAACACGCCAAAAAAGTAGTTGACGAATGATCGTGCGAACCTTCACCCAAGGCCTGGAGGGATAGGTCTGTTGGCATGCTTTCAAGGTATTTTCTTAGCTGTTGCAGGATCAAAGGCCTCAATCCATCAGCAGCAATCTGCGTGTTGTGTTGTGAGAAAGTAATACCAATCATATCTGATTTCCCGGAGGACAGAATCGCTACTAATTCTTGGATTTTGTGTAGATTCGGGTGCATTGCATTTTCCATGGAATTTGAGAAAGTCGTTGGGAGTGGCGGTTCTGTAGCAGAACTTTCTTCGACCTTTGCGGAATGGAGATGTGCTGAAGTATGGATCCCGCGTGATTGGGCAGGTATCGACGAAGACATGATTTCGAGTCGTCTCGTTGATTCAGAAATAGCCGCATGATTTGAAGAGCCAGCGGATACCTCGTCAAAATCCTCTGTTTCTGGCTGTCCACCTCGTTTGAGGATCCCTCCCCACAACTTCTCCAGTTCAATCTCCTCTCTCTTCTCTTCTGTAAGCATTTGGACAACGATCCGTACCCCGTCCGTTCGCCGCCCAAAGCCGATGAACCCTTGCGGAGCTGTTGTTGCATCTGTCATTATCTCTGCGCCTTCCACTGAGCCAACATCGACGCATACCCAACCAGTTCGAACACCATCATCGCCGTGGTCATCGCCTGCACTACCCATTAACTTTGCTCTTCTTGACTTCCGTCTCAATCTAAGTTTCAGCTCATTCCGTCCCAACAATCCATCCGCATCAGGCCGTAGTCTATATGTGCTTCTTAACCAACGACATAACCGATCTGCGGAAACATGCAAGTGCTTCTCGCTACGTGCGGTGCCAATTATCATTAATAGATTGGCACCAAGGGCCGGAGGGGGGTCAAGTTTTCGCAGGTCGAGAAGGGATAGGTCATCGAGACCCAAGTCGATGGAGATGTGCTTCAGTAATGGTTCGAGGACAGGAGGCGGAGAGTTGGGTAGTTCTGGTATTCGTTGTCGCTCTGATAACGGTTGTGGTGTTCGCTGAGGACTCTCAACTTGGAGATACCACGGTATTGAGGACACTTCTGAGGGAACCTGGCTGGTACTTGATATGTCCTCATTCTCAGTCTGACGACTAATCGTTTGCTTGTTGTCTCCAATATCCTCCTGTGCACCCTCTTGGTCTACTTGTGACGAAAATTGAGCTCTGGAGGCAAGCTTCGGACGAGGTGCCCGAAGAGCTAGAGGTTGCAATCGAATGGAAGAACCAGCGACAGATGTGAAAGCTCGTAATAATGACAGGCGGCAGCTGGCACATCCCGTTGCTTGTAAAGCTTTCCTCATAACTATTTTTTTCGTTTTTCTTTTTGCAAAGCTTTATGGTTTGTCGCTCAATGGATGTTAAATGTGAAAATCTACTACTTAAGGTAGTACAGATCGGCAAAGTCAACGCCGACATCTCGACAAAAAAGTAAAGGGTCACGTGCACCCCAGCACCCGACTTTCCATTTCCTTAGGTACTCATTTCCCGCGATAATTGCCCAGTTGGTTGGAAAGGGCCCCTTCATAGGAAGGAATTAGTTGGTATTCCAGCTTCTTATATACAAGATGTGCTCCCAAATGGGCATATGTCTTTGGGTGACGCCATGTTTACTTTCGTTGGAGCTCAGGGGTTTCTACGGTTGCCGAAGCGCTCTAATCTACAACTCTTAGTGCAATCTCTAAAAAATTCTGGAAGTTTGCCCCTATGATAGCTGAACGACCACCCGAGCAGTACCTCTTCAATTTGTCCCAATTCTTCTGTATCAACACTTCTTTTCACATTGCCCACGTTGCGTATTTCCTTTTTGTACGAGTCGCTTTTTGGGGTCGCAGTTTTTGTTCCTGCTATTGTATAATAGACTTCACGATGCTTGTTCGAGCGGCGCGACGAAAAGCTCTTCTTGACTACACACGAAGTAGGACAGCTTGCGAACAATTATATCTTCCATGGCTCTGTCCTGCATATAATCACCACGCACAGCGACAGAGAAATTTCACCGTCGATTCAGCCTCAAAGGCATTTGGAGCGAGCAAGAGGAGGAATTCGAACGATGGCTCAAAAATATCCTCAAGACGATCGTTAGCTACCGCTGTCAATTCACCATACGATGATATTCCGTTCGTCTCTCCACAGGGCACCGTTCCTCCAATGTTGGGACAGTACGGCAATCCAGGAAGAGATTCGGCTTTGAAACCATTTGGTCAAGAACCCCTGTTGATCCTCGATGGCTCATTGGCGACCCTGCCCCAACGGCATCGAATACGAAAAAGGGATGGCATTGGTGGAGACTTGCAGGAGATATCGTCGATATTTACAGCCTGCCTACAGGTTGGAAGAATAGAACGTGCCGGAGTAATTCTTAAACGAATAGCCAAGATCGACACAATGACCCCGGAGCAGATGTTGAAATATCACAATGAATATCTTCGATTCGCAGTTTCTCATATTTTGGGGAAATATAGCGAGTCGTCTACGCAGGCGCTACACAAATGGTTCGAGCTTGAGATTCGGAGTAAGGGGATCCCAATAGACGCCGAGACCATAGGGTATATGTTGAAGGCTTCACTACAATCACCTCGAGGAATAGACAGGAGAAACAGACTTATTAGGCGTTATATGGATATTAATAGGCAGAAGGACATGGGAACGGAGGTGTTTGAACTAGGCATCCTAAGCGCGGAGGAAGTAAATGACGTTACCCACATCCGCCCAGAGTATAATGTTGGAGGTCCCGTACTTGGGAGTAGCTTGGATACGACTGAAATCGAACTTGATGATGCAACCCATGATACGATCAAGTTCGCTGGCCTAGTACCCGATGTTAAACCCACGCCACAAAAAGGTCTAGGGTTGAAGTCCTTGAAGCAGAGTCTCTCACTATTCTCAGAACACCCAGACTCACTTATGCGTTTGAATTCTCTGTCTGAGGACCAGAAACGAGAAGTGCAATCGAGGCTCGAGATGAATGCAGTGGAATCTGCAATAGACCGCTGGAGAGAAGAAAACGCGCATCTCACGAAGATGGGGCTCAACACTGCCATGCAAACCAAGTCGCTTGGGGCTAGAATGTGGAAATGGCAATTAGCTCTAGAGCAGAATCTCAGGGAAGAACTAATTAAAGTCGACGAAGCAGAGTTGAAGGAAAACAAGTCATCGGCCGACTCCGAAAGATGTCAATATGGCCCTTTCCTGCGGCTTCTTGATACGGATAGGCTAGCTGCTGTCACAATTTTGTCCACCATGGGCACATTATCTTCAATGGGAATAGACAAGGGCCTGCCTCTCTCGCACGCTATCATGGCAATTAGTACTGCCGTCGAGGAGGAAGCATTGTTTGAAAGAATACAGAAAGAGAGCAAAAGCGCGTCAAGCATCTCCAGATTCAGTCAATTGAGCCCTTCAAAATTACGACGGGCACGACGAATTCATGGTTCAAGCTTCAGCGGAGGTAACCCTGATAAACAAATAGGCGATGAAGCTGTGGGAGAAGCCCTCAACGAAGAATCATGGCCACTAGCGCACAAGGCGAGGGTTGGGGCTTTCTTGATGTCTGCTCTTGTTGAAACAGCAAAAATACCCGTCACTATGGAACGACTCAACGCCGAAGGTTCGAAAGAAATTGTGACCCAAATCCAGCCAGCATTCACGCACTCGTATATCTTCAAGCTGGGTCAAAAACGTGGTGTTATCTTGCCAAATAAAGTTCTGACGGCGCAGGTTAAACGCGAACCTGTGCATAGTCTTTTGGCAAAACATCTTCCGATGTTAGTGAAGCCTGATCCGTGGACAGCTTTCAACAGAGGCGGCTTCATATCACATCCTGGGAAAGCGGTACGAATCAAGCTCGGTGACAAGGACCAGAAACATTATGCAGAAGCAGCTGTGAACAAGGGAGATATGAATCAAACTTTCAAAGGATTAGATGTGCTAGGTAAAACCTCGTGGCGCATCAATCGCCCGGTCTTTGACGTTATATTGGAAGCCTGGAATTCGGGCGAAGCCATCGCCAATATCCCGCCTGAGACTCCTCAGCTAGAAATCCCACCTGAGCCAGCGGCGTCCCAAAATCCAGAAGAGCGGCGTCGATGGATCAAAGCAGTAAAACTCAGGGAGAACGCTAAGAGCGGGTTGCACTCTCAGCGCTGCTTCATGAATTTCCAGCTCGAGATCGCACGAGCCTTAAGAAACCACGATTTTTATTATCCTCACAACATTGACTTTCGTGGCCGAGCCTATCCCATACCTCCTTATCTTAACCACATGGGAGCCGATCATTGCAGAGGACTTCTCACCTTCGCAAAAGGCAAGGAACTTGGGGAAACTGGTTTGAGATGGCTCAAAATACATCTTGCGAATGTCTTCGGTTACGATAAAGCTAGTTTGAAAGAACGGGAATGTTTTGCCCAAAACCATATCGACAAAATATATGAAACAGCCTCCAACCCGCTAAAAGGCAGCCGCTGGTGGCTGAACGCCGAAGATCCCTGGCAATTCCTTGCCGCTTGCATGGAACTCAAAAACGCGCTTGAGTCTCCAGATCCATTAAAATTTGTTTCCCACTTACCTATCCACCAGGATGGGACTTGCAATGGACTTCAGCATTACGCTGCCTTGGGAGGCGATGTTTGGGGAGCAAAGCAGGTAAATCTTGAGCCAGGAGATCGTCCCGCCGATGTTTATACTGCTGTTGCAGACCTGGTCAAAAAAAGTATCGCCGAAGATAAGGAAAGAGGAAACCTTTACGCCGAGGTCCTGGAGGGCAGAATAACTCGCAAGATCGTCAAACAAACTGTGATGACTAATGTGTACGGTGTCACATATGTCGGAGCCCAGGCACAAGTCAGAAAAGCTCTTACATCACTATATAGTGATTTACCAAATGACGAGTCGGTGCATCCTGGCGTGCTCTCAGCCTATATTGCGACAAAAATCTTCACCGCGCTGTCTAATATGTTTCGAGGGGCCCATGACATTCAATATTGGCTAGGAGAATGCGCAAGTCGAATCACTCTGTGTGTAACACCAGAACAAATCAGCCGGACTGTCGCCGAAGCTGGACAAAAGGCTTCTTTGTCAAAGGCCAAGCTTGCGTCTAAGCGCGCAAACAAACGCGCAAGCAGCAATGAAAGTTTACAGTTCACCGACCCATCTCAATTCAAGTCCAGTGTGATATGGACGAATCCATTGCATATGCCAGTTGTACAGCCTTACCGAAAGTCGAAAAATAGAATTATTCACACCAAAATGCAGCAGGTCACTCTTTCCGAACCCCATCGAGCGAATCCAGTAAGCAGACGTAAACAGCTGCAAGCTTTCCCACCCAATTTCATTCACTCTTTGGATGCTTCTCATATGCTACTGTCCGCGCTACAGTGCGATGAGCTCGACCTATCCTTCGCCGCTGTCCATGACTCTTTCTGGACACATGCTTCCGACATCGATGCCATGAACGCCGTGCTGAGGGATACATTCATTAGAATCCACAGCGAAGATGTCATTGGACGCCTTGCAGCCGAGTTTTCAGCACGATACAGAGGCTCTATGTATCTAGCTAAAGTTCGTGCTGGGACTGCTCTGCATGAAAAGATAATGACATTACGTCAAGGATCACGTAAAGAACTTCCTGTCAGACTATTCGAATTGATGGAAGAGCGCAAACGGTGGCAGCTTCTTGAATCATCAGATCCTAAAGAAGTGGAAGAAGGAAAGCGTATGGTTACTCCTGCGAGTCTTTTTGCTGAGATGTCTGCAGAAGGTGATTTAGCACCCGAGGACGAACTTTTAGATTTTGGCCTAGGCGAGATACCAACACGTAAAGCTTTACTCGAAGCAGATCAGGAACTCGAAGTGGGTGATGAATCAAACATTGAAGAGGTGAACAATCCTCTTCCCGGTGGTACACCAGCAGATCTGGAGCTTGAGGTGGATGATGAATCAAACATTGAAGAGGCGAATAATCCTGGTAGACTAGAAGATGCTGTGATCAACCACACATCCAGCGGTAGGGTGCCTCGTACAGATGTGAATGAAGGGGAGAAGGCGGAAATGACCAATTTCGAGAAGCTCACGCGCTCAACAAGACTGAAAAAGCCGCAAACTACCAAATATACGTGGGCATGGCTGCCGCTAACTTTCCCTCCGGTACCAAAGAAGGTAAGTCATTGCTTGCAATTGATTAAATTCAAGAAGACTAACTCTCTTTTTCTAGGGCGGCTTTGACGTCACGCGTCTCAAGGACAGTGAATATTTCTTCTCGTGATGTCCTCTGAACCGGTTTAAGAACAGGTGGTAACCGGCGTCCAGGTGCTTCGGCAACATATTCGTTGCTTCCGGAACTTGGACGTGTGTTTTGATAGAAGTTTTTTCTTTCTTTCCCTTTCCAGCGAATCTAACGGATGTTGGCATTTTCTGGCGTTTTGGCTTGGAAAATAATGGTTCCCGGCTTGCAAATAGAGCTGGTCGGTGTGTAAAAATATATTAGAGGTGCCAAGGGCCCTTGTTGTTCTGCAGTCACCACGCGGGTGTTTTACCCCGCAGAGTCAACAGGCAAAATTTCTATACGAGCTGTACGATATATGTATACAACAGAGTGACTAGATTTAGGCTCTGAATCACATATTCTCGCACAAATAAATTTTTTTTTTTTAGATGTCTGCATAGTGCTCACCCGCTGCAATATAATTATCGAATGTTCTATACTTCCAATGGCAAAATATTTACGTCGCGGGGCAAAGTAGTAGTGCATATAGGTAGTCCGAGGCAAAAATCATCACGGTGTATCAATTGCCTTATTTGTTTCCACTCAAAACTTCTGAAAGTTATCTCCCTTGAAAGCAAATAGGCATAAGAAGTCGAAGATATCCTTTTGCAGAAATGGCCATCAGGAACGGAACTTATCCTGTTTTAAATCCACATATCGTTCAATATGATATCTTGGTCTTACCCTTCGCTTTTAATAATGCTTCCCGCAGCGTTAGTGGTTCATGCCTTAGTCTCCTTGATTTTCTCTAATGATATCGCAGATATGTTCTGGGCTCACCTGACTTGTCGCCTGCCTCTTCATCAATATGTGAGCGGAGCATACTCACTACCGCATACGTCGTCACGTACGAAAGCATCATAACAGTTTCCCATTCATGCTATTCATACACTGTGGAGACTGCTCAGACTAAAGGTGAGCAATACACTGTTAGGAGCTCAATTCGTGACCGTTAACCCGAACCCAGGCTGCTCAACATATGCATGTGGCGCGGCTCCTGACTGCGTTTTGGAGTCAACAACGACTCTTTATGTTCCCACTCAAGATCCATGCTGTCCAACAACACCAACCACCACGATTCAAGGTCCATGTCCAACTTGCCAGAAAGGCTGCTTGACCGTCGTTGAGACGGCCACTGTGACGACGGCTGAGGGAGCGGGGACCACGAGCGATAGCGTTGGCGTAATAGCCACTCCGCCTGTTGTGACTCCAACGCTTGTCAAAAGAGACACATCGACAATCACATCGGCTCCGTGCACATCAACCATGATTTACGCAAAGCCGTGGGAACTAGGCCCTACTAGAACGGAGTATGCTTGGACGATAACAGAAACAGTTTACAGGGATTGCGGTGGTTGTGATTCCCTCGTAGTAAAGGACCTTGAAGGTATCGGACCCGTTGTGTAAGTATTTCCCGATTTATCATATCTCGGAGAGCTTTCACGTTAGAGAAACTTCTTGCTTTTAATGGGCGTTTATTGACAGATGGCTGTCACTGCCGGGTTCTTTTGTTTCGCTTGATATATACTTGGTGCTGACCTCCAGTCAGGTTTTATAATACAACATACAGTGACCCCGAGCCCACCACAACCACGAGTTTTCTGTGTTCTAGCACTTGAGACAGCCGCCTACATGGAGACTGGGGGAGAATGAACGAGAATCTCTTCTTGAAGTGAACGTGAAGAGAAGAGACCATAGTGGGTCGGGGTGGTGAATCTTTGCTTTACTGTTTAAAAAAAAACAATATCTAAATCTTATCCTCTTTCCCGTATTAGAATACACATCAATGCGAACATGCTTGTCCCGAAGTTGAATTTAACTTTCATCAATTTCCTGAAAATTATATGCCACGTGACTTACACCAAAATTATTTGGCGCTAACGACGGTTCGCGACTTGGACATTTCGCTGCAGGCTGAAATCGCAAACTTGTACCAACATCACACCTATTGCCTGCCATGCCTGTCGTAAAGGGAGGAGTCTGGACGAATATCGAAGACGAGATTCTGAAGGCCTCGGTCTCGAAATATGGCCTGAATCAATGGGCTCGAGTATCATCTCTCCTCGCGCGAAAAACTCCAAAGCAATGCAAAGCAAGATGGAGCGAGTGGCTGGATCCAGGTATTCGAAAAATCGAATGGAGCAAAGAAGAAGACGAGAAACTTTTACATCTGGCTAAGTTAATGCCCACACAATGGCGCACAATAGCACCTCTGGTTGGCAGAACCGCGACTCAGTGTCTCGAGAGGTATCAAAAGTTACTCGACGAGGCGGAGCAGACGGAAGCCGGGGAGTTGGGACTTGGTGGACCAGATGGAGGGGAGAACAAGGCGCCGAGTGCAGATGATGTACGACGGTTACGACCCGGAGAAGTCGACCCAGATCCAGAATCGAAGCCCGCACGACCTGACACGATTGATCTCGATGAAGATGAGAAGGAAATGCTGAGCGAGGCTCGAGCTCGTTTAGCAAATACACAAGGGAAGAAGGCAAAGCGGAAGGCTCGTGAACGCCAGTTGGAGGAATCACGGAGGCTAGCTGTGTTGCAGAAGCGTCGGGAACTCAAAAATGCTGGCATTAATATCAAGGTTATCAACCGGAAGAAGGGTCAGATGGATTACAATGCCGATATTCCTTTTGAAAAGAAGGCAGCTCCTGGTTTCTACGAGACTGGTGATGAAGCACTCCAAAATGAAAAGGAGAGGGAGGCTTTTGATCCTCGCAAACAACAACTGGCGAACAAGCGCAAAGGGGATCATGAGGAAGACCCAGACCGAAAGAAGCGGAAAAATGATAAGGATGCTCCATCCGCCTCATATCAAGCAGCTATGAAGGCTGGCCAAATGCAAAAGATTCGCGAGGCAGAGCAGAGTAGCAAGAGGAGGGCTTTGGTGTTGCCGGCACCTCAGGTCGGAGAGGGCGAATTGGAGGAAATTGTTAAGATGGGCATGATTGGAGAAAGGGCAAATTTGATGGCGCGATCTAGTGAGAATGATGCAACACGAGGACTCGTCAACACATACTCGACCATCAACAGTGGGGCTCCAATTCGTACGCCCAGAGCACCTGCGCAGGAAGATCATATTGCCAACGAAATTAGGAATATCAGAGCTCTAACCGAAACACAGTCGTCACTTTTAGGAGGAGAAAATACACCTCTTCACGAAGGTGCTGGCAGTACAGGCTTTGATGGAGTTACTCCACGGAGACAAAAAATGGAGACGCCAAATCCCATGGCAACTCCTTTCCGCCAAGCCAATGGAATTGGTGCCACCCCGATGCGACCTCCCGGTCTACCAGGGGCAACTCCTCTGCGGACACCGCGCGATACCTTTTCACTCAATGCCGATGGAGAAATGCAACTAGTTGGTGGTACGCCTAACGATCTCAAAATGCGAGAGTTGGCGATGAAACATCAGTTGAAGCAAGGCTTGGCATCATTACCAAGACCAAAAGATACGGAGTGGGAATTGGAACTCCCTGAAGAACAACAAGAAGCTATGCAAATTGAGGAGCTCTCGGAAGAGGATGCTGAACTTAGAGATCGAAGGAATCGACAGATTCGGGAAGCCCAGGAGAAGCTAGATTTCCAACGACGAACGCAAGCAGTGCAACGGGGTCTTCCTCGTCCTACAGTTGTTGATATTGATGCTCTACTCAAAGAAGCGTCCGGTATTGAGAATCCCATTGAAGCAGCTATCAAGCGAGAAGCCGCGTTGTTAATCGCGAACGATGCTATCAAATACCCCCCACCAGGAGCTAAAGTTCAGGGAACATCGAAACCTCTTGAGACTTTTGAAGATGAAGCTCTTGCTAACGCACGAATAATGGTTGCACTAGAAGTACCTCAAGACCTAGCTGAAAAAGGCTCTGTCGCCTTCCAACACGCGTGGGCC
>Ga0182030_10016573_pt1 | contig 14335 bp, 13 predicted proteins | sample 812S3MmetaG_FD_121299 | JGI IMG/M metagenome (GOLD analysis project Ga0182030, IMG submission 121299) | Permafrost microbial communities from Stordalen Mire, Sweden - 812S3M metaG (Illumina Assembly) | ecosystem: Environmental > Terrestrial > Soil > Wetlands > Permafrost | place: Sweden...
CCGGCGCCGGCACCTGGCTCTCTCCCGTCGGCCGCCTGGATCTGGACTCCAGCGGCTTGCTCATCCTCACCAACGATACCGATTTCGCCGAGCGCGTCACCAACCCCCATCACAAGCTACCCAAGACTTACCTCGTGAAGGCATCCACTCTGCTCAGCGACGAACAACTCGAGCGCCTGCGCCGCGGCCCTGCGCTCAACGACGGCCCCACGCGCCCCGCCCTGGTCACCCGAATCCGCGATTCCGCCAAACACACGTTTTTCGAAATCGTCATCACTGAAGGCCGCAACCGGCAAGTGCGCCGCATGGTGGAAGCGGTCGAAAGCAAAGTGTCCAAGCTGGTGCGCGTGGCCATTGGCCCCGTGCGCATTGGCGGCCTGGAAATCGGCAAGTGGCGCCGCCTCTCCGATGAAGAGGTCCACGCGCTCGGCGGCCCTATTCCGAATTCGAATACCAGCGCACGCCGAAAAACGCCGAAGCCATCGTCCCCCGCACGTAATAGTTGGCCAAAGGCGAAGTCTTGAAGTGGAACGCCTTGGCGCCTAAACGCACTTCCAGGTGGCCCATGAAGCGAAAGTTCACGGAGGCGTCGGTATCCCAGATGGTCCAGTGATGCGGAATCGCGAAAGCCGATGCGTTGGCTTCGAATCGCACATGCCGCGATGAATAATAGTGGCCGCCCAACCCGAACGTCGGCGAAATGATGGAGCGCGTTCCGGTTCCTACCAGGCTGATGGGGTTGCCGGTCGTGGGATCGATAATGATGTTTCCCAGATTGTCGTAATAGTTCTTCGGCGCATCGAATGTGGTTGCCACTGAAGTGTATTGCAACTGCCACAGCGTCTTCAGCCGGAATTTCTTGCTGCCCACCGGATAAGGCCACGTCAGAAATTCATAGGAAACCTTCGCGTTCTTGAATTTGTAAGCCGTCGATATGTATTCGCCCTGCGCGTAGGCCTCGTTCCACAACACCAGCGGCCCGGCCGCGTTGAAATCTCCCGCCGCGCTGAACGAAGTGTAGGAAAGGCGCACGCTATTGTGCAGTCCCGCCGCTACTCCTACTTCGAAGTTCTCCGCGTACTTCGGTTTCCCCTGCATGGTGGTCAGTGAGACGCCGGTGAACGTGGAGGCCTCGCCGCGATTGAAAGTCGGTTGTTCCGTGGGCAGCCAGGCCCCCACACCCACAAACCACCCGCTCTCGCCCGGTCTTCGCACGTCCGGAACTTTAGGGGGCGGTGGCGGCGGTTCGGGAATTCGTCCCCGCACCTGCGGTTGCGTGCCCGCGTCGGCCGGCGGCTGTTGCTGGTCCGGGGTCCCCGGTGGCGTCGCCGGTGGCTGTTGCTGCGCCGGTGTCGACGGTGGCGTGGCCGGCGGCGTCTGCTGCGCCGGGGGCGTGGTCTGTTGCGGCCCGGGCGGCGTCTGTTGCTGCGCCCCATCCGCTGGCTGTGCGACCGGATCGGCCTGCCCCTGCTCCACTACATCCGCCGCCTGCCGCCCCGCCGGCACTGCGGTTGGTTGCGCGGACGCCTGTTGAGAATCCGCTGGCCGCTTTTGTTCTTGCGCCCGCCCCGGCAAACTGCACGCACACACCAACAGGCAGGTTCCTATCAGGCCACTTAACTGTTTCTTCACTTACGCCTCATCCACTCAAATTTTCACGGCTCACCCGGCCGCAAGGCAGACCCTGCACCCGTCAGTCCAAAAAGCCATGGTTGGTTCGCTTCCCTTCTATTCTGCCTCAAACCAGTGGTCCGGCGCTGGAAAGAATCGCGCCCCGCTTGTCGCCGCCGCGGCACAGGTGTGAACCCGCAAGCCCATTCCGCCATCCATCCATCTCCGGCAACAGGCCTCTGTCTTGAATTCGTTCTTTGCCCCGGAGGCGCATGATCGCCCTGCCAGGCGCCCCGAACGAAAAAAGGGCCGGACGGTTCTTAACGCCGTCCGGCCCGCGCTTTCTTCCGCGCTTCATTTACCTCACGAATACCGATATGGTGGCGCTGGTGCTTGTGCCTCCAGGCCCGTACGCGGTCAGCGTGTAGGTATTGTTCTGCATCGGGTTGATGGTCAGGGTGCCGCTGGTCGGCAGCGATGTCGTCGTCAGGTCACTGCCGATAATCACCACCGACGTGGCATTCGTGGTCTGCCACGCCAGCACCACCGGCGAGCCCTGCACCGTGGAGAACGATGGTGTCGCGGTAAACGACAGGATCTGCACCTGGCCCACGTTCACCGTGGTGTTGGCCTGGATCGTGCCGGTCGCGTTGGTGGCCGTCAGCGTATACGTTGTCGTACTCGCCGGGCTCACCGTAGCGCAGTCGTTCGCGTTCAGGTTGCTGCCGATGCCCGGGGAAATCGAAATAGCTGTCGCTCCGTTCACCTGCCAGCAAACTTTGCTCGACTGGCCTGATGTAATGGTTGACGGGTTGGCCGTGAACACCACTACTTGCGGAATCGTGCCCGGCGCCACCGTAACCGTCACCGGCGCGGTCACCGCGTGCCCGTCCGAACTGGTCGCCGTCAACGTGTAGGTGGTGGTCTGTGTCGGCGTCACCGTCGCGCTGCCGTTCACACCCAGAGTCCCCGTCACGCCGGTAATGGTAACTGTAGCGGCGCCCGTGGTGGCCCAACTTAAGGTCGATTGTTGACCCGGAGCAATCGTCACCGGGTTCGCTTCGAACCGGACAATCTGCGGATTGCCCACGGCCGCCGTTCCCACCGATACCGTCGCCGTCGCATTCACCGTGCCGCCCGGTCCGGTCGCCGTCAGCGTATAAGTGGTGGTGGTCGCCGGCGTTACCGAACTGGTTCCGGACGTCGCGCTCACGCTCCCCAACCCCGGCGTAATCGTCACGTTCGTGGCATTTTGCACCACCCAGTTCAGCGTGGAACTCTGGCCCGCCGTAATCGTCGCCGGCGCCGCCGCGAACTGCAGCACCAGAACCTGGCCCGGCGAAAGCGTCGTCACCTGCGTGGTGGCAGCGGCCGACAAGCCATCCGTGTTTTTCACCGTCAAGCGGAATGCGTAACTCTGTCCGGCCACCGCCATGAACGTGGTCTTCGCTGTCGACGGGCTGCTCAACACAGCCGTCGGCCCGGAAATCTGCACCCAGCTGTAAGTCAATGTCTCACCCAGCGGATCATACGAGCCCGACCCGTCGAGCGTAATCAGTCCGGCATTCACGTTGTACTGGTTCGGACCGGCATCCGCAATCGGCGGGCTCGATCCCACGCGCCGCGTCCCAATCTCGTATTGGATCCGCGGAATCTGCATCGGGACCGGAGTCTTGATCTTCGAATAATCGTGCGGATTCATGATGCCGCCGAACAGCAGGCCCACGGTGGCTTCTCCGCTGTCGTGCGCGGCTACGTAAGTGGTGTTGTATCCCAGTCCGGCCGTGAAGGCCAGGTGCGGCGCAATCGGCTGCACCAGTTTTAACGACGCGCCCGGCCGGTCGCTGCCCGTGTGCTTCACAATAATTCCGGCATTGCCCTCCATGTAGGCCTTGCCCCACACGCCAAACGTCGCGTCGAAGCCCGCCTGGTCCGCAATCCGCGCATAAGTCTGCAGGTAAGCGCCCGGCGCCAGCGTAATGCTGTTCAACACGGCATAATTCTTGAAGCCCTTCGTTCCGTAGAAACCAACCTTGCCGTTGTTAAACAGATAGTCCACTAATAGGTCCGCCTGGCCCAATCCGCCGGCGTTCTGATAGTTGCTGAAATTCAGATATTTGAAACTGGCGAATCCGCCCACTTGAAAATTCCCCAGGCGATTCAACAGGCCGACGTCGAATTGTCCTTCCTGCCGGCCCGGATAATACATGTACTCCGCCTGCGCCTGCACCGCGTGCGTCTGGTCTGCGCCGAACGGTGCGAACAACTGTCCGTTCGCCGATACCGTGAAATCGCCCGTCCGCCCCGCTCCGAACACCGGTCCCAGATTCACTCCCACGTTGGTGATGATCTTGTTGCGCGCTTTCTGCGCGTCTTCCACCTGCTCCGCCGCTTTCGTCGCGGTGCTCTGCGCCGCCGTGTCCGCAATCCTCTGCGCCTGCGGTTCCGTCACCGCCTTCGGCATACCGTTCACCTGGTCCTTGAGCGCATTTTGCTGATTCCGCAAGTCGCCCAGCTCCGTCTTCAGGCGTTCGTTTTCGCCTTGCAGATTCTTCAACGCCGCCAGAATATCGTCCAGCTTGTCCAGGCGCTTCAAGATCTGGTCGCAGCAATCCTGCTGCTTCTTCGCCATGTCCTGCAGCGCCGTCATCACCGGCAGCACGTCGCTGATGCCGCCTTCCTTGAGCACTTTGCCGGTTCCATCCGCCAGCGTCAGAACCACACGCCGGTTCATGAACCGGCCTTCTTTGCTCTTGTTATCCACTTCCGGATTTGCCTTGCCGTTGCCTGCCGTGCTGAGTTGCTCTGGCCCCACGCCATACTTCACCAGAAACGCCTTCACCGCTCCCGCCCGCTCTAACGAGAGTTTCTCGTTGTAAGCCGCCGAGCCGATTGAGTCCGTGTTGCCAGTCAACTTTACGCGGTAGTCCTTGTGCTGAGTCAACAGATCCGCCAACCGCAACAGGCTGGGGTAACCGTCTGACAGAATGGAAGAATTAAATTCGAAATTGATCTCTTCCCATGAATCTTTGGTCTGGCCGACCGCGTTCAATCCTTGCGCCATCAGGCCGGACGCCAACAGTCCAAGCGCGCCTACCACGGCAATTTTCTTCATGGTGATGTAACTCCTCAACAGGTTGTGCATGTGCCTTGGAAAAATCGCGGAGAACTCCACCGTGAGCCCCCGATTTTCCTAAATCCAGAATACACGGAATTTCGACATATCTGCCACAAATTCCGGGGGTTAGTCCCTACTAGCTGGTATTGTCTCTCACCTATTCCCGCGCCGCAATGCGACAATGGTTATCAGGCTGCCGGACGGGTAGTCGCTCCTGGCTTGCCGGGAGAGGAAAGTCCGGTCTCCATAGGGCAGCGTGCCGGCTAACGGCCGGGCGGGCCGCAAGGCTCGACGGAAAGTGCCACAGAAAATATACCGCCTGGTGTCAAAGCCGGGTAAGGGTGAAATGGTGCGGTAAGAGCGCACCGCGGCGGGAGTAATTCCGCCGGCAGGGAAAACCCCACGTGGAGCAAGACCAAATAGGGGAGGAGGGACGGCCCGTCCCGCTAAACTTCCGGGTAGGTTGCTGGAGCCGGTCAGTAATGGCCGGCCAAGAGGAATGACTACCGCCCGCAAGGGTACAGAAACCGGCTTATAGTCCGGCAGCCCAATTTAGATTTGTGATAGCAAGCACGTAGACACTCGGACCGGCCTGTCATCTGAATAATGCCGGTACGCTTGCTGCGACCGCCCCGCGGAGCGCCGCTTGCATCCAGTTTCGATAGCCGAAACTTGTCGCACCAGCAGGATCGGGCTCAATCAACTCGCGAAAGCGGATCCTGGCCCAGGGTGTGAGCACTGGGAAGCCCGGGCTTGAACCGGAGCCACGGAACCGGGCGGAAGAATTACGTCGCCTAGCTCCGCGCTAAGTCGATTCCCAGCTTCTTGAGTTCTTCCGAGTAATACCGGCGGTGTAGCAGATCCCACTCTTCGCTGCCTTCGGGAATGTCGCGCTTCTGCGTGCGGATCTTGGCGCGCGCCGCCTGGTCCACCTTGTCCTCCGCCATCAGCAACTCGGTCATCACGCGCACAATTTCCAGCCGGATGTTGTTGGTGTTCTTGTCCTTCAACCGCAGTTCGCGGCTTTTCTTCAACATCTCCACCAGCTTGTGGGAAATCTCGCTCACCTTGTCGCGCGAGAGTTTCATGGCATCGTGCGTGTCGCGCCCCGACGCGCGGATCACCTTGCGCTGCGAAATCAGCGTGTTCTTGATCCGCCGGAACATCTCCTGGTAGCTGACGCCTTCGCGCCGCATGTACTCGCTGTATTGGCTCAGCAAGTCGCGCACTTCGTCGTTCAGCCGGTCTTCCACCGCCAGTTCTTCGCTAATCACCGTGGCGATCTTCTCCGCCACCGCGTCCGGCGCCGGGGTCTCAATCACGCCCGGCGACAGCTTCCTGACGAGTTGTTTGGAAATGTATGTGATGAATTCTCTGGCAAGCAGCATTCTGTAAGGGCGAAAGCGTAGTTTATCACGTTATGGGATATCATCAGTCGATGCGCCGCTGGGTACCCGCCGTTTCCATGCTTTTCGTCTCCCTCATCAGCTATATCGATCGCACCACCCTGGCCCTGCTCGCGCCCACCATCCTCCACGATACCCGCCTCAGCAACCAGCAGTACGGATACATCATTCTGGCTTTTTCTATTTCCTACACCCTGGCCAACCCGTGCTGGGGCTGGATCCTCGACCGTGCCGGCCTGCGCCGTGGCATGGCCATCGCCGTCGCCTGCTGGACCGCCGCATCCGCCGCCCACGCCTTCGCTTCCGGCTTTTTCTCCTTCGGCGCCGCCCGCGCCGCCCTGGGCTTCGGCGAAGGCGCCACATTCCCCGGTGGATTGCGCACCGTCGTCCAGACCTTGCCCGTCGAACACCGCGGCCGCGGCATCGCCGTGGCTTACAGCGGTGGCTCCCTGGGCGCGGCCATCACCCCGCTCATCGTCACCCCGATTTTCCTCTGGTGGGGATGGCGCGCCGCCTTCTGGTTCACCGGCTTCATCGGCGTCCTCTGGCTGGCTCTGTGGTCGGTGGTCTCGCGCCGCCCTGAGATTGCCCGCCCCGCACGCCTGGCCATACTCTCCGCGCGGCCCCTCTGGTCCCACCGCGCTCTCTGGGCCGTCCTCTTCGCCTACGGCCTCGGCGCCCTGCCCACCGGCTTCGTCCTCTACACTGCGCCTATCTATCTCTCACACGCGCTCGGCTGCTCGCAGGAGTTCATCGGCAAGGTGCTTTGGATCCCGCCGCTCGGCTGGGAAACCGGCTACTTTTTCTGGGGTGCGGTCATTGATCGCGCTCAGCGCCGCGGCCGCCCGCGCGTACCCACCCTTCGCCGCATCACCGTCTGGTGCGTGCTGGCCAGCCTGCCGTTCGCCGCCGTCTCCTGGCTGCCCAACATTCCCACCGTCCTGCTGGAACTGTTTGCCGCCATGTTCGCAGCCTCCGGCTTCATCGTCGCCTCCATCGCTTATGGCACCCACGTTTATTCTTCGGAACATGCCGGCTTGATCGCCGGCTCCGCCGCCGGCGCCTGGAGCCTGGCCGTCGGCATTACCATGCCTATTGCCGGACGCCTCTTCGACCTCGGGGATTTTGCCGCGGCTTATTGGATGGCTACAGCCCTCGTCGTCACCGGCTTTGCCGGCTGGTGGCTGCTCAGTCGTACACGAAGTGCAGAACCTTCTTCAGGTCTTCCCACGCTTCCCGCTTCGCCTCCTGGTTATACGGCCGCAGCAGGTACGAAGGGTGGAACGTTACCATCACCGGAATGTCGCGCCACTGCAGCCACTTGCCGCGCAGTTTCGTGACGCCTTCCTTCTGCCCGGTGACGGCCCGCGCCGCCGTGCCGCCCAACGCGCAAATCGCCTTCGGCCGGATCGCCATCAGCTGCCGGTACAGAAACTGTCCGCAAATTTCCATCTCGTCCGGCTCCGGAGTGCGGTTGCCCGGAGGCCGGCACTTCACCACATTGCAGATGTAAACATCGTCGCGGGTCAGCGTGATGCCTTCTTTCTTCGCCGTCCCTTCAATCATCTGCGTCAGCAGTTGCCCGGCTCGCCCCACAAAAGGAAATCCTTGCGCGTCTTCGTCCGCGCCCGGTCCTTCGCCCACAAACACCAGCGGCGCGTGCTCGCTGCCCACGCCGAACACAATCTTATTGCGCCCTTCGTGCAGCCGGCACCGCTTGCAGTCGCCAATGTCGTTCTGGATGATCGCCAGCGTATCGCCCGCCGGCGCCATCTCGGGAAGCACTTCGCGAACCTCCGGCTTTGCCGCACCAACTTCCTCTGCCGGCCCGCGCGCGTCAAATGGCCGGGTCGCTGCCGGCTGAGTCTCCGCCGCCGGCGCACTCTGCTTGTATAGGTCTTTGATGCCCAGGTCCCGATAGAATTCCAGGTATTGCCGCAGTTGCTCAGCGTCCATGGGCGGCGTGTAAAGCCAGCCGGAGCTTCAACACCTGGTCGAAAATCCGGTCGGCGATTTCCCGTTTCGAAGCGCGCGCCAGCGGAATCGTCTCACCCGTGCGCAGCACTAGAATCACTTCGTTCTGGTCGGATTCAAAGCCCACATCGGGCCCGCCCACCAGGTTTCCCACCACCATGTCGCAGTTTTTCGCTTCCAGCTTGCGGCGCGCTTCCTGCGCCAGGTTCTGCGTCTCCGCCGCAAAACCAATCAACAGCCGGTCCTCTTTCTTGCGCCCCAGTTCCGCCAGAATATCCGGCGTGGGGTCCAGTTCCAGCGAAATCCGCGCCGCTGTCTTTTTTACTTTTTGGTCAGGCACCTTGCTCAAATGGAAATCGGCCACCGCCGCGGCCTTGATCACGATATGCGCCGGCCCCAGGTTCGCCATCACCGCCGCGCGCATTTCCGCCGCGGTCCGCACCGCAATCACTTCCACGCCCCGCGGAGGCGTCAGGCTCACCGGTCCCGAAACCAGCACCACGCGCGCGCCTCGCGCCGCCGCCGCTTCCGCCAGCGCATACCCCATCTTGCCGCTCGACCGGTTCGTCAAATACCGCACCGGGTCCAGCGGCTCCTGCGTGGGGCCCGCCGTTATCAATATGGTTTCGCCGTCCAGGTCGTGCCGCTTGCGCTCTTCGCTTTCAATCGCCGCGACAATCGCTTCGAGTTCCGCCAGCCGTCCCGGACCCGTCATCCCGCATGCCAGGTAGCCGTCGCCTGGTTCCACCACCCGGTATCCCCGCTTGCGCAGCGTCTCCAGGTTGGCCTGCGTTGCCGCATGGCGCCACATGTTGACGTTCATCGCCGGCGCCAGCACCACCGGCCCCGTGAACGCCAGGCAGAGCGTCGTCAGAAAATCGTCCGCCAGCCCGTGCGCCATCTTCGCCATCAGGTCCGCCGTGGCCGGCGCTATCGCCAGCAGCTCGTTTTCCTGGGCTACCGCAATGTGCTCAATGGCGTGTTCGATGGCGAAAAGATTGGTCAGTACTTTCCGCCCCGTCAGGGCGGCAAAAGTCAGCGGCCGCACAAATTCCTCGGCCGCCGCGGTCATCACCGCCTGCACCTCGTGCCCCCGCTGCATCAGCATCCGCGCCAGTTCCGCGGATTTGTATGCCGCAATACCACCGCCGACTCCCAGAATAATTTTCATGCTGATATGCCCACGCCGAATGTGGGCTTCGCGCGGGTCCGTCCCGCGCAGGTTTGCCAATCCGCGAGTTACTCCGCCGGCTCTACCGGCAACGGCGCCGGCGCCGTGCCCGTCAGACTGTACTTCACCAGCCCGCGCCGCACTTCTTCCACGGCGATAATCGTGGGCTTCTTTGAGGATGTGGGCAGCACCGGCCGCGCTCCGCCCTGCAATTGCCGGGCGCGCTTCGCCGCTACGATGATGAACCGGTACGTACTCTGCTCCGGATCGTCCGGAAGCGTGCAGTGCGTATTGTTGCGTGGTGCCTTGTCAGCCATGTGATAACCTCTTCAAACTTGAAATGTCTCCAGCACGGGCCCGATCTGATCTTCAATCCTGCTTCGCCGCACCCGCTCACCGCGCACAATCGCGCTCAAAACGGCATCCGACTCCACCAGGTCCCGGTTGATCAAAACATAATCGTAATCTTTGTACTGGCGGATCTCTCCGGCTGCTTCCCGAAGTCGCCGCTCGATCACCCCATCCGGGTCCTCGCCGCGCGCGCGCAGCCTCTCTTCCAATACTTGCCGCGAGGGCGGAAGAATAAAAATGGTCACTGCGTCGGGAATTCGCTGCTTCAATTGTCCCGCACCTTGTACATCGATGTCGAGGACCAGGTCGCAGGAACTGGCCCGTGCCTTCTCCAAAATCCCCTTGTGCGTCCCGTAATAGTTGCCAAATACTTGAGCCCATTCGAGAAACTCGTCATTGGCGATCATCTGCTCGAAGTCTTCCCGCCGCGCAAAATGGTAGCTCTCCCCATCCACTTCGTGCCCCCGCGGGGCCCGCGTCGTGTAGGAAACCGAAAAGGTCAGCCCCGGCACCCCCGCCAGCAGCCTTGCCACCAGCGTCGATTTCCCTGACCCCGATGGCGCCGAAATGATAAATACGGTTGTCATAGTTTCGCGGCTATTCCAGATTCAACGATTGCTCCCGAACCTTGTCCACTTCCGATTTCGCTTCCAGCGCCAGGTCCGTCATCGTCAGTCCCAAATCCCCCAGACCACCCGTCTTCGAAAGCACTGTATTGGCCTCCCGGTTCATTTCCTGCAGCAGAAAATCCAGCCGCTTGCCCACTTCGCCGCCGCCCGTCAGCATCGCCTCAAGCTGGGCGGCATGCGTCTTCAACCGCATCAATTCCTCTGAGATGTCGCTGCGGTCCGCCAGCACCGCCGCTTCCTGCGCCAGCCGCTGCGGTTCAATCGCCGTCCCGCGCAACAAATCCGCCAACTTCTCCCGCAGCCGTTTTTGAAAGGCCGGCACCGCCCCGCCTCGAATCTCATCCATCCGGCTCACCAGTCCGCAAATATTCTGGCCCCGCTGCCGCATCTCCGCCGCCGTCACCGCGCCCTCTCGCTCGCGGCACACGTTCAGCGCCGTTACCGCTTCAGCCACCGCCTCAAGCACTGCCTTGATGACTTCTTCTCCAATTTCGCCATCCTCCGCGCCGGCTCCCAACATCCCCGGAATTCGCAACACCGCGTTCAAATCCGGCATCTGCCCTTTGATTTCGTGGGCCTGCGCCGCTTCGCGAAAGGCCTTCATGTAAAGGTCCAGCAGCGGCCGGTTCAATCCCGCCGATTCCAGCGCCGTGCGCGCCAGCCCAACGTGAATCTGCACGTGGCCGCGCGCCACGCCGCTCTTAATCGCGTTCCGCACATCGTTCTCGATGGCATCGAGTTCCGCCGGCATGTGGAAGTGCAGGTCCAGCCCGCGATGGTTCACGCTCTTCAAACTCACTACAATCTCGCCATCCGCCACTGCCTTCCGGACGCGCGCAAAACCCGTCATGCTCCGCAAACTCACAAGTCCACCACCGTTCCGGCATCCTCGAACTGCAGTTCGTGGAGCCTTTGATAAATCCCGCCCAGCGCCATCAGCTCCTCGTGAGTGCCCATTTCCCGAATGCGCCCCTTCTCCAGCACCACAATCTTGTTCGCCCGCCGGATCGTCGAGAGCCGGTGCGCAATCACAATCACCGTTCGGTGCTCCATCAGGTTCGCCAGCGCCCCCTGCACCAGCATCTCCGACTCCGTGTCCAGGTGCGACGTCGCTTCGTCCAATATCAAGATGGGCGCATTCTTCAGCAGCGCCCGCGCAATCGCAATCCGCTGCCGCTGGCCGCCGCTCAACTTCGTGCCGCGGTCGCCGATCACCGTCCGGTATCCCTCCGGCAGCCGCAGGATGAAGTCGTGCGCCAGCGCCGCTTCCGCCGCCCGCTGAATGTCCGTCGCAGGCATATCCGCCCGCCCGTACGCAATGTTGCTCGCCACCGTATCGTTGAACAGGAACGTATCCTGCGCCACCAGCCCGATCGCCTTCCGCAGCGACGCCAGGTTCAAATCGCGCACATCCTGTCCGTCAATCTTCACCGTACCCGCCGTCACATCGTAAAAGCGCGGCACCAGGTTCGCGATAGTCGTCTTCCCGCCGCCGCTCGCACCCACCAGCGCCACCACTTCGCCGGCCTTCACCTCAAGATCCAACCCGCTGATCTGGAAACCCTGCGGCGCCGCGGGATAATGAAATCCCACCCTTTCGAAAACCACGCTCTTCGTGAAGCCCGCCAGCATCGCCGCGCCCGGCTTCTCCACCACTTCTTCCGCGCGGTCCAGATATTCGAAAATCTTCACCGACGCGCCGCGCGCCTGCTGGAAAATATTGTGGATTCCCACCAGCCGCTTCACCGGCTCCAGCAGCAGGATCAGCGCAATGATGAACATGGAGAATGAGCCCGCCGTCAGCGCCGCTCCCGCCTTCATCTGCACTTTCACGTACCACAGCAGTCCCACAATGGTCGCCGCCGCCAGCATATCGATCATCGGTGCGGAGAGCCCCTGTTGCAGCACATAGCGCACGTTGGTCTTCAGCAGCCGCCGCGCCGCCGCGCGGAAGCGGTTCGATTCGTATCCCTCCGCGCTAAACGCTTTCACCACCATGTGTCCGCTCAGCGTTTCCTGCAGAATCTGGTTCAAATCCGCCTGCCGCTCCTGCGTATTGCGGCTGGTCCGCCGGATGCGCCGCCCGATCCGCGTCGTCGGCAGCATCACCGCCGGCAACACCACCAGGCTGATCAGCGTGAGCTGCGGATCGACAATCAGCATGGCGAAGAGCGATGCGATCGCGGCGAACGTCTGACGCAACAGATCCGCCAGTATCTGCGACGTCGCCACCTGTACCTTATCGACATCGTTCATGATCGACGACATCAGCTCGCCGGTCGAATGCGCCTCAAAAAACTCCGCGCCCTGCTTCAACACCTTGTCGAACACCGCGTTGCGCAGGTCCGTTACCGATGAATAGCCCGCATAGCTCACCAGATAATTGCCGAAGTAATCGCACACGCCCTTAATGAAGAAGACCCCAACAATCGCCACCGCCACAATCGCCAGAATGCCGCGGTGCTCCAGCGGTATGATCTGTGCCAGATCGGGGTTGAACCCGAGCACCGGCTTGGGCAGCAACGGAATGGGACCGGAAACCGGCTTATCCACCAGCACGCGGTCGAAAACCTGCCTGATGATCAGGATCATCGCGGCCTGCGCCGCGCCCGCAATCGCCATCAGCACTACCGAAGCCGACAAGCGAGCCCAATAGCGGCGGCCATAGGCAAGCAGACGCGCCACCTGATTCATGCGTGCACTCCCAGCCGCGCCAGCGCCTTCAATACTTGCGCCGTCTCCACGTTCGCCATCCCGCCCGCCGCCGTCACCACTTCCGATGTCGTGCGCCACGGCCCCCAAATCGCCGGGTCCGAAGCTCCGAAGATCGCCAACACCGGCACTCCGAACGCCGCCGCCATGTGCGCCGGTCCCGAGTCGTTGCCTACAAATAAGGACGCACCGCTTAACAATTTCTTGATCTCACCCAGCGGCGCTCCCCGCACCGTCCGGTACGCCTCAAACGGTTCCAGATTGTCGCTCGCGCCGCCGATAAACACCGGCTCCATTCCAGACCGCTTCAGGTAATCCGCCACCGCCAGAAATCCATCCGCCCGCCAAGTCTTCGCCGCCGTTGCCGCCACCGCGTGGATCGCCGCCATCGGCTGCGCAGGTTTCAAAACGGGCCCATCCACAAGCAGTTTGGCTCGCGCGATCTCTACCCGCGCCGCTCCCAGCCAAAACATCGCACTGGCCAAATGTTCCGCCGTATGGACCGTCCGCTCTTCCCCCAGAATCTCCTGCGCCCGCGGAATCCGCGCGTTGTAGGCCCATTGATTCCGGAAGTGCCCGAACCCCGCCCGGTACTGTGCGCCCGAAAGCGCCGTCATCCACGCACTGCGCGTTCCACCGTGCAGGTTCAGACACAGCCTCGGACGGAATCCGCGCACCGCTCGCCAGTGCGGATCCAGAATCTCATCCACGTCCGGGTTGTCTTCGAAGATCGAGCGGAAACCAGCCTCCACCACAACTCCCAGCCGCAGATCGGGTCGGTCGCGCTTCAGAATGTCCACCGCCGGTGTCGTGAGCACACAGTCGCCCAGCGACCGGAGCCGGACAATCGCCACCCGGCCCCCGCGCGGCAAACATGCCAGGATACTTCCCACGGCGCCCTATTCTTCGATCTTGGCTTCATCCACCAGCATCACCGGAATGTCGTCGCGAACCGGGTAGACGCGGTGGCACTCGACACACTTCAAGCCGCTCTGATCGCTCTTGAGTTCGACCACAGCCTTGCAGACGGGGCAAACGAGAATTTCCAGCAGGTCTTTGCTGATTGGCATAATGAATTAAATAGTTTAACAGGTGCCAGCCGGCAGGACAGTCCTACTGCCCTGTCCTACTGCCCTGTCGGAGTGGGCCTTCGGCCCGCGAAACTTCATGAAAAACGGAGCCGGCCTCCGGTAATTGTGGGCAGGCATCCTGCCTGCGGACCCGCTTTCCAGCGGGTCCAACCGCCTGAAAGACAGTGCTGAAAAAGTCGGAGATCAAGGAATTAGCCGCCGATAAACACCGATGAACGCAGATGTTTGGGGTGAACCCCTTCGGCGAGACACGCAGGGAAAGACGCACTTAC
>Ga0182030_10016574_pt1 | contig 14334 bp, 15 predicted proteins | sample 812S3MmetaG_FD_121299 | JGI IMG/M metagenome (GOLD analysis project Ga0182030, IMG submission 121299) | Permafrost microbial communities from Stordalen Mire, Sweden - 812S3M metaG (Illumina Assembly) | ecosystem: Environmental > Terrestrial > Soil > Wetlands > Permafrost | place: Sweden...
CCAGACCCAGGGCGTCAACATCCTCATCGACCCCAACTGGGCCAAATGGCTCAAAGTCATCAAGCGCATCAAGCACCCCGGCATCCTCCTCCACGATCTCCCCGACATTGACCTCGTCCTGGTCACCCACGCCCATTTCGATCACCTCGATCGCCGCACCCTTCGCCGCATCGCCGAGGATCAGCCCATCATCGTCCCCTTTGAGGTTGGCAACCTCGTCCACGACCTCGGCTTCCGCAGCGTCCACGAGCTGAACTACTGGGAAACCTTCCAGCACGGCCCCGTCCGCATCACCCTCACCCCCTGTCATCACTGGGGCGCCCGCATGCTCCACGACTCCCACCGCGGCTTCGGCGGCTTCATCGTCGAGGCCGGTGGCCGCACCATCTTCCATTGCGGCGACACCGCCTACTTCGAGGGCTTCAAGGAAATTGGCGAGCGCTTCTCCATCGACCTCGCCCTCATGCCCATCGGCGCCTACGATCCCCCCAGCGGCCGCGAAGTCCACATGAACCCCGAGCAGGCCATCCAGGCCTTCCTCGATCTCAAAGCCCGCCGCATGATCCCTATGCACTACGGCACCTTCCGCCTCAGCTACGAGCCCATGGACGAGCCCCCCCTCCGTCTCCGCCGCTGCGCTCAGCGCCTCGGCCTCGCCGACCGCGTCTCCGTCCTCACCGAAGGCCAGCCCGCCGTGTTTTAGGCCGACATAACCCGTGCGCCTTGCGCGCCAAATCCCGCGCGTTTCGAATTTCGAGTTTCGAATTTCTCTTCCCCGGTCAAGTTTTTCATGACCCCCCATAAGAAATTTCGAGCCATAAATTCTTGGCAGTTGCCCCCATGTTCGTGAACATTTCCCCGCATCCCAATCGCATCCCTATGAAATTCCTCCTGCTCTCCTGTCTGGCGTTGCTCTGCACCGCTTGCCAACGCGGGCCTGTGCCGAACCAAACATCCCAGAACACACCAACGCAAAACACACCACCACCTATGAGCACCGAAGTAGCAATCATCAAAACAAGCGAAGGCGACATGGTCGCCGAGCTCTGGACCGACGTCGCCCCCAATACCGTCGAGAACTTTAAGAAACTCTCGAAGAGCGGCTTTTACAACGGCACCGCCTTCCACCGCATCATCAAGGGCTTCATGGTCCAGGGCGGCGATCCCCTCACCAAAGACCCCGCACAGGAAGCCCGCTGGGGCACCGGCGATCCCGGCTACAAGATCAAGGCCGAATTCAACTCCCGCTCCCATCAGCGCGGCGTCCTCTCCATGGCCCGCTCCAACGATCCCGACTCCGCCGGCAGCCAGTTCTTCATCGTCCTGGGCGACGCCAGTTTCCTCGACGGCAAATACACCGCGTTCGGCAAAGTCATCAAAGGCGACGACGTCCTCGGCAAGATCGGCGACACCCCCGTAGCCCGCGGCGGCGGCGGCGAATCCAGCAAGCCCACCAAGCGCATCGAAGTAAAGTCCATCGACATCGTCCCCGCCGACTCCGTGAAATAACTCCCCCCCAGGCGTGGCTCAAAGCAGAAGTATGAAAGCACCCCTCCGCCTCCCCCCCTTTCATACTTCAACCTTCATCCTTCATCCTTTCAGATGACCTCCGTCCTCGGCATCATCCAGATGCGTTGCGGGCCCGATCCGGATTCCAATCTGTCTCGCGCCTGCGACATGGTGCGCGATGCCGCCGGCCAGGGCGCCAACGTCATCTGCCTCCCCGAGCTCTTCCGCACCCAATACTTCTGCCAGGTCGAGGACCACAAATACTTCAAGCTCGCCGAAGACATCCCCGGCCCCTCCACTGCCGCCCTCGGACGCATCGCAAAAGACCTCTCGGTAGTCATCGTCGCCTCCCTCTTTGAGCGCCGCGCCCCCGGCCTCTATCACAACACCGCCGCCATCCTCGATGCCGACGGCTCACTCATGGGCCGGTACCGGAAAATGCACATCCCGGACGATCCCCTCTATTACGAAAAATTTTACTTCACCCCCGGCGACCTCGGCTTCCTTGCATGGCAGACCGCGCACGCCCCCATCGGCGTCTGCGTCTGCTGGGACCAATGGTATCCCGAGGCCGCCCGCCTCACCGCATTGCGCGGCGCCCAGGTTCTCTTCTATCCCACCGCCATCGGCTGGCATCCCGGCGAGCGCCAGCAGCTCGGCCGCCAGCAGCACGACGCATGGGAGACCATCCAGCGCAGCCACGCCATCGCCAATGGCTGCTACGTTGCAGTAGCCAATCGCGTCGGCCACGAGTGCCCCGATGGCGGCGGCGGAATCGACTTCTGGGGCCAGAGCTTCATCGTCGGCCCCGATGGCGTCGTCATCGCAAAAGCCGATATTGACGACGAGACCATCCTCGTCCACGAGATCGACCTCGACCTCCTCGAACTCCAGCGCACCCACTGGCCCTTCCTTCGAGATCGTCGTGTGGACGCCTATCAAGGCATCGGCCAACGATTGATTGATTGAACCCCGATGACGTCCCCCATGGATCTGATGAGCAGCACCCCCTCCCATCTTGGATACCGCATGCCTGCGGAATGGGGGCCTCACTCCGCCACCTGGCTCTCCTGGCCTCACCGCGAGGGCATCTCCTTTCCCGACGCCTACAACTCCATCCTCCCCGTCCTCGCAAAAATGGTCGACGCCCTCGCCGACTCCGAGCCCGTCCACATCAACGTCCGCGATGCCGACGACGAGGCCGCCGTCCGCGCCCAGCTCGCCAAACACAACGCGCGCACCTCTCACATCACCTTCCATCCCATCCCCACCAACGAGCCCTGGTGCCGCGATCACGGCCCCATGTTCCTCACCCGCGCCGCCGCCCCGCGGCTCGCCGTCGTCGATTGGGACTACAACGCCTGGGGCTGGAAATATCCCCCATTTGACGATGACGACGAAGTCCCCGGCGCCATCGCCCAATTGCTCGACCTTCGCGTCTTCAAGCCCGGCATGGTCCTCGAGGGCGGCTCGGTCGACGTCAACGGTTCCGGCACCCTCCTCACCACCACCTCCTGCCTCCTCAATCCCAACCGCAATCCGGACCTCACCAAAGCCGAGATCGAGCAAAAGCTCAAAGACTTCATCGGCGTCAAAAACGTCCTCTGGCTCGGCGACGGCATCGAAGGCGACGACACCGACGGCCACATCGACGATCTCACCCGCTTCGTCGCCCGCGACACCGTCGTCACCGTCATTGAGGAAGACGAATCCGACGCCAACTTCGAGCCGCTCCAGGCAAACCTCATCCGCCTGCGCGCCATGTGTGCCGAGGACGGCGCCCCCTTGAAAGTCCACACCCTGCCCATGCCCGGCAAGATCGTCAAACAAGGCCAGCGCCTCCCTGCCAGCTACGCAAACTTCTACATCGCAAACAAAGTCATCCTCATGCCCGTCTTCCAGGACACCGGCGACGCATGGGCCTCCTCCGTCCTCCAGCAGGCATTCCCAGAGCGCAAAGTAGTCCAGATCGACTGCCGCGAACTTATCTGGGGCCTCGGCGCCTTCCACTGCCTCACCCAGCAGCAGCCCGCTCTGTAACTCTCTTCAAGGGCCAAAGGCCCGCGCCAAGCCAGCCCGGCGAGGAGGGGGAAGGGGCTTAGCGGGGGTTGGAGGGCGGGCGAGCCGGCAACGCCCTGGGTTAACAGCCCAACGGGCTAAGCCCTGAAGGGGCGCGACAAACCGGCTCCAGTATTAGTCAAACCGCTCTAACTTTCACTCGCTTAGAATTTCTCACCTTTCTCCTGCTTCAACTGTAGGGCCTTCTCCAAATCCGATTTAGCCTCTGGCATATTGGGATCGAGTTCAATGGTCTTCCGAAATTCCGGGATCGCCTCTTCCACCTTTCCCTCTTGCATGAGAGAATAGCCCAGATTGCAATGCGCCGAGGGATTATTAGGATTTAGTTCAATCGCGTGTCTGTAGGTTTTTATCGCGTCATCATACCGCTTCACCTGCTCGTAGGCATTTGCTAGATTCACGTCAATTGCCGAGTCGTCTTTGATCTTGACCGCGGCCTCGAATTGTTCGATTGCTTCGGCATTCTTACCGTACATGGAGAGCGTCAAACCAAGGTTATTATGACCCTCTGCATATTTTGGATTAAGCTCCACAGTTTTCAAAAAGTGAGGGTAAGCTCCCTTCCAGTCACCTTTCATGTACAACACGGCGCCCAAATGATTATGGACCCGCCAGCTATCGGGCCGTTCGGTCAGCATCCTGCTCCAAAATTCCTCCTCACTTGTCGACTCGACCCCGAACAAATACTCGCTCCCATCACGGAGAACAATCGAATACAGACCGGGACTTAGAGGCTGCTTTGGAACCAGCATAAGCATATCCGGATGATTCTCTACCGGCTTTTTCTCAGTCGCCACTTCGGGCAGAGGCGTTTCATCAATGCGTTTCCAATCCCTGATCTTAATCGAATCAATCTTTGCGTTAGGACCGGCGATCCATTTTTGAAAAATGAGAATTGATATATTCGGTGAAAATGTCTCGCGCTGCTTCCTCTCCTCAGGATTTCGCCCCATGCCGCCGAAGTATAGGGAAGTAAAGTCACTTCCATCGAAAACATAGACTCCGGACGCATCCGGATAGGTGATCATATTTGACGGAGCGACAGATTCTCCATGCGACTGCAAGCCTGACACCAGAAGTGCAAAGATGAGGAGAAGTACTGGATAACTCACCCGGCAATTTTTAGGCACTGGCCATTTCGGCATATGATCCTTTCAGATTTGTTATACAAATTACCTAAATATGCTATCGAGGGCATGCGCTCGTGTCAATCGTTCCACACCGAAAGCCGGGTGCGTCGTCTGTTCCGTACCTGTTGCCATTCCTGCGGCGTCACGGCCTTCTTCAATTAGCAATCACACATTAGCAATTATCAATTTTCTCCCACCCCCCCAGCCCCCTCAGCACCCCCATATTCTCCACATCCTCCTTCATCTCCTTCCCCTTCGGCGTCTCCAGCACCTTGGGAATCTTCCGGAACCGCGCCTCCCTCATAATAAACCGGAACGCCTCCAGCCCGATCTTTCCCTTCCCGATGTGCTCGTGCCGGTCCACCCGCGACCCAAGCGCCGTCTTCGAGTCATTCAAATGCAGCGCCGCCAGCCGCTCCCTCCCGATCACCTTCTCGAAATCCGCGAACACCTTCCTTACCCCCGCCGCCGAAGATATATCGTGCCCTCCCGCGAACAAATGCGCCGTATCCAGACACACGCATAGCCGCTCCGTCCGCTCCACCCGTTCCAGGATAAACGCCAGCTCCTCAAACGTCCTCCCCAGCGTCGAGCCCTGTCCTGCCGTCACCTCCAGCGCGATCCGCACCGGGCTCCCCGGCAGCTCCGCAAACACTCCGTCCAGGCTGGCCACCACCTTCTCCAGCCCCGCCTCCATCCCCGCACCCATGTGCGCCCCCGGGTGCAGCACCAGGAACGGCAGCCCCAGTTGCTCCGCCCGCACCATCTCCTCCCGCAGGCTCCGCACAGACCGCGCGTGGAAGTCCGGATTCGTCGCCGCCAGATTGATCAGATACCCCGCATGCCCGAACACCGCGCCCAGCTCCCCCCGCCGCGCGTGCTTCCGGAACGCCTCCGCCTCCGCCGCCGGCAGCGCCGCCGCGAACCACTGCATATTATTTTTCACAAATATCTGCATCGCCGTGCACCCGATTGCCAGCGCCCGCTCAATCGCCATCGCGCACCCCCCCGCCGTTGACACGTGCGATCCAAGAAGAAGCGGCGGCGAGGGAGGCATCGAAAAACAGGCTTCCGCGATGATAAACCCCAGTTTGGTGAAACAGAAGCCCCTTGAATTTTCGTTCCACCAAGCCGCCAAAACCGAAAAATCTCCTCCCCACCCCCTTATTTCATCAAAAAAAGAGCGGAATTCGTTCAAACCCGTCCAAACGCCCTGATTTCTCTTGCTCTGGCGCAATGCGCGTTTTTTTATCACACCCATGATTCCACCCAGCGCCGCAGAAGGCGCGCCCGTTACGCCCTCGGATGATTCCAAATCTCCGGCCAATCGCGGGCATGACTATCACAAAGCCATCACGATGGCCGACATCGCGAAGGCCGCTGGCGTATCTCAGGGTGCCATCTCCTCCCTCCTCAACGATCGCGACTACGGCATCCGCGTCAGCGAAAAGACCCGCGACCGCGTATTCCGCGTCTGCCGCGAGATGGGCTACGTCCCCAACGACCTGCGCGCCGTCGTCCGCATGTATCCCGAACTTGGCGACTTCTGCGTCCTCCTCGCCAGCGACCTTGGCGATCTCCCCACAGATCCCTTCCAGTCCCGCGTCATCAGCGGCGCCATGGGCGCCGTCCTCGAGGCCGTCACCATCGCCCGCTTCCAGGCCGATCTCGATTACGCCACCGCCGATCCCGAGTCCCTTCCCCATCCCGTCAAGTCCGGCACCACCTCCAAGTTTCTCCTCGTCGGCAGGCCCAACCGTTCCCTTTGCCAGGCCCTCGTCACCCGCGGCCATGGCGTCGCCGTCGCCGGCTACGACGTCCCGCTTCTCGGCGTCACCAGCATTCTTCCGGACTTCGCCGGCGCCTCGCAGATCGCCATCGACTACCTCTTCCAGCTCGGCCACAAGCGCATCGCCATTCTCTCCGGCCCCTTCGGCGCCACCGACTACCACATCATCGAACTCAATCGCGGCGTCCGCGCCGGCTACGATAAAGTTAACGTCCCCATCGAGGCGCAAAACATCATTTACGGCGACCTCTCCATGGAGGACGGCTTCAAGGCCTTAGACCTCCTCATGGAACGCCCCAATCTTCCCACCGCCGTCTTTTGCTTTGACGATGCCGCCGCCGCCGGCGTCATCGCCCGCGCCCAGGCCCGCGGCATCAAGGTCCCTGAGGACCTCAGCGTCATCGGCTGCTCCGACGACGCCCTTTCCATGCACCTTCAGCCCACCCTTTCCACCGTCCACCTCCCGGCTGAGCAGATCGGCGCCACCGGCGTCGCCGAGACAGATCGCCGCGTCCGCGAGCGCGACACCTTCCCCACCGAGGCAAAGAGAATTCTGCTGCCCGTCAAGTTCGTCCAGCGCAATTCATCCGCTCCGCCAAAAGAAGGATAGCGCATCTAGGATCCTTGAATTCCAAAATTCGATGCAAATGAGTCAAGTTTACTTCAAACCCGCGAAGCGGCACGTACCACTTTTAACTTTTAACTTCTAACTTCTAACTTCTAACTTGGTCTGAGCCGAAGCCTCGCTAGGATTCCTTCGGTAAATTCGAAAACCCCTAATTCACCCTCAACCACCCTTCATCTACATCCCTTTATGAAACCCCCGCAATTCATCGTGGCAGTCATCCTGTCAATCGTACCACTCGTCCTTGTGATCACCTTGATCTTCATGGGACAGAAAAACCAGGGCCTCCAGGCCACGCTGCAAGGCCAGCAGGAAGCCATCAACCAGGGCTCCATGAGCCAGCAGATCGGGGTCAACCTCTTGAAAGAGATCGCCCAGGCCTCCGTTAAGGATGACAAACTCAAAGACGTCCTCACCCGGAGCGGTTACACCGTCACCGTCAACGCCAGCCCCACTCCCAGCGCCGGTTCCTCCCCCGCGCCCACTGCAACCCCCTAACTTTCCAATAACTCCCATGAGCCAAGAATATTCTCCCGAGACCGGATCTCCCAGCGACTGCAAGACCTGTGCGTTCATCCCTATCGCGTTGCTAGCCATCAGCTTCATCGTCCTCCTCGGCTGGCAGGTCAGCAACACCTCCACCCAGCGCGGCCTCCTCGAGAGCGCCATCTCCCGCCAGGAGCCCTCCGTCACCCAGGCCAACCAGGTCAAGGCCAACCTAGCAAAACTCGCTGGCGATCTTCTCCAGGTCGCGCAGACCGACGACACCGCCAAGGCGATAGCCACCAAGTTCGGTATCCGCAGCAACGCCCCCGCCGCCTCTCCGGCTCCGTAATAGCGCGCTCCTCGGTTTTCCCCGCCACCTCCGTCATAGGTCCCATGCGTCCCATTGGCCCTATGGGTCCCATTGTCGGCTAAACCCCCGAACAACCACCCTTTTTCCACGTTTTTCTGGTCATTCCGAAATCCGAAATCCGAAATCCGCAATCTCCTCATACATCCGCCGCACCAGCAGCAGCGACTTATCATTCGGCAGCACCCCCGGCTCCATCTGGTTCATCACATAGGCGAACCCGATCCCGCGGTCCGGATCGGCAAATCCGATGCTCCCGCCCGCCCCCACCTGCCCAAACGCCCGCAACGACGGTCCAAAGCTAGCCCGCAACTTTTCCCCCGTGCCCATCACCGGGTCCTGTAAAAACCCCGCCGAGAACGCCGTCTCCAGCCGCAATACCCGGTCAAATCCGTTCGCCATCCGCATCGACATTGCCCCCACCGCTCTGGCTGAAATGAGCGCCCGCCCCGCCTCTTTCCCCCCGCCCGCCAGCGCCCCATAAAATCGCGCCAGCGCCCTCGCCGACCCCACCCCGCCAAACCCGGGAAACGACGCCATTCGCGCCGCCGCCGTATTCATCGACGCAACGCTGAACAGCCCATGGGGCGAACAAAACGCCCGGTGCGTCAGCGACGTCGTATCCGCGTATTCCCGAAGAAATGCGTCATCCTCCGGCGGCTTCCGCGCCGCGTGCAGCGGCGCCACATCCGGCAACCGGTTGATCGGCACCCCCATCCAGAAATCCAGCCCCAGCGGCTCCGCAAAAAATTGCCGCCAATACACCCCCAGCGGCTGCCCACTCACCCGCCGCACAATCTCATCCCACAGATATCCCGACGTTCGCGGATGATAACCATGTCCATCCCCCGGTGGCCAGAGCGGCGCCTGCTTCTCCAGCTCCCGGATCACCCCCCGGTAATCGAACACATCCGGCGGATCGTCCAGCGCCGCCAGTCCCGCCCGGTGCGAGAGCACCTCCGCGAACGTAACCGTCTCCTTCCCCGCCCGCGAAAACTCCGGCCAGACCGTCGCCACCGGCTCATCGAGCGGAATCCCCGCATCCCACAAGCACTTCAGCACGCAAGCCGCCGCCGGCCCCTTCGTCGCCGAATAAACCAGCGCCAGCGTCCCCTCTTCCCACTTCTGCTTCCTCTCCCGATCCCGAAACCCTCCCGCCATCCCCACAATCTCCTGCCCATCCCGCCAGATCGAAAGCGAAGCCCCCAGCTCCCCCCGCTTCGTAAAATTCTCCTTAAAAATCGGCGCCAAAGCCGCGGTCAAATCAGACACGGCGCCGACTCTAAATCCGAAATCCGAAATCCGAAATCCGAAATCTGAAATTCCGGCCTACGCCGCCGCCTGCTGCGTCCATTACCTATGCGCGCTTCGCGCGCCAAATCCTTCGAGCGGAGAGCTACGGCAAAAGGTACGTGCTTTTCCGCCCCCAATGCGTGTTGACCGCAATCGGGATGGCTTGACCGACGGGCGCTTCCGGCAGAGACTTCACCCATGAGTATCGGCGCGATTCAAGATAGCGTGCTGCAGTTGCCCGCAACCGAAAAAATCGTGCTGATCGACCTCCTGTGGGACAGTCTTGGCCCTGAGGAGCATCCCCAGAGGGAACAGAGATGGGCTGCTGAATCAGAGGAGCGGGTTGATGCGGTTGAGCGGGGCGAACTCTCCACCCTGGAGGGATCGGAAGCAATTCGGAGCCTCCGGCGGTCGCTCCGTTAATGAATTATCGGTTCACCTCGGCTGCACTTCAGGAACTCCGCGAAGCGGTGTTGTATTATGAGACCGCCGAAAACGGGCTTGGCGGGCGGTTCCTTGATGAAATCGAAGGAGCGGTGCCCCGAATTCTTGCCGCTCCCGAAGCGTGGCGAATGCTCTCGCGGCGGACTCGCCGCTGCCGGACGCACCGATTTCCTTTTGGCCTGATTTATCACATCCAAAAGAACGAAATCCTCATTGTTTCCGTGATGGACCTTCGGTGTGATCCGAAACGATGGCAATCGTTTCTCTGACATCCGCAACTGCGGTTGTTTCTCCTCGCTGATTTCGAATTTCCCCGCCCCTACGCCCCCGCCATCCGCAGACACTCGTTAAAGCGCCGGTAAAACTCCGTATGGTGCGCCACCCCGCGGCGCAGCACCGGCTTGAAATTCGCCAGATCCGACACGCTGAACACCAGATCCACCGAGTACTGGAACGCCTGCAATTCGTCGTTCGTAATCATGTTCGGCCCAATCAGCACTACGAATTGATTCCGCCGCTGGTTGGACGGCGTCCGGATCGTCTCCAGTAGAATGGGATTCCCCTCCGCGATGCTCCCCGCAAACGTCTCGTATATCGCCACCAGGTCGTAAGTATGCGCCCGCAACTTGAGCGAGATATCCTCGATAAACAGCCCCGTATGGATGCGGTAATTCAGGTCTCCCAGTTGCTCCAGGATCGCCCGCTGCACTTCGCCTTCGTCCACGCACACCAGTGCTGTTTGGTCGTCCGGCTCAAAAATATCGTGGCGGGTCTGGATGTCCATGGCGTTTAGCGGTCGAGTGTGAGAGATCCCGATTGCGAAGCCGGCTCCGGCGTGGCTACCTGATCCAGCCGCAGGGCCGATGCATTTTCGACGACGATGCCCCGGCGCTTTTTCGAATTGTCCAGCGCCCGCGTCACCTTCCCCTTCCGCGTCGCGTAAAGATGCGCCGTTTCCTCGGTAAGCAGATCCGCGTCGTATCCCCGCGCGATCGACTGGTCAAATGTGTGCCACCCAAACGTCGCGCTCGCCTCGATGATCTCGTAAAAATTCCGGTTCTCATTCTCCCCATAGGCGATTGCCTCCCGCACCCGCAGGTTCGTCCCCATCACCTCGCTCAGTAGCAGTCGCCCGCCGCCGCGCTTGGGCGCCAGCCGCTGGCTCACCACGTACCGCAGCGTATCCGCAAGCCGCAGCCGCAGTTGTTTCTCCTCGCTCTGCTCGAACAGCCCAATGATGCGGTTGATCGTCTGCCCGGCGTCGATCGTGTGGATGGTGCTCAGTACAAGGTGCCCCGTCTCCGCCGCCGTCAGCGCGATCTCGACGGTCTCCCGGTCCCGCATTTCGCCCACGAGGATCACCTTCGGCGCCTGCCGCAGCGCCGCCCGCAGCCCGCTCGGGTAATCGTCAAAGTCGGACCCCAGTTCCCGTTGCGAAAAGGTGGAATTCTTGTGCCGGTGCACAAACTCAATCGGGTCCTCCAGCGTCACCACATGCACCGCATGCGACTCGTTGATCTCGTTGAGCATCGCCGCCAGCGTCGTGGTCTTCCCGCACCCGGTCGCCCCGGTCACCAGCACCAGCCCATTTTTCTCGTGCGAGATTTCCTCAAAGATCGGCGCCAGGCTCAGGCTGGTGAGCGATGGCACCTCCGGCTGCGGCTTGCGCATGACGATCGCAAAGTTCCCGCGCTGCTTGAAAATATTGACCCGAAACCGGAACCGCTCATTCAGCGCGTACGAGCAATCGCACGATCCCATCATGATCAGTTCTTTGATCAGCCGCCGGTCCTCGCCGATGATATTGAGCGCCAGAATCTCGGTCTGCGTCGGCGTCAGCCGCTGCACATCTGGATGGATGTCCACCTGTTTCAGCTCCCCATAGCTCTCCACCTGGAACGGACGCCCCACGGTAAACAGCAGATCGGACACCCCGGGGTGCGCCTCCATCATGGAGGAAAGTATTCGGTCAAAATCGGCTCTGCGCATGGTGGGCTCCCGTTTTCCTATTCGTCCAGGTCATCCGGCGGCTCCTTGAGCAGCGCCCGGAATTTCTTTTTGTCGTTCGATTTTTCGTAAGCTTCCTCCGGAGAGATTCGCGCACACCGAAGGTGATCCATGATCGCGTCGTCCAGTGGCTGGTTCCCCTTCTTCTTGCCCACCTGCATCATCCCCGCGATCTGATGCGTCTTCCCTTCGCGGATCAGGTTCGCGATCGGCGCGTCGCACACCAGGATCTCCAGCGCCGCGCATCGGCCCGGCTTGTCCACCCGCTTGAAAAGATTCTGCGCCACCACTCCCTTCAGCGATTCGCTCAACCCCGCCCTCACCTGGTTTTGCTGATTCGTCGGAAACACGTCGATGATACGGTCGATCGTCTTCGGCGCGTTCGACGTATGCAGCGTCCCGAACACAAGATGCCCCGTCGCCGCCGCCGTCAGCGCCAGCTCGATGGTCTCCAGGTCGCGCATTTCACCCACCAGGATGATGTCCGGGTCCTCGCGCAACGCTCCCCTCAGCGCCGACGCAAACGACCGTGTATGGATTCCCACCTCCCGTTGGTCCACCAGCGATTGCTGGCTCCGGTGCACAAATTCAATCGGGTCCTCGACGGTGATGATATGGTCCTTCCGGTGCAGGTTCGCGTGGTCGATCATCGCCGCCAGCGTCGTCGATTTGCCCGACCCCGTCGGCCCGGTCACCAGGATCAGCCCTTTCTTCAGATTGGCAAAACGCTTGAGCACCGGCGGCAGTCCCAGGTCCTCCATCGTCATTACCTTGCTGGGAATCAACCGGAACACCGCTGCGATCCCGTTTTTCTGGTTGAAAAAATTTGCCCGGTACCGTGCGAATCCCGGGTACTCGTACCCAAAGTCCACATCCCCGGTCTCCTCGAAGAGCTTGATCTTCGTTTCCGGCGCGATCTCGTAAACCAGCGCCTTCAAGTCATCGCTCTCCAGCGGTGGCGAATCGATCCGCACCAGGTCCCCGTGGATGCGAAGCATCGGTTGATTCCCCGTCGAGAGATGGAGGTCAGATGCATTCTGCTCCATCATGAACTTAAAAAATGAGTCAATCCTTGCCATGCGCAAGAATGCTAAAGCCAGAAGAATGCCACCCACCGAACATTCCTAACCACCGAATCCCCGCTCTTCCGCCCCCCATTCCGCAATTCTCAGCCGAAGGACTGATCCGTCCTCAGGCGGACGCAATCCGCAATCCGCAATTCCCGCCCCCCTAGTCCCTCCGCTCGCCCTTCATCGCATCCAGCGTCGAGCGCACCTGCAGCAGCAGCTTCTGCTGCGTATACGGCTTCGGAATAAATCCCCGCAGCCCCTTCGCCAGCATCCACTTCAGCTTGTCCTGCTCGGTAAATCCGCTGCTCAGCACCACCGGCACCTGTGGGTTGATCATCCGCAGCTCGCTGAAAACCTCCGCTCCATCCATGATCGGCATCGTAAAGTCCAGGATCACCAGTTGGATCTCACTCTGCAGCTTCTTGTAAATATCGAGCGCCTGAAACCCATCCCGCGCCGTCACCACCCGGTATCCCTCATCCGTCAGGACCCGCTGCGCCAGCAGCGTCACAAAATCCTCGTCATCCACGATCAGGATCAACTCCCGGGGACCCTCCGGATTGACCACCCGCACATCCACACGCGACTCGCCTCCTGCCGGGCGCATTCCCTGCCGGACAGGCGCCGGCCCCGGCCCGAAACTCCCGGGCCCCGGGAAAGGATGCACCCTCGGCTGGCTCGCGCTCCCCTGTTGACCGCTCCGCTCCAGCATCGTCCGCGACAGTTGCGCCGCCCGATCCACCGCACTGCGCATCATGTCATAATAGCGCGCCGCTTCAGGGTTCCCGCCGGTAAAACGTTGCAGGAACTGGCTCGACTCCGTGATCACCTGCAACAAGTTGTTCAACTCGTTGGCGGTGGACTTTATCCAATGGAGTTCATCTGAAGACGGCATGGCAGGGTTGTGACGGCACCCCGGGTGGTTACCGAGCGCCGTCCTCATCGTTATTGCAGGCCCACCATACACAACCCACGAATGCAATAAAGACAAAGGAAAACATGCCAAGAGTCAGCATAGAGCAATTTTTGTGGGTGGGTAATGCCCGAAGCACGAGCAAAGGTCAACAGCATTTCGCGTGCAACCACTCATCCATTGACAAAATACGAGAGCTATCCGGCAATCCCTGGTTGGCCGCCGTAGCTCAGATTTCTACCCCGAAAAATTCCCGGAACACCGCCCGGTATACCTCCCGCTTCATCTTCGGCAGTCCCTCGATATCGAACTCCCCGGGCGCCACCCATCGGATCGCGCAAAACTCCGGGTGCTCCGTATTCACATCCAGCGCCCCGGCGTCCCCCGTGAAATTCGCCAGAAAGTAATGCTGCTCCTTCCCGTGGAATCCCTTCACAACCTTGTCGTTCCCAAACACATAATAGTACGGCCCCTTGCTCGTCACGACCTCATAATCCTTGGGCTCCAGCGATATCTCCTCATGTAGCTCACGCGCCAGCGCCTCCGTCAGCGTCTCCCCCTCGTCCACCCCTCCTTGCGGGAATTGCCACGCCCCAGGCCGATCTACTCGTTCACCGATGAG
>Ga0182030_10016575_pt1 | contig 14334 bp, 11 predicted proteins | sample 812S3MmetaG_FD_121299 | JGI IMG/M metagenome (GOLD analysis project Ga0182030, IMG submission 121299) | Permafrost microbial communities from Stordalen Mire, Sweden - 812S3M metaG (Illumina Assembly) | ecosystem: Environmental > Terrestrial > Soil > Wetlands > Permafrost | place: Sweden...
ACGGGTGACATGGGCTCGGTGGATGACGATGGGCTGCACTTCTCCGGGCGGGCAAAATGGGTGCTGAAGCCGGCGGGCCATCAGGTCTTTCCGGGCGACGTGGAGAACCATTTCAGCGTGCTGGCGGACCGCGTGGGCAACATCGGAGTGGTGGGGCATGAGCATCGCGTGTGGAGCGAAGGGATCGTGGCGTTCGTGGAGAAACTGCCCGGCGCGGACCTCACGGAGGCCGACTTGCGCAAACATGCGCGCGGTCTGGCAGGCTACATGCGTCCGTTGCACTACGTGATTCTGGAACCGGGAACGATGCCCATGAATCGCACCGCGAAGGTGGACGTGACCCGCTTACAGCAACTGGCGCGCGACGAAGTGGCGAAGCTCCGCGAGCGCGGCCGGTGGGATGGATGAAGCGCGTTCGCATACGTCTGCGCGGCATCGTGCAAGGAGTGGGATTCCGGCCGTTCGTGCACAATCTGGCGGCGAAGAGCGCGCTGGCGGGCTATGTGCGGAACTCCTCGGCGGGGCTGGTGGCGGAGGTGGAAGGTAGCGCGGAAGCGGTGGACGCCTTCGTGGATGCGGTGCGCGCCGAAGCGCCTCCGCTGGCATGGATCCAGGAAATGGCGGTGGAGGAGATCGCGCTCGAAGGCATTGCCGGCTTCGAGATTCGCCCTAGCGCGGTGGAGACGGGCGAGTTCGCGCTGATCTCGCCGGACGTGGCGACGTGCCCCGAGTGTTTGCGCGATTGCCGGGAGCCGGGCAATCGACGGTTCGGATATCCTTTCACCAATTGCACGAATTGCGGTCCGCGGTACACCATCATTCGCGATATTCCGTACGATCGCGCGAGCACCACGATGGCTTCGTTTCGCATGTGCGCGGACTGCCAGCAGGAGTATGACGACCCGGGGAATCGGCGGTTTCACGCGCAGCCGAATGCCTGCGCGGTGTGTGGCCCGTCGATTGATGGGTCGGTGCCGCCGTCCGCCGATACCGAGCCGCGACCAGAGGAAGCGGTCTGCCCTGATGTCACCCCGCCCAATTTGGCGGCAGGGGAAATTGAGGTGAGCCAGACCTGCTCTGTGGCGTCGGACGTGGCGCAGACACTCGTGTCTGCAGCGCCGAGACTCATCTCGGCGTTCCCCGCACACGCTGTACCTCCCGAAGAGGGTCGAGACGAGTCTCGACCCAGCAGGCAAGAGTGCCTGCGCCACGAAAACAACCTCGTGACTTCCGCCACGTTGCAGGAGGCGCGAAGGCGGTTGGCGGCGGGGGAGATTCTGGCGATCAAGGGACTGGGTGGCTATCACCTGGCTTGCGATCCGCGCAATTCCGAGGCGGTCGAGCGACTCCGTGCTCGCAAGCGGCGAAGCGACAAGCCACTCGCCCTGATGGCGCGCGATCTGGCGGTGGTGGAAGCGTTGTGCGAGGTGTCGGAGGCGGACCGCGCCGTGCTCGAGGGCTGGCGGCGGCCGATCGTTCTTTTGCCGCGCAGGGCGTCAGCGGGGTTGCCGGAGGCGATCGCTCCCGGGAATCGCACGCTCGGGGTGATGCTGCCGTATACGCCGCTGCATCACCTGCTGTTCGAAAGTGCGGCCTTCGATGCGCTGGTGATGACCAGCGGCAACATCAGCGAAGAGCCCATCGTGGTGGACAACGCGGACGCGCGGGAGCGCATCGGCGGCGTGGCCGACTGGTTCCTGACGCACAATCGCGATATCTACATGCGCACCGACGATTCGGTGGTGCGGACGTTCGAAGGCCGCGAATGCGTGCTGCGGAGGTCGCGCGGATACGCTCCGCAAACCCTCGACCTGGGGCGGACGGTGCCCGAAATTCTGGCCTGCGGCGGCGAGTTGAAGAACGTTTTCTGTCTCACCAAGGGGCGCCACGCGATCCTCAGCCAACATATCGGCGACCTGGAGAATTACGAGACACTGGTCTTCTTCGAGGAGACACTCGCCAATCTGAAGAAACTCTTTCGGGTGGACCCGCGAGTGGTGGCGCACGACCTGCACCCCGGCTATCTAAGCACTGAATATGCCATGAGGCTGGAGGGCGTCGCGAAGGTCGGAGTGCAGCACCATCACGCTCACATCGCGTCCTGCATGGCCGAGAACGGGCTCGACGGCGAAGTAATCGGGGTGGCGTTCGATGGCACGGGGTACGGCACGGACGGCGCGATTTGGGGCGGCGAATTTCTGGTGGCGGGTTATGGCGGGTTCGATCGGCGGGCGCACCTGCGGTATGTCGCGCTGGCCGGCGGCGATGCCGCGGTGCGCCAGCCCTGGCGTCCCGCGCTGGCTTACCTGATGGACGCGCTCGGACCCGACGCGCCCTTCGAAGCTGCGCCGGAGGGGCATGTGCGCGTGGTGCGCCGGATGATCGCCACCGGTGTCAACACGGCGCGGACATCGTCCTGTGGGCGGCTGTTCGATGCCGTTGCGTCGCTCGTCGGACTGCGCCAGGAAGTGAACTTCGAGGGGCAGGCGGCGATCCAACTGGAAGCCATCGCGGAGGACGGTTGCGAGGAGCGGTATCCGTACGAAATCGACGGCGGCGGTCCATGGCAGCTGGACTTCCGGCCGGCAATCGAGAGCATCGTGCGCGATGTTGCGGCAGGCGCGGCGCGCGGGCAGATGGCGGCGCAGTTCCACAATACGCTGGCCGGCGCGACGGTGGAAATGTGCCGGCGAATCGGGGCGGAGAGCAAGCTGCGGCGCGTCTGTTTGAGCGGTGGGACGTTCCAGAATATGCGGCTGTTGGGGGCTACGGTCGCGGGGTTACGGTCCAGTGGGTTCGAGGTGTTCCTGCACGCCAAGGTACCGCCTAACGACGGCGGAATTGCGCTTGGTCAGGCTGCCATTGCAGCCGCGCGGCAGCCGTAATCGGCTTGTTATGGAATATTGACCGTCTTGATGTCGATTTGGCGGCTCCTCGTTCGTCATACCGTTGAGGAGATCGCGAATGCCCAACGCTTTTGTACACGTGGAACTAAGCACGACGGATGTGGATGCCGCGAAGGCTTTCTATGGAAAGCTTTTCGCGTGGAAGCTGGAAGACGTACCCATGGGCGGAGGCACCTACACCATGGTGAAACCCGGGGGCGGCACTGGAGGGGGAATCATGAAGCACCCCGTTCCGGGCGCGCCATCGGCATGGCTGGCGTACGTGGAAGTGGACGATATACATGCTGCCACGGCGAAGGCCAAGGAGCTGGGAGCGCACATCATGGCGGATGTCACCGAGGTGACGGGGATGGGATGGTTCAGCGTCCTGATCGATCCCACGGGCGCTGCGCTGGGGCTTTGGCAGACCAGGAAGATGTAAGTGGCGCCGGGGTTCCGACTGTGGCGTCGGAGCCCCAACCGTCCCGTGGGCGAGGTTAACACTAACTTTCTCAGACATTCCGCTAACTGGTACTAGAACGGGGGTAGCCCGCGAGTGGTCCTTCTAGTCCTTGTCGCACGGTTCGTTCGGATCTAACCTGGGTCTACCTAAGACTATGATGCTGGTCAGGAACTCGAGCGGTAGCCGACAACCCGCGGTAATCCTGGCGCTGACCGCGGGCGTTATGCGGGTCGCGCTAAAAAACGGTGACGACGTGGAAGAGTACCGGCTGGTGAAGGACACGTGGGTCAGCACGCACTGTGAGCCGGTGACCTTCGAATTCCCCTTGGGGATTTTCGAGGCCATCGGGATCATGCCGCCGGCGCCGGGAGTGCGCCAATGAGCGCAGCGCCGGCCGCGGTGGAAGAGCTCGCGGAGGGCTACCAGGAGTCTCTGGCGGAACGAACGGGTCGAGGCCCTCTGCCAGTTGAGGAGGCGCTCAGGTATGCGACCCAGGTTGCCACTTGCTTGCGCGATCTGCACATGCAAGGGCTGATCTACGGCGCGGTGAGTTCGCAGCTGATTCTACTCGGTCCATCGGGTGCCTCGCTGCGGAGCAGCGGGAGTCTGGCACAGCTCGGCGCGCCGCAGCACGATGTGGCGGATTTCGGCCGGGCGTTGGGTGAGATGCTGCGTTCCGTCGAAGGGCCGGCGATCTTGCATATCGAGCTCGGCCAGTTGGCGATACGCTGCCAGTTGGAGGCTCCGGACATGCAGCAGGTGCTGATCACGCTGCGGCTGCTGGGGTTGCAGGCGCGGATGGCTGCGCCCGCGGGTCGCCGGCCGGTATTGGTGCGGCGTGCGGACGCGGCGGGGCGACCTGCGCTGAAGGAGACGGTCCTTCAGTGGGCCAGCATGGCGCGCCATTGCAAGCCTCTCGCCAGCCTCGTGGCGTTCGCCCTCACGGGGAAGTAGTTTGCAGTGAGCCCAGTAGCGGCAAATTGCGAAGCTTGTGTGGCAGGCAATCTTGCCTGCAGGCGGCCTTTCAGGCCGCCGGGCGGGCCGCCTGCACAGCCAGGATTGGCTGCCACACGAACGATGTCGCGGCTCATCTCGCTTCCCTTCCCATAACCCACTCCGGCGGGCGAGCGGCGCTCGCCTGGACAAGCTGAAGCAGGTCCTACAGACCGCAGCCATTGGGCGTACAACACCGAGTGATAGAATCGACTCGGCGAGCCGGGTCGAATGAGCGACGATACATCCATCCATCGAAGAGAGTTTTTCCGCCGGGCGGCGTTAGCTGGTGGTGCGCTGGCTTGCGGCGCGGGTGCCGAAGCACAGCCACCGGGCGTGGCCTCACTGGTGCTGAATCCCGCGGATGGCGTGGCGTCTGCCTCCCCCGTGCTTTGGGCCGCACAGGAGTTGCAGCGCGCGCTGGCCGATTCGGGACGGACCGTGAATCGGCGGGATCGGCCGGAAGACGCGCCGGCGGACGAATTCTGCGTGATCGTTTCAGATAGGCGGGCGGCAATCGCGGTGGCGGCCTTGAAGGCGGCGAGTGTCGTCGCGCCGGACGATCCCGAGAGCCTGGCGATGCTCGCGACCAAGGTCGCGGCGCGGCAGGCGTTGCTGGTGTGCGGCAGCGATGCGCGCGGCCTGGTATACGCGCTGCTCGAATTGGCCGATCGCGCGCGCCATCCATCGGGGTTGCGGGGACCGCTGTGGGTCGCGCTCCCGGTAGTGGAGCGGCCGGCCAACGAAGTGCGCAGTGTGATGCGCCAGTTCACCAGCGAACCGTTGGACAAGCCCTGGTTTTACGACCGTGAGATGTGGCCGCACTACCTGACCATGCTGGCGGCGGAGCGGTTCAATCGCTTCCACCTGGCATTCGGATTCGGCTACGATTCGCTGGGTCAGGTGTCCGACTCTTACCTGATGTTCGCGTACCCCTTCTTGCTGGCCGTGCCCGGTTACAACGTTCGCGCGACCAATCTGCCCGATGAAGAGCGCGACCGCAACCTGGAGGCGCTGCGATTCATCAGCGAACAGACCGTGGCGCGGGGGATCGAGTTCGAACTCGGGCTCTGGATGCACGGCTATCAGTTGGGCAGCGGGTCGCGCGCACAATATCCGATCGAAGGGCTGAACGCGGAGAATCACGCCAACTATTGCCGCGATGCGCTGACCGCGGTTCTGAAAGCATGTCCGGCAATTTCGTCGGTGGGGCTGCGCATTCACGGCGAGAGTGGCATCGCCGAAGGAAGCTACGACTTCTGGCGCACGGTGTTCGACGGCGTGAAGCAGTGTGGGCGAAAGGTGGAGCTCGATCTGCACGCCAAGGGCATCGACTCCACCATGATTGCCAACGCACAGGGCACGGGAATGCCCGTGAATCTCTCGCCGAAATACTGGGCGGAGCATCGCGGCATGCCCTATCATCAGGCGGCGATTCGCGACTTGGAAATGCCGGTGGAGGGCCACACCGGCGCGGGGCTGATGACTTTGAGCGAAGGCGCGCGCGTCTTCACGCGGTACGGATATGCAGATTTGCTGCGTGACGGTCGGCGGTATACGGTGCGGCATCGCGTGTTCTCCGGCACGCAGCGGCTGTTGCTCTCGGGCGATGCCGTGTGGGCCGCGGCGTATTCGCGCGCCTATCGGTTCTGCGGCTCGACGGGAGCGGACCTGATGGAGCCATTGACCTGCCGCGGCCGGCGGGGAAGCGGCGGGCCGGGCAATCGGCTGGGGTATGCCGACACGTCGCTGGCGACTAAGTGGGACTGGCAGAAGTACGCCTATTGGTATCGCTTGAACGGGCGCTTGATGTACGACCCCGGAACGAATTGGGACGTATGGAGGCGGCAGATGCGGCCGGAGTCGCTCGAATTGGCGCTGGCGTATGCCAGCCGGATTCTGCCGATCGTGACGACGGCGCACATGCCTTCGGCGGCGTGCGACGCGTATTGGCCGGAGATCTACTGGAACCAGCCGATGGTGACGGTGGCGCGCCAGAATCCCTACAGCGATTCGCCGGCGCCGCGGACCTTCTGTAATGTCAGCCCACTCGACCCGCAGTTGTTCTCGCGCATTTCCGATTTTGCGGACGAGATGCTTACCGGGAAACGCTCGGGCAAGTATTCGCCGATCGAAGTGGCGCAGTGGCTGGAGGACCTGGCGGACGCCGCGGAGTCGGAATTGAATAAGACGGGCGGGCAGGAGTCGGCCGAGTATCGGCGGGTCTCGATCGATGTGAAGCTGCAGATCGCGCTGGGCCGCTTTTTCGCCGCTAAGTTCCGCGGCGGTGTGCTGTGGGTCATCCACCAAAAGTCGGGCGATCGCGCCGCGCTGGAGCAAGCGTTGAAGGCGTACCGGAAGGCGCGCGACGCGTGGGCGGGGATGAAAGAGAGCGCGAGCGTCTACGCGGCGGACTTATCGGTGAGCGATCGGTTCGACGAGCGTGGGCAGTGGAACGATCGGCTGGCGCCGATCGAGGAAGACATCGCCGAGATGGCGAAGGGATTGGAACTGGCCGTCGCGGTGGGCGATGAGCGCGCGCGTGCGGCGGTGGCAGAGGCGCTGGGAGGTCCGAAGCGGGCGATCGCGCATTGCCGGCACGTTCCGCCGCCGCGGTTCAAGCGGAAGGAAGCGCTGCCGGTGCAGATCGCGGTGCTGGGGCGGGCTAAATCGGTGCGGCTGTACTATCGGCATGTGAATCAGGCGGAGCGTTTCGAGAGCGTGGACATGCTGCTGCAATCGGGGACGTTCCGCGCTACCATCCCGTCGGCTTACACGGACTCAGTTTATCCCTTGCAGTATTACTTCGAGGTCCGGGAGCAAGAGGACAAAGCGTGGCTCTATCCGGGGTTCGCGCCGGACTTAGCGAATCAGCCTTACTACGTGGTGCGTCGGGGATAGTGTACTGTGTCGGACTATTCGTGGGGCAGACTTCAGTCTGCGGAGGGCTTCAGCCCTCCCTCGCGCGAGCGGTGTGAAATCTGGAACAGGCGGACTGATTCAGTCAGCGGAGGGCTTTAGCCCGAATTTCTTCGGCTTCGTCTATGGCCGGTGCCCAGGTGCAGAAGCCCGAGAAAATCACCGCACATCGAAAACGGCGGCCTGAAAGGCCGCCTGCAGGCAAGATTGCCTGCCGCACAGAAAGCCAAAGCCGAGCGGAGCTCGCCCGCGCCGGTCACTTTGGGCGAGATAACTCCAAAAGACTCGCGAGTTCCGCCCGCGTCTTGCGCTGGAAGCGCGCCACGCCGGCGAGGAAGACCGGCGTGACCGCGGCGAAGATGAGCGCTGGCGTGGGCGTGCGGCGGGCGGGGTCGCGATACAACCACGTCAGGCAGAAAGCCATCTCCGCGAAATAGAGTCCTATGCCGAACCGCGTGGCGGCCAGCCTTCCGCGGCAGCGGCGGATCGAGAGGTCCACGAAATCGGCGGTAGTCAGCGCAGCCGGTGACCAGGTGCCGCGGCGGGTGATGAATGCGACGGCCCAAGCGGCGGCCAGAAAGATCCACACGGCGCCCGCCAGTATCAGCATCTCGGTGCTCGGGTCCACCGCGGCCCATAGCGTGGATCCGCCGCCGATCGTCACCGTGACCAGCAGTTCGAGCCCCAGCATCAGCCGCATGCTCCGCGTGCCACGCGCTACTTTGCGGCGCAGGTCCGCAGGCACTTCCGCATCTGCCTGCCATTGCTCGCGCCAGGCGTCCAACTCGAGATCGGGCATTATCGTTTCACCTCCATCGCTTCCCGCAGCATTTGCCGCGCGCGGCTCAAACGCGCCCCCACGTTACTTTCCGATAGTCCCAGCACTTGCGCAATCTCCCCGTAGTCCATACCTTCGAGCATGAGCGTCACCACTTGCCGATAGAGCAGCGGAAGCTCGTGGACGGCACGCCGCAGGCGCTCCCCCTGCTGCTCGCGCACCAGTCCTGCTTCCGGATTGGGCGCCGAGTCGGGCACATCCACCACATCCGTGGTTGCTTGCGGACGGCGGCGCGTGAGGTGCGTCACCGCGCGATTGTGGGCGATGCGGAAGATGAAGGTCCGCTCCGAGCACTCGCCGCGGAAGTGTGGCAGGCCGCGCCAGATGCACAGCGCGATCTCCTGCACCAGATCGTCGCGATCGGCGGCGGTATTGGTGTAACTGGCGGCCAGGCGCGAGAGGGCCGGTCCGTTTTCCACCAGCAACCGATCGAATATCCGCTCGAGTTCCGCGCGTGCCGCCAAATCGCTCTCCAGTAGGGTACGCTCAGCCGCCGTAGACCACATCGTCCTGCTCCAGGCGATCGGCGGCGATGAGTAGCGCCATGCCGGCCAAAATCGCGGTGCCAAAGCTCAGGAAGAGCATCGCTAGCGAATCCAATTTTGCCCCGCGCATGCCGGCATCGAGCAGCAATTGCTGGCCGGCCACCGGCACGAATTTCCAAAGTCCGTGACCAGCCACGGGAGAGAATACCATAAACATCCCCACCATCATGGGCAGGAATACCAGCATCGAGAGGTACGTGTGCGCTTCTTTGACGCCGCGGCAGAGCGTGGAGACCAGGATTTCCAGGGCTGCGGCGAGCAGCGACAGCGGAATCAGGCACGCGGCGAGCAACGGCGGCGGCAGGCGATGGAACAGCAGCGCGAACCCGAGTAAGTTGAGCGCGAGGCCGCCGGCGGAGAAGGCCGCGACCGCCAGCCATTTACCCAGCAGCAAGTCGAGCCGTGTGGCCGGGTGCATCAGCAGCGGCACCAGCGACCTTCGTTCGCGCTCGCCGGCGATGCAATCCATGGCGACGTTCATGCCGCCTGAGAAAGCCGATACCAGTGTGAAGACGGACATCATGGCAATCAGCACCGTCTGGCCGTCATGGGAGTCGGGCACCGCGAGCCGCACCATCGAGACTACGCCGGGTCCCATGAGGCAATAGAGCGCGGCGGAGATCATGGCGCGCCGATCGCGCCAGCCGTCGAGGAGTTCTTTGGCTGCGACGGTCAGCGTCGGGGTCAGCATGCCGCCACCTCCTGCGCTCCCGTGAGGGCCACGAATGCATCTTCCAGGTTGGCGACGCCGGCTCTCGTACAAAGCTCGGCGGACGTGCCCTCGGCCACCACGCGGCCGCCAGCCAGGATGACGACGCGATCGCACAGGGCACGCACCTCCGCCAGCACGTGGCTGGAGAAGACGATGCACGCGCCGGCATCGCGGGTGCGTTGCAGCAGCAGGCGCAGCGAGCGGACCGAGGGCACGTCGAGTCCGCTGGTAGGCTCGTCGAGCACCAGGTTCCGCGGCGCATGGATGAGCGCGCGGCCGAGCGCCGTCTTCATGCGCTCGCCGAGCGAAAAGCCGCCGGTGGGCCGATCAGCCACGGTCTGCATTCCCAGGAAGTCGATGGTCTCATCCACACGATCGCGCAGGCGCTGCCGCGGAATTCCGTGGAGGCGTCCGGAGAAGGTGAGCGTCTCGCGCGGCGTAAATCGCGCGTACAGTCCGGCGTGATCGAGCAGGCCGCCGACGCGCCGCTGCAACGCTAGCGGGTCGTGGGCGGGCGAGACGCCGTCGACCAGGACCTCGCCGCCGCCCGGTTTCAGGACTCCGCAGATGGTACGCAGAGTGGTGGACTTGCCGGCTCCGTTAGCACCCAGCAGGCCGGTAATCGCGCCGTCGGGCGCCAGGAACGAGACGTCCCGGAGCGCGGCCACAGCGCCGAATGTTTTTTGCAGGTTGCGAACTTCGATCATGTTGCCCGTATAGTCCGCGGTGCCCGGAATTCCTTACAAGCTTCCGGGCGGAAGCCATCTGGTGCGGGTTTCAGCCCGATTCTTTTCGGCCCAGCTTACAGCCAGGGGGCTGAAGCCCGAACAATTAGCCGCCTACTGAGAACGGCGGCCTAAAGGCCGCCTGCAGGCAAGATTGCCTGCCACACAAAAAGCCAAGGCCGACCTTCGGTGTCTATAACGCCGCCGGATGTGTGAATAAGCACCGCGACGGATTTTCGATCACCGCCGGCCCGCCGCGCCAGCAGACCTCTCCGTGTTCTCCGCCCCCTCTGCGATCTCCAGTTTTGCCTTTGTGTTCCTCCGTGTCTCTGTGTCTCCTAAGAAACAAAATGGGGGGCTATTGGGAACAAAGGACTTCCTCGCCACGCTGGCTGGCGTCCATTTTGTTTCTTCCCGCACTAGACTGGGGCCGACCGCGTCGCAGTCCGATGCTCGTGGTGAATCACGAAGTTCGTGGCCGCGATTCGCGCCTTTGCACAACTTTCATCAAAGTGTGACCGAACCGCGTCTAAAATCCCATTGGATTACCGCGCGGACCGGCAACGCTGCCGGCATCCGCCCATTTCTCCAGGAAAGAGGATACGCGATGAACCACGACGAAGCTGCCGAACATCACACGAAAGCTGCTGAACATCTCGAGCATGCTGCGGTCCACCACCGCAAAGCCGCCGAACACCACACCGAAGAAGACCACGAACTGGCCGCGCACCACGCGCATGTCGCCCACGGACATGTGCTTCATGCGGCACACCATGCCGGCGAAGCGGCCAAGCTCCACACCGACGCCCATGGCGGACCGATCGCCGAGGGTGCCGCCGCTCACGAAGAAGAGTAAGGACTAAGTGGGGGCGCGGCACTTACTCCGGTTTGTGCCGCGCCAGTTCCATTAAAGCTTCATGCGTACCGATTGATTCCGGCCCCCCGCCTGCTCCCTCCGGCGACAGCCGCGAATATCTTCCGTCGGCGGCGAGCACCCAGGATTGGCGGCGGTCCCGCAGACACGTATCCAGGACGGTCCACAACTTTTCCTTCGCCTCAGCGGTGAGAATCGGCGTCACCACCTCGACGCGATTCGAGAGATTGCGGTACATCCAGTCCGCCGACCCTATGTAGAATTCGCCCTGCACCGGGTTCTCGACGCCCGCCGCGAAATGGAAAATGCGGGAGTGCTCCAGAAAGCGTCCTACGATCGAGCGCACGCGGATGTTCTCCGTGAGCCCGGCCGCTCCCGGCCGCAGGCAGCAGAAGCCGCGGACAATCAGATCGATCGGCACGCCCGCCGCAGACGCCTCGCAGAGCGCCGCGATGATTTCCGGGTCCTCCAGTTGATTCATCTTGGCGACGATGCGCGCAGGCAGGCCCGCACGCCGGTTGGCCGTCTCCCTGCCGATGAGCGCCAGCACCCGGGTCCGCATCGTCAGCGGCGCCACCAGCAGCACCGGGCATTCCGGCTCCTGCGAGTGGCCCGTCAGATAGTGAAACAGGCGGACCACATCGCCCGTGATCGCCGGATTGCAGGTGAACAATCCCACGTCGGCATAGAGACGCGCCGTGCGCACATGGTAATTCCCCGTGCCGATGTGCACATAACTGCGCAGGCCAGTGGACTCTTTGCGGACCACCAGCGCCAGCTTGGCATGCGTCTTCAAGCCCTGCACCCCGAACGTGACGTGCGCGCCCGCGCGTTCGAGTTCCGCAGCCCAATGCAGATTGCGCTCTTCGTCGAAGCGCGCTTTGATCTCGATCGCGCAGGCCACCTGCTTGCCGCCCTCGGCCGCCTGGATCAGCGATTTGACGAAGGGGGTGTCGTCGCCGATGCGGTACGCGGTCATCTTCACCACCACCGTCGCGGGGTCGGCGGCCGCCGCTGCGATGAAATGCTCCACGCTATCTTCGAAGCTCTCGTACGGATGGTGCACCAGCACGTCGCCGGCCCGTATGGCGGCGAATACGTCGACGCAACTGTGGATGGCCGCCACCGGCATCGGGTTCCATGGCGCGTCCTTCAGACCCGGAGCCGGCAGCCCGGCGATCTCGAACAGCGCCGTATAATCCAACTCTCCGGGCAGATCGTAGACGTCTTCCGGGGCGAGTTCGAATCGCTGCCGCAGCATTTCGCGGATCGAGGGATCGGCGCCTGGAGCGAACTCCAGCCGCACCACCGGCTCGTAGCGGCGCAGGCGGACTTGTTCGCGTACCATGTCCTCCACCGCCTCGTCCGAGTCGTCATCCATCTCGACTTCGATGTCGCGTGTCAGCCGAAATAAAGTGGTCCCGGTGAGCTTCATGCCGCTGTAGAGCTTGTGTATATTTCCGCAAATCGCTTCGTAGAGCGGGACCAAGACTTTTTCGCCGGTCGGTACGCCTTCTTCTACCGGCACCCATTGCTTGAGCGCGGCCGGCACCTTCACACGGGCGTACCTGGTTTCCTCTTCCCGCGGATCGTACAGCAGGAAAGCCAGGGATGTCGACAGGTTTGAAAGAAACGGAAACGCGTGGACCGGATCGAACACCAGCGGAGTCAACGCCGGCGAGATCTCCCTATCGAAGTAGCGGCCTGCCTCGTCCTGCTGGACCGGTGTCAGATCGTCCCATTTGCGCAGGTGGATTCCGTGCCGCGCCAGTTCCGGCGCCAGATGCTCGCAGAAACATTCGGCTTGGCGGCGCTGGCTCTCCAGGATCCGCTCGCGCACACGGCTCAGCAGCTTTACCCGCTGCGGATTGGATCGGCCTCGCAGAATCGCCACCCGCTTCATGTAAAACTCGTCCAGGTTAGAGGTGAAGATCGCCAGGAACTTCGCCCGTTCGAGCAACGGCACCCGTTCGTCGAGAGCCTCGGCCAGAACACGGTCGTTGAAGTCCAGCCAGCCCAAGTCGCGATCCAGCCACACATCGGAGAGTGAACCCGACAGCTCTCTGTTCAATACCCCTTGGTCGCCCACCGACACCATCGTGGTTGCAGTCCCATTCGTCGCCCCTCCGAAAGACTTGTCAGTCTACTCCTGCCACGTGGAAGGAGCATGAATATCGTGTTTCAATCCGGCGACAACCGCTCCCTTTGGTCACGGCTCGGTATTCGCACTACACGTTTCCGAGCCGCGACCACAGGGAGCGGTTCCTAACCCTCAGTGAATTCCGTCGATCGCCGCTTCCTCCCGCTTGACCAAATCCTTAGGCAATGCGAGATATCCCAGTGCCGCCGATTGCGCCTGCCCTGGTCCCAGCATCCACTTCAAGAAACCCGCCATAGCGCTGCGTTTCCCTTCGTCCGCGATGTGCGCGGGAATCACCAGCCAACTAAAGGACGTGATCGGATAAGCGCCCGCTCCCGGCGCGTTCACGATCGAGATCTTGAAGTCGTCAGCGATCGGCGCCGCGTGACTGACAGCCGCCGCGATGCTTTCCAAGCTAGCCGCGACAAATTCGCCCGCCGGATTGCGCACCTTCCCGAAGCTGACGTGCTTCTGCAGCGCGTAGATGTACTCGACGTATCCGATCGATCCGCCCAACTCTTTTACCAGGCTGGCCACTCCGTCGTTTCCCGCCGCCGCCCGTCCGAGGGGCCACTTCGGCGCCAGACCGTAGCCCACCTGCGCCTTCCATTCAGGCACCGTCCGCGAGAGAAACTCCGTCCAGGCGTAACTGGTGCCGCTGCCATCGGCGCGATGGATCGCCACGATATTCAGGTTCGGAAGGCTCACGCCCTTGTTGGCCTGCCGTAGTATGGGGTCGTTCCACTTGGTGATCTTCCCGAGGTAAATCCCGGCCAGAGCTTCCGGCGTGAACGCGAGATCGCCCGTGACGCCCGGCAGATTGACGATCGGCACCACCGCTCCCACCACCGAGGGGAATAGCAAGTACTTCCTTTCATCCTCCCGCGAGAGTTCGTGAATCGCGTGTGGATTGTCGGACGCTCCGAAGTCGACATCGCCGTCGAGGAGCTTGCGAATTCCGGCCTCCGATCCGATGGGGTCGTAAGCCATGTCTATCGCGGGATTCTCGCGCCGATAGTTGGTCAGCCACTTGGAATACACCGGGGCGGGGAAGGTGGCGCCGGCTCCCTTCAAAGTGGTCGCGGCCAGCGGTGGGGATGCCGCGCGAGGCGGCGCCTGCTCCTGTTGCAAAGCCGCCGCGACATGCTTCGCGATCCGCCTGGCAAGCTCTTTAGCGATGTCCTCCGATGCCGTCTCCGGCGTCGCCAGATACGACCAGAAAGTCTCGCCCCTGCCATTC
>Ga0182030_10016576_pt1 | contig 14334 bp, 8 predicted proteins | sample 812S3MmetaG_FD_121299 | JGI IMG/M metagenome (GOLD analysis project Ga0182030, IMG submission 121299) | Permafrost microbial communities from Stordalen Mire, Sweden - 812S3M metaG (Illumina Assembly) | ecosystem: Environmental > Terrestrial > Soil > Wetlands > Permafrost | place: Sweden...
GAAAGGACCCTCGGGCCGCGTGGCGACGTGGATGGGACATCGCAAATTTCGTCGGTAGCCTCATTCCAGCGATCGTCTGGGGCGCCGCATTCACTGATCTCGCGCGTGGCCTCCCGCTCTCCGCGACCGGGGAATACAGCGGCGGCCTGCTCGGACTTCTGCACCCGATTGCGCTGCTCGGGGGCGTCGCGAGCCTTGCACTCTTCTCGTTTCATGGTTCGGTGTTCTTGTCGCTGAAGACTTCCGGTGAGCTCGCCAAGCGGGCCGCTCGAGCTGCTCGCGTCACTGGCCTCGCGGCCATTGGACTAGTCGGTGCGCTTGTTCTCTGGGTAGCCACGGCCAGCCGGCCAGCAGCGATTGGCATGATGGGTGGTGCGTTACCGCTCGCGTTCGCGATAGCGGCCGTCATAGCTCTGGTCGCGGCGACGACTGCCACAGCTCGCGGGCATTCGGGGTGGTCGTTCGTGGCGACGGGCACGGCCATCATCGTGCTTATGGGAGCCGTCTTTGCCCGGATGTTCCCGGACGTGCTGCCGGCGAGCAATTACGCCAAGAATGCGCTCACGATCGCGGGCGCGGCATCACAGCACAACACGCTGAACGTGATGACGATCGTCGCGGCGATCTTTACTCCGTTCGTCCTCGCTTATCAGAGCTGGACCTACTGGGTCTTCCGTCAACGTCTCGTTCGTCCTCGACAAGTCCTAGAGCCACCCGAACTCTCGGGCGACGGCCCGACGGACCTCGTTACCGAACACTGAGCCGTGCGCGAGGACGAGGACGGCATCGGTCACGGGCCGTTCGATCGCCGACTGGCGGTGGAACTCGTGCCAGTCCGACGTTTGCTGGTCGCGTCCGTCGCCATCGGCCTCGTCGCAACCGCCTCACTCGTCGTCCAGGCAGTCTCGCTGGCGTCGCTCATCGCAAGCGCACTTCCTGGCGCCCCCCATGTGCACGAGGTCGCGTTACTGGTCTGGTTTGCCGCTGGCGTAGCGGTTCGCGGCAGCTGTGCACTCGTAGCCGAGTTGGTTGCATCGCGCGCCGCCACCGCCGCGAAGGCCGAGCTCCGCTCGAAGCTCCTCCTCGCATCGCTAGAGGGACTGGCATCCTCAGGCGACAGCGGGGGAGGCGATCTAGCGACGCTCGCGGGTCGAGGCCTCGACGCGCTGGACGTGTACTTGGGACGATGTGTGCCGGATCTTGTTCTTGCCGTGATCGGGCCGCTCGCGCTCTTGGCCGTCGTTGGAGCGCTCGACTGGCTGTCCGGCGCGATCATCTTGCTCCTTCTCGTGCTGTTTCCCGTCTTCGGTGCGCTCGTAGGGCGGGCGAGCTTCGAGATCGCAGGTGATCGCTGGCGCCAGGTGGAGGCGCTCGGCCGAAAAGTCTCCGACGTCTTCGCCGGATTACCCCTGCTCAAGGCTTTCGGGCGCACTGGGGATCAGCGAGCAGAGATCGAGCAGATGAGCGAGAGTCTGCGGCGTGCGAGTCTTTCGACCCTGCGGGTCGCATTCTTGTCCGCGCTGGTGCTCGATACCCTCGCGTCGATCTCTGTGGCGCTCGTCGCGGTTCCGCTCGGCCTTCGCCTGCTCGACGGCGGAATTCGACTATCCACCGCACTAGCGGTGCTGATCATCGCGCCGGAGGTCTTCGTCCCGTTGCGACGAGCGAGCGCAGAGTTCCACGAGAGCACAGAAGGCCTGGCCGCCGCAGCTGCTGCCTTCACCGAGATCGATGGTTCGGCTGCGCGTGGCGGAGCGCGGACGTCGACGCTGGCGTCTCGGGCTGCTCCCGACCCTTCGAAGGTGAATGTCGGCTTATGTGACGTGACTCTCGAATACCGTGGCAGTGGGACCGTGGTGCTCGAGTCGGCGTCGCTGTCGATCTCGCCCGGCGAGACGGTCGTGCTCCTTGGAGCGAACGGCGCCGGCAAGTCGACAGCGCTGCTGTTGTTGCTCGGCTTCCTCGATCCGGACGAGGGATCCGTGATGGCCGGCGACGTGGACCTTGCGGCTATCGACGCGTCCGCGTGGCGCCGCAGGATCGCGTACTTGCCCGAGCATCCGACGCTCTTGTCGGGCACCCTGCGGGAGAACCTCCTTCTCGCTCGCGCTGATGCGTCGGACGCTGCCTGCGTCGAGGCACTCGGGTCAGCTGGTGCATTGGATCTCCTCGAGTCGTTGCCAGACGGCCTGTCGACGCGGATCGGCGAGGGCGAACGGGGGCTCTCCGCTGGGCAACGGCAGCGAATCGCGTTAGCGAGAATTCACCTCCGACAGGCTTCGCTCTATCTTCTCGATGAGCGAACGTGCATCTTGATGCTGCGGCAGAGTCGTCCGTGGTCCGAGCGCTTGCTTCGGAACTTTCGGGGAAGAGCGCGTTGATCGTGACACATCGCCCGGCGTTGCTCGAGATAGCCGATCGCGTGGTCGAGCTAAGTGGCGGCAGGTTTGTCGAGGGGTCGAGACGTGGCTCGGCTCCCGCCGATGCCTCCGGCCAGATGGGAATCGAACCCGGCGGCGGCGAGGTTGCACGGGTGGAGGGCGCGTCCGCCGAAGTGTTCGGCCAGGTCGTCTCCTGATGCGGGCACCGGGGGTCGGCGGAAGTCGGCCGCACCGCGACGCAATCCTTAGTGGAGCGTCGCTTCGCGAGATCGGGTCCGTGATTGGCTCGGGCCTAGTCAGCGTCGGGTGCGGCATCGGGCTCCTGGCCACTTCTGGATGGCTGATCACGAGGGCGTCCGAGCGGCCGCCGGTTCTGGAACTGAGCATCGCGATTGGATCGGTACAGGCATTCGCTCTTGGACGGGGCCTGGCGCTCTATCTCCAGCGGCTCGCAGTGCATGACCGTTCGCTGGGGTTTCTCGGAAGGCTCCGTTTACGACTCTTCGACGACCTCGAGCCAATCGTTCCAGGCGGACTCGCCGGCGGTGGCAGCGGCGCGGTGCTGAGTGGATTCGTTAGCGACTCGGACCTCGTTGCGAGCGGGCAGGCCAAGCAGGTGACCGCGGCAGTGAACGTTGTGGCCAGCATCTGTTTGGGCGTGCTGGTCGTCTGTTCGGTTCGCCCCGAGCTCGGCGACGTTCTCTTGACCGGAGCGCTCGTTGTCGTCGCCGCTGCCTTCCTTCTTGACCGCCTGGGCCGCGGCGCCATCGAAGATGAGGCTGATCTCCGACGGGTTCTTGCCAGTGTCGTGGTCGAGACGGTGCAAAGCGCACGTGAGCTCGCTGCATACGATCGAATCGACCTTCTCGAGGCGAGTCTCGAAGACGTCCGTCAAAGGACCCGTAAGGCCGCGACGAAGCGGGCGTTCGCACTCGGGATCAGCAGGGCGGCTTCGGTCGCCTTGTCCGGAGCCGCGCTTGTCGTCATCGTCACTGCTGGGATTGCCGACAATCGGGAGCACCAGCTTTCTGGAGTGCTCCTGGCCGTAGTCGTCCTCGTTGCGCTCGCAGTCTTCGACCAGTGCGCGGTTCTGCCGACCGTCTTGGCCGAGAGCGGGGTCGCGCGAGCCGCGGCCCGTCGTTTGCGCGAGCTCTCCGAGATTCCACCCGTAACCGTCGAGCCCTCCTTCGACCATGCACTAGATCCTGGCCCGGTGACCGCGGCCCTCGAACACGCGACCGTGCGCGCGTCCGGCGAAGTCGTGTTGCGAGACGTCTCCGTCGTTGTCGCCCCACGAGCGCGGGTCGCACTCGTTGGTCCAAGTGGCTCGGGCAAGTCGACAGCGATCGCCGCCCTGCTTCATTTCGTCGAGTGTGCCGATGGGCGCGCCACGGTCGCCGGCGTCGACGTGCGCGAGATCTCCCGGGCGAGCCTTGCAAGGCATCTCGGCTGGATTCCCGACGAGAACCACGTCTTTGCGGCTACCTTGCGCGGCAACCTTCTGCTGGCTAACCCGCTCGCAACTGACGCCGAGTGTTGCGACGTGCTTGATCGTGTGGGCCTGGGAGGCTTCTTGGAGGAGCTCCCCTTGGGACTGTTGACCTTCGTCGGTGCGGCGGGGCGGCAATTGAGCGCCGGCGAGTCACAGCGTTTGGCGATGGCAAGGCTGCTCCTCTCTCGCGCCTCGGTGTTCCTACTAGATGAGCCCGCCGCGCATCTTGATCCCGAGACCGGCTCGAGTGTGCTCGCAGACATTATCGAGGCCTCACGAGGACGTGCTCTGCTCGTCGTCAGTCACGACGCGGACATTGCTGACAGCGTCGACGAGGTGGTCCGGCTAGGCGCTGCTAGATCGATTCGATAGAAAGTGTGACTGAGGCTGGCTGGGACCAAGGTCGCCAGGGGCGTGTCAGATCGGCTCTATCCGAAGTGTCCGCCACGCCGGCGAGCCGGCCTCGTCCGAAGCGAGCAGATCGATTTCAGCGATGATCGCGCTGTCGTGCCAACCCTCCGGGTCGTCGAAGACCTGCCGGAGCTCCCAGGAAAGTTCACGCTCCTCGACCGCGAACCAGGATGCAGCGCGCGCCTCTTGGCCTATACCGATAGCCGCGTGAGCTGAAAAGTACCGTTCGAGCGCTGTCGCCCAGCCTTGGCGGTCGAGTCCGCCCGGAAGCTCTCCCTCCACCAACGCTTCGACGTCACGCCGGGCGGCAAGTTCCACCCGACGAAACGCGGCGTTTCGAACCATCACCTTGAAAGCTCGGACATTTGCGGTCACGGGTGGAGGTGTCGGAGCGAGGTTAGAGAGCTCGAGACCGATCTCCTCGACCGCCTCCTCGGCAGTCGGGCTCGCCGCGGCCGCCGTCAGGCGTTCCCACTCGTCGATGAGGCTTGAGTCGACCTGGCGGACGAGCTCGCCCAGCCACTCGGTTAGATCCTCGAGCTCGTCGGTCTTTAAGTCTTCGGGGACGTTGCGGACGAGTCCGCGATAGACGTCCGAGAGATAGCGCAGGACCACGCCTTCGGAGCGGGCGAGGCCGTAGTGGGCGATGTACTCCGAGAAGGTCATCGCCCGCTCGTAGAGGTCCCGGGCGATCGACTTCGGCGCGATGTTGTAGTCCGCCGCCCAGGGGTGCATGACCCGGTAGGCGTCGAACAGGTCATAGGTCCACTCGCGGAGCGGCTTGGGGTATTCGAGCTTGTCGAGGGCTTCTATCCGCTCCTCGTACTCGACTCCCGCCGCCTTCAGTTCGGCAAGCGTCTCGGTCCGCAAGCGGTCAAGCTGGGCCGCGAGCACCGCGCGAGGGTTTTCGAGTGTCGCCTCGACGATGCTCATGACCTCGAGCGACCAGGTGGGAGCGGTCTGGTCAAGCTGAGGAACGGCCTCCAAGATGAGGGGGCTGAGCGGGTTGTCGAGTGCGAAGTCAGATTGCAGATCCGCGGTCACGCGGATCGTTCGCCCTCGCTCATCGGGAGCATCGAGGCGCTCGAGCGCTCCCGCCGAGACGAGCGAGCGATAGATGGCGATGCTTCGTCGGATCAGTTCCCGCTGGACCGAGCGCGGCTCGTCGTTGTCGAGGAGCAGAGCCTTCAAGGCCGCGCAGCCGTCACCCGGCCGGTCGAGGACGTTCAGCAGCAGTGCATGGCTGACGCGCAGGTGCGACACGAGCGGCTCAGGCGGCGATGCGACGAGGCGATCGAACACGGCCTCGTCCCACGCGACGAAGCCTTTCGGAGGCTTGGCCTTGACGAGTTTTCGAGTCCGGCGTGGATCTCCACCGACCTTCTTCGCGGCCTGCTCATTTTCGATCACATGCTCGGGAGCTTGCACCACGACCAGGCCGGAAGTGTCGAAACCGGCGCGGCCAGCCCGCCCCGCGATCTGGTGTAGCTCACGGGCACTTAGAAGCCGGGAGATGGAGCCGTCGTATTTCGCAAGACCGGTCAATACCACCGTCCGCAGCGGCAAGTTGACGCCGACCCCGAGCGTGTCGGTGCCGACCACGACCCTCAGCAGCCCGGCTTGGGTGAGCCGCTCGACGAGTCGGCGGTACTTCGGGAGCATGCCACCGTGGTGCACCCCGATGCCGTGGTGCAGAAGTCGCGAAAGCGTGCGGCCAAAGCCAGGCGCGAATCGGAACTCAGTCAGTGCCGCGGAGATCTGATCGCGCTGCGCGCGGGTGGTGACCTGTGCGGAGGTGAGTGCTTGTGCTCCCGCGACGGCATCGGCTTGAGTGAAGTGGACGACGTAGAGCGGTGCCTGGTCAGCAGCGAGAAGGGAATCGATCGTCTCGTGAAGCGGCGTCCTCCGGTACTCGAAGTGCAGCGGTACGGGGCGGGTCGCTGAGCGTACGACGGATACGGGTCGGCCCGTCCGGCGTGTCAGACCGCGCTCGATCGTGTTCGTATTGCCGAGTGTCGCCGACATCAGGACGAATTGCGCGTGGGGTAGTTCGAGGAGCGGTACCTGCCAGGCCCAACCCCGCTCGGGATCGCCGTAGAAGTGGAACTCGTCCATCACGACCTGGCCGAGCGCAGTTTGCGCCCCGCTCCGGAGCGCCATGTTGGCGACGATTTCGGCGGTGGCACAGATGACCGGTGCCGAGGAGTTTATGGACGCGTCACCCGTCATCATCCCGACGTTCTCGGCCCCGAGGTCTCGGCACAGTGCGAAGAACTTCTCCGAGACGAGCGCCTTTATGGGAGCGGTGTAGAAGGAGCGTTGCCCGCTCGAGACGGCCGCTACGTGCGCGCCGAGAGCGATGAGGCTCTTGCCTGATCCAGTGGGCGTGTTCACGATGACGTGGGCGCCGGAGAAGACCTCGAGGATGGCCTCCTCCTGGGCCGGGTACAGGTTGAGGCCCTGCTCGGTCGTCCAAGCAAGGAAAGCTTCGAGGGCCTCATCGCGCCCTCCGGCTCTGGCCGCAAGATAGAGATCGGACGTCATCGCACTACAACTGTGACGCATCGCGGCGAAGCGGTGGGACGTCGCTCGTGGGACCTCCGTCGGAATGCTCGGAAGAATTGCCAGAGGTCGCCGTTCGCGGCGCGCCTCGACCAGGTCGTTCAGGTGTTCGGCCGCCGTGCGAGTCGACACGCGCGACGCTTGTCTCGTGGACGTGACTCGGGTGGATCGTTGGCTTTGGGCCGTGCGCGCTGCTCCTACCCGGGCAGCGTCGACTGCACTTTGCCGCTCTGGGCATGTGAAGGTCAACGGTGCCGGCGCGAAGCCGTCGACGTCGGTCCGGGTAGGTGACACCGTCGCAGCGCGCGTCGGTGACCGGGAGCGGGTGCTCGAAGTTGTCGAGATCATCGACAAGCGAGTGGGCGCGCCCGTCGCTGTGACGTGCTTCGTCGACCGCAGCCCGCCACCGCCGCCGCGGAGTGTCGTTTCCTCGATGCCGCATAGAGATCCCTCCTCAGGCCGTCCGACGAAGAAGGACCGCCGTGAGATCGACCGACTCCGGGGCCGTTGAGTCGCACGAGTCTCTGCGAGTTCGGGAGCGGGGCATGGGCAGGTCCCGATCGAGCACTACCCGCGAGTCCGGTCGTCCGTTAACGGTGCCAGCTCCGGCGGACTCACCTCGTCGCTTCTCTCGTCGCGGCCGCATTGTGGCCGGCGGAGGACCGGTGTGTCAGGAGATCGCCGCGGACGGTAGCTGTCTCGCCCCATGCGTCTTCAGCACATTGTGCGACGGTTCGTCCGGAGCAGAGATTGAGCGGTGCATGCGAAGCTAGAGGAGTGGTGACGCTCCTGGAAAGTTGGTGCGATCTTGGCGCGTCGCTTAGGGCGTCCTGGGACGCCCGGTCTGACGTACTCGCGCCTGCGGGGATCAGATGAGGCCCAATAATCTCCAGGTGAGAGGCTCGACAGAGGAGTTCCAGCTCCGTTCCGTGGCTATCGCCGCCTACGCCCCAGCGACGTTGTTCGGTCTCTCCCAGGGCTCGATGCTGCCGGTGATCGTTCGCTCGGCCATCGAGCGTGGGGCCACCACGTCCGTCGCAGCCTTGATCAGCGCGCTCATCGGGATCGGATCGATCGTCACCAACATTCCCTCCGGAATCATCGCTACCCGCCTAGGTGAGCGAAAGGCGATGCTGATCGCTTCGGCGATCATGGTCGTGGCACTCGCCTTTTGCTTGATCGATATCGGCAGTGGCTCTTGGCCGTTGATGGTCTACGGATTCGGGACGTTGCTCATCGGAGCCGCGAGCTCGGTATATAACCTCGCACGCCAGTCCTTCCTGACCGATATGGTCCCGCCCCACATGCGCGCACGTGCGCTCTCGACGCTCGGCGGCACGATGCGCATCGGTGCCTTCGTGGGCCCGTTCATGGGCGCTGGTGCGATGCAGCTGTGGGGCCTTCCCGGTGCGTACTACGTCAGTCTCGTCGCGATCGTGGTCGCATCCCTCATCGTCTTCAGGGTCCCCGATCTCGAGGTCAGCAGGGAGCGCAAACAGGCCACCGCCGAAGTCACGACCTGGGGCATCATGAAGCAGTACAAGCGGCTGTTCTTCACGCTCGGTACCGGCGTCTTCTTGCTCTCGGCGATCCGCCAAACGCGACAGGTCGTCATCCCGCTCTGGGCGAGCCATGTCGGTCTGTCCGCCACCGACAGCTCGTTGATCTACGGGATCGCCGGAGGCATTGACGCCCTCACGTTCTACCCAGCCGGAAAGGTCATGGACCTGCACGGCCGGCGTTCGGTCGCAGTGCCGTCCGTCCTCATTATGGGCGCCGCATTCGTCTTGTTGCCGCTGACGCACGGTGCACTCACCGTCACCCTCGTGTCGATGGTCATCGGCTTCGGCAACGGGATCGGCTCTGGCATCATCATGACGCTCGCTGCCGACACCTCTCCCGCGATCGGCCGACCGACGTTTCTTGGTGTCTGGCGAGAATTGGCCGATGCCGGAGTAGGCGTCGGACCACTGATCCTCTCGGGCGTAACGGCGCTCGCCGGTCTCGGTTTGGGCATTGTCGTCAGCGGCGCCGTCGGATTCGCGGCTGCAGCGGCGATGTGGGTCTGGATTCCGAGGGATGCCGGAATCAAGGGCAGGACGACAGTCGTGGGACCTACGGCGCTCACGGTGCCTGCCGATACCGATACGGGGTAGCCGATGCCAGAGGAGCGGTGAGCCTTCTCCGCGTGGCGCGATGGAGTGCGGAGCCCTCGTGACAATCCGTGCTGACGGGTTCTCTCGACACTGATAGATACGGCAGAGCTCGCAGGCGAAGAACAGCCGCCGCCAGCATCTTTTTGGTGGACATCGCGCCGTTCGCGTTTCGTGCGGGCGGGCGCGTGGATACGCGTGCCAACATGATCCGGGAGGGGAGAGCGAGATATGCGACGCGTTGTCATCTGGCGCTACTGCGCTCGGTCGTGAGCAAGCGAGCAGCTCGTTGGCGCGCGCTGAGATCGAGGGCGTCAGCGGCGTGGTCGGTATCGCTCAGCAGGCTGCTCTTCGTCGCGATGGTTCGTGCTTCCCCAGGGCTCACCGTGGCGTTTTGCACGACGATCCTCGCCACTGTCGCGCTCTCGCTAGCCTTCGTCATCTCGGTCGGATCGTTGATCGGCCACTTCAGAGCGGCAGTGCACGGCGGACCGGGTTCCTCCGCCGCAGGAGCGGAGTGGCGCGCGCTTGCTGCCATGGCGTCGGTTCTCTTCTTGCAACAGGTGGTCACAGCGATCCAGCGCGTCGTGATCCCCCGACTCGGCAGGGTCGTGGACGGGGCGGTTCGAGTCCGGGTCATGCGCACCGCGCTCGCGCCCCAAGACGTCGAGCACCTCCAGGATCCAGTGGTCGTCGGTGACATCGCCGCAGCGACGACCGTGGGTACCGCTCGGTTCGGCCCATGGGGCGCTGTGGAGGCGTTCAACCCGGTCATCACGTCGATGTTGACCGGTACCGCCATGGCGATTCTTGTCGGCTACTACCGATGGTGGCTGGGCCTTCTACTCGCTGCCTCGTGGCTTTGGGCGCGCCGACACCGTCGGCGCGACAGTCTCGAGAACTGGAGGGTGCTTGGAACCCAATCGGTGGGCACCCAGCGCCAGGCATACTTCCGGCGTCTCGGCGTCACCCCCGACGCGGCGAAGGAGGTGCGGGTTTTCGGGCTCTCAGGATGGCTCGTCCGGTCGTTCCACGATCACTGGTTGGACGTGATGTCGTCGTTCTGGGTCGAGCGGGCTGGTCGGAGGCCCTCGCTCCTTATCGTGCTCTCGGTACTCCTCGGCGCGAACGTCATCGCGGTCCTCACGGTCGTGGACATGGCCCGTCACGGTCTGGGACTCGGGCAGGTGACCGTGCTGCTTCAGGGGATTCTCGGCTGCTTCGCTTTCACCGACTATGGACCTCAGACGGTGAACGAGATCATCTTCGCCTTCGGCGCCGCGACGCTTCGCGGCATCGACCACCTAGAAGGCCGACTCGGCTCTTTGTCGTCCGATGCACCCCGGATCGCATCGGGAGGGTCACCGACTCGACAAATCGCGTTCGATGATGTCGGCTTCGCGTACCGCTCAGGTCATCGAGTCTTTGCGCATCTCGATCTTCAGGTCCCGATTGGAAGATCACTTGCGATCGTGGGCGCGAATGGTGCCGGAAAGACCACGCTTGTGAAGCTGCTCGCCGGTCTGCTGCAGCCGACCGAAGGCAGGATCCTCCTTGACGACACCAACCTCCGAGATGTCGACGGCGAATGGTGGAGAGCGCATCTCGGTGTCGTCTTCCAGGAGTTCACTCGCTTTCTCGCTTCTGCTCGCGACAACGTGCGCTTCGGTGCGAGCGAGCCGCCGGTCTCGGACGAGGACCTCGCGTGGGCCGCGAGCCAAAGCGGGCTCGACGAGGTCATCGGTGAGCTGACCGATGGTTGGGCGACGCCGCTCAGTAGACAGCTGAGCGGCGGGAGCGATCTGTCCGGTGGTCAGTGGCAGCGGATAGCGCTCGCGCGAGCGCTGCTTTCTGTGCGAGGTGGAGCGTCGGTCCTCGTGCTCGACGAACCGACTGCGAACCTCGACGTCCGTGCAGAGGCCGACTTCTACTCCCGGTTTCTCGAGCTGACTCGAGGCCTGACCACAGTCGTTATCTCCCACCGCTTCGCGACGGTACGACAAGCAGATGCGATCTGCGTACTCGAATCCGGACGCGTGACCGAGCTTGGCGCCCACGACGAGCTCGTCGCGGCAGGTGGCCTCTACGCGAGGCTGTTCGCATTGCAGTCCGAGGGCTTCGTCGGGTCACCGGAGGCCGACGTTGACTGAACCCTGGCGGCGGTTTTGGACGCTCGTCACGATGAACTACCGCACCGACCCGGTGCGTCACATCACCTCGGTCGGTTCGCTGACGCTGACGAGGACCCTGCCTTTCGCCTCGGCTTTCCTCGTCAAGCTGTGTGTCAGCGCCGTGTTGCACCACGACTACGGCTCAGCCGATGGCTACGGGGTGCTGCTCGCCTGCTCACTCTCGCTCACCTTCGTCTTTCACCGGTTGGCGCAGCGAATAAACATCCGGTTTGTCGAGGAGACGACAGAGCACTACGACCGCGAGATCACGCGGCTCGCGACTGAGATCCCGACCATTGCGCACATGGAGAACCCCGAGTTCCTCGATCGCATCGAGCAGCTGCGCTTCCAGCCCCAGGCACTCGGCCAAAACGGGACGAGTGTCGCGCTTGCGTTCTGGGGTCTGCTGCAACTCGTGCTCGTAATTTTGCTGCTCGGCTCGGTCGACAAGGTGCTCGTCTTGTTGCCGTTCGTCGCCGGGCTGAGTGTGCTCACGGTGCGAAAGGGCCAGAGCCGGCTGCAAAGGGCCTACGAGGATGCGGCACCGCTTCGACGACAGAGCAACCACTTCTACGAGGTCGCGACCGCTGGTGCGTCCGCGGACGAGGTCAGAACCTTGCGCCTCGGCCGCACGCTCATCAAACAGTTCGACGATGTCTGGGGCAAGGTCGATGCCCTGCAGCGGAGCGTCGAGGTGAGGGCGACGCTTGAGACGATGGCAGGAGCGGTGCTCCTTGCGGCTGCTTACGTCGGTGCTATCGCACTTGTGGTCTCCGAGGGAATCCGAGGGACTCGCTCGCCCGGTGACGTTCTGATCACCGTCATCGTCGCCGGGGTAATCAACCAGCAAATGGTGACGATCCTCGACTCGACGAACCGCCTCCTCATCGCGATGCATGCAGTCGGCCGCTTCCTCTGGCTCGTCGACTATGCCGACGCCGAGCGTCCACCCGCGGCCTCGGTCTCGCTTCCGAGTCACCTCGAGCATGGAATCAATCTCGAGCATGTTTCGTTCCGTTATCCGGGAACCGAACGGGAGGTACTGCACGACGTTTCTATCGAGTTGCGAGCGGGATCGATCGTGGCACTGGTCGGGGACAACGGTGCGGGCAAGACGACGCTCGTGAAGTTGCTGAGCGCGATGTATGCGCCGAGCCTGGGAAGGATCACCATCGACGGCATCGACTTGTCGAGTCTCGACGTGGACGCCTGGCGAGGGCGTCTCTCGGCGGCCTTCCAGGACTATGCGCGATTCGAGCTCGTACTTCGCGAGTCGGTCGGAGTCGGTGACCTCGACTGGTTAGATGACGTCGATCGCGTGGCCGCTGCGCTTGAACGTGCCGGTGCCGCTGACCTCTCGGGCCAGCTCGATGGTGGTCTCGACACACCCCTAGGCCCCTCGTTCGAGCATGGTGCGAATCTGTCCGGGGGGCAGTGGCAAAAGGTGTCGCTCGGGCGGGCGATGATGCGTACACAGCCTCTCCTCCTTGTGATGGACGAGCCGACTGCGAACCTCGACCCTGTCGCCGAGCGGGCTCTCTTTGAGCGCTACGTCGATCGCGCTCGCCGCGCTGCGAATGAGCTCGGGACGATCGTCGTATTCGTCACCCACCGCTTTTCGAGCGTGCGCATCGCGGACGAGATCATCGTCTTGTCTGCGGGACGGGTAGTCGAGGTGGGCTCACACGACGAGCTCGTTCACTCCGGTGGCGTGTATTCCGAGCTTTACGAGCTGCAAGCTCAGCACTACTTGTAGTTCTCGCTAAGGGCTCAGCTGATCCCCTGAATCAATTCGTGGCTCATGGTGTCGACTCGTTTGGCCACAATCGTGGTTTGGTGCATGTTCGGTACCAGAGGAGATGCCCACCAGGCGGTTATGCGACCGGTTCGAGTTGGAGCTCGCGGAAGGTCTTTGCGACGTCGCGGGCTCGTGCTGGCCGGGCGAAGAGGTAGCCCTGGACGCTGTCGCATCCGAGGCTGTCGAGGACCTCCAGCTGATTATCCACTTCGACGCCTTCGGCTATGCAAGTGAAGCCCAGGGCGCGACTGAGATCGAGGACTCCTTGGACCATGGCAGCTCCATCAGCCTCCGGCGTGATCCGATCGATGAACGACTTATCGATCTTCACGAGACTCACGGGCAAGTCAGCGAGGTAACTAAGCGATGAGTACCCCGTGCCGAAGTCGTCAACAGCAAGGCGCAAGCCGAGAACCCTCAGCGCGTGGAGCCGAGGAAGGGTGAAGTCGAGGTTCGCGATCAAAGCGCTCTCGGTGATCTCGAGCACTAGTGCCCTCGGCGGGAGGCCGGAATCTTGAAGCGCCTGCGCGACATCGCTCACGAGGTCGCCCTCTTGGAGCTGTACCGCGGACAAGTTGACGCTTATGTAGAAGTCCTCGCCGACGACGCCGCTCTCGCGCCAGATTTGCGCCTGGCGCGTTGCATCTCGGAGCACCCGCCGGCCGAGCGGGACGATGAGTCCCGTTGATTCGGCAACCGAGATGAACTCCGCCGGCGAGATGAGTCCGCGGGTCGGATGATTCCACCGTACGAGCGCCTCGGCACCGACGAGCTGTCCGGTGTGGACCTTGACGATGGGCTGGTAGTAGACCTCGAACTGGCCACCTTCGAGTCCTGCCCGCACACCCGCTGCTGTCTCGAGTCGCTGGACTGCCTCGGAGTGCATGTCGGGGCGATACATCTCGAATCGACCTTTGCCGTTGTGTTTCGCCAGGTACATAGCGAGATCGGCGTCGCGGAGTAGATCGTCGGGCGTCTGCTGGGGCCGCTGTCCGAGCGCGATGCCGATGCTGGCCCGCATCGAGACGTCGGTTGAGAGCAGATGGAAGGCCGGAAGCAGTGCGTCGGTGATTCGCTCGGCGACGGCTGTTGCGGCTTCGGGCATCGAGCCAGACTCGACGAGCACGGCGAATTCGTCCCCACCGAACCGAGCCACCGTGTCGCTGCCGCGGGTAGCGAGGCGAAGGCGCTCGGCGACGGCCACCAGCATGCGGTCGCCTGCGGGGTGGCCGAGGCTGTCATTTACGGTCTTGAAGTCATCGAGATCCAAGAACAAGACCGCGACCGGGTCGGCCGTTCGGTCACCTTGGTTCATCGCGTGCGAGAGACGATCCATGAACAGGGCACGGTTCGCCAAGCCCGTGAC
>Ga0182030_10016577_pt1 | contig 14334 bp, 10 predicted proteins | sample 812S3MmetaG_FD_121299 | JGI IMG/M metagenome (GOLD analysis project Ga0182030, IMG submission 121299) | Permafrost microbial communities from Stordalen Mire, Sweden - 812S3M metaG (Illumina Assembly) | ecosystem: Environmental > Terrestrial > Soil > Wetlands > Permafrost | place: Sweden...
CCGGTCAGAATCTTGTGAATGTAGGCCTGGTGGCTGACGTCGAAGAGTATCTTGTCTTCCGGAGTATTGAAGACCGCATGAAGCGCCAGCGTCAGCTCCACCACGCCCAGATTCGGGCCCAGGTGGCCACCGGTCTTGGCCAGCGTCTGAATCAGGAATTCGCGGATCTCCTCGGCCACTTCACCCATCTGCGCAACCGTCATGCGCTTCAGGTCCGCGGGCGAGTGGATGGTCTCAAGCAGTGAACCCATCTCTTTCCTTCCCCTGGAAAAAACCCGAACGATCGCGAAAAAGCCCTTGAGGGCGGGGGCCGTCCAGACAAATTCCGATAGCTATCAGTATACCAACGCGGCTACTCCGCGCGCTGAACGGTTAGACGGGCGGAAAAGTGGAACAGCGCAGGCTAGCGCCAAAAGGCTGCAATTGCAGGAGGAATTGCCGCGAAGATTCGCCAATTCCAGTATCTGCAAAGCACTAAGAATCCCCATTTTGTTTTTCCTTCTTGATCGAATGAATTAGCGTTTCAGAAACGACTTCTCCGATGGACAGCACAGTCAATTTCCGGTCATTTTCCAGCAGGGTATTTACCGAGGAAATGGGCTGCTCAATGGTCAGCACCTCACTCAGATCGCGCCCCTGAATTTGGCACAGCAAACTGCGATTGACACTGCAGTGGGCCACGATAGCGATGTTACCGGTACTCTGTTCGAGCACTCCACGAAAAGCCGCCCAAGCCCGCAATCCGCATTGAACAAACGATTCGCCGCCCGGTGGCGCAGAGTGAGCGATATCCCGCCCGCGTTCCGCGTAGGCTTCGGGATAGGATCGCTTGATTTCGTCAAAATTCTTCCCTTCCCACTCTCCCATATTCATTTCCTCCAAGCCGGGAACACGAATTGCCATCGGCCCCAGGAACAGCGCCGTTTGCATGGCCCGCTGCATGGGGGAGCTATAGACGGCCGTCAGACCTTTGGTTTGCAACCAGCGCCCCACCGCGGACGCTTGAACTCGGCCCATTTCGCTCAGGGGCAGATCCGTTCGACCGATGCACCGGCGACCCTCGCTCCCGAAGTCCGGCAACGCGTGGCGAATAAGGTAAATCGTTCTTGTCCGTTCCGTCATGGCCGTTCCATATTTTCGGCATTGATAACGACCCGTTTGTTGCCGTTATGCAGCTTCAGGCAATTGTCCTGCTCAACAACGCGAATTTGGCAGTGCAATGCTTGCGCGGGCGCAAAGCCCGCCAGCACAACTCTTACTTGCTCGTGAACAGAGGCGGATAGACCATAAGCCCGCTGGGTCTCGATTTCGATCAGCAACTCGTCATGCGACGGCCTTGCGAACAAGCGGTAGTCGCCGACCATGCCGGCCCGGAAAAGCGCCTCGTCCCATTCCGGCATCCGGATGGCCGTGCCGTTGCGGGTGACCAGAGTTCCATCGAATCGCCCCTGTACGGGCGCCAGCCGCCGGAGCGCCGAACCGCAGGGGCAGTTTCCCGGCAGGATGGCCGATACATCGCCAGTGCGATAACGGATCAAAGGCATGCCATGCCGCGTCAGCGTGGTAAAAACCACCTCACCGTAGTGGCCATCCGGAACCTTGTTTCCCTCTTTATCGATGATTTCGACCAACAGGTCGTTTTCGCGGACATGGCAGCCTGCATGGGCATCGCAGTCGATCGCGCCCCCCAGCCCCATTTCGGTCATTCCGTAGTGTTCATACACCTCGCAGCCCCAAAGTTCGCGCAACTGACGGATGATGGCGCGAGAAACATAGTCAGTGCTCAGCAGAACCTTCTTTATATTCAGGCGAATCCGCTTTTTCGCGCAATAGCGGGCCAGGGATAGTAACTGCACCGGGATGCCCACCACCGCCTGGGCCTGCGTAGAGGCCAGCATGTGGGCCGCGTCCTCCATCTTTTCAATCAAGCCATAAGCTACCGGTTCAACGGGGATGCGCCGCAAGGCGCGGCAAATAAGGTCACCCACGCCGTCTACCGGGGCACAGGGCAGACAGACCGCCATGCTCTGGTGGGCCTGCACCACCGTTGTCAGCCCGTTGGCGAAATAGTCGATCGTCAGTTCCAGGTCCTCTGGGGTAAAAAACACTCGTTTGGGCTTGCCGGTAGAGCCACTGGTAAACAGAGTCACAATCCGCGAGATCTCTTGGGGATGGACGCTCAGCAGACGCATTTCCTGCTCGATCAGCGTTTCCGAGGTCATGGTGGGCAATGCGCTGAAGTCCCTTGTTTCCCAAGACTGGAGCGTTTCACGATAATATGGGCTGTTCTGGGCATGCCGCAGGGTCTCATGGAGATGCTGCTGTTGCCAAAGAGCAAGGTCATCGGTCTTTCCGGCAATCCAGGCATCCAGCGGTGTCCGTGTCATCGGCTAGAGCGCCTGGCCGGATTCCGAAAGCAGTTCCCGGCATTTTTCAAAAGTCAGCTCCATGATTCTGGGGCAGCGCTCAAAACTGTTCTTCGGGTTATCGTCAACAATCTGCGCGCAGTTGATACCGCCGTAACATTCGGAAAAACTCATCTGAAACCATTCGACGAGCCGGGCGATGAGATGATCCTTCGCCGCGTTCGGGTTGACCATGGAGAGAAGGCAGGCGGCGCCGGTGAGCACCCCGCAGGTCATCCCGGAATGAAGCCCCTTGCAGAGCCCGCGCATCGCGTCGACGAGCTGAGGGTTTTCGTCTTCCATCGCCTCCAGAGCGAGAAGCACCATAATCTGGCTGCAGCAGTAGCCCTGCATAGCGAGCCGTGCGATGTCTTTCGAGGTATTGGACGCCATATTCACCCTCCTCCTTAAAGTTTTGCCGCGATCATAAGCACATATCCGAAATCGGACAGTTTGAGGTGCGACTTGAGGCAGGTTTCGCCCAAGAGTAGGTTAGCATCGAAGTCCAATCCATTTTGCTCTCTAAGTTCTGCGACATAGGTCCGCAACGCCGGTGTATGGTCTTCATGAATGACGACATGAAATCCCGCATTCGATAGCAGCTTGACCAATCCGGCTTCGCTGAGGAGCTGGCCGTCGTCCGATGCCGGCTCGTGGCGCGATACAACATCCGAGATAATCAGCGAGCCCGACTTTTTAAGCGCCCGCGCGCACTCCGCCAGAATGCTTTCCGTGGGACCGATGACCGAGAGCGCGCACTCGATGACAATCGCGTCAAGACACCCGTCTTCAAACGGGAGCGTCTCGCCTTCCCAGTGGATAAGACGCAGACCCGGATATCTTTCGATCCCCGATTCAATGAGGGTGCTGGAAATATCGAGCCCGATCATGCTCAGGCCGAATTTCGATGTGAGATACGACGATGTGATACCCGCCCCGCAGCCGATATCGGCGACAAGCATTCCGGCATCCAGCCCGGCCAGACGCACGGCGCGGTCGGTGAGACGCAATCCGCCGGGATGCATCGACCCATCCGGCATCCGGGTGAAATACGCTTGCTCGTATATATTGCTCAACAGCTACACCTTTTCCCCGTCGCAGGAGGTCAGATAATGGGCGCAGAAGGGGATAACCCGGCCCTCTCGATAGACATGCAGGCTGCACCTGCGCAGCCGCTCGAGGTCGAGCGTATAGGCATCTTGAAAGGCCATCGCCGTGATCGTAAAACCATGGGAGCGGACGCGCGTGAGGAAAGTATCCATATCCCGGTAATCATCCCGGTAATCTGCGCCTGCCGGCTCCAGGCTGATGCCGTATAACGGCGTTCCGTCGTCAGGGCGCGTCCAGCGCCGCGCCACAAAATTCCTGTTTTTGATATGGACGGTATCGTCGCAGCAGGCCGTGCTTTTCTTCCCCGATGTCAGTGCCAGGACGGAATCCGGCAGGACGACAAAATCACCGTGGAAGCCGCATCGCGGATGGTCGCAGTTGGAGGGCGCGAAAGCGCTTGTTTTGATTTTGCCTCCGCTTTGCGCCTCGATCGCGGACAGAATCTCCGGAAGGGTAATCCTGTCCTTGTTTTCGGGTGGCGCCGGGTAACGTCCGAAATAACTCACGGGCTGGAAATGGATGCCGCGCACGGCGGGAGAATGGGACAGCCCGAACTCCACAATACCGCCGATGTTATGGTCGTTGACCCCTGGGACGACCGTTGGCACCAGCGTTACGCCCAGGTTGAGATCGCCGCAGACCTTGATTGCGGCCATTTTCCGGGCCAAAAGCGGCTGCCCGCGGAGCTTCTCGTAAATGGCGTCCTCGGTGCCGTCAAATTGCATGAAGACGAATGAAAGCCCTGCGTCTTTGAGCGCCTGGGCATAACCGGCATCCGTGCCCAGACGAATGCCGTTCGAGTTGAGCTGAATCGTTTCGCAGCCGGCTTTTTTGGCCGCCGCCACAATTTCAGGCAGATCGTTGCGAACGGTCGCCTCGCCACCCGAAAGCTGCACAAAGGTGTTGCCCTGCGCGGCGAGCCGCTGGAATGCGCCGTACAAAGTCTTGATCGACGGTTCAACATCGGTTTTGCCGCCGCCGGCCTCATCGCCCCCTGCGAAAGCGAAACAGACGGGGCATTTCAGGTTGCATCGGGAGGTCACTTCGACCAGGGCGCAGCATGTTTTCTGTAGATGGCTGGAACAGAGTCCGCACCCAGTCGGGCATCCGGGCGAAGCACTGTCCATGGGTGGAGTGTAATCGCCCCAGGATTCGAGTTCCGGAGAACCGCGCCAGATGACGGTGGAGAAAAAGCCGTGCTCCGGGCATTCCTTTTCAAGAAAACAGTCTTGACCTGCCTTGACAATGTCGGCGGGCAGACGCTTCAAGCAGACAGGGCAGATGCTCAAGGTACGCCGGATGACCGGTTGCATGGTATTTCTCATAGAACCTTTTCGGTTCTGTTGTTTACGGTCGAAATGAACAGTTGCGCTACCCCACCCATTCCGCAAAGAACGCGGAATGGATGGGGCACCCAGCATTTTGTTAACACTTGAGTTGAAAACGCTCTAGAACACTATTTATCCTCCATCTGCTGCTCCACCTCAGCCATCCGGCCTTCAGCAAGCTCTCTGGAGATAAGGACATTGCCGCATTGCGGGCAGCGCTGGACCTCGTGAGAGAAGGCGCGCCCGAGGTAGCTGAACGAGGTTTTTTGGGTTACAAGGTCGACGCCGCATTTGCCGCATTTCCAGTTCTTATCGTTATCCAAGCGTCAGCCCTCCCTTGAAAAGCGCATCCGGTGACTGTACGCGTCCAGAATCTTATATTCATGGGAGCCGGTTGCTTTGTACTGCACCCAATAGGTGAGCGCCGACTTGACCATGCTGCACTGACAGACGCCTTCCGGCGCCAGGACGAATTTGTCCGCGGTTTTTTCCGCCCGCCAGATGGCCTCTTTGAGATCGTCGGCAACGATAAGCTTCCGATCCATCTCCGCAAGCAGGGCGTCGGAAATGATGAGTTTCATGCCGTCCCAGTCGTGTTTTTCAGGGACGAATTTTTGACCTTTCAATTGATCCATGATGATCTTTTTGACTTCCAGGGTGTTTTCTTTCTTCTCTTGCAGGCTGGGTACGGGGCCATCCGGGTCGAGCGAAAAGACCATATCGAGAACGTGCGCGCTCGGTTTGCCCTTCAGCCGGAACACCTCCCGGCAGTTGGCGCAGTAGACGATGTACGGTCGATCGCTCGCCTCGGCGCGGTGAAGGATAATCTCCTCGTAGAGTTCAGGGTTGGCCTGGCGCATGTGACCGCCGAAACCGCAGCAGCGGTTCGGCTCCTTCAGCTCAGAGAGGGCAATCCCGGCCTTGAGCGCGAGGCTCCGGACGCTCGCCTCCATTTCCAGATCGTCCCGGGCTGCGCAGGGGTCAAACACCGTTGCCTCCGCGAAGGGGTGGGCCGGAATAAGCTTCTCGTCCTGTGCGAGGAGCTTGTACAGCGAAACCTGCGGAATTTCAGGCAGGAACTGGCGGAAGATTTTTTCGCAGTAGGCGCAGGCGAAAACAAGCGTCGGTTTCCCGAGGCCGGTCCAGCTTTTTTTTATTTCCTCAAGATGCGCGGCCAAACGCTGCTCCTCGCCGGCCCAGTATGCCGGTGCGCCGCAGCAATTCAGAATGACCCCCGCGTCATATTTTTCGCGCAGGTATTCGTACGCCTTCAGCACGTGCTGTGGATTGGCCGCGCCGAGCTTGCAGCCGGGGAAGAAAGCGTAGGTGCACGTTTGTTTTCCTTGGGGAGCGGATGCGAAAGCGCCCTCCGTGGCGTTGAAGTCCATTTCCCTGAGCCAGTAGTCGTGCAGAGCGGGAATCGGCTTGCCCTGATTCACGCGGTCTGTCCTCGAAAACTGCAAAAGCGCGCCCATATCCACGTCCACCGGACAGACGGCTTTGCAGTGGCCGCAAATGTTGCAGGAATACGTTTCCCTGGTCATCGTTCTAGCGGATATCACGGAAGCTGCAACCGAATCTGTATAGACCTCCATGCCGATTCTGTGCGGCTTCTTGCGGAACCACTTGAGCATCTCGCAACTGGCCTCACACGCCGAGCAATCGCACTGGAAGCACCGGGCAGCCTCCGCCTTGGCCTCGTCCTCGGTATAGACCTGCCCATCGGATTTCAGTACGAGCGGTTTTTTCTCGGCGCCGTCGTGGCGCAAGTAGCGATCGCAGTTTTTCCGGTCAGGCCTGGGCGTTCCGGTTGCTCTTCCCGCCAGCAAGAAACTTTCGATGGTTTTTGAGGCGGCGTTTCCCATCGCGATGGCTTCCATCAGCGTTACTCCGGTGAGTTCGCCGCCGAGGAACACCTTCGGGGCAGACGTCGTGAGCAAGTTACTGTCCCAACTGCCAAGCAGACCGAAATCGCCTCCGCCCTTTCCCGTGGCCACATAGACGGCGTCGAACTCGGCAAGCTCGGAATGTGCATGGATCTCAGCGTTATAGCGGAATTCGACTTCGATTCCCGCAAACTGCAATTTGAAGTCTTCTTCAAATTCTGGAAATCTCGGGTGCTGCCGGAGGCTTCCCCCCCAGCCTGGTTCCTTATCGAACACCGTGACGATGTATTTTTTCTGTGCCAGGCAAAGCGCGCAGGCTAAACCCGCGGGGCCCGCTCCGACGACGGCGATGCGCTGTGTCTTCGGCGGTATGACATACAGCTCCGCCTTCCGGCTTTTAGCCCATTTACCGCACGCCTCCTCAAGATCGCGAATGGCGAGCGCCTCGTCTCCGACCAGTGAGCGCTGGCAGTGCGCACGGCACGGCTGATCGCACAAGGCGCCGACGATCGCCGGGAAAACGACGGCGTTGCGAAGGAGCTTGTAGGCCGCGACCCAGCGGCCTTTAGGAATTTTCTCGAGAAACGCGCGAATATCGAGGCTGAAAGGGCAGGCACATGAGCAGGAAGCCGGCTCTCCATTGAAGCACCGTGCGACATAGGCGGTCGCGGTTTCCAATTTCATATGCAACGGCCCTTTCCGGTCACGCCGCAAATCCGGCGCAGGGCGCATCTGTATGGACGCGCCCGGCGGGGATTTGCTGTTTTTTAGAGCGGATTGGCCTTGATAAGCACCAACTCCTCCTCAAATTCGGTGCCGAGGTAGTACTTCGGCGGCGTCAGATCCTCGCCGCGCTGCTTCTTCTCGTAGGCGTTCTTGACTTTTTCGGGCGTGGCCGGCAGGGCGTAGACACGCGCGCCGCAGGCGTTGTTGATGGCGTTGATGACGGCCATATGCCCGGAGGACTGGAAGTCCTCGGAGCAACCGGAGGAACCATGGGGTCCGTTCTTGCGCGGCGTCTCCTGGAAGATGAGGTTGAAATCATCCGGAATCACATCGATCGTCGGAATGCCGCAACCGATTATATTGCCGTGCTTTTTCTCCGCGTTATAGTCCTCGCTGAGCGCAAAGCCGATGCTATGCGACAGTCCGCCATAGCCCTGGCCTTCGGCGGCGAGCCGGTTGCCGATAACGCCGACATCCGCCGCAGTCGTGTATTTCAGGACCTTCGCTTTGCCGGTGTTCACATCGACCTCAACCTGGGCAAGGTTGACGGCGTACATGAATTCCGAGTTCTTCTCGCCTTCACCGGTGTTGGGATTCAGACCGGGATCCGCCAGACCCATCTGATCGACTTTGCCCAAGTACTTCGTCGGGATACCGTCCTTGACCATTTCAGCGTAGGTGCGGAAGGAGCCGTCAGGCTTGCGCATGGCGTCCATCAGCTTGCCCGCCGCGTTGATGGTGGCTTTGCCGGCCATGACATGCTGGCGGCTGGCTGCGGATATGCCGGTATTGGGGCAGGTTTTTGTGTCGTTCATGACGAGCTTTACCCGATCGGGTGTCAATCCAAGGGGCAACAGGGCCTTGAGGGTATGCGTCAGCGCGCCGATATCGCCGCCCTGGCCGACATCCTGCCACGTGTTAAAAGTGGTGACGGTGTCGTCCGGGTTCAGTTCCAGCGCGACTTCGGCTGCGTCATGCATGCCGATCGTGGAGAGGAAGCCGCCCAGGCTGAGCCCAACGCCGATGTGACGGCCTTCTTTTTTCGCGGCCTCGGCTTCGGCTTTGTACTGGTCGTACACGGGCTTCAGCTTTTCCATCAGCGCAGGGTAAATGGCATAGCTCATATAAGGTCTGCTGTTGATGGTGGTGTCACCCGGTTTGGCAAGGTTTTTGTAGCGGAACTCCCAGGCGTCGATCCCAGCTTTTTCGGCGGCCATATCGATGAGCGCTTCGCTCATCGTGTAGATCTGAGGCGACCCGAAGCCGCGGTAGGCCGTCTGGAACCCGTTGTTGGACATGCCGGCGCGGGCCAGTGCCTTGACATTGGGGATGCTGTAGCCGTGGAAGGGGATGGAGATGAAGTTACCGAAGATGATGCTGGCGACAACGGTATAAGCGCCATGGTCAAGAGCAACGTCATATTCGGCGGCGACGATCTTACCGTCTTTGCCGCAGGCCAGACGCCCATTGGAGAAGGAGGCGCCCCTCTTGCCGGATGTATGACTGAACTCCTCATAGCTGAGCGTCAAGGTGCAGGGCACCCCTAAGTTCTGGACGGCCACGGCCATCAGAGAGTAGGTGTTGGAAGTCATCGAATTGCCGAATGAACCACCGGTGGGGTTCATGATGATGCGCAGCTTATCCGGCGGTTGACCGGTGGCCGCGGAGACCTCGCCGCGGGCGTCGTACAGTGCCTGCGCTCGGCACTGGATCGTCAGCACCTCGTCGGCGTCGTAATAGCCCTGGACCGTATCCGGCTCGATCGGCAGGTGCGGCTCACGCGAGGAGTAGAAGCTGCCTTCGACGACGACTGGAGCGTCCTCGAATAGATCGGCTGTGTCCTGACCCTTATAAAGCGGCTGCTCCATGTAGAAGTTGGGCAGCGTCTCCTGGAGTTGGATGGCGTTGGGCATGACCGCTTCTGGATAGGTCATGTACTTGGGCAGAATCTCCAGGTTCTGCTTGACCGCTTTGGCGGCCGCGCGCGCATGCTCTTCGGTGTCGGCGGCGACCAGGGCGACAACATCGCCGCGGCGGTTGATCTTCTTGCCGCAGATGACCGGGAATTCCAAGATGCCATGGGCCTTCATGCGGGGGTGGATCTGGGGGACGGGCAGGCTGTTGGAGCCTTTCACATCCTTGGCGGTCATGATCTTCACGACGCCGGGCATTTTTTCAGCCGCGGAGGTGTCAATGCCGATGATTTTGGCATGATGGACCTCGGAGAGGACCACGGCCAGATGCAGCGTGCCCTCCGGCATCTTCAGCTTGAGGTCGTCGCCATAATCGGCAAGACCGCAGACCTTGGGAAGCGCCGACGGCCTGGGAAGCGCGGAGCCGTACAGGTCTTTCACAGCCGCGGGCTTGAAGGTGATATCGTCCATGGTGGCTTCGCCGCGCATAACTTTGGCGGCCGCCATCACCGCATCGATGAGGGGTTTGTAGCCGGTACAGCGACAGATATTCTTATGGTCCTTGAACCAATTGCGGACTTCTTCGCGGGTCGGGTTCTGGTTCTTCAAAAAAAGGCCGTAAGCGGAGACGATAAAGCCGGGTGTGCAGAAACCGCACTGGACGCCGCCGTAAGTAATCCAAGCCTGCTGAAGAGGATGCAGATGCTGCGGCGTGCCAATGCCTTCAATGGTGATAATCTCGCTGAATTCCGCAACGTTCTTCATCTTTCTGTTGCAGGTGCGTATCACCTCGCCATTGAGGATGACGGAACAGGCGCCGCAAACGCCGGTGCCGCAGCCAATTTTTGTGCCGGTCAAGCCCATCCTGCGGAGCACGCCGGCGAGGCTGTCCTTCTCGGGATCGCAGACAACCGGCCTTTCCACGCCATTAATTGATACTATCAATCTCGTTGCCATACCAGGCTCCTTCCAAGTTTTCATGATTATACATGCCGACCAATCTCGAAGTGTAATATTTCGATGGGGGACAATGTTGGCGTGATCGGCAGTCGCCGCAAAAGATATTTTGTCTGCAAAGTACTGAGGGAGAAGGGTGTTACGGACCAGCAGCTTGAGGCGGTCTATTCGCCCATAGGGGTTTCCATTGACGCCCAGACCCCGGCCGAAATAGTGATCGGTGTGGCCGCCCAATTGATTCAAGGGAGAGCAAAGTATTGTGGATGAACTTAAAATCGGTGCGGTCATAGCGGTAGCAGGGCTATCTTCGCGCATGGGGGAATTCAAACCACTGCTGCGCGGGGGGGATGTGCCGCTGCTGGAACGCTGTATTTTGACGCTGCGCAAGGCAGGGGTGGAGGCTATCTTTGCGGTAACCGGCCATCGCGCCGATGAATTGCGTCCGATCCTGGAGCGGCATGGGGTTACCGAGGTTCATAATCCGCGGTATCGCGAAGAAGACATGCTGTTTTCTGTCTGTAAGGGAGTGCGGGAGGCGCTCGCCTCCTGCCAAGGGTTATTGGTTCTGCCGGGGGATGTTGCCTTGTTTTCCGCTTTTTCCGTGCGGCAGATTGTTGCGGCGGGCCGGAAATCCGAGTTGGTTTTGCCCACTTGCGGCGGCCAGCAGGGGCATCCGGTATGGCTGGGGCCATCCTGTTTGCGCCATGTGCTTGCCCATACCTGGGAGCACGGGCTGAACGAGGCCCTGGCTGATTTTGCCCTGCGCGATGGGGCGACGAAGCTGGAACTGCCCGATCCTGGCCTGCTGCTGGATGCGGACACCGAGGCTGACTATTGCGCTTTGCTGAAATACGATCTTGAGCGAGAGATCCCCTCCCGACAGCAATGTCTGGCATTATTGGCCTGGGCCGCTGCGCGAGAAGACACCATAAACCATAGCCAAGCCGTCGCGAGCACCGCCGGGGCTCTGACTCAGGCCCTGATGAAAGCTGGACTTCCCTTAAGCGCGGGTCTTATTCATGCCGGGGCCTTGTTGCACGATATTGCCAAGGGGGGAAAACGCCACGCCGAGGCCGGCGCGGCACTCTTGCGTGACATGGGGTTTGAGCGGGTAGCGGATATCGTGGCCGGGCATACCGATCTGCCGGTAGCTTCACAGACGGCTATCGACGAGCGGACAGTTGTCTACTACGCCGACAAAATTACCATGGGCACTTCGCGGGTGACCATTGAAGAACGATTTCGCGAGCCCCTGATGCGCTGGCGGCAGGATGAAACCGCAGTGGCGGCAATTATCCAGCGCAAGGAGATAGCCTATGCCGTCGAGCGAATGATTAGGGGAAAGATAAGGACATAGTGTCCCGAGTCATTCATTCGTTCATTAGAGCAAAATCAGAATAAACATGCCCTTACAAAGAGTCACAAAGGTGGCTTTTTCTTCCACCCCAGCGACGAAGACCTGTCGCCGGGGACCCCGGCCGGAAAAAGCCACTTGGCAGCATCGCTTTCGGGGTACAGCTATTCTGATTTTGCTTTAGAACTACCCCCAGCCAGGAGGGTCATTCTTGTCTGGAACGGGGAGGCCGCTTACTTGCGCTTTGCCGGAGCCTTCCTGGCTAGGGCGGCGGCGGCGGCCAGCGCCGTGGGCGCAGCGGCGGCGGCGGGAGTCGCTTCCTCTTCGCGGGAAGCAAGAAAGCGCGCGCCCTGCTCACCGATCACCTGCAGGCGCAGGAAGTTCGTCGAGCCCGATTTGGTGCGGGTGCCGGCGACGATAGCGACCACATCGCGGGGCCGGGCGTGACCGTTCTCGATCAGCAGGCTCTCGACCACATCGACCATGTTTTCGGTACTGTTGACCTTGGGGCTGCGAATGGGAGTGGTGCCCCAAAGCAGGTTGAGGCGATTGATGGTCACCTCGACCGGGCTGAAGGCAAAGATCGGCGACGAGGGATGATATTTGGAAAGCTGGCGCGCGGTGACTCCCGACTCGGTGAAGATCGCGATGCCGCGCAGGTCCAGGTCGTCGGCGGCATGCGCGGTGGCCTCGCAGATGGTCTCGGCGATCGAGAGGTTGGCCTTTCTTTGATTCCGGCGTTCGCTGGAATCCTGTTCCATGATGTGGCATTCGGCATCGACCACGATGCGGGCCATCATCGAGACCGCTTCGACCGGGTACTTGCCCACCGCCGATTCGCCCGAGAGCATCACCGCGTCGGTGCCGTCGTAGACCGCATTGGCCACGTCGGAGACCTCGGCGCGGGTGGGCCGCGGATTCTCAATCATCGATTCGAGCATCTGCGTGGCGGTGATGACCGGCTTGCGGAACTCGGCGGCGCGGCGGATGATCTTCTTCTGAATGGCGGGAACCTGCTCCGGCGGCATCTCGACGCCCAGGTCTCCGCGGGCCACCATGATGGCGTCGGCCGCGTTCAGGATGGCGTCCAGATGCTCGATGGCCTGGGGCTTTTCCAGCTTGGCGACAATCCAGGTTTCGCTCCCGTAAGCCGAAACGCGATTGCGCACCAGGCAAACGTCTTCGGCCGTGCGTACGAAGGAGACGGCGACAGCGTCCACACCGTTCTTGAGCGCAAATTCGAGGTCTTCGCCGTCCTTTTCCGTCAGGGAAGGAACGCGCACCGGAATGCCGGGAAGATTAATTCCCTTGTGCTCGCCCAGCAGGCCGCCGTTCACCACCTCGCAAACCACGTCCAATCCATCCACATCGTGAACGTACAGCTCGATGAGGCCGTCTGAAAGCAATATCCGCGAGCCCATCTCGACGTTTTCCGCCAGGGTTTTGAAGGTGGTGCCCACCACCGCCGCCGTGCCCATGACCTCGCGCGGCGTAATGACCAGCCGCTGGCCGGCATTGAGCAGCACCGGCTGGTGATCTTTCAGCTTCGAGGTGCGAATCTTCGGCCCCTGCAGGTCTGCGAGAATGCAGAGCGGCTTGCGCTCGTCCTGGCTCACCTGGCGAATCATCTTGATGAGCCCCAATTTCTCCTCATGAGAGCCATGGGAAAAGTTTAGGCGAACCACATCGACGCCGGCGCGGACCAGATTGCGGAAGACGGGTTCGGTGTTCGAGGCCGGTCCGAGAGTGGCGACGATCTTGGCGCGGCGCCGTGATGCGGAATCGGTCAGGCTTTGTTCAACGATGGGCATGGATAAAACTCCAGAGAAGGCTTGGTTCATGCAAAAAGCTCAGTAAATCGGAGGGGCGTCGCGTCGGGTGTGGGTAACTCCATTGTACTTGGCGGACGGACCGCAGCCCTCATAGCATTTCTCCTAAAGATGTGGAGAGCCATGGGTGCCCCACCCTCGCCGCGCTCTTGTTTTTGCGGCTAGGGTGGGATACAAGTCCCCTATATAGCAACAGGAGAAATGCTCATAGGCGTCCGGGATCAGGCTACACGCAATCACCGGTGGGAAGATTACAGACAGGATAAATCCGAAGGCAGGCCGTTGCCTGGGGGAATCTGCTCCTGGCGCTCCCGAAAAAGAACGCCGTTCAGTTCCGCGCCCAGTAGTGCGCTGAAAGAAGTGATGTAGAGCCAGACCAGGGTGGCGATGCCGGCCCCAAAGGAGCCGTAGAACATCGAATAGTTGGCAATCCGTGTGACATAGAAGCCGAAGGCCAGCGTGGCCGGAAACCACAGCAGCGTGGCAGCCACGGCCCCCGGAGCGACCAGGAGCCAATGCTCCTTGCGCCGGGTGCCGAAGTGATAGAGAGCGCCAAGGACGGTGATGCTGGAGAGCAAAGCGATCGTCCAGCGCGCCAGCCGCCACGAGAACAGCACGAAGTGCCGCAACTCGTGGCCGGAATTGGCGATCATCCACGCTTCGATCTGACGGCCGAAGACCAGCAGCAGCGTGGCCAACGCCAGCGGTACCAGCACGATTGGCACCAGCAGCAGCGCCCGCAGCCGGCACGCCCAAAAGCCCCACTCCTCGTGCGGCAACCGGCAGGCGCGGCGAAAACCTTCCATCAGCGAGAGCATCAGGCCCA
>Ga0182030_10016578_pt1 | contig 14333 bp, 13 predicted proteins | sample 812S3MmetaG_FD_121299 | JGI IMG/M metagenome (GOLD analysis project Ga0182030, IMG submission 121299) | Permafrost microbial communities from Stordalen Mire, Sweden - 812S3M metaG (Illumina Assembly) | ecosystem: Environmental > Terrestrial > Soil > Wetlands > Permafrost | place: Sweden...
GACAGGGGGAGTCCGAGTGCCAGAGATCCAACCACCTGTCGGTGACGCCACGACCAGGCCGCCGGTGGTCGGCGTGATCGGCCTCGGCGCCATCGGCGACGGGGTGTCGACGAGTGTGCTGCGGGCCGGGCTTCCCCTGGTGGTCTTCGACGTGCGACCCGAGGCCCTCGACCAGTACCGGGAGGAGGCCACGGTGGCCGGGTCGGTGGCGGAGCTGGTCCGCCTGTCGGACGTGGTGGTGGTGGCGGTGGTCAACGATGAACAGGTTCATGCGGTGTTGTCCGGGCCCGGAGGCGGGCTGGCGGCGGCTGATCCCCAGACCACCGTGGTCATCGTCAGCACCATCTCGGCACCGTGCGTCCAAGCCGTGGGGGCCGAAGCCGCCGCCCTGGGAGTACCGATACTCGACTGCGGGGTGACCGGCGGGCCCGCCGCAGCCGCCTCCGGGGACCTGGTCTGCATGGTAGGTGGTGATCCTGCGGTCATCGAACGGCTCGAGCCCGTATTCGGTGCCATCGCTTCTCTGACCGTCCCCATGGGTCCGTTCGGTGCCGGGCTGGCCGCCAAACTGGCCCGCAATCTCATCACCTACGGTTCCTGGCTGGCCGCCTTCGAAGGCCAGCAGCTGGCCGAGGCCGCCGGCATCCCACTGGCCCGACTGGCCGAGGTGGTCAAGGCCAGCGACGTCCACATCGGCGGGGCCTCCCGGCTCATGTTCCGGCCGACCGTGGCACCCTTTAGCGACCAGGACGACCGGGGCCTGGTCGGGGCCATGCAGGCTGGGGCCTCCCTGGCCCACAAAGACCTCCGGGCCGCTCTGGAGCTGGCCGCAGAACTCCGGGTCGACCTGCCGCTGGCCGAGATGACCGAGGACCGCTGCGACCAGATCTTCGGCCTGGGGACGGTGAACCAGTGAGCGGGTCGGGCCCCGAGGTGGTCGGGGAAGAGCGCCTGCTGGTCGGGGGCCGGCTACGGGGCGCCCGGAGTGGTCGGACCTTCGAGACCGTCAATCCGGCCACCGGTGAGGTCCTCGGCGTGGTGGCCGATGCCGGCCCCGAGGATCTCGACAACGCCATCAACGCCGCCCGCCAGGCCTTCGACCACACCTCGTGGGCCACCGACGTATCCCTCCGGGTCCGGGGCCTCCGTCAGTTGCAGGCGGCCTTCGTGGCCCACGCCGACGAAATCCGGGCCATGACCGTGGCGGAGACCGGGTCACCGCTCTCGTTCACCTACTCGGCCCAGCTCGACGTACCGGTCGATTCCCTCGGATGGATCGCCGACCTGGCCGAGGGGTACGCCTGGGAGACCGACCTCGGGGACGCCTCCCCCATGGGGATCCCGTCGCACCGGTGGATCCGGCGTGAGGCCACCGGGGTGGTGGGGGCGGTCACGCCGTGGAACGTGCCGCACCAGATCAACCTGGCCAAGTTGGGGCCGGCTCTGGCCGCCGGCAACACCGTGGTGCTGAAGCCGGCCCCCGACACGCCCTGGTGCGCCACGGTGCTGGGGCGGCTCATCGCCGAAGAGACCGACATCCCGGCGGGGGTGGTCAACATCGTGCCGTCGTCGGACCATGCCATCGGCGCACTCATCACCGCCGACCCGCGCGTGGACCAGGTCAGCTTCACCGGCTCCACCGCCACCGGTCGAAAGGTCATGACCTCGGCGGCGGAGTCCTTGAAGAAGGTCTTCCTCGAACTGGGCGGCAAGTCGGCCTTCGTCATCCTGGACGACGCCGACCTGCGAGGGGCCTGTGCCACCGCGGCCTTCACCGTGTGCACCCACGCCGGGCAGGGGTGTGCCATCACCACCCGCCTGGTGGTGCCCCGCAGTCAGTTCGACGAGGCGGTTGACTCCACCTCCCGGGTGATGGCCAAGCTGCCGGCCGGTGATCCCACCGACCCCGGCACCATCTGTGGCCCGCTGATCAGTGAGCGCCAACGCCAACGGGTGGAGGGCTACATCCGCCTGGCCACCGAGGAACACGGATCGATCGTGCTGGGCGGCGGCCGGCCCGACGGCCTGGAGGCGGGGTTCTTCGTCGAGCCCACCCTCATCGTCGGGGTGGACAACCGGTCGCGGGTGGCCCAGGAGGAGATCTTCGGACCGGTGCTGGTGGTCATTCCCCACGACGGGGACGACGACGCCGTGGCCCTGGCCAACGACTCGTCCTACGGCCTGTCCGGCTCGGTGTGGTCAACCGACCGTGAGCGGGCCATCGGCGTGGCCGACCGGATCCGCACCGGCACCATCGGGATCAACGGCGGTCTGTGGTTCAGCCCCGACGTCCCCTTCGGTGGCTACAAGCAGTCCGGGGTGGGGCGCGAGTCGGGCGTGGCCGGATTCGAGGAGTACCTCGAGATCAAGTCGATCGCCGAGCCGGCATGAGCCGGCGCCAAGGAGGGTGGAGCTCATGAGTATCGAGAAGCCGGAGAGCCATGCCGGCCAGGACGGGCGGGACCCGGACTCGGCCCGCGCCAAGGGCATCGCCAAGATGGAGGAGGTCTACGGATTCTCCGTCGATCCCGACGACCTCCCCGGTCCCTACGCCGCCTTCACCGTGGACCACCTGTTCGGTGAGGTGTGGACCCGGGAAGCGTTGGACAACCGCGACCGTCGCCTCATGACCATCGGCGTCCTGGCTGCTCTGGGCCAGGCATCGTTGATCGAGATCCAGTTCCAGTCGGCCCTGGAGCGGGGCGAGCTGAACGAGGAGCAGGTGCGCGAGACGGTGCTGCACCTGACCCACTACATCGGCTGGCCCCTGTCGACCGAGGTCAACGCGGTGGCGGAGAAGGTCATTGCCCGGCGCCGCAAGGCCGAAGCCAAGGGGGCCGGGTCATGAGCGACCCCATGATCCGTTTCGACTTCACCGGAAAGGTGGCCGTGGTCACCGGCTCGGGTGGGGGCATCGGCCAGGCCTATGCCGAGGCCCTGGCCGCCGCGGGGGCCTCGGTCATGGTGGCTGATATCGCCGAGGACAACGCCGCCACGGTGGCCGCGGCCATCCGGGAAGGCGGCGGGCGGGCCGAGTCGGTACGGGTGGACGTGGCCGACCCCGAATCGGCCCGGGCCATGGCCGAGCGGACCGTTGAGCAGTTCGGCGGCATCGACTATCTGGTCAACAACGCCGCCATCTTCGGAGGGATGCAGCTCGACCTCCTGCTCACCGTGGACTGGGAGTACCTCAACCGGTTCCTCTCGGTCAACATGCTCGGTGCCCTCAACTGTGTGCGGGCGTGCTATCCGGCCATGCAGGCCCGCGGGGGCGGGGCCATCGTCAACCAGTCCTCGACGGCGGCCTACATGTACGCCGGCTTCTACGGACTGGCCAAGGCCGGCGTCAACTCGATCACCCAGCAGTTGGCCCACGAGCTCGGCGGGCAGCACATCCGTACCAACGCCATCGCTCCGGGCCCCATCGACACCGAGGCGTCCCGCACCGTGGTCCCGGACGCCTTCATGAAGCCGATCCTGGCGTCACTGGCCATCAAGCGACAAGGGGAGACCTCCGATCTGGTGGGCATGTGCCTGTTCCTGCTCTCGGACGAGGCCTCGTGGATCACCGGCCATGTCTTCAATGTCGACGGTGGGCAGGTGGTCCGCCCGTGAGCTCACGGATCGCCGTCGAGGACGACACCGGCGTCCGCCTCATCGCCTTCGACCGTCCCGAGGTCCGCAACGCCTTCGACTCGGCCATGTACCGGGCGGTGGCCGAGGCACTGGCCCTGGCGCTGGCCGACGACTCGATCCACGCCGTGGTGCTGACCGGGCGGGGGAAGGCCTTCACCGCGGGACAGGATCTCCGCGAGATGGCGCTACTGGCCTCCGGCGAGGGCGGGCCCGAGGCCGGCTCGGGCTTCCGTGACCTGATGGATCTGGTCATGACCTTCGACAAACCGTTGTTGGCCGCGGTCCACGGAGTCGGGGTGGGACTGGGGTGCACGTTGCTGGGCCATGTGGACCTGGTGCTGGTGGATGAGGGGACCCGGTTGCGGGTCCCCTTCGCCGAGCTGGGCGTGCCTCCCGAAGCCGCCAGCAGCTGGTTGCTCCCCGATCGGATCGGGTGGCAGCAGGCCTCGGCCATGCTCCTGGCCTCCGAGTGGATCGATGCCCCCCGGGCCGTGGAGGTCGGGCTGGCCTTGCGGATCTGCCCGGAAGGGACGGTGCTGGCCGAGACCATGACCCTGGCTCACCGCATCGCCTCGTTCCCCCCGCACGCCACCCGCCAGATCAAGCAGCTGATGATGGCGGCGCGTCGCCCGGCCATCGAGGAGGCCCGGGCCCGCGAGGAAGCGGCCTTTGCCCAACTGTTCGCCGACGCCGCGCACAACCCGGGGTCACAGCTCACCGCCGGCCTGGATCGCTGAACCGTGCGCCTAGGGATCACCGCCTTCCTGACCGACCGGGCCATGTCTCCCGCCGAGCTGGCCGTGGCCGTGGAGGAACGAGGCTTCGACTCGCTGTACCTGCCCGAGCACACCCACCTGCCGGTGCGGGCCGACTCACCGCCGGCGCTGGTCGGTGGGGTGGTGGCCGACGACTACCGGCGCAGCCTCGACCCCGTGGTCGCCCTCTCCACCGCCGCTTCGGTGACCCGACGGATCACGCTGGGCACCGGCGTGATGCTGGTGGCCCAGCACGACCCGATCGCCTTGGCCAAGCAGTTGGCCACCCTGGACCACCTGAGCGGTGGCCGGGTGGTCCTCGGGATCGGCTTCGGGTGGAACCGTGAGGAGGCCGCCGACCACGGGGTGGTCTTCGAGGAGCGGCGGGAGGTGGCCCGCGAGCACATGCTGTGCCTGCAGGCTCTGTGGTCCGAGGAGCAGGCCGAGTTCCACGGCCGCTACGTCTCGTTCGACCCTTGCTGGAGCTGGCCCAAGCCCCTCCAGCAGCCGAGGATCACCACGCTGATCGGTGGTACAGCCAACGACTCGGTATTCGGGGCGGTGGCCGAGTATGCCGACGGATGGATGCCGGTGGGCGGAGCCGGCCTGGGGGAGGCCTGGCCCCGGCTCCGCCGGGCGGTCGAGGAGCGGGGCCGGGATCCGGAGGCCATCCGGGTGGTCCCGTTCGGAACGGTCCCCACCGATCAGAAGTTGGCCCACTTCGAGTCCCAGGGAGTTCACGAGGTCATCCTGCGGGTGCCGTCGGGGAGCCCGTCGACCATGCTGTCCGTCCTCGATGGGCACGCGGCCTATCTGGCTCGATTCGGAGGAGACCATGACTGAGGTTGGAGACCAGCTGGCCGGGCCGGCTGCCAAACCGTGGAGTAGCGAGGGGAGAGAGGAGCTGGCCGCGGCGGTGCGCCGGCTCATGGCGGTGACCGTCACCTCGGTCGCTCCCCCCGATCTTCTGGCCGATGTGGCCCGCCAAGCTGCGGCCCTGGCCGACCGGTTGGAGAGCTTCGTGCCCGAGGACGGCCCGGTTCCCATCATCCGGTTCTCCGAGACCACGGTCCACGCCGAGCAGGCCGACGTGCTGTCGGCGGCCATGCCGTTCGACGTGATCATCGGCTCGTGCAACCCGATCGCACTTCCCATCACCATCGAGTTCGATCCGCCCAAGGCTGTCGGCCGGGCCCACTTCACCGCACCGTATGAAGGGGCCCCCGGCTGCGTGCACGGCGCCGTCCTGGCCGGGGCGTTCGACATCATCCTGACCGCGGCCAATGTCATCGCCAATGGCGCCGGTCCCACGGTCAACCTCTCGATCAAGTACCTCAAGCCCACCCTCATCGGTCAGCCGGCCCTGTTCGAGTCCTGGGTCACCTCCAAAGATGATCGCCGGACCCACAGCCGTGGCCACCTGGTCCAGAACGGGGTGGTCACGGTGGAGGCGGTCGGTGAGTTCGTGAACATGGAGCGCTCACGGATCGCCGCCATGCACCGGCGGGACGACGGGGCCGGACCGGATAGCGGTGGGGAGGCCTGATGGGGACGGCGTGGGAAACCGCCCGACCGGAAGGCCCAACATTCTCTAGAGTCGTACATATAGGCGCAGACCGAGGGGGACGGGTCCTAGACCCGGGGGAGCCTGCACGGACATGGGGGAGACGTGACTGATGCCATCCAACCCGGAGTTCCGGAACGGGGTTCGTCCCAACGGCGGAAGGGGGAGGAGTCGGGCCGCACGGCTGGCCGCCACCCTCAGCGTGGTGGTGCTGGCCGCCTCACTGGCGGCGTGCTCGTCCACTAACACCGTCACCCCCACCACCAGCGGGTCCAACTCGTCGACCAAGGCCCCCATCCCCAAGTCGGCCTTCAGCGACTACACCGGCATCACTCCCACCACGGTGTCGATCGGTAATGTATCGACCCTGCTGGAGGGGATCTTCAAGGGCGCCGCGGTGGGAACCGAGGCTTATGCCGAGTACGTCAACTCCCAGGGAGGGATCAACGGCCGGACGATCATCGTCGACAGCAGCGACGACCAGTATGCCGGCGCCCCCAACAAGCAGGAGACTCAAGAGGACATCACCCGGGACTTCGCCATGGTGGGTGGCTTCTCCCTGTTCGACAGTTTCGGCGGCACCGTGTTGGCTGCCAACCCCCAGGTGCCCAACGTGACCGTGTCCCTGTCCACGACCACCGCGGCCCTGCCCAACTCCTTCAGCCCGGCCCCCACCCCCAACGGGTGGATCCTCGGACCGCTCGTCTACTTCAAGAAGAAGTTCCCCTCCGCCATCACCCACACCGGGGCGTTGATCGCCGACGAGCCGTCGGCCACGGTCAAGTGGACGGCGGAGGAGGCGGCCATGGAGCACGAGGGCTACAAAGTCGTCGACGACCCGACCTTTGACATCAGCACCACCAACTTCGACCAGTACGTGGTCACCATGCGCAACGACGGGGTCAAGATCCTGTTCATGGAGCAGATGCCCCAGAACTACGCGGCCGCGGTCATCCAGGCCCTCAACCAACAGGACTTCCATCCCATCATCGTGCTGGGGGGGTCGACCTACAGCGAGGAGTTGGTGCCCAACTCCGGTGGGCCGGCGGCCATCGACGGTGCCTACATGGAGCAGAACACCTCGCTGTTCCTGGGCGAGGATGCCTCCGGCATCCCGGCGGTCAACACCTTCCTCACCTGGGTACAGAAGGCGTCACCCGGCTTTCACGCCGATCTCTACACGCTGTACGGCTGGTTGTCGGCCGAGATGTTCAGCCAGGCCCTGAAGGCCGCCGGCTCCCACCCGAGCCGGGGCTCGTTGCTCGAGGCCCTCCGCCACATAACGTCGTTCTCGGGGGACAACCTGGTCGGTATCGCCAACCCGGCGGCCAAGATCCCCACCAACTGCTACATCATCGCCAGAATCGAGAACGGTAAGTACCAGCGGCTCGATGACCCTCCGCTCAACGGACCCACCCACGGGTACCGGTGCGACGAGCCCTTCTACTACTACCCGTCAGGAGCCACGGTCTCCCAAGGCTAGCTACCCCCGCCGCGTCGGAGGTCGGTCGACTGCCGACCCGAGGGGTCGCAGTGAAGCCGGCGGGGCGGGCCGGTCGAGGCCCGAGGACTACTCCGCCGCGGAGTGGGCGGCCCGGGCCATCAACCGTGACTTGCGGTTGGCGGCCTGGTTCTTGTGGATGACACCCTTGGCTGCGGCCTTGTCGATCCGCTTGACAGCCAGTCGCAGAGCCTCTTCGCTGTCCTCAGCGCCCGAGTCGATAGCGTTGATGGCCCGCTTGGTGCGGGTCCGCAGCTCGGAACGTACCGCCTTGTTGCGCGCCTGACGCTTGATCGTCTGGCGGTTCCTCTTGATCTGGCTCTTGATATTTGCCACTGGTGGTCCTTCTCGTCCTCGTGCGGGTGGTGCGGTGGCCCGTGCACGGCCCACCGCCAATCTGGAGATCTGACTCCGAAAGTGACCCGAGGGGCCCGGTTCCGGAAGCTCCCGAGGATAGCAGTCCCACGATGTCCCTACTCACCGGCCCGATCAGGCCCGGCGCCGGACGGCCCCAGGTGGCGCTTGGGTACGCTGGAAATCCTGTGCTGTCCATCGACCTCATCCGCAACTTCTCCATCATCAGCCATGTCGACCACGGCAAGTCGACCCTCTCGGATCGCATCCTGGAGCTCACCGGGGCGGTGGATCCACGGCTGATGCGGGAGCAGTACCTCGACTCCATGGACATCGAGCGTGAGCGCGGGATCACCATCAAGGCCCAGAACGTCCGGGTGCCCTGGAAGGGGCACACGCTGCACCTGATCGACACCCCCGGTCACGTGGATTTCGGGTATGAGGTCAGCCGCTCGTTGGCCGCCTGTGAGGGGGCGGTGCTGCTGGTCGACGCCTCCCAGGGGATTCAGGCCCAGACCCTGGCCAACTGCTACCAGGCCATCGAGCACGACCTGGAGGTGGTGGCGGTGCTCAACAAGATCGATCTACCGGCCGCCGACCCCGAGCGGTGCGCAGCCGAGATCGAGCGGGTGCTGGGTCTGGATGCGGCCGGGATCCTGCGGATCTCGGCCAAGACCGGCGACGGAGTGCCCGAACTGCTGGACGCCATCATCGAACGGATCCCGGCCCCGACCGGAGACCCGACCGCCCCTCTCCAGGCCCTCATCTTCGACTCCTCCTACGACCAGTACCGGGGCGTGGTGAGCTCGATCCGGGTCATGGAGGGCACGTTGAACAAGAAGGACCGGCTGCGGTTCATGCAGGCGGCCAGCAACCACGAGATCGAAGAGATCGGGATCCGGACCCCGATCACCGTGCCGGTGGATGAGCTCGGTCCCGGTGAGGTGGGCTACCTGATCGCCGGGATCAAGGACGTGGGCGGAGCCCGCTCCGGGGAGACCGTGACCACCACCGCCCATCCGGCCGGCGCGGCCCTGGCCGGCTACCGCGACCCCAAGCCCATGGTGTTCTGCGGGCTGTTCCCCATTGACGGCGACGAGCTCCCCGACCTGCGCGACGCCTTGGAGAAGCTCCGGCTCAACGACGCCAGCTTCACCTACGAGCCCGAGTCGTCACGGGCCCTCGGGTTCGGATTCCGCTGCGGGTTCCTCGGCCTGCTTCACATGGAGATCGTCCGCGAGCGCCTGGAGCGGGAGTTCGACCTCTCGCTCATCGCCACGGCCCCGTCGGTGGCTTACCAGGCGTTCCTGAACGACGGGACCCGGGTGGACGTGGACAATCCCAGCGAGCTGCCCGAGCCCACCGTCCTCGACCATGTCGACGAGCCCATGTTGCGGGCCACCATCCTCACCCCGTCCGAGTACACCGGCACGGTGATGGACCTGTGTCAGAGCCGTCGGGCCGAGATGGTCAAGATGGAGTACCTGTCGCCCGAACGGGTGGAGTTCGTCTACTCCGTTCCGCTGGCGGAGGTGGTGGTGAACTTCTTCGACCAGCTGAAGAGCCGGACCAAGGGCTACGCCAGCCTCGACTACGAGCCCGACGGGTACGCCACCGCCGACCTGGTGAAAGTGGACCTGCTCATCAACCACACGCCGGTCGACGCCTTCTCCACCATCGTCCACAAGTCCCAGGCCGACCTGTACGGCAGGCGGATGACGGAGAAACTACGGGAGCTGATCCCCCGCCAGATGTTCGATGTCCCCATCCAGGCCGCCATCGGGGGTCGGGTGCTGGCCCGCGAGACCGTCAAGGCCAGGCGGAAGGACGTTCTGGCCAAATGCTACGGCGGGGATATCACCCGAAAGCGCAAGCTTCTGGAGAAGCAGAAAGAGGGCAAGAAGAAGATGAAGAACATCGGGCGGGTGGAGGTTCCCCAGGAGGCATTCGTCTCCGCGCTCAAGCTGGACGACTGAACGGTCGATCCTGGTTACACCATCATTTCGCTCGATCGAGGTCCATCCGGTGCTCCAACAACTGGCGTCTAACGTGTCCCCAGTGTCCAAGGATGCTTCTATCACCGTTTCCGGGCTCTCGAAGACCTATCGGATCTACACCCGGGAGCATCAACCGACCACCGCGGCCGAGGCGGTCATCAAGAAGATGAAGCGCTCCGGCCCCAAGAAGGTCGTGGAGCAGTTCCAAGCGCTCCATGACGTGAGTTTCGAGGTCAACTGGGGCGAGGTGGTCGGGATCATCGGCCGCAACGGGGCCGGCAAGAGCACCCTGCTCAAGATCATCAACCGGATCACCGCCCCCACCACCGGCCGGCTGGAGCTCGGGGGCCGGGTGGGCAGCCTGCTCGAAGTGGGGACGGGGTTCCATCCCGAGCTCACCGGGCGGGAGAACATCTACCTCAACGGCACACTGCTGGGGATGCGCCGCCGCGAGATCAAAGAGCGCTTCGACGCCATCGTGGACTTCGCCGGCACCGAAAAATTCCTCGACACCCAGGTCAAGCGGTACTCCACCGGCATGTACATCCGGCTGGCCTTCGCCGTGGCCGCCCACCTCGACAGCGAGATCCTGGTGGTCGACGAGGTGTTGGCCGTCGGGGACTCGGACTTTCAGGCCAAGTGCCTGCGCAAGATGCGAGAGGTGGCCCGCGACGGGCGCACCGTGCTGCTGGTCAGCCACCAGCTGCAGACGGTCTCTGATCTCTGTACCTCGGCCCTCTACATGGACGCCGGCCGCCTGGTCCTCCACGGCACTGTCGAGGAGGCCATGGAGGAGTACAAGCGCAGCTTCGCCCGCGCCGCACCGATACTGAAGGAGGCATCGGCTCGTCCAGGGACCGGTGAGCTCCGTTTCCTCGAGGTCGAGGTGGCCAACGACATCACCAAACCCGGGGAGGAGGTGATCGTCGAGTTCTCCATCGGGGCCAACCCGTCGTTCGGGAACCGCTACCACATCTCCGGCTTCGTCAACGACGAAAACGGGATGGTGATCGCCCAGTGTGACTCCCGGGTGATCGACTTCTGGCTCGATCCCTCCACCGAAAACGAGGGCCGGCTGGTCCTCCGCACGCCCTGGCTGAAGCCGGGCGCCTACACCGTCGACATGATGATCCACGCCGGCGGCCACCCGACGGACATCTGGGAGCAGGCCTGCCACTTCCAGGTCCTGCCCGTCACCCCCTATCCCCACCCGACCACCCCGGACGGCACCGACCGGGGGGCCGTGTTCCCCGACTTCGACTACTCGCAGCGCTGAGGACCCATGGCCACCATCGTCATCACCCCGCCCAAGAAGTTCTCCATCCCCAAGGTCGGCGAGCTGTGGGAGGCCCGCGAGGTCCTGTACCGCTTCGGGGCCCGGGACGTCACGCTGCGTTACCGCCAGACGCTCCTCGGGGTCGTCTGGGTGGTGCTCCAGCCGCTGCTGACCGCCCTGGTCTTCGTGCTGGTCTTCACCAAGGTGGGCCACGTGAACTATGGAAATTCGAAACCGATCGTCTTCATCTTTGCGGGCGTCGTGGTCTGGAACCTGTTCAGCGGGATCATCACCCGGGCCCAGGGCTCGCTGGTGTCCAATCGCGACCTGGTATCCAAGGTGTTCTTCCCCCGGATGTTGGTTCCCCTGGCGGTCGTGTACTCATGCCTGGTCGACTTCCTCGTCTCGATGGCATTCCTCGTGGTCCTGATGATCCTGTTCGGGGTCAACCCGGGTGTGGCCGTGCTCCTCGGCCCCCTGTGGACCGTGATGGTCATCCTGTTGGGCAGCGCGGTCGGGTTGGTGACATCGGCACTGACCGTGCGCTATCGCGACGTCAACTATTTCGTTCCGTTCCTCCTGCAGTTCCTGCTGTTTGCCAGCCCGATCATCTACCCGATCTCTGAGGTGCCAGCCAAGTACCGGATCATCTACGACCTGAATCCGCTGACCTGGCTGATGCAGGCCTTCCAGTGGTCGTTCGTGCGCCAACCGATTCCCTATCCGTGGGAGATCGCCGCCGCCATCGTCGTCCCCATCCTTGCTTTCGTCGCCGGGGCGATCATCTTCGAACAGATGGAGCGGGGCTTCGCCGACACCATCTGAGGCCGCCGCCGGGCGGAGCGAACCACTGACTGACCGAACCACCGACTGACCGAATCACCGCCGCCACGAACCACCGCCACGGAACGCCACGGGTCTCCGGCGGTCCGCCCGGGTCAGAGCTGCGATGTGACCACCGGTGTGCCCACCGGGGCCGGGTGGGCGAAGCGGCTCTCGATCCACCGGGTCAGGATGGGATAGGCATCGGCCCGACCGTCCACGGTGTAGAGCGAGTGGTCGTTACCCGGGACCACTTCGATGTCCAACAGGGAGCGCCACCGCAGCCAGTAGCGGACCAGCCACCAGTACGCCGAAGGCTCGAACTCGTGCATGTCCATCTCGCTGACGATCATCAGCACCGGAATGCCCCGCTTGGACACCCCGGCCACCGGATGGATAGGCGATCCCTTCACCCAAACCTGGCACAGCGCCTGCCACGACCAGGTGGCCACCCGCGAGTGCTTGACGGCCAGGGTACGGAGGGTGGACGGCATCGGTCGGTAGGCCCTCCGGCGCCGGTCGACCTCACCGAGGTCCATGTCCGGAATCCAACCGGTCAGCCCGGGGTTGACGGCGCACACCCCCAACGGGTGCAGGCGGAGGCCGGCCTCGATGGCGTGATAGCCACCCGAGGACAGGCCGACCAGGATGAGGTTCCGCCCGTCCGGATCGCCCAGGGCCGCGGCCAGGTCATCGAGATCGTCCATGGCCTCGGGGGGCTTGGGGACCCGGCGCGGCAGGTCCGGTCGTCCGAAGCTCTCACCGACACCGTCAATGTCGACGCGCACGCATCGGAGGCCTTCGGCGGCGAACCGCCGGGCCAGTTCGACCCACATCCGACCCGCTCCGATGTGGTCGAGGGCTCCGGCGGAGAGGAACACCACGGTGGGCGGTTCTGCCGCTCCGATGGCGGGCGGCTCGGTCACCACGGCGAACAGCGAGTTGGGTCCCAGCCACTCGGCCCGTTCGACGATGGCCCGACCCTGGCGGTCCCGGGCCACCTCCGCCGACGCCACGGGTTCGAACCGGACCGGGGTGTCCCGGCCCTCGACCGCCCGGCACACCCAGTCGGCAACGGCCTTGATCGTGGTCGTGGGCAGCGTGATCAGCTGTGGTGGTACGTCCAACAGGTCCGGTTGGCCTTCCACCTCGATCCACTCGACGCTGGCAGAGGACGAGCTGTCGCCGTCCATCGACACGCTCCGGCCCTCGCTCCGCATGGCCACCAGCGTCCGGTCGACCTTGGAGAAGTCGCCCGTGGCCAGCTTGAGCCCGGAGAGAGCCTCCACCGTCTCGGACGAGAAGGTGAAGGCGGGGCCGGTCACCGAGCCGTCGCCGACCTGAGAAGCCCCGTAGCCGGTGGCCAGCAGGGCCCGTTCGATGCGGAGGTACTCGCGTCCCGAGGCGCACGGGTCCCACAGGACCAGATGGTCGACGGCAGTACCCCGGTCGATGGCTTCGAGAGCCAGCAAGGCGCCCATGCGCATGGCCACCACCGTCAACGGTCCCGAGCAGGTGCTCCGGGCGAACGACACCGCGGCATCGATACTGGCCAACCAGTCCGTCACCCGGTCCGTGTCGTCGAGGCTGCCGGCCGAATCACCGGTTCCGGCATAGGAGAACCGCAGAACGGCCAGACCGGCATCGGCCAACTGGTCGGCAAGCGACTGGACGGCGGGTAGGGCGTTGGACCACTCGCGGCCGAGTGGGCCACAGACCACCACGACCCCCCGGGCCTGGCCGCCTCCGGGCAGGTGGAAGAAACCGAACAAGGGGCGTTCGGCGGGTCCGAACCACGTGGGCGTGGACGTCATTTCAGTTCCCATGGCCCCATCGGCGCGTCGCGCACATGCATCGGTACATCGGCACTCCGCAGCCGAGTATTGAGGGACGTGTACGTTTTGTGAGGCAATGACCGATATCTCCCCCTTCGCCGGTTCCCCGACTGGTGGACCGTCGAGACCGACCGGCTCCCTTCGGCTCGGCGCTTACCTGCTACTGGGTGATCCTGCCTTCCTCGAGCAGAGCATCCGCTCGATCTACGCTATCGCCGAACGCATCGTGGTGGTCTATGACGAGGCCGGATTGAGCTGGACCAAGCAGCCACTACCCATCGAGGCCTGCCTGGCCACCGTGGAGCGGATGGACCCCGAGCGCAAGGTGGAGTTGCTCCCGGGTGCCTACCACGACACCGGGCTGCTCCCGCTCCAAGCGGAAACCCTGGAACGAAACGCCGGGGTGGCGGCGCTGAGCAACGACGTCGACTGGGTGGTGCAGATCGACACCGACGAGGTGCTCGGGGATCCCGACCGTTTCGTCCGCGCCATCGAACGGGCCCACGCCGAGGGGAGATCGGCCCTCGACTATCCGGCCCGATGGCTATACGGACATGTCAGCGGGAACACCTACCTCGAGCGGTGTCGGCGGA
>Ga0182030_10016581_pt1 | contig 14332 bp, 7 predicted proteins | sample 812S3MmetaG_FD_121299 | JGI IMG/M metagenome (GOLD analysis project Ga0182030, IMG submission 121299) | Permafrost microbial communities from Stordalen Mire, Sweden - 812S3M metaG (Illumina Assembly) | ecosystem: Environmental > Terrestrial > Soil > Wetlands > Permafrost | place: Sweden...
AGCGGCTCTAGTGACAGCGATGTAGTGATAGCGGCTCTAGTGAGAGTGGAATAATGCCACCATAGCATCCCCTCCCTATGCGTCACGAACAGGCAACTTTGGCATATCTACCTCCAAATCATTTCCGCCCATGGCTTCATTTCTCGCTTGCGGTTATCCTTCTTTCGCTATCCCCGGCTGTTGAATGTCGCGATGGAAACGGCTATCAGATGATGCTACCGAAGCTGGACACCGCCCCGCTAAGCCCAGCGAAATCCACAAGACTAAAGGGAAACCTGAAGGAAAACGTTGTGGTGCCAATCAGGGATCCTGGTAACCCCTGGGGATTTTTGCCGTTCGTCAAAAAAGGATCTTTCTCCGTAAACTATGTGCTTCCTGGTTCACCCTCGGCTCGCGCGGGTCTTCGTGCTGGCGATGAAGTCCTTCAATCGCGCTTTCGAGATGATAAAGCTGCGATGATCGTGTTGCGAGATGGCAGGCAATATTCTTGTCTAATGAAACAGTCTGGTAATTTTGATACTGCAGGGGCCGGCAGCAACGCTGCGCTCAAAGGCGCTGTGGCGACCAGCCGGTTGCTCGAGAATCAAGATATCGTTTTGCTCGTTGATAGTTCCGCGTCGATGAATACCAAAGATTGTCCCGGTGGTCTCAGTCGCTGGGAATGGTGTCGCAAGCAAACATCGGCTCTCTATGTAGGCGCTGACAAGCTCTCTGACAACAGCCGCATCAGCATTGTTACGTTCAATTCTGAGTTCCATTCTCATGGCCGATGTCGCCTGGACGATATCGCAAAGGTCTTTTCCGACAACGTCGCTGAAGGCGAGACGAACATGACGCCAGCAATTGATGATGGCTTGAGTTTCGTTAACTCGGGCTTGTACAGCGGCAAGCCCGCGGTAATTGCCGTCATTACAGATGGACGACCGACCGACGCCGAGCAAGTCAAAAAGCGTCTTATTAAGCTCTCAAACGAGCTACGCGATCCGACGCTTCTTACAATAGTGTTTATTGAGATCGGCACACCAGAGAAATATCTGCGCGAGTTAGACTGCGACCTGGTGAAGCAAGGCGCCAGAAGCGATATTGTGATGTTGTTTCCGTTTTCAGCGATGAGTGAACGTGGGCTGCCTAAAGTTCTCTGCGAAGCCGTTGATACGCGAAAAACCAAGATCGCAGAGAGTCTTAAAGCGAAACCTCTTAATACTAATAATCAGGCGCTTAATCAAAATACGACGAATTCAGCCAACGCTGCAAACCAGGCGAGCCCGCCAAAACCAAGTGCCGCTGAGCTTGAACAGCAACGAATCGCGCGGGAGAAAAAGGCGGAGGAAGAAAGCCAGAGACTTCGAGCTGCCGCCAATAATACAAATCTCAAACCGGCAGGTGAAAGAATTGAAGCTGTGCGCATAAATGCTGCGCCTGCCAGCGTTGGCAAAAGCAGCGCTGCCGTTGAGGTTGACGAAAAAGAATCGGTGCGTCTTAAAGAATCAAATCGCAGTTATGGAGATGGGCGAGCACCAAGGGCAGTGCCTGGCAATTCGTCCAGCTCGTCCAATTAAGAAGCCCAGAATTCTTTGCAGATGGCTTCCCAATTCGCGCGAAAATGGCTCCACGCCATTTGTTTGCTCTGCCTCGCCGGCATACTCTTTTTCATCATTCGGCGTCCGCCATGTCTTTGATACTTATGAATGACGACTTCGTTAGCAAATACGTGATAATCGAAAACAGTCATCCACTCGCCTTGAGTGTACAATTGCAGAGCCACAATAAGCGCCCTGGTGTTGTTTTCGAAAGTTTCTATTTCAAGAACTTGTGCGTATTGATCTAGTGAAATTGGTTCTGGGATAGCAGTTAAAATCGGTTCGCTTTGCTCGTAATTTAGCTGTACAGATGACAGCTCAGCATGCGGTAGTGGATGAGGATCATGATGGGCATCCGAGGCAGCAGCTTGATGCGGAGCTTGACTGGACTCGCCGCCTTCGTCTTGAAGCGTCAAGGAAGTAGGACTGGGGCGAAGGGCGGATAAGTTCGGCATTATCGGCGGCGATGGTGGCATTGGCGGTGCTGTAGGTCTCTGCTGTGAATTCGATGAAGGCGAGCCCATTTCTTGCTGGACTGAGGGGATCGGAGCGCTTGATGGCACTGTGGAACCGGTTTCCGAAGCGGACGCTTCTGCCATTGCAGCATGCGCAGGTGAAGAATCAGTTGCCTCAAGATTGTGCGCTAGCTCTGGTGCCTGCCCGTTTGCTTGGTTGGAATCGTCAGTATGTAAGAGCGATGTTTGCATCGCGGCGTTCGTCAATTGAGAAAGCTGCTCTGCTGAAACCATTTGATGGGGAAGCTCTTGTTGGGGATGAGGATGCTGTGGAGGTTCCGGCACTTGCGCTGATAGAGTCCTGGGCGAATAATGTGGTGCCTCTGTGTCAGGGCTGAAGTTCATTTCAGGCTGGAAATTTGAAGGCATTTCGCCACCACGGGCTAATTCTCCAACCGCGTTGTTTAGCGCGCTGAGAATTTGTCCGGGTTGCTCTCCATGCGAACCCTGAGGCCATGGCTGCGACGCTGTGGCGTGGTTCGATGGCGTCGTCTCGACGGGCTCAACTGATTCTGCCGTATGCTCCGTTGCGGTATCTGCTGTGTGTCCCAGCGCCACCGCCGCTATGTGCTCTCCAGTTGAGGCGGCAGGGTCTATTGATATGGGCTCAGGCTGTAGCGTCTCTTGTGTATGAGTTTGCTTTGTTGCCGTGTAAGACTGTACTGCTTGTGCTGCCGAATCTTGCGCGTTGTTTCCCAATGCCTGGCGGCTGAAAGTTCTGCGCGGTATCTCATTTGCCTGCGGAGCTGCTGTGCTGATCGCTTGACCGACGGCTACCAGTCTGGGCTGCGTACTTTGACCTACCAAACTTGAGCTAACCGCAAATTCGTCTATGTCTTTCAAACAAGCTGCGCATTTAACTGACATTGCCAGGGTCTTTCTGTTGCAGTTGGCACAATGCCGGTTGCGCGGGAGCAGTATGCCAAGCTCGTCTTGTGTAAGTGCTACCACACTCGGTGACTCGGGATTCTTGGAGAATGATTCCAACTCCGCCGCATTCGGCAGCGTTAGAGTCTGTCCGCGTTTAAGTTGTGTAACCGGATTGCCTCTAGAATCTGTCGCCGTGGAGAGATCATTCTTTATCGCTAGAAGCCGCCAATAAGCGGGACTCTTAAATAATTTTTGCGCGATACTTCGGAGACTCTCGCCTAAATGAACTGCATGCTTTTGTGCTGTGTCGCTTTTCTCGGTTATGCCAAGAGCCTGGAAAACGTGTGTACGTCGGGTTGCGTTAGAAATAGCGTTGGCATCGCCGAGCGCGCTTCGATTCATCGTTGAGCTGTCGATTGAAGTTTGTGCAATCGCCTCAGGGATGATAGCCGCGGCCGATTCGGCTGCCGCCTGAGAGGTCTGGGACAGGCTCGGTATGAAAGCTTCAGGGACGGGCGAACCGGGAATAATTCCGTGTTGGTCGTTTGCCTCAGGGATAATACCAGTCTCCACTATGCTCGAAGCTATTCCATGTAAATTGCTTGCTGAGCTGGTTTCGCTCGGCTCTGGAGAGTCTGGGATAATTCCGTGCTGCGCAACTGGAATAATTCCTTCAAGATCAGCCGTTGTCGACCTGTCGCTGACTTGCTCGTTGCTTGCAGATCTCAGATCAATTGGCTCCGGAGAGCCTGGAATAATTCCGTGTTGTGCTGCCGGATTCTTGTATTCCCGATCGTTAGTCTGCTCTTGTCTATCGTGAGCTTCGACTCCATCCTCTAAAATCCGTTGATGCCGCTGTTCTTCAAGCATCGCCGTTTCGAAGGGACTGAGTTTTTCGGACGTATCATCATCATCATCATCATCATCATCATTTGTTCTCGATTCGATACGAGATGCCAGGCTTGAGCCTATCTGGAAGAAATCAGATAAGGAAGAATTAGAGCCTCCTGCTGGGGCATCTGGCGAGGCGCTGCGTTCGCGCGAATCAGTTTCGCTGTTCTTCGCGTTGATGACTCCGCCGGGAAAACCGTTTGCGGAAGAGGCAAAAGCCCTTGCTACGAGGTCGTCGGCGGAGGGCATGTTCGTTTCGCCCTCAGGCATTCCACCCCAGCTGTTCCCAAATATTCCGAGTAGTTCTTCCTCCGGCGAGGCGTAAGGAATTCGATCGAAATTAATATGTTTATGCGACCTTGTGGACTGTTTGAATTTATCTATGTAAACGGTGTTTGGAATGATTATTTTCTGGTCGGCGAAAAGCTTCGCGTATTTCTGATTCTTATAATCGTCCAGCATAATCGCGCCAAGATTGCGGTCGTAAATAACTTCGGCATAGTTAGCGTTGCTGAAAAATTTCTGCGCAATCATGTTCAACGTGTCGTGCTGAACAACTGTATACATGCGCTCCTGGTCGTTTTGTTTTTTTCTTTCTTCCTCTTCTTTCTGCTGCCGCTCAGCTTCGGCTTGCTCTTCTAGCTTACGGCGTTTTTCGGCCTCGGCTTCTTCGTCAATTTTTTCTGTTGCGGCAGTCTTGATTTGCTCCGGTTGTAATTCCTGAATCTTGGGCTCGCCCTTAACCTTAGCCGCTTCAGCCATCGGTGTTCTGACATCGGGCAATGGCTTGAACGACTCTGGATCTACCTGTGAGGGCGCATCGTGCGGGCCTCTGCCTTTGCCTGCTTCGTGCTGCCGATTTGCTGCTTCTGCAATCGCGCCGCTCAACTCGGTACCAGATCTGGTATCAGCTTGCGGAGCCTCCTTGCCTTGCAAGCGGGCAATTGCAGTCTGTAAGCCCTGATCAAAGTCTTTCACAAACGATTGAAACTCCGTACCACGATTTGCAGCCGGCGTGTTCGGTCTTTCTTCCAGCCGATTCACAACAGTATCTACGACTTTTGCAATGTTTCGTTGAGCTTCGTTATCCAGACCTTTTACGTCGAAAGAGTTGTTTTTGCTTTCATTCACGAGGTTTTTCAAGCCATCAAATTCAGCCGGCTTCAAACCTTGCAGAACCGTAAGCACCGCGCCGTCTTTGCCGTCGTTGCCTAGCTTGCCTTCCTGAAACTTGCTCATCAGGTCGACGAGTGCGGCGCGAGAATCGTCCTGTTTTCCAAGCGTCTGCAATTGACTAAGCAGTTTGCCATCAATGGGGGGCGCGCTTTCGTTTTTAGACTCGGTGTGCATCTGGGCAACTTTGGTATCAGCTCCCATATCCAAAACTTTTGGACCTTCAGCTGCGTTGCCACCACGAGCGCCACCACCAAGGTTCGCCGACTCGCCACCTTTTCCGACTACGTTGGCCGAGACTTCTCCCTTCAAAACCGTGCCAGCGCCTTCACCTTTCTGTCCACTTTCCGCCTGGTTCTCCTTGAGCACGATCTGATTTGGCCGAAGTGAGAGCGATTCACCTGTCGGCTGTCCGTTTTTGTCTAGTGCTTGTAAGGTTTTACCATCTACAGGCTTGTATGCTGTAATCGACCCATTGTCACGGTTTTGCACTAAATAGGTGTGCTCTCCCGTGGCGCGGTCGAAGGAATCTAGCGCCTTCACTGAGCTGCCGTCAGCCATTTTAAGCCCAACTGACTGGGCTGTTCCTGAAGATTTTGTGTCGTCACCGTAGTTCTTGATCGCCTGAAACTGTTGCTCAGTCGGAGGCACCTTGTAGGTTTCGGTTCTGTCGGTGCTAATAGGTCGATTGTCAACACGGTCGGACGTTCTGTCATTTACATCCGCGCCTTTTGAACCTGGAGGTCCTGAAATCTCATGTGAGAGAATGCTCGGGTTGCTCATCTGGCTGCCGTCGCTTTTCTGACTTTGTTTTTCAGGATCCTTTTCTGGCAGAGCTCCGGCGTTTTCGCTGAAGGCGGGCATGTGGTTCTCCTGTGAGAGCTTGACCCTTGAAGAATGCAGGCTCGTATACAATTAATGCTAATCCCCATTAAGCTTATTCCCTGAGAACCCCAGTCGTAACAGCTCTGCTGGCTGGATGCGCACCTATATGCCGGTTAAGTCTCTCAAGGCTTGTCAGGTCTATGTTTTGGCAGCAGAGGGAGTTGAATCTTTGGTGATTAATGGGGCACCTGCCGTCAGAATATTTGCCGGCTGCTTTTCTAGGCTGGCGGGCAACTTTTAGAAGCGGGAAGCAAGTCGCTTTGGCGTGCAGTTATAAAAACCCAGTCGGCTCTTTCGAAATCTTCGTGTTTGGCTATGATGGCGGCACCGTATATGGTGCTGATACTTAATGCCGCTGTCGTGAATTATCCAGCTGTCACGAATTAATTTGCTGCTACGAATTATTCTCTGATGCGAATTTCTTTGCTTGAATTATTTGCTGCTGCGAATTTTTTTTCCGCGAACTATTCTTATCCTTCTGCATGGGAAACTCTTCTTCAGGAACCGGCACTCATTAGTTGCCGGCAGATTATTCTTAACGTTCTGTAATTATGCTAAGCAGTTATGCAAGAATAGTCATTTCAAACATACCCGTTTGGCGCTATCAGGCGCTTGTCAGCATCAGGAGAATCTTGATTATGGAATATAGGCAATTAGGAAACAGCGACCTAAAAGTTTCTTCGGTAATCTTCGGCGCCTGGGCGGTCGGCGGATGGATGTGGGGTGGCTCGGAAGAGAGTGCCTCAATCGAAGCTATTCATGCTGCGATTGATGGTGGTGTCAGTTCAATCGATACGGCTGCAGTATACGGCTATGGCAGAAGCGAAGAGATCGTAGGCAAAGCAGTAAAAGGCAAGCGTGATAAAGTTCAACTCCTAACCAAATACGGGCTGCGCTGGGATAGCACAGAGGGGCAGCACTTCTTCGATTGGGAAGATGAAGAAGATGGGCTAAAGAAAATTTATCGCAATGCGCGCAAAGCAAGCATAATTAAAGAATGCGAGAACAGCTTGCGGCGCTTGCAGACAGACTACATTGATTTGTACCAATGCCACTGGCGCGATCCTTCCACACCGCTGGAAGAAACAATGGAAGCGATGACGCAACTTATTAAAGAAGGCAAGATCAAAGCTGCCGGCGTGAGCAATTTCACAAGAGAAGAAATTAAAGAAGCCAACAAACTCTGTCCGATAGCTTCAGACCAGCCGCCTTACAGCATGGTTCTTAGAGACATCGAAAAAGATGTTTTGCCTTATTGCCGTGAAAATAATATCGGCGTAATCGTATATAGCCCGCTTCAAAGAGGCTTGCTTACAGGCAAATTCAAGCCTGATGTGAAGTTTAAAGATGGCGATCATCGGGCCAAACAACCTCAATTTACGCCAGAAAATATCAAGCGCACAAACGAGTTTCTCGATAAAATCATGCCCATTGCGGAAAATCATAAAGCCACGCTCGGTCAATTGGTAATTGCCTGGACAATCGCTCAACCAGGTGTCACAGCTGCTCTTGTCGGTGCTAGAGATGCCGAGCAAACGCGCGAGAACATAAAAGCGCAAGATATTAAGTTGAGTGCTGACGAGATGGCGGAAATCCACAAACATCTCGATCATCTGAGCTTAACTCCTGCGGGCCGGTAGGATGTCTTGGGTTAGTCGCCCAGATCCGTCGCCCCAGATAAGATAGATTCAAGCGCCGATTTCCATCGCTAAATTTCCTTCTGCACATTTCCAAACTAAGGATACTAGAGCGTGCTTGTTGGACTTCCCGATTAAACGGAGTTTCAAAAGCCTTTGGGACTAGCTCAAGCTGCTAGAATTGAGGCTTTGACGGGGAAATATGCGATGGATAAGGTCCCGACATCGATTGTTATATTCACTGACGGCGCTTGCACGGGCAATCCTGGTCCGGGAGGTTGGGGCAGCATTGTTGCTTGGCCGTCCGGCACCGTAAAAGAACTCGGGGGCGGCAACAAAGAAACCACTAACAATCGTATGGAAATGGTTGCAGCCATTCGCGCACTTGCCGCACTGGAAGAACCATCTACATTGAATATTATTCTTTATACCGACTCCACCTACCTGATTAAAGGAATTACCCAGTGGATTTGGGGCTGGCGTAACAAGGGGTGGAAAAATGCGGAAGGCAAGGACGTAGCTAACCGCGAACTCTGGGAAGAACTCTTGCGCCAGGTTACGAGACTAAAGCCAGCAACCGTCGATTGGAAATATGTGCGTGGACACGCCGGTTATCCTGGCAATGAGCGCTGCGATCAAATTGCAGTGTCATTTTCGAAAAACAATCCAGAGCAACTCTATGTTGGAGATCGCGATGGCTATTTTGTCGATTTAGAAAATTTACCTTCCCAGGAAGATATTCCTGAAAATAAATTCTCCAACAAAAATTCTGCCCCGGGAGCGGCTCGCTCTGGCGCAGCCTCAAAAGGGTCATATGGCAGTTCAGCCGGTGGTCATAAATCCAGCAGTTCATCTTCCGGACCGGCTACATATCTGAGCTATTACGGAGGTGTGGTCAATAGACATACCACCTGGGTCGATTGCGAAAAGCATGTTAAAGGTCGCAACGCAAAATTCAAGAAGGCAAAATCTCGTGATGAAGAACGGGAAATTCTGCGTAGTTGGGGGCTTGATCCCCAAACTGCGATCCAATAAAAGCCTCAATTAAGAGCGCTGATAAAATCCGTTAAATAGTAACTGAGCAGCAAGAAAGTATACTTGAAACCTCTTATTCTTCGGCATCACCTAATCGAAACAGGGCAGCAGGCAGTATGACGGCTACGAACAAGGCCAGTGCACAAAAAACAAACGACGCAGCACCTCTTGGCAACAACGATGGACAGGGTTCTCAGATAAACGCCAAGCAACTTGCAACCCGTCCACAACTTACTACAAATCGAGGTTACGTCAGTGGACGCGACCTTGTCATGATGGAATTTATGCGCTCATCGCTTGATATGACCCGGACCTTCCTGGAGTCTCAAGAACGAGTGATGACGGCGTATCTTAGCGGTGCCGCCTACCCGACATCGGGGCAGGGAGCAGCCATTCAAGATACACTTCGCGCGCTTCAGCAATCCTCGCAGGGTATGCCAAGAGGTACGAGGCAGATTGAACTCAAGCCGGCCTTTGAGCAACTAAATGTAAATACAATTTCGAGCAATCCTGCCTATCAATTGCTCGAATATGACAGCAATGGTAATGGCAACGGAAATGGTCATTCCAACGGCAACGGGAATGGTAATGGAAATGGCAACGGTCACGGTCAAGGTTATACCGAAGCTGTGATTACAAACTTCGTGCCTGTGCAAGAAGTCGAAGTCAACGCAGTTTCTCAGGCAAGTTCAGTTTCAGCCCCAGGGGCAAATGTGAATTCTGTTGCAGCAGCGCCCGCAGTGACATCTTCCGGCGCCTCTGCTGAGCTTGATTCCGAGCAGTTAATAGCGGCACTTATTGACATTGTCAGTCAGCGAACCGGCTATCCGCCCGAAATGCTTGACCCGACTTTAGATTTAGAAGCCGACCTCGGTATTGATTCGATCAAGCGTGTTGAAATTCTTAATAACTTCCGCAAGCTCTTGCCTGAAGCCAAGCAACATTCGCTCGAAGATGGCATTGAAAAGCTGGCCGGCGTCAAAACGCTTCAAGGCATTATGGATTGGATCCGAAACGACCTCAATAAACTAGGTGACGCCGCTTCTGCTTCCGCCACTGCAGGCGGTGCTGTAAGTGTTAGTCTCGAGAAGAACTAGAAATGAGCCAGTCTGCGGCGCACGACAAAAATTCAGTCGCCATTGTTGGCATGTCGTGTATCTTTCCGGGCGCGCCCTCGCTTGAATCTTATTGGCAAAATATCGTCGGCGGCGTGGATGCCGTTCGTGAGCCCAATGACAATGAATGGAACGCCTCCTTTTATCAGGGCAAAACCAAAGACACTTTTGGAAAAATTTACTGCACTCGGGCTGGATTTATTACCGAATACGCTAAGTTCGACCCGCTAGAATTCGGCATCATGCCCGCAAGTTTGCGCGGTGCCGATCCCGATCAATTTCTTGCATTGCGCGCGGCAGCTGAAGCCTTGCAGGATGCCGGTTATGATCATCGAACCTTCGACGGTGAGCGCGCCGAGATCGTAATTGGGCGCACGATGGCGCCTGGTGTCGGTGCTCTCAATCTTATTCAGCATGGGCAGACTGTCGATCAAATTCTAAACGTGGTGAAGGCTCTGGCGCCTCAGTTGGATGGCGCAAGTCTTGCTGCCATTTCGGAAAAACTGCATCAGGAACTCAATCCTTGTAATGCAGATACAATTCCGGCCGTGATGCCTAACATTTTGGCTGGGCGAATTGCAAATAAATTGGGCTTCCGAGGACGAAATCTTGTTCTTGATGCCGCTTGCGCTTCTTCGCTTGTCGCTTTGGAAATGACCATGCAATCGCTCATATCCGGTCAGGCTGATCTTGCCATTGCCGGTGGTGTCCATATAAATTCCAGCCCTTATTTCGCCCAAATGTTCTCCGAGTTGGGCGCGCTTTCAACGAGTGGAACAATCAGACCTTTTGATGAAAACGCCGACGGCACCATACTTGGTGAAGGTGTCGGCATGGTGGTGATTAAGCGACTGGCAGATGCTCAGCGCGATGGCAACCGTATTTATGCAGTTGTAAAAGGCATTGGATCCTCAAGTGATGGCAGAGGCACTGGCTCTCTTGCTCCCAATCCCGAAGGCGAAGCTCTGGCGATGAAGAGAGCTTATGATATGTCCGGCGTTTCACCGCATACGGTGCAGCTGCTCGAAGCACATGGAACCGGCACGCGCGCCGGAGATCGTGCTGAAATGAAAGCGATCGAACTGGTGTTCGGCACAAGTAAGGCTCATAGCACCGGGAAACCATGGTGCGCGATTGGTTCGGTTAAGTCCATGATCGGTCATACCCAGGCAGCAAGTGGCATGGCTGGAATCATCAAAATGGCTCTGGCTCTGCATAATAAGACGCTGCCACCGACCTTGCATTTCTCTGTTCCCAGCACTCAGATAGATTGGAATGAGTCGCCTTGTTATGTGATTACGCAAGCTAAACCCTGGGCGCAGGCGGCGCCAGAGTCAGCCGAATCCTCGCCGCGTCGGGCTGCAGTGAGTGCTTTCGGCTTTGGTGGCATCAATGCGCATGCCATTCTTGAAGAGTTTGCCGATGCGGAAAACAAGCCGGCCATGGTAACTGTTGCCGGAGGCGGCAATGAAAAAGGCGCTGAAAAGCCGAAGCGTGCGATGGTATCGCTTTCGCTTTCTTATCCGGAGATTTCAGGAAATACGCTTGCGGCTTTGAACCTTCAGTTGGGTGTTCAAAAAGCAGCTTCTGTTCAATTTCCGGCAGCAGCGTCACCTTCCTCACAGCAAGCTCGATTACAGAGCCAGCGAAGCGGGCGGGACGCCCGCGCTCCCGGGGGGCAGAGTTCCGTTGTCGACAGCGCTGCGGCACCTTCAGCTGCATTCGCGCAGCAGGAGCAAACTTCGCTAACGGACCAGCAAGCGGTTTTGAGCGCTTATATTCAGGCGTTGAATGTGTTTCAGAAAAACGCTTTGAGCGTTCACGAACGCGTTATGATGTCCTATTTGCAGGACGATGAAAACAGTTAATGGATGATCCGAAATCCCCGCATTGCCTATCCTCGTAGGGGCGGCGCCATGCGCCGCCCGTTTAACGGATCCGCGCCCGTCTGCCGGATCCGCGCCACCGATTGTCTTGGCGAAAACGGTGCGCCTAGCAATCTACATAGACGGTCGCGTCAAATAGAACAGAGCTTTCTTTTCGCCAGGCAAAGTGTAATCGAAGCCACAAGATTGGAAGAATGAATCTTGCGAAGTGATTGCCATAACTTCAAAGACACCCTTCTCTCGGGCTTGTTCAAGGCAAGCATTTACCAACATCCGCCCGATGCCGCGACCTTGATAGTCGTTTGACACCGCGAGACTGCGGATTTCGCCCAACTTCGGTGAGTACACTTCAAGAACAACAGACCCGACAATTTTACTGTCGCTAATGGCGATGCTGTATTGATCGATTAGACTTTCCAGCTCGCTCAAGTTGCGACGTAAGATTTTACCGTCAGCTACAAATGGCGCGAGAAAATCGCTCAGTGCCTGCAAATCGCCGGGCTCTGCCGATCGAATGGAAATGTCGTCGCTTGATTTCAAAATACGCTCCGTCCAGCACCAGCCAGTTTAGCAGAATTGTGCGAAAAGCCCCTTTCTTGGAGACATCGTTGTCATTCTCTTTTCCTGGGCGGAAGTGGTATCAGCGGATCTTGCGGCCAGGGATGCTTTGGATAACGACCCTTGAGTTCTTTCCGCACATCTTCGTAGGTGTTTTTCCAGAAGCTCGCTAAATCAGGAGTGATTTGTTGAACACGATAATTTGGTGCCAGCAAGTGCATCAATACCGTAATGCGTGTCGCAGCGATTTTTGGTGTTTCTCGCAAACCAAACAACTCTTGAATGCGAGCCGCGAGCACAGGCGCTTTACCTAGCTCGTATGTGAGTTTTACCTGGCGACCTGAAGGCAACTGAACACGTTCAGGCGCTTCCTTTTCGATCTGCATAATCTGGTGTTGGCTGAGCTTGGTCTGAATGTAAGGTTTGAGCGAGCGTGTTTTTAGTTCATCGATGCTAGTGCAGCCGCAACACCAATCCGGTAGAATTTGCTGCCATGGTTCGGAGCCGAAATCGGGCAAGTCTAGCTCAGGCAGCCATTCTCGCAGACATTGCACGCGCAGCAAATATTGGAGTGACTCTTCATCGATTAGAGTTTCCAGATCGTCGCGTGTGCTGAGTTCCTTTGCCAAAACTGCGCCGGGATCTGCTCCTGGTGGAATAGCGGTGGCTTGCTCTGATAAAAGCAATTCGCAAAAGCGACTCCGTTTGAACGCCATCACTTTTTGACGTTCTCGGTCAAAAATAACATCTGTCGTGGTACTGAAATGTGAGGCTGGCAGCCAGCTGCGATCGACATATGATGCCTGCCGCACAAGTGATTCGGCTTGACCTGATTCCGCCAGTTCGACCGCGACGAATAAGTCTGCTGCCGCGACCGCTGACTCGTCCGCCAGACGCACGCCGCGACCGCCCACCATAAGCGCCCTTCGTCCGCGCGCTTCTCTGCGCTTGCAGACGCGATCTGGAAACGCGGTCATCAAAGCACGCATGACAGCTTCGTCCTGGCTTGAAGTTGATGTTGCTCCTGAATTCGTGGCTGATCCTGACTTCGCTACTGCGCCCGATTGTGAGCTAGAGCCCAAGCTTGCTCTTGCGCCTGAGTCAGAGCCTGCTCCAGAGCCAGAGCCCTCGCGGGGTAATTTCGCGCGTCCTTTATTATCCGCCACCAATCTGCTCAACTGCTCGGCTGTTCGCAGAATCTGCCTGGCTGGTCCGCTTAATAGCTCGCCTGCGTATGAATGACGTTGGTTTGTCTGCGCAAAATCTTCTAGCGCCGATAAACGGTCTAGTACATCTGAGTCAGAGTGGTGCTGTGCCTGTCCTTTAGCCTGTGGCCTGCGGAACGGATCCCGTTCAGACAGGAGAGCCGCGCACAGAGCGGCTCGCGCCGCGCAACCTAGACTCTGTCCCTCCACTAATAAACGCGCCAGTCTCGGTTGCAGTGGCAGCGCTGCCATGCGTCGCCCTATCTCCGCAAGCTGTCCGACGTGCAATGCATCAAGCTGATCGAGCAGTTCAAGCGCCTGATCGATAGACTGAGCCGGAGGCATTTCGTACCAGGGAAATGCACGCGGATTCGTTTCGCCCCACAAATACAACTGCAAGATCGTCTGCGATAATTCGACTCTTGCAATTTCCGGAAGCTCAAATTCTCGCAGAGAGAATTGCTCGCGCTCGGTCCAGAGGCGCAGGCAAGAACCTGCTGCTAAGCGCCCCGCCCGACCCGCGCGTTGCTCTGCTGATGCCCGTGAAATGCGTTCTACTTGCAGGCGATTTAAGCCCAGTCTTAAATCAAGACGATTGATGCGAGCCATGCCGCTGTCGACTACTGCTGTGACACCATCTATGGTGAGTGACGTTTCGGCAACATTGGTGGCAAGAACGATCTTTCGCTGCTTCGCTGGTATTAGCACGCGACGTTGTTCTTCAAGAGGCATGTCACCATAGAGCGGCATGATCACACAATCTTCTCGGTCTGCTGCGTCTTGCAGCAGTGATTCGGTCTGTCTGATTTCTCCGACTCCCGGTAAGAACGCAAGGATATCTCCGCTGCTTTTCTGCATCATCCTCTTCACGCCATCACAAGTTAGCCGGTCGAGCGATTCGTTTGAATTAAACTGCAAATATTCGATTCCCACAGGAAACATCCTGCCCGGACATTCGACCTGTGGGCAGTTGCCCAGATAT
>Ga0182030_10016582_pt1 | contig 14332 bp, 13 predicted proteins | sample 812S3MmetaG_FD_121299 | JGI IMG/M metagenome (GOLD analysis project Ga0182030, IMG submission 121299) | Permafrost microbial communities from Stordalen Mire, Sweden - 812S3M metaG (Illumina Assembly) | ecosystem: Environmental > Terrestrial > Soil > Wetlands > Permafrost | place: Sweden...
CCCGAGACCAGAAATGCCGTCGCTGGTCAAGACCTCGACAACGGAACGGATCGCAAAAGGCTGGTGCACGCCGACCGCGTTGAGCAGTGGCGGATCTTGGAAAGCCACCGGCGTGATACGAATCTGATCAATCAGGGTTGGGCTCAACGAGCAATCTCACTGTCATCTCGGGTGAACGAGGCCACAGAACGACACTCGCCAGTAGTGGAACCTTAACGCACGCGTTAATTGCCCACCATTACATCGCGGTCAAAAGTGTCTTCCGCGCGCGTTCAATAGACTCTGAGACCAATGACTAGCTTTCTCGAACAAGTACGCGCTCGCACACCGACGTGCGGGACATTTCTTAACCTCGGCTCGACGTTGGCGGCCGAGGTGTGCGCACTCAGTGGCTTCGACTGGCTCCTCGTGGACCTCGAACACGGTGCCGGAGGCGAGGAGGCGCTCGTCGGCCAACTACTCGCGGGTGCCGCGCATAACGTCCCCGTGCTGGTGCGCACCGAATCGGTGGAGCGGATTCGAGTAGGTCACGTCCTGGACCTCGGGGTCCACGGGGTGATGTACCCGCGCCTGAACACGCCCGAAGAAGTTGTCGAGTCCCTTCGACACCTGTGGTACCCACCCCGAGGTGACAGAGGTATCGCGGGATTCAACCGGGCGCGCCAATTCGGTGGCGACGGACGCAGCTCCGAGCAAGTGAACGATTCGATACTAAGCATCATCCAGATAGAGACCGTGCCCGCACTTTCTGACGTCGACAAGATTGCCGCCATTCCTGGCGTTGACGTTATGTTCGTCGGGCCGAGCGACTTGTCGGCGGCGATGGGTATTCCCGGGCAATTTGACGCTCCGGAGTTGATCGAAGCGCTAAAGCGAGTGGTCGACGCCTGCCAGCGCGAAAACGTGGCGGCCGGCATCCTCACCGCCGACCCCGACCGAGTGGCGGGTCTGCAAGATCTTGGTTTTAACTTCGTCGCCGTTGGTTCGGACTCGTCCATTTTGAAGAGCGCCGCGAGCGCCGCCTCGGCCAGCTTTACTCGCCGCTCATAGGGAACCGCCGATGTCCGGTGGCGCAGGATTTTGTGCGAGCACTTTGTCGTCGCGAACAACGAGAGTTCCCGCAACCTTGTCGTGCAACGTCTGATTCTTCTTATCCCACGCGACCCACAGCAAATCGAGGAAATGCGGAATGAAGAGGCAGAACGCCACGGCGACGTGCACGCCCTCCTGTCTCGTCTCTGCCGGCGTGGGATTCACGTAGGTCGTGTAGTGATAAAACGAGCCGACCGCCAACAAAATGCTGTACGCCAAGGACCGGACCGCGGACTGGCGAAGCCCAACCTGGCCTCGACCCTCCATATTCACGCAACGCACGCTCGCGACCTTCATGCCGATTGTCTGACCATTCCAATAAGTGATGAACAGAAACCAGTAGAGGAATCCGATGACTAACGTGCCGATGACTTCCACATAGAAATTGACGCTCATGCTGCGGGCAGGAAGGGTGGTGACGAGGGCCAAAATGATGCTGTCAATGACGAAGCCGAGGACGCGCCACCAGAAACCCGCGAGATCTGGTTCCTTGGGGGCCTCGTCAATGGGGAAGTACGGCAGCGGCGCAGGCGGCGCAAACGGACCCGAAGTGGCCGCACCGCACGTCGGGCAGAACTGTTGTTCGGGCTGCTCGACAGTGCCACAATTCGCGCAGTACGCCATCGTCAGATCCTCTCATCGGGTCGGGTAAGGAAGCAGTCTTCAGAACTACAAGACGGTCGAGCGCGTGCCAAAATCTCCATCATTTGAGAATCGCAATCGTGAACAGGATGGCGTCGAAGAGGAAGTGAGCGACGATGGGTCGATTGAGTTTGTGGTGCTTCTGAAACGAACGAGTGACAAAAAATCCGAAGGGGACAGTGAGCAAAAAGCCGAAACCGTAGTAGACGTGGTAACTCGTACGCAGTATCAGACTCACGATCAACGATTTACGCGGTGTCCAGCCGAGTTGGCCAAGCCTGGTGAGCAAGTAGCCATTAACCATGACCTCTTCGGCAATGGCCGTCGTGGCCGACATGGCAATGCCCCCAATGAGGTAGTACTTGGGAACGTGACCGCTCGAGACGTTATTGATGAGTGACCTATGGTCATTGAGAAAGCCCACGAAGGGGATCAGAATCGCAATCTCGACCGCGAAGGCGGCGGCGCCGAGGCCCAGACCGGGAAAGATGTCTCTCCTGAAACGAGGCACGCCGAGTCCCAGCACCTTCGGCGTCTGGCCGGTGCGCAGCAACAGCAACAGGGCCAAGGGAACGATCGCGGCCACGGAAAGGTACGCGAAGATCTCAAGTACGAGATTGGTAACCGGCTGGCCGGGAAGAATGGTGGAGAATCGCGTTGAGTTGTCGTGGTCAATGTGCTGGGCCAGTACGAGGATGGCACTGGTCACCACGGGCAACAAGAACCCAAGCATGACGAAGCGGGTCTCCCAGACCAAATACTTTCGAGCCGCACCTTGTGGCAGGGCAACGGGCGCGCCGGAGAGTGATGTGGCGACTGAGAAAGGCATCGGCGTCGTCGCGAACGGGGGCGGCGGCGGAAGACCTATGTGCGGGCTAGGCAGGAGGGCGTCGGGCGTAGCTGCGGTCTGAGTTGCGACGTCGCCGACAAGAACACCTTGTTGCTCGCTCGGGTCCGTCTCATTAATCGCGACGGAGGGCGCTGTCGACGTGGGATCACCACAGACGCGACAGTAGGCACCTTCGACCTTGGTGCCACAGCGACGACAGAAATTCATCTAATCCTGGCTCTCATTTCCCGGCGTACGCCCCTTCGATTGAGGAAGTATGACACAGCGATGCGTTGACGTGAGTATGCAACTTATCTTTGGCCACCCTCAGAAAACCAACGAGCGCCCGACTTAGGTCCAGTAAGCAGACAATCGCCATCATTCAACACGCGTCGGGAAGTGGACCTCAGTCACGTCGGGCGTTGACAGCGGTGTAGGAGCAGACGTGAGGACCACTCTCGATCGCTACGTCGAGAAGACGACGTTGCGAATCATGTCCTGGCGACTCTGACGGTGACGCCAGCTCGCGAGCAAAGCAATGGTGATATTGGCAGTTCCCGAAAGGCAGGTGGCAAAACATGCGGCCCAGAGGTGAAATCCTCCGTAGTACGAGATCCACAACAACGACCCGCAGGTCGAAATCGACCACGCGCCCACCGAGACGCCCATCGCACCGCGATGACGGGCGACTTCGAACAACTGCGGTAGTCGATTGCCCGCCATGGCGAGACCCACGCCAAAGACGCCTCCGGCCCATCCCCAAAAGAATGTCGGCACGATGCAGCACAGCAGGAAGAATCCGAGACAGCGCAGCGACACGTTCCATCGCAGCCACGGCTTGAGGCGAAAAATGACGGCGAGCTGCAGAGGCAGCACGCTGAGACTGCCCATCACGATGATCCACGAGCGTTGGTTGACGCCGTAGGCAATCCAGTAGCCGCCGAGGAAGATAAACAAGACCCAAGTCGCTAGTGAGATGCCCTCGGTGCCAATTGAGTTCGCTCGTCGCAGTTGGGCAATGGTTGAAAGGACGCCGACGGTGACTGCCATCCAACCGAACGTGGTGCAGACAGCGTGAAAAGACATCCGCCTAGATTACATCTGAGCTGACTCAGCGACGGCGATTTGCCGCTGAAATAACGGCTTCGAGCGACGCATCCAAGATGGACGAGCTCATGCCGACACCCCACCAGGTCGTGCCGTCATCACCCTGCGCTTCAACGTAGGCCACGGCCGAGGCCTCTGATCCGGAGGTGAGTGCATGCTCGTGGTAGTCGCGCACCGAGAAGTGCACGTCCATTTCGTTGCGAAGTCCGGCCATCAATGCGTCGATCGGCCCGTTACCCTCGCCCTTGAGCGTGACGTGTTGACCGTTGACCACCACCTGGGCGAAGATTCGCGTGTTGTGGTTGTCGGCGGATACCTCGCTCGACAGCAATTGAATCTTGGGGTTCTCTGGCAGGTACGTCGTGGTGAAGACGTCCCAAATCTGGGCCGGAGAAATCTCGGTGCCGGACGTCTCGGTCAACTCCTGGACGTGCTTGGAGAACTCCACCTGCATAGCCCGAGGTAGGTCCAGCCCGTGCTCCGCGCTGAGCAGGTAGGCAACGCCCCCCTTGCCCGACTGGGAATTGACACGAATGATTGCTTCGTAGGTGCGACCCGTGTGCTTGGGATCAATGGGCAGATACGGCACCTCCCAGACGTCGTAACTGTCGCCAATGGCGCCCATCCCCTTTTTGATGGCGTCCTGGTGGGAGCCGGAAAACGCCGTGTAGACCAGTTCTCCGACGTAGGGGTGTCGCATATGCACGGGCAAGCGATTGGCGTATTCGGCCACGTGGCGCGCTTTGTCGATGTCGCGGATATCGAGTTCGGGGTCCACGCCCTGGGAAAAGAGATTGAGCGCCAAGTTCACGATGTCGACGTTGCCCGTGCGTTCACCGTTGCCAAAGAGCGTGCCTTCGACGCGATCGGCTCCGGCCAGTACACCGAGTTCGGCGGCCGCCACCCCGGTACCGCGATCGTTGTGCGGATGAAGGGACAAGACCACGCTGTCGCGTCGGTGCACGTGACGAAGAAACCACTCAATGGAGTCGGCGTAGAGATTCGGAGTGTACATCTCCACTGTCGCGGGGAGGTTCAAGATCAACGGACGCTCGGGCGTCGGATCTATGACCTCGATGACCGCATTGCATATTTCGAGCGCGTAGTCGAGTTCGGTGCCGGTAAAGCTTTCAGGTGAATACTCGTAGAAGAATTCCGTCGTGGGCGATGTTGCTTCCAGCGAGACGCAGATGGCCGCCGCGTCGGTCGCGATCTTGGTGATCCCGTCAGTATCGAGTCCGAAGACCACCCGGCGCTGGAGGGTGGAGGTCGAATTGTAGAAGTGCACGATGGCGCGGGGCGCTCCGTGCAGGGACTCATACGTTCGTCGGATCAGATCCTCACGGCACTGGGTCAGTACCTGGATGGTGACGTCGTCGGGTATGAGGTCGTTTTCGATGATATGGCGAACAAAGTCGAAATCGGGTTGGCTGGCGCTGGGAAAACCGACCTCGATCTCCTTAAAGCCCATGGCTACCAAGTGCGTGAACATCGCGTTCTTGCGGTCCATATCCATGGGGTCGATGAGAGCCTGGTTACCGTCGCGCAGGTCAACGCTGCACCAGCGGGGAGCCTGGGTGAGTCGATTATTGGGCCACGTGCGATCGGGCAGGTCCACGGGAACCGTGGGCTGGTATTTGTTGAACGCCATGGGGCTCGGCTGCTGGGTACGACGCGCCATGTTCATCCTTTCGTTACGGCCATTGTGCGAGAAACAAAAAACCCCCGCAAATGCGGGGGGGCAGACGAACTTACGCTCGCCCTATTGAAGTAGTAGCTCGGCACTCTGGCTAGTGGTCATGGGATTACTCTATCCCACCGGAAAGAAATGTCCAGTGGACCACTATCGTGGTTAGTAATGGGCTTTCTCAAAGCGGTCATCAAAATCTCGATCATCTTGGTGTTGGCCGCAGCGCTGGCCGGAGTGGTCGTGCTGGTGAAGCGACCAAAGAACGCCGATCCCGTCACCTACGACGAGTGGCCGCCCGTGGCGCAAAACCCTGCGGCCTGACGAAGTCACCCCACCACGCAGTTTTCTAACAAGGAGAAATCATGGCAGAAATGGAATACCGTCGACTGGGCCGTTCAGGACTACGCGTCAGTGTGTTGTCCTTTGGTTCCTGGGTCACCTTCGCCAAGGAAAATCAACTCGAAACGGCTCAGGACGCCGCGGAGTGCCTGAGCGCGGCCAAGGACGCGGGCGTCAACTTCTTTGACAACGCCGAGGCGTATTCGGCCGGCGAGTCCGAGCGCGTCATGGGCCAAGCGTTCCGCGACCTCGGATGGAAGCGCCACGAGTACATTGTCTCCACCAAGTTGTTCTGGGGCCTGCACGAACAGATCAACATGAAGAACACGCTCAACCGCAAATACTTGAGCCAGGCCATCGACGGTTCACTCGAGCGTTTCGGTCTCGACTTCGTGGATCTCGTCTTCTGCCACCGTGCCGACCCCGACACACCGATCGAAGAGACCGTGTGGGCCATGAGCGACATGATCACCCAGGGCAAGGCCCTCTACTGGGGCACGTCGGAGTGGACCGCCGATGAGATTCGCGCGGCGTGGGACATTGCCGACAAGCACAATCTGCACAAGCCGGTTATGGAACAGCCGCAATACAACATCCTGTGGCGAGACCGCGTCGAGAAGGAATACGCCCGGCTCTACGAAGACATCGGCCTGGGCACGACCATTTGGTCCCCCCTCTCGTCGGGCCTGCTGACGGGCAAATACCTCAACGGTGTCCCCGAGGGTTCGCGGGCGACGCTGCCCGGATACGAGTGGCTCAAAGGAATGCTGACCGATGAAGGGCGCAATAAGAAGGTTGCCGACCTCAAGGTGATCGCCGACGAACTCGGCGTCACACTCGCCCAGTTCTCCCTCGCCTGGTGCGCGAAGAATCCCCACGTCTCAACGGTGATCACCGGCGCCTCAAACGCCGCACAGGTTCGAGAGAACATGTCCGCACTCGACGTGATGCCACTGATCACCAAGGAAATCATGGACCGCGTCGACATCATTAGTTACTTCTAATTCAAGGCCATTCTCAAGTTGCTCGTCGGACAGTGGCGTCCTCGTCGCCCGGACGAAATTAGAACCAGTGGAAACTTGACACTGGCCAGACCCTCAGGAAGACTTTGCCGATGATGCTGGAGCGTGGCACGGTCCCCCAGACTCGACTATCACAAGAGGGCAAGTGATTGTCGCCGATCATGAAGTATTGATTCTTCTTAAGCGTGATTGGCTTGATGGCCGTACCAAACGGCTCAGTGTGAGGCCAGTTCTCCTTCAGCGCTTTGCCGTTGATGTAAATCGTGTTGCCCTTTGAAGTCAATGTTTCGCCGGGTAGACCAATGACACGCTTCACTAAATCAGCGACGTTGTCACCGCAGTCCGCGGCCACGTCCGCGGGCGCCTTGAAGACCACTATGTCGCCGGTGTGAATGGTGCCGAAATCGACGCTGAGCTTATCGACAATGATGCGATCGCCAATCTGCAACGTCGGAATCATTGACCCCGAGGGTACGAAGTAGGTCTCAAACACATAGGTGCGAATGATGATCGAGACCAACAGCGCGACGATCACAATAATCACCCATTCGATGATGGCGCGCGTGCGGGGTTTGGAAGTTTTTTGCGTCGAAGTGCTATCGGACATTAAAAGAATCGTAACCTTGACCGCCACTAGGGTCCGGTCGGGCGAAACTTCGGACGTTCACACAGTTCTCCAACGCCACGAGCACGCCCGGGTGGACAGCGATTAGCGCAAGGTGATGAGGTGGATATCCACGATGCCGTCGGTGTCGCGCAAATGATTCACGACATCGATAGGTGTTGGTGTTGAGGTTGAGAGCACCATCAACGCCGTCTTGGACATGGCATCGGGTCCCACCGCCATGGACGCAATGGAGACGTCAGCCTGACCGAGGGCCACGCCCACGATGCCCACCATGCCGGGGCGATCGTCGTTTCGCACCACCAGCATTGACGCGGCCGGCGGAATTTCGACGCTGTGTGCGTCAACGCTGACGATGCGGGTTTCAAGGCGGCTGCCAATCGTCATCAGCGTCCCCGAGACGGCGTGGTGTCCCGATCGCACCGTGATGAGGTTCACGTACTCGGGCGATTCGACAGTGGAGACTTCGCTGTAGGTCACATTGTGTTCGGCCGCGAGTTGGGGCGCGTTCACGAACGAAACACCATCGTGACCAGTCGCGATGAGCAGACCCTTGAGCGCGCAGAGCGTCAGAATCTTGGTGCCCGATCCGGCGAGTTCGCCCTGGTAGACAACTTCTAGATCGGCCGGCTCGCCGTCCAACAATCCACCAATGAATCGACCAAGTACTTCCGCGAGTCCCATGAAGGGACGCACCACGTTAGAAACCTCACCAGCCGAAACGTTGACCGCGAAGGGCACGAAGTCGCCCGCGAGCGCCAGTTGCACCTGTTCGGCAATCGTCACACCAGCCTTATCCTGCGCTTCGGCCGTCGAGGCACCGAGGTGTGGGACAACCACGACTGACGGCAATTCGAAAAGTGGCGACTCGGTTGTTGGCTCTTTTTCAAACACGTCGAGCGCGGCGCCCTGCACGTGCCCGTCGCGGATGGCTTCGGCCAAATCAGCCTCGTTGACGATGCCACCGCGGGCCACGTTGATGATACGCACCCCCTGCTTGGTCTTCTTCAACGAATCGGAATTCAACAAGTTCGTGGTCTCTTTGTTCCTGGGCAAGTGGATCGTAATGAAATCACTTTGCTGTAGCAACGTGTCCAAGTCCATCAATTCCACGCCCATGTGACGGGCGCGTTCTTCAGAGATGTACGGGTCGTAGGCGACGAGGTGCATGCCGAAGGCCATCGCCCTCTGCGCGACGAGGGCGCCGATCTTTCCGAGTCCCACAACGCCAAGCGTCTTGCCGTAGAGTTCAACACCCTCCCACTTACTGCGCTCCCACTTTCCATTCTTGAGCGCGGAGTGCGCTTGGGGAATATTTCGAGCTTGCGCGAGCAGCAACGCCATGGTCTGCTCGGCGGCCGACAGGATGTTCGACACGGGAGCATTCACGACCATGACGCCGAGTTCAGTCGCCTTCGCCACGTCGACGTTGTCCAGGCCAATACCCGCACGCCCGACCACAATGAGCTCTTTGGCTGCTTCTAGGGTCGCGGCGTCCACTTGTGTGGCCGAGCGGATAATCAGGGCGTGCGCTCCGTCAACGGCGGCGATCAATTCTTCCGGCGATAAACCAAGCCGGACGTCGACTTCGTGACCCGCGTTACGCAGCTCTTGCAGCCCCGACTCTGCAATCTCTTCTGATACCAGTACACGGGCCACCGCTACGCCTTTCGTTTGTTGCTACAAGAATAAAGGGGACGAAGGATTTTCAGCCCGCGGCGACAAACTTCGCGAAGCGCTCCAGACCCTCGGCGAGGTCATCGTCGCCCAGGGCACAACTCAATCGAAAGTGTCCAGGTGCGCCAAATGCTTCGCCCGGCACGACCGCAATCATGATGGATTCGAGCAGCGTGGCCGCCAATTCGCTGGACGATGCCGCCACCTTGCCGTCGAGGGAGCGGCCCAGAAGGCCCTGGACGTTGGGGAAGCAGTAAAAAGCGCCCTCCGGTTCGGGGCACGTGACGCCGTCGATGGCGTTAAGCATTGAAGTCATCGTCTTGCCGCGCCGATCAAAAGCGGTGCGCATCTCGGCGACTGCGCTCAAGTCCCCCGTGAGTGCCGCGACGGCGGCGCACTGAGAGATGTTCGAAATATTCGACGTCGTCTGGCTCTGGTAGTTGATGGCTGCCTCCATCACGTCGGGCGCGCCGATCATCCAGCCGATTCGCCAACCCGTCATGGCGTAGGTCTTCGCCACACCGTTCACGACCACCCAGTGGTCACCGATCTCGGGTGCGGCCACCGGCAGTGAAGCGAACTTGGCGTCACCATAGACGAGGTGCTCGTAGATCTCGTCGCTCATGACCCAGACGTCGTGCTCGGCAGCCCAACGGCCGATTGCGGCCACTTCCTCGGGTCGCACGACTGCGCCGGTGGGGTTCGAAGGCGAAACAAAAATTAATAATTTAGTCTTCGGCGTGCGGGCTTTTTCTAGTTCGTCGACCGTCACGCGATAACCATTGGTCTCACTCGTCATGACCGGCACCGGCGTCGCACCCGTCAGGTAGACCGCTTCAGGGTACGTAGTCCAATAGGGAGCAGGTATCAACACCTCGTCGCCGGGATTGAGCAATGTCATCAAGGTTGTCAACACGGCGTGTTTGCCACCATTGGTCACTAACACCTGGTTGGCCGTGATTTCCAGGCCGCTATCACGCTTGGTTTTTGCCACAATGGCTTCACGCAGCTCGCCCAATCCGGCAGTGGGCGTGTATTTATAATTGCGCGGGTCGTAGCAGGCCTTAGCGGCAGCCTCGACAATGTGCTGGGGGGTCGGAAAATCCGGCTCCCCGGCCCCGTAACCAATTACTGGTTCGCCGGCGGCCTTTAGGGCCTTGGCCTTCGCGTCCACGGCAAGCGTTGCGCTGGGGGCCAAACCACTCAGCAGGTCACTCACTCTTGGGCTCATTGTCACTCCGTTCAATATCCGCAAGACTGTAATTCTATGACCTCCCCTGAGACCCTACGAATACCCGACCACCTTTTGCCACGCGACGGGCGCTTCGGCTCCGGCCCCTCCAAGATTCGTCCCGCACAATTGGAAGACTTGCTCGCCGACAGTTCGACGTACATGGGCACTTCCCATCGCCAGGCAACCGTGCGTAACAAGGTCGGCGAGGTTCGTGACGGACTCACCGCCCTCTTCAATCTGCCCGAGGGTTACGAGGTGTTGCTGGGCAACGGCGGGACCACCTGTTTCTGGGACGCCGCGACATTTCACCTGGTTCAACAGCACAGTCAGCACCTCAGTTTCGGTGAGTTCTCCTCAAAATTTGCCTCCTGCGTCAAGCAGGCACCACACCTGAGCGACCCTCAGATCATCACGAGTGAAGTCGGCAGCCACCCAGTGGCCGTTGCGGATGAGTCTGTCGACCTCTATGCCCTCACGCACAATGAAACGTCAACCGGCGTGATGATGCAGATCGAGCGACCGCCTGGCAGTTCCGGCCTGGTTGCTGTCGACGCTACGTCGGGCGCCGGAGGACTGCCCGTGGATCCCACGCAGTTCGACTGCTACTACTTCGCGCCACAGAAATCATTCGCGTCCGATGGCGGGCTCTGGCTGGCCATTTGCTCACCCGCCGCGATTGAACGCATTGAACAGCTCGCGTCGTCGGGTCGATGGACGCCGGCGTTCTTCGACCTCAAGATTGCTTTAGACAACTCTCGGCTCAATCAGACGTACAACACGCCCGCGCTCGCCACCATTCACCTCCTCGCGTCACAGATCAAGTGGATGAACGACAACGGTGGACTGGCGTTTTCCGCCGGACGCTCACAACAGTCCGCGCAGATCCTCTACACCTGGGCGGAGTCAACCGGATTCACGACGCCGTTTGTGACCAACCCGTCACAGCGATCGAACGTTGTGGGGACGATTGACTTCTCTGACGAGATCGACGCCAACAAAGTCGCCGCCATCCTTCGTGCCAACGGCGTCGTCGACACCGATCCGTACCGCAAACTTGGCCGGAACCAACTTCGCATCGCGATGTTCCCGAGTGTCGACCCCGAAGACGTGGCATCGCTCTGCGCCTGCATTAATTTCATCGTCGGCAACCTCTAGACGGTCAGTTGCCGAGGGTCACTCGTGCAAAGACCTCCGGTGAAGTACTCGACGCCGTCATGACGTTGTAGGTAGATCCACGCTGACCTGCAGCCCCACCATGGCGCCCGTCGGGCGTGAGGCACAGCGTGCGAAGTTCTGATCGATAGCCATCAGGCAACGTCGCGGCTTCTCGCAGCATTGCGCTGCACGCGTCGACGGGAGAGAGTCCGCGAGCGAGACCGTCGACCACCAATCGCGCGCCCACAACCCTCATCGCGAGTTCACCTCGACCCGTGCACGCGGCACCGCCAAATCGGACGTCGGAATAATTGCCGCAGCCAGGCAGTGAGGAGTCGCCGACTCGGCCAGGATATTTCCACGGGTAGCCGCTCGTGGACACACCGACAACTATCTCGCCGCCCTCGTCGAGCGCGATGACGTTGACGGTTCCCCACGGTCCTTCGTGAGGTGAGAGGCGATTGACCATCTCGCTGGCGGCGAGACGATAAGCGTGGTCACCCGGTTCCGCGTCAGTATTTTCTCCTTCTATCGACGCGCTCGACTCAAGAAGCGCCTGTCGATAAATTCGTCGAGCCTCGTCGGTGAGCAGTTCGGTGCGATCGAATCCCTGTTCTTCCGCGAAGAGTTCGGCACCCTCACCCACGAGCAGACAGTGCTGGGGCAGGACTTCAAGCACTGCGCGCGCAATCGAAATCGGATGCGGGAAATTTCGCACGGCCCCGACCGCACCAAACGCTCTGCTTGAGCCAATCATGATTGACGCGTCAAGTTCTACTTCGCCCCGCGCGTTGGGCAGCCCACCAGTACCGATGTAGTGATCGTCCAAATTGTCTTCACACAATCGAAGCGTCGCCTCAACGGCATCGAGCGCGCTCGCCCCTTGGCGAAGCAGAGTCATCCCGGCCGCCAGTCCCGCCTCGCTTCGTTCGCTGCCGATGATTGTTGGCTTCGTTGTCACCTTTGACCTCTTTCGGCTCGGTCCACAGTACCGTCGAAACCCTAGGGTCGAGGAGGCACCAATCCGAGTGTCGTACATGCTGCCTAGGTGGAGCTGCCCACCTTAGGGAGCACCATTATTTCAGTTCGACGAGATTTAGAGTGGCTGCGTATGAACAGAACGCCACCGACGACAACGCATCGATTACGGCTCCGTGCGATCTCTGGCGTCGTGGTGGTAGTCATCTTCAGTTTCGTACTGTTGGTAATTATTCAGGTTTCAGGTTCTTCCGGACCTCGATCAACGTTGTCGGATTCGACCTTTCTAAAGCTCGCGACTCGAGCCACCGGAGCAAAATTCGTCGCCACGTACGTGGTCAGAGGGACCGCCAGCCCTTTAATTCAGGACGGCAAGGTCCTTTTAGCTAGTGATCCAACATTGGCCACCAGTCACGCGATGAACAATGAGGACTACTCAGGTTTCGGGCAGTACTATGCGTACGTCTTTCATGAGGACAATGGTGCTCTAGTGCAGTGGATTCAAAAGGGGCCCGACGTCAGTTGGTGCTTAAAATTCCGCAACGTCAACGCCGGTCGCTTGCAATGCACGAGCCCAACGGCCTACGTTCCGTCCAACAGTTACGCGTACCAAGCTTTACCGTTCATCCCCACTACCATGCTGCAACCCGTCAAGAATTTCTTTCACGGCCAACCAAAGAGGACACCGCCAGTGCTCACTGAGCAGTCGAAAACTTTTGGGACCTTACGGTGCTTGCTCCAGACGTCGGGCGTGGCGCACCTGCGCACGTGCATCAATCGCGGTGGCTTTCTCGTCTCGAGCACCTACCGACGCGGCCAGTACTCGTGGTCGGTGACCTTGGAATCACTCAGCCGCGATCCCACCACCAGGGATTTCACGATATTACGCAAGCCTTCGGGGACGGTGCCGCTGCCGCCCGTGGGTTAGTCCGTGTCGCCGCCCGAGATATCGCTCACCTTCTGCTTGCCGGCCGATACGAAGGGCATCATCTCGCGTAACTTCTTGCCGATCTCCTCGATGGGATGCTTCTTACCCGCGTCGCGAAGTTCGCGATAGCGAGGACGACCGATCTCGTTCTCCTTCACCCATTCCGCGGCGAAAGAGCCGTCCTGGATCTCGGTGAGGATCTTCTTCATCTCGGCCTTGACGTCGGCGTTGATCACGCGCGGTCCGCGGGTGAGGTCGCCGTACTCGGCGGTGTCCGACACACTAAAGCGCATGCCGGTGATGCCCTCTTCGTACATCAGGTCAACGATGAGTTTGAGTTCGTGCAGGCACTCGAAGTAGGCACTCTCGGGCTGGTAACCGGCCTCGACCAAGGTCTCGTAACCGGCACGCACGAGGGCGGTCACGCCGCCGCAGAGCACGGCCTGCTCGCCGAAGAGGTCCGTCTCGGTCTCTTCGGTGAACGTGGTCTCGAGCACGCCGGCGCGTGTGGCCCCGATACCGTGCGCGTAGGCCAACGCGATGTCGTGAGCGTGACCAGTGGCGTCCTGGTGCACGGCCACGAGTGACGGTACGCCACCACCCTCGAGGTAGGTACGGCGCACGAGGTGGCCCGGTCCCTTGGGCGCCACCATGGCCACGTCGACGTCGGCCGGTGGGTTGATCAAATTGAAACGAATATTGAATCCGTGTGCGAACAGCAGGCACTTGCCCGCCGTCAACTGGGGCGCAATGTCCTCGTCGTACGTGCGCTTTTGTTCGGTGTCGGGCACCAGCACCATGATGACGTCGGCCTCCGCGCACGCGTCGGCAATGCTCAGCACGCGCAGCCCCGCATCCTCAGCCTTGATCACGGACTTGGACTCGGGTCGTAGCCCGACTCGTACGTCGTAGCCGCTGTCGTGCAGGTTGAGCGCGTGGGCGTGACCCTGGGAGCCGTAGCCGAGAATCGCAATCTTCTTGCTCTTGAGCAGTTCGGGCTGGGCGTCCTTCTCG
>Ga0182030_10016584_pt1 | contig 14331 bp, 12 predicted proteins | sample 812S3MmetaG_FD_121299 | JGI IMG/M metagenome (GOLD analysis project Ga0182030, IMG submission 121299) | Permafrost microbial communities from Stordalen Mire, Sweden - 812S3M metaG (Illumina Assembly) | ecosystem: Environmental > Terrestrial > Soil > Wetlands > Permafrost | place: Sweden...
CTAGGACACTGCATGAACGCGACGAGAGGAAAGCAGTCTGCGATCTCGCGGCTCCTGGGCCTGCTGAGCCAGCCGCGGCACGATTACCGCCCCAGCACGCAGATATTCCTCGACTTGAATGTCGACCGCATCACCGACGAACTGCAGCTGCTGGAACAGGGAGCCAGTCGCGGCGCCGAAAATCGCCCGGCTGCCGACGCCCAGACCTTTGACGATATTGAGCATAGGATCATCGAGCGAATCGAGGCTCATAAGCAGGATGCGCATTCGGTGCATCTCGAACATCTCCACACCTATGACGACCGGCTGATCGGGCTCAATTTCGAAGAGCGATTCGCCGTCATCCAGCAGGCCGCGCCCGAGGCGGTCGGCGATTTCCGGGCCGAGGCCGCGCTCGGCCGGGACGAATTGTTCTCCTTGCGGCGGCGGCTCTACGATTCCGAAAGGGAACGCGAACTGTTTCGCAAGCGTCACAAAATCGCCCGCCCCGCGCGCTTGTCGACGCCCGGCAAGACGCTGCTCAAGGTCGGCGTGCTGGCGGTCCTGTTCGTCATCGAGGTGCTTATCAACGGCAGCTTTCTGGCGAAATCCAATGAGCAGGGACTGCTGGGCGGCGCGGTCCAGGCAGTCAGCTTCGCAGCACTGAATATTCTGGCCAGCTTTCTCTGGGGATTGGTACCCATTCGCCTTCTGAACCGAAGGATTGGACTTCTCAAATTGCTCGGTTTGATTGGCCTGGTCGGCTATTTTGCCTTCGCCATCGTCCTCAATCTCACGCTGGCCCATCTGCGCGAGATTCCGCCCACCCTGAGCGGCGACGTCGGACACGCGGTCCTGGTGAGGCTGCTCCACACGCCCCTGATCCTGAATGACGTCAATACCTGGGTGTTTTTCGGGATTGGCTTTATTTTCTCGATCGTGGCCATGGCCGATGGGCTGCTCTTCAGCGATCCCCACATCGGATATGCGCCGCTTGAGCGCCGGTGGCTCGAGGCGCGTACCCAGTACACCGATGCCAAGGCCGAGCTGATCGAGAAGCTTCGAGAAATCCGCAATGTCGCGACCGAGGCGATGAATGCCAACTTCAGGGACCTGTCGGTCAGGCGTGGCGAGTTCGATGCCATTCTGCAGGCTCGCAGCCGGCTGACGCAACGCTTCACCGAACACCAGAATCATATCGAGCGAACCTGCAACGCGCTGCTGGCGGTCTATCGCGAAGCCAATTGCAAGGCCCGAACCCTGCCCGCCCCGGAATACTTCTCGAGGCCCTACAAGCTCGAACGCATCGTCTATGTCGGCAACGATCTCGACGAGCAGGCGCGAAACGAGCTGCGGCAATCGATCCTGCTGACGCAGGACGTCCTGCGCTACCAGACCCAGGGTATCCACGACACTTTCGAACAGGCGGTTCGCTCCTATCTTGAAATTGATGACCTCATCCCGGAGACCAAGATTGGCCCAGCGGCTGGCAAGGCAGCGTAACCGGTCCGGCGGCGGCGCCGCGATAGCGGGTATCGCATTGATTTGTCTTGCGGTCGCGGGGCTTGGCGCGCTGGCGTTCTTCTATTTTTCGGTGCGCGGAAGTCCGAAACTGGATCCGGTTTCGTTGTGCCCGGTATCGGGACCGCAAGGCATCACGGTGGTTCTGGTGGACACCTCCGACGATCTGCCGGAGATCGCCCAGCGCCAGGTGCTCGGTATTCTGGACGACCAGATCACCGGGCTTCCGGCCTACTACAAACTCGACATCCGCGTTCTCGATATCCCCACCGGTCGCAGCCGTTCGCTGTTCGCCAAGTGCAATCCCGGCGACGGCAACGGCTTGAGCGAGTGGACCAGCAATCCCCGCCTGGCCCGCATGCGCTGGATCGAAAGCTTCCAGACGCCCGCCTCGGATGCGGTCAAACACAGTGTCGTGACCGCGCAGGCCAATAGTTCGCCGATCATGGGGGCGCTCCAGGACATCGCGGTCGATGAGTTTTCCAGCTCGGCGGCGCAGCAGGTTCCGAAGAACCTGATCATCGTCTCCGACATGCTCGAGAACACCCGGGACTACAACCAGTATCAGACCCTTACCGACCTCTCCTATCAGCGCTTCCGGCAATCGCAGGCCTACCTGAAATACCGGACCGACTTTCACGGCGCACGGGTCACGATCGAATATGTGCAGCGAATCCTGCCAAAGGCGATAGATACGGTGCGGCACATCGAATTCTGGAAAGAGTGGATCACCGACAACCGTGGCACCTTCGAGATTGCCCGACGTCTGCAGGGGGCCGGCTGATGCCGCCGACCGATAACTATCGCGACGCCAACCCCGGCCTGCTCAACGGCCTGGTGTACTTTGGGCTGGTGCTGTTCGGCTGCGGCTTCATCGTCTTTTCCAAGCTGCGCGGCTTCGGCGCGTTCTATGTCACGTCGATTCCGGTCGTCGTGATGATCGGCTACGCGCTGCTGCTGGCCTTCGCACGCCTGCTCCGGCTGCGCGACGACCAGTCCGGCGACAATCTCTATTACATGGGCTTTCTGTTCACGCTGACCAGTCTTGCGGTTTCGCTCTACCAGTTCTCGGCGGCCGGATCGGCCGAACAGATCGTGCAGAACTTTGGCGTGGCCATCGCGTCGACGATTTCCGGCATCGCGCTGCGGATATTCTTCAACCAGATGCGGCAGGACCCGATCGAAGTCGAGCACGCCGCCCGGCTGGAACTTGCCGAAGCGTCGCGGCGGGTGAAACGGGAGCTGGAGAGCACGGTGCTCGAGTTCAGCTATTTCCGCAGGGCCACGCAGCAATCGATGTCGGATGCGCTCGACGAAGTGAACGGCATGCTGGAGCAAGCCAAGGATCGATTTGTCGGACAGCTCGACGATTTTGCGGCGACCTCCAGCAAGCCGCTCGAGCAGGCCTCGAAGCGGTCCGGTGAGACCATCGAGGATGTCACTTCTCGGATAACGCAAACGCTCGGAACCGCCGCACTGCAAATCGCCCAAGAAACCGGCGAGCTTTCCAGCAGTCTTGCCTCGATCGTCCAGTCGATCGACGGCGTGGCGGCAAAGCTTGCCTCGTTGCAGATGCCGGACGAAATCATCGAGACCAGGCTGGCTCCGATGGTCGAGGGGCTGACGCGCGCCGTCGAAGCCTTCGGCAGCAGCGCCGAAGCGCAAGCCATGGCTGTCGACGCCAATCTGGAGCAGATGCGACTTCTGTCGAACGCCATCGCGATGCTGCTGACCGAGATCAGGAGCACAGAAACCAGGCGCGCCGGATCATCCTCCGCGATCGATGTCCGCAATACCAGGTCGCGAAGCAGCGGTCGCGTCCCCGATCCGGGCATTCAGCAATCGCTGTGGAACGAAGCCGACGAGAGCCGCGAAGGCTAGACGCCGCCGCACACCGGCGACAGAACACAAGGTGAATTGATCATGGACGGCCAGATCATTCGACAATCGTCCTCCTACCGCCAGGGCCTGGTTCTTGGTCTGACCATGGCGGAAATCATGATCCTGCTGGTGTTCTGCCTGTTGATCGCCATGGCGGTGTTCCTGCGGGTGGAACAGGACAAGCGCGAACTGGCGGAGAAGGAACTCCGTCAGGAGCGGGTCGCGCGCAGTTCGGAGCGCGATCTGGTGACCAGGGTAAAGCAGAATCTCGAGGTTCTCGATCGCATCCAGGCGGAAGTCGGTTCCGACGATCCGGGCACGGTCGACCAGTATTGGCGCGAGCTGGTGGAGAGCCACAATATTGTCGCCAGGCTGACCAATGGCGGACTGCCGGCTTCCCAGCTCACCGACCGGGTCGCGGACGCGGTAAATCTCAGAGCCAGGGGTATCGATGCCGAGACCGCACTTCGCGACGAGGACATCGTCGCAAGCATTGAAAAAGCCCTGCCGAACGTCAGGGATCGCGCGACGGGTTCCAGCGAGATCACGGACATTGTCGCGCGCGGGCTGCAGTCGCGGGGCAATTCCGGACATCAGTGGCCGCCGATCATCAAACTGAGCGAAGCGGCCGGCTATCATTTCAACAGCGGCAGCGCCGAGCTGTCGCCACGTTTCCGCAGCGACCTGGCCGGACCTATTCCGGCTCAGATACTGGAGCTCATCAAGCAGTATGACGTCGACGTCATCGAGGTGGTCGGGCACACCGACGAACAACCGGTCGGCACGCGGGAGTCCAATCTTGATCGTGAGCTGCTGCCGGTGCTGAGAAATTCGGCAAACATTGCCAGCGTCGTGCCCGCCGACAATGCCGGGCTCGGCCTGGCGAGGGCGGTTTCCGTGGTCAGCGTTCTGCTGCAGAACAAGTCTCTGGCGGGTTACAAATTGCTTCCGCTGTCCGGTGCGCAACTCATCAACAATGACGAGACCCTGGCGATCTCCGGGACCGCGGGCGATGTTCTCGAACGGCGCCGAATTGAGATCCGCCTGCGAAAATCCACGCCGTCCGATTCATCGGCAACATCGCCCAATCCCGCAGATCCGGATCCCCTGGCGCAGCGCTTTCGCCCAAAATCCGCCCTGCCGATCGCGAGGCCGCTGAGCATCATGCGCAACGATTAGGCCGATTTTGCTGGTGAAGGGGGCGCAAGGGCGTAAAACCATCGGGAATCGGAGTGGCGGCCCGTCGAGCTGACGAGGCGGAAGAGCGAGCCGGTGTTTGCCAGGCCGAACCAACGGGAAGAGGGTTCCCATGCATAGCGCCATCGTGGTGATCAACATGCCCCAAAAGCATGAAACGGATGAGCACCACCCCAAATGGCTTGCCTTCCTGGCGGACCTCTGTCGCGCGTCCGAACCGATGGTCTGCTCGTTGGAGAATCAAGGCGGTGTCTTGCGGCTCAGCGAGAATGTCTGGCAGGTCAATTTCCACGACAACCCGGGAGCATTCGCCCGGCTGGTGTCGTGCGCGATGCACCATAAACTGAGCTACGGAATTTTGCAGCTCAAGGACGCGCCGGTCTGGCATCCGGCCGCCTTTCATCCCGAGCCGCGGTGAGCGGATGCGCTAGCCCCACGGCTTCAGCGCCGCCGTGAATCCGCGAACCACCTATGCTAGCGGGGACGGTCAAAAAGCCCTGCGGGACCGGCCTCGCGGCACAATTTCCTCGACACGGCACGACCGTTTGCACTAGAGATCGCAATCGAACGCAGGCCCATCAGGATCGGATCCTAACGTGGACATAGACCCGCCCGCCCCGAAACAAGACAGCATCATCGAGCACGAGGCCGAGGTCACCGATGTCGTGCTGGCGGCCATGGCGCACGCCCCCTCGGACCGGCTGCGCGAAGTGGCGGCCGCCTTCGTCCGGCACATCCATGCTTTCGCCCGCGAGGTGAAATTGACCGAAGCCGAATATGACATCGGCATCGATTTTCTGAACCGGATCGGGCAAGCGACCAACGACCGGCACAATGAGGGCATCCTGTTTGCCGATGCCATCGGCTTCTCCACGCTGGTGTGCCTGCTCAACAACGGCAATGCCGGCGCCACCGAAACGGCGGCGGCCCTGCTCGGTCCGTTCTGGCGGCTGAATTCGCCGCGGACCGCCAATGGCGGCTCGATTGTTCGTTCGCCGACCCCCGGGCCGGAGTTGTTCGCATCATGCGCGGTCGTGGATACAAGCGGCAACGCGATCGAAGGCGTCGAGGTCGATGTCTGGCATTCCTCGCCGGTTGGCCTCTATGAAAATCAGGACGACAGCCAGGCCGATATGAACCTGCGCGGCAAGTTCACCACCGATGCACAGGGCCGTTTCGGCTTCCGCTCGGTCAAGCCGGCCGGATATCCGGTGCCGGTCGACGGCCCGGTAGGCGACCTGCTGCGCGCCCAGCGGCGTCATCACTACCGGCCCGCACATCTGCACTTTCTCGCTTTCAAGCCCGGCTTCAAGACCCTGATCACCCAGGTCTTCGTCGATGACGACCCCTATCTCGGCAGCGACGTCGTGTTCGGGGTGACCCGCGCGCTGATCGGCAACTACCGGCGCCACGACACCGGGCCACCGCCGGCGCCGGACGTGAAGCCGCCGTGGTACACGCTCGACTACAGATTCGTGATGGAAGCGGGCGAAGCCAAGCTTCCCAAGCCTCCGATCGCGTGAACGCGATACCGCCGGCGTCCCGGCTTTTCGACCGGCACGCCCCGGCGGTCGATGCGGCAGAGTTTTGTGAGAGACACCGAACATGCGTGAACCCCGCGACAAGGTTTTCATCACCTGCGCCGTCACCGGCAATCTGACCACGCCGGATCAGACGCCGCATTTGCCGATCACGCCTGAGGAGATCGCCAATGCCTGCCTTGGTGCCGCGGAAGCAGGTGCGGCCATCGTCCACATTCACGTGCGCGAGCCGGGAAGCGGCAAGCCTTCGATGGAGCTCGGCTATTATCGCGACGTCGTCGAACGCATCCGCAGCAAAAATACCCAGTTGATCCTGAACATTACCACCGGGCCGGGCGGCCGTTTCGTGCCGTCGCCTGACGAGCCGCGGATCGCGGCCTCCGGCACCACGCTGATGGTGCCGGAGAAACGCGTCGAACATATCGCCGTGCTTCGTCCCGAAATCTGCACCATCGATCTCAACACCATGAACTCCGGCAAGGAAGTCGTGATCAACACGCCGGCCAATGTCCGGCGCATGGCCAAGGTGATGACGGAGGCCGGCGTCAAGCCGGAAGTCGAACTGTTCGATTCCGGCGATATCGGGCTGATGCACGATCTGCGCAAGGACGGCACGCTGCCAGGCCCGACGCTGTGTTCGTTCGTGATGGGCGTCCGCTACGGCTTTCAGCCGAGCCCGGAAACCGTGCTCTATGCCCGCAACATGCTGCCGGCGGATGCGGAATTTACCGCCATCGGCATCGGCAGGGCGGCGTTCACATCGGTGGCGCAATCCTATCTGGCCGGCGGGCATGTGCGGGTCGGACTGGAAGACGCCGTCTATCTCTCGCGCGGCGAACTCGCGCCATCCAATGCCGCGATGGTGGCGAAGGCACGCCGCATTGTCGAAGACCTCGGCGGCCAGATCGCGACGCCGCGCGAAGCACGAGACATCATCGGATTGCCGACCCGGCTCGCCGGCGGCTCCCGGGTAGCCTGAAGCAAGGGCATTCGGCGGCCGCGGGCTTGCGGGGTTGACCCCCTCGCCCATGGTCGGCATCCTCGATCCCAGCTGGGCTTGGATACCGATATGATAGATCCGCTGCCGCCAGCGCGAGCCGCTGACCCATGCCTCTGGCAGCAACGTTCATGCCGTCCGGCCAAAGTTGCGCCGCAACCCCACGCCCCCGGGAGCCTCGATGCAAGCCGATCTGATCTTCACAAACGGCGCGATCTACACGGTCGACCGCAACAGGAGCTGGGCCACCGGGCTTGCGATCAAGGACGGTAAACTGGTTGCGGTCGGCACCGACCTGCAGGTGGATTCCTTCAAGGGGCCGTCGACCCGCGCCATCGACCTGCGTGGCCGGATGGTGATGCCGGGGATCATCGACGTCCACAATCACCATACCCGCGGCGGCCAGGCAGATCTTTACGAGACCAATATTCTGCCGACGCTGTCCTTCGAAGGGGTGCTCGACGTCGTCCGCCGCCGTGCCGCCGCCACCGCACCCGGCGAGTGGATCTCGGGCGGAATCTGGGGCAGCAACCTCGTCGGCCGTCTCTACACCATTGCGGCGCGCGATGCGCTCGACGCCGCATCCCCGGACCATCCGGTGATGCTGCGCGACGACAGCCAGCACAGCCGCTGGGTCAATTCGCGCGCGCTTGCGCTCATGGGCGTCGATGCGGCGACGCCCAACCCTGCAAACGGCGAGATCGTCCGCGATCCCGACAATGGGCAAGCCACCGGGCTGCTGCTGGAGCGGGCATCGACCCTGGCCGAGACCGCGCTCGCCCGCACGGTCCAGGATGCAGCCGGCAGGAACGTTTCCTCGACCCGGCGCGCCGTGCAGATCCTCAATTCCTTCGGCGTGACGGCCTATCAGGACGCCAACACCATGCTGCCCTATCTGCAGGCGCTGGCGGCGCTGGACGCCGAGGGCGGCCTCACCGCATGGTGCGTCGCGTCGCTGCCCGCCCATCAGCCGTTGATGGGAACGGATATATTCGGCGACGACCTGATCGCACTGCGCGAGAATTTCCGTTCGCGCCACGTCCGGCCGGACTTCGTCAAGCTCTTCATGGACGGCGTGCCGACGACGCGCACCGCGTCGATGATCGAGCCCTATATCCCCGACCGGCTCTATGGCTGCTGCTACCGCGGCGAAGCGCTGGTTTCGGTTCCGGAGCTGGCGCGCTGGATCGCCAAATGCGAAAAGCAGGGACTGTCGACCAAGATTCATTGCGCCGGCGACGGCGCCGTGCGCGACACGCTGGATGCGGTCGATGTGGTGCGCTCGTTCAACGGCCCGGGCCGGATGCACCAGATCGCCCATGCCGGCTTCATCGATCCCGCCGACATCCCGCGCTTTGCAAGTCTCAATGTCGCCGCCGATCTGTCGCCGATCATCTGGTATCCCGGCCCGATCATCGAAGCCATCCGGGCGGCGGTGCCCGAACCGCGATCCAGCAGGTATTGGCCCAATCGCGACCTGCTCGAAGCCGGCGCCCTGATGGCGGCGGGTTCGGACTGGCCGGTGGTCTCCAATCCCGACCCATGGCTCGGGATCGAAGGCATGGTGACACGCCGCAATCCGAAAGGCGGGTTCGAGGGCGCCTTGTGGCCGGAACAAGCGCTCGATCTCGCGACCGTTCTGGAGATCTACACCGGGAATGCAGCCCGGACGATGGGACTGGACGCGCTGACCGGCTCGCTCGAGACCGGCAAATCGGCCGACCTGATCGTGCTGGACCGACATCTGTTCAAGATACCATCCGAGGAACTCGCCGATGCCAGGGTGCTCTCGACCTATTTCGAGGGCGAGCTTGTATTTGAAAGGGACTGAAGATGCCCCCCGGCGATACCATACCCGTGACGGTGCTCACTGGATTTCTCGGCAGCGGCAAGACCACTGTGCTCAACCATCTGCTGGCGAGCGCTGAGCTGTCCGACACCGCCGTCATCATCAACGAGTTCGGGGAAATCGGCCTCGACCACCTCCTGGTGCAGCGTTCGACGGAAAATCTGATTGTCTTGAACAATGGCTGTCTCTGCTGCACGGTGCGCGGGGATCTGGTCGAGACATCAGCGGATCTCGAGGCGCGGGTATTGCGCGGGGAAATCACCCCGTTCCGGCGCATCGTCATCGAGACCACCGGCCTGGCCGATCCGGCGCCGATCCTCCATACCATCATGGCGGACCCGGCCGTGTCACGGCGCTGGCGGCTGGAAGGCGTGATCACCACCGTCGATGCCGTCAATGGCGCGCGAACGCTGCGGGCGCATCGGGAGGCGTTGAAGCAGTCGGCGGTCGCCGACCGCATCCTGCTCACCAAATCGGATATCGCCGCGGTGGACGATCTGGCCGCCTTGCGCGCGCAGCTGCGCCAATTGAGCCCCGCAACACCCGTCATCGAGGTCGTCGGCGGACGGGTCGATCCGGCCGAAATCTTCAACGTCGGGCTTTTCGAGCCCGGGGGAAAAATCGCTGATGTCAGTCGCTGGCTAGCGGAACACGCCCAAAGCGCCAGCCACGGTCATGACCATGACGGGCATGGTCATGACCGCCATCCGCACGACCTCAACCGGCATGACGACCGCATCAAGGCGCATTGCATCATCCTCGACGAAGCAGTCTCCTGGAACGCGTTCTCCTACTGGCTCGAGCTCCTGGCTGCATTGCGCGGCGAGGAGATGTTGCGCGTCAAGGGCATCGTCGCAGTTTCCGACCATCCCGAGCGGCCATTCGTGATCCATGGCGTTCAGCACGTCTTCCATCCCCCGATCCAGCTCGAGCACTGGCCGTCCGACGATCACCGCACCCGCATCGTGTTCATTACCCGCAACATGGAAATCGGCGATCTCGTGCGGACGCTGCGGAAATTCGCCGGGGTGAGCGGCCCCACGATCGTCGCGGCAGAAGCTGCGTCATGATCTCGTGGGCAGCGGCGCCGCGATTACGCGGCGCGAATATTGGCGACGAAGCGATCGACGTCGGCGCGCAGCGCCGCGGCCTGGCCGCTGAGCATCTCCGCCGAACTCAGGACCTTGCTGGCGGCGGCCCCGGTCTTGTCGGCCGCCTGGTTGACGCCGGTGATATTGCTGGAAACCTGGCCAGTGCCTTGGGCGGCTTCCTGAACGTTGCGGGCGATCTCCGTGGTGGCTGAGCCCTGCTGTTCGACGGCCAGCGCGATCGCCGACGTGATCTCGTTGATGGCCCCGATCGTCCTGCCGATGCTCTCGATCGCCTGAACCGCCTCCGCGGTGGCGCCCCGCATGGCCCCGACCTGGGCCGAGATTTCATCGGTGGCCTTCGCGGTCTGGCTGGCGAGCGACTTGACCTCGTTGGCGACGACCGCAAAACCCCTGCCCGCTTCGCCGGCACGGGCTGCCTCGATCGTTGCGTTCAAGGCCAAAAGATTGGTCTGGCTGGCAATGTCGCTGATGAGTTTGACGACATCGCCGATTTTCTGCGCCGCCTCCGACAGGCCCTGCACCGTGACGTTGGTGCGGCTGGCCTCGGCGACCGCCTGGCCCGCGATCTCTGTCGATTGCGTGACTTGACGCCCAATTTCCGAAACCGATGACGACAATTCTTCGGTCGCAGCCGCCACCGTCTGCACATTGGCCGATGCCTGCTCGGCCACCACGGCTACCGCCGTCGCCTGCTGGCTGGCCGCCTCGGCCGTCGTCGACATGCTCTTCGACGTGCTCTGCATCTCGGTTGCGGCGCCGGTCAGCGTATCGAGCGAGTCCCGAACCCCGTTCTCGAAATCATCGGCCATTCTGTTGAGGAAGAGTTTCCTTTCAGCGTCCGCCTTGAGCTTCAAGGCGTCCTGCTCGCCGCGGAGGCGCGCAGCCTCGATCATGTTGTCCTTGAAGATCTGCACCGACTGCGCCATGGCGCCGACTTCGTCGCGCCGTTCCTGGGCGGGGATGACCGTCGAGGTTTCGCCGGCTGCTATCTTTCGCATCGCCGCGGTCATGGCGTTGATCGGGTTGACGATGCTGCGACCGAGCATGAGAAAAACACCGGCGACCAGCAATAACGCGAGGCCGACCAGCATACCGATTTGACGCAGCTGGGCCCAATAGATCACGTTGATGTCGTCGAGATAGATGCCGCCGCCGATCACCCAGCCATATGGCTTGAATTCAACCGCGTAGGCGATTTTCGGCAATGGCACATCGCCGCCCATGCGGGGAAAGCGGAATGCCACGAAGCCACCACCGTTGGCGGCTTTTTCGAGCTGCTCCCGGACAAAGAAGACGCCGTCGGAATCCGGCGAGCCGGACAGGTCCTTGCCTTCCATCTTGGCAGTGGGATGGGCCTGGATCACTCCTTGCGCGTTGAAGGCATAGAGGTAATCGTCGTTGCCGAAGCGAAAGGCGCGCACCAGCGGCTTGCTGCGTTCGGCGGCATCGGCGTCGGAAAGCCCCGCCTGGTGCGAGGCCTGATAGTTGAGCTCGACGGCCTGACGCGCCAGCTGAACCACATCGTGCAGTTTGTTCTTGCGATCCTCGAGCAGATTGCTCCACAGCGCCGAGAGACCGACGACGGCCACGGCGGCGATGCCGAGGACCGAAAGACCAATCATAATCAACAACTTGGAGGATATTCGCAGATTGCCGAGCACTGGGCACCCTATCGCTGAAATGACCGCCGGAATGGCGCTGGAACCCAGCCAATTAGCTCAAATTAATGAAATAGCCCCTAATGCCGGCTAAAATCGCTTAACCAGGCCGGCAATCCGGCCGGTCCGATGTCCTTCGAGGCTCGAAAACCCCGATCATCGGTTGCCGGCGACGGCGAGGTTGGCGGCGCGACCACCGTCTGGAGCAGATCGAACCGAGCAAAGGGCACGCCGCCGGGCTCCGACCTGGCCGGATCTGATCTGGCGGGATCTGATCTGGCGGGATCTGATCTGGAATGTCAGCCAGTCAGGCGGCGGCTTGCCTTTCCGATATCAACCCTACCGGGCGCGGCCTTCGGCGGACCCTTGTTCGAAGGTCCAACTCGGTTCAAGGCTAGCCTTGGTTTTTCGTTCAATGGATGGGGCGCCGCCGATGCGGTTGTTGGTCGTGGAGGACAATGCGGAGCTCGCCGAGCTGGTGGCAAAGGGCCTGCGCTCGGCAGGCTACGATGCCGATATCCTCTCCACGGCGGACGAGGCGGCCAACGTGCTTCGCACCACCTTCTACGCCGCGCTGATCCTGGACCTCGGATTGCCTGACGGCGATGGCCTGGAACTGCTGCGCGAGCTACGGCACCGCAACAACCCGATCCCCATCCTGGTGCTGACCGCACGCGGGGGTCTTCATGACCGCATCCTCGGCCTGCGCAGCGGCGCCGACGATTATCTGGTCAAGCCGTTCGCGCTGGAAGAACTGGTGGCGCGGCTGGAAGCGCAATTGCGGCGGCCCGGCCAGCTGCTTGGCAGCTCGCTGCGCATCGCCAATCTCGAATTCGACACCATCAACCGGCAGGCGTCGATCGACGATCAGCCGCAGCTGCTGTCGGCGCGTGAAACCGCGGTGCTCGAGCTTTTGATGCGCAGCAAGGGGCGCGTGGTTTCCAAGAAGCAGGTTGAAGATCACATCTTCGGCCATTCGGGAGAAGTCGCATCGAACGCGGTCGAGGTGTACGTTCACCGCTTGCGCAAGCAACTCTCGGAGCGAGGCGCCAGGGTTCAGGTTCATACCATTCGGGGAGTCGGATACCTCATCGCCGAGGAGAAGTAGCGTGATCAGGTTCAAGTCGATTATTTCACGTATCGTGATTCTGCACGTCGTCGCCGTCGTCATCACATCAATCTTCATGTCGCTGGCGCTATCCTGGCTGTTGAATTATGCAACCAACAACATTCACGACAAGGCCATGCAGGAACAGGCGGTTTCGGTCGGCGAACATCTCAGCGCCCAGAGTGACGGCAGCCTCGAACTGGAGCTTCCCCTCGACCTGCTCGGGCTCTATTCGCAGGCCTATGGCCGATATTCCTATGCGGTGGTCGACGATCGCGGCCGTGTGCTGTTTTCCTCGCTCAAGGATCACGCGGCCTTGTTTCCAGCCGACACCAGATCCGGCGCCGTCGAATTCCTGCAGCAACGGCGCGGCGACGCCACGGTGTCCGGCGCCAGCATACGCAAGACCATCGGCAACCAGGCGGTGTGGATCCAGGCCGGCGAAGATCTCGCCAACCGCGATGTGCTGACCGATGATATCGTGGCCGATTTCTACAAGAATGTCGGATGGATCACGCTGCCGATCCTGCTGGTGCTGCTGATCGCGGATATCGCGATCGTTCGCCGAGCGCTGCGGCCGCTGCGGCAGGCCTCGGAGATCGCCAGCGACATCGGGCCGACGCGTACCGACCTTCGCCTGCCGACCGATGAAATTCCGCGCGAGGTGCGCCCGCTGGTGTCGGCGATCAACCTGGCGCTGGACCGGCTCGAAGAGGGGTTTCGGATTCAGCGCGATTTCACCGCCGATGCCGCCCACGAACTGCGCACGCCGCTCAGTATCCTGCGAACCCGGCTGGATATCTTGGGGGACGAAGGGGTCGCCCAGGCGCTGCGCAAGGACGTTGACGGAATGGCGCATATCATCAGTCAGTTGCTCGACATCGCCGAGCTGGATTCGTTCGTGGTCGATCCGCGCGAAAAGGCCGATCTTCGCGCGGTGGCCGCTGAGGTCGCGGAGTTTGTTGCGCCGCTGGCGCTGGCCCAAGGAAAGGATATCGCCCTGCTCGGCACCACGGAGCCGGTATGGGTGAGAGGCAATCCGGAGATGCTGAGCCGTGCCGTCCGCAATCTCGCGGAAAACGCCATCAACCATACCGCTCCCGGGACCACCGTGGAGTTCATCGTCGACGGCGACGGAACAGTGAGCGTGCTCGACCGCGGGCCCGGCGTGGCCGAGGACGAACGCAATCTTATTTTTCAACGCTTCTGGCGGCGCGATCGCCGAAAGGCGGGCAGCACGGGGCTTGGACTTTCCATCGTCCAGCGCATCGCCGAACTGCACTCGGCTACCATCACGCTGGCGAATCGTCACCCCACCGGTGCAGGTTTTTCGGTCAGGTTCATGCCGGCGGGATCGTAGCAACACCTAGCCCTGAATCAGGGGCCGCACTGATTGCCGGTCCGCCGCTATTTGGCGACCCCCATCGGATAGCACAATCCTCCGGTGATTTCGATGGTGGTGGCGTCAATTGCATCATTCTCGACGCA
>Ga0182030_10016585_pt1 | contig 14331 bp, 9 predicted proteins | sample 812S3MmetaG_FD_121299 | JGI IMG/M metagenome (GOLD analysis project Ga0182030, IMG submission 121299) | Permafrost microbial communities from Stordalen Mire, Sweden - 812S3M metaG (Illumina Assembly) | ecosystem: Environmental > Terrestrial > Soil > Wetlands > Permafrost | place: Sweden...
CACAAACGGCATCCAAGCAAGTCCCTAAGTCCCTAAGTCCCTAAGTCCCTAAGTCCCTAAGTCCCTAAGTCCCTAAGTCCCTAAGTCCCTAAGTCCCTAAGTCCCTAAGTCCCTAAGTCCCCAAGTCCCTAGATCTTCTTCACCAGCTCCTTGGCCAAGGCATCCAGCACTCCATTCAAAAACCCCACCGACTCCGGCCCTGAATACCGGCGCGCGATCTCCAAAGCCTCATTGATCACAATGGGAAAAGGCGTCCCCTTGAAGGCCAGCATCTCCGCCACGGCCAGCCGCAACACGTTGCGGTCGACCGCCGGCATGCGTTCCAGCCGCCATTTCACCAGGTGCGGAACAATCAGCTCGTCAATCTCTTCGGAGCGAACCGTCGCCGCCCGGTACAAGTCCTCGGCAAACCCTTTGGTGTCCACGTCGGACTCTTCGCGGGCCAGCCAGAACGTCTTCTGCACCTGCTCCGGCGTCTGCTTGCCCAGGTCGCCCTGAAACAGCATCTGCATGGCGAGTTCCCGCGACTTCCGCCGCGTTCCACCGGTCATAGGGCGCCGCTTTCCGACAACCCCGCAAAGCCCGTATCCATCAGCTTGCGTCGCAGCGAAACCATCTCGATCGCCGCAATCGCCGCTTCGAAACCCTTATTGCCGGCCTTCACGCCGGCGCGATTCAGCGCCTGCTCCAGCGTCTCGCAAGTCAGCACGCCAAAGGCATGCGGCACGCCCGTCTCCTGTTGAGACTGCCCAATCCCGCGCGAAACCTCGTTGTAAATGGCCTCGTAGTGCGCCGTCTCGCCACGCAGCAAACAACCCAGCGTAATGATCGCGTCCACTGCGCCCGGTCCGCCATTGGCAGGAATCCGCTCCGCCAGCATCCTCGCCGCCGCCGGAATCTCCCACGCGCCCGGGACCCGCACAATCTCGATATGCCGCCGCGCCGCGCCGCTGCGCAACAACGCATCGAGCGCACCCTCCAACAGCCGGTCCGTGATCACCGCATTCCATCGCGCCACCACGATGGCAAAGCGCATGCCCGCCGCCGACAAATCCCCCTCAACCGCAATTGGCTTGCCCTTCAGCGGATCAGTGAATTCCCAGAAAGTGAACGCATGTCCCGCCATCGGCTCGACCGTAAACATCCGCGACTTCCAATGCGTCTCCTCGATCGGCAACGCAAAACCTGGACCATCAAGCCGATTCGCGCGCAACCACCCCAGCGCCGCCTCGCGCACCGCGTCCAGTTGTGTCACTTCGATCAGCACATCGGCCATCGCAGGCATCTGCCCGTGCACAAACTCGAGATTGCCAAGAGGCGCAAGAAACGAAGCCCCCCGGCTCCCCTCCTCGTCCCAGCCACTCCCTGATGCAAACCCCAGCGCCGAAAAGAAACTCGCCAGTTGCTCATAATCGGCAGGCGTCGCAGCAGGACGCAGTATGGAAATCCCCTTGATCATCCTTCGATTCTAACTTGCCGAGTTGCCCCTCGATACCGAACCCGGACCTCTCCGACGATCGTTCTTACTCTTCAATCCACTCGCAATGCCACCATGGGATCGACCCGGGAAGCCCGCCGTGAAGGAATCCAACTGGCGATCAGAGCAACCGCCAGCAGCAACACCGGCACGGTGGCAAACACTGCCGCATCGTATGGCTGAACTCCATACAGCATGCTCGTCGCCAGCCTCGCCGCACCCAGCGCCAGCGGCAAGCCAAGCACCACTGCGGTCAATGCCAGCTTCATTCCTCCGCGAACCACCATCTTCTGCACCGTGCTCGCTTCCGCCCCCAGCGCCATGCGAATGCCGATCTCCTTGGTCCGTTGGCTCACCGCATAACTCATCACGCCATAAAGTCCCACCGATGCCAGCAGCAGGCCAATCGAGGCAAAAACCGTAAACAATGTACCCAGAAAACGCGGCAAAAACAGGGCATCGTGCATGTGCTCTTCCATAGTCTGAATATTGAAGACCGCAAGGTTCGCATCCTGCTCATGAATCACGCGTCGCATTGCCTCGGCCAGCGCAGCCGGATCCCCTTCGTAGCGCACCATGAACTGATACCCATCCGGCGACGGGTCCTTCTCAATCGCCTGGTTGACTGAACGATAGAGTACCGGCCGTTGATCCTCCCCGATCGTGCGCGACTTGGTGTCCTTCACCACACCCACGACTTCGTAAGATGTGTCTCCATCCTTCATTCGCCGCCCGATCGGATTCTTGCCATGAAAATATCGCCGCATGATGTCTTGACTGATCACCGCCACCTTCGGTGCAGCAGGATTTTCATCCCCAAGCGGACGCCCCATCAACAATGGGACCCCTATGGTCTGAAAGTACTGCGGGCCGGCCATATACATCTCCACGCTGGTTTCGCCGGGCAGCGGCGCGGGTTCCCCTTCCGCGTCAAAGCCATCACTGCGATGCCCCATTGACAGCGGCACGCCGTCCGTCGTCGTGGCCGACATCACCCCGGGGAGCGACAGCACCCGTTCGCGCACCGTGCGTAGCAGCTGGATCGTCCGCGCCGTCGGATAATCATGCAGCGGTGGATCGATGGCCACGATCAGAACCCCGCGCGAAAGAAATCCAGCATCGATATTCGCCGCTCCCTGCAGGCTGCGCAGAAACAATCCCGCCGCGCATAACAGCACCAGCGAAAGCGTGATCTGCGCCACCACCAGCGTGTTGCGCAGCGTCCACCGGCGACCCGGCCGCGCCAACGCGTCCTCGCCCTTCAACGCCCTCTGCATCGCCGGCCGCGAAGCCCTCCACGCGGGCACAAATCCGCACACCACTCCCGCCACCAGGCTCAAAGCAAACGTGTATGCGAGCACCCTCCAGTCCACGCTCAACCCAAGATCCAGCGGAATCGGCACCGGCAATCGAAACGAAGAAAGCGCATACGTCGCCCACACCGACAGCACCACGCCCACCAAGCCTCCCGCAACAGCCAGCAGCGTGCTCTCCAGCAGCATCTGCCGCAGTAATCGCATCCGGCTTGCTCCCAGTGCCAGCCGCACCGCCATCTCGCGCTGCCGCTTCGCTCCCTGCGCCAGCAGCAGATTCGCCACATTGGCGCAGGCAATGCACAGCACCAGCAGCACTACAGTCAGCAGTCCCGCCAAAAGCGGCATATCGCTCTTTTTCTCTTGCGGAGGCAGACCTCCCGCTCTCTCCAGATAAAACCCATCCCCCTTGTCCGTCTCCGGATGCAGGGTCGCAAAGCGTTTTCCCAAAAGATCCATTTCCGATTGTGCCTGCGCCACCGTGATTCCAGGCTTGAGCCGTCCTACCGGGTGCAGCCATTGCGAATGGCGCGACTCTAGTTCCGGCGCCGTCGCCGTCAGTTGCGACAGCGTCCCCAGGGGCACCCAGAACTCCGGATCCAGAACAAGGCCAATCCCGCGAAACTTTGGCGGAGCCACCCCTACCACCGTGAACGGCTGTCCTCCCACCATCACCGCCTTGCCAACGATCGCCTGATCCTCTTGAAAGACTCGTTGCCAAATCCGGTAGCCAATCACCACCACCGGCGTCTTCTCCTCGCTTTCCAAAAAGCCGCGCCCCCGCGCCATCCCCAACTGCGCGACATCGAAATAATTCGCTGACGTGGCTTGGCCAAACGCCCGCTCCGGCTCACGGCCGCCCCCCTTCCCATCGCTCAACTGCCCGATCGAACTCGGCACATAATCGTAAAATGCCGCCACGTCCGAGAACGACTTGGCCTGCTCGCGTATATCCCGGTACACGGGATAAGGGAGAGCGTTGCAACAGGCGCCATTGTCATACGTACGATCGATCGAGACCAGCGTCTTGGGATCGCCCACCGGCGGCGGCGCCAGCACAAACTTGCTCACCAGCGAAAAAATCGTCGCATTCGCCCCCAGCCCCAACCCGATCGATAACGTTACCGCAAACACCAGGCCCGGCGTCCGCATCAACCGCCGCAGCGTATACATCAGGTCAAACCACAACCGGTCGGCACCCGCCTCCCAACCCGCGTTCCACACCTTGTGCTGTACCGCTCCGGCACTCCCAATTTCCCGCCGCGCCAGCCGTGTCGCTTCTTCCCGGCTCAATCCGCGCCGAACACCATCCTCGATGGCCTCTTCGAGATATGCCTGCAGTTCCTCCTGAATCTCGCGATTGCGCTGGGACTTCCCCGCCAGCGCCCTGATCCCGCTCACCAAACTCCGAATCACGCCCATCGCATCACCTCCATTGCCTCTCCTCTTGACCGTCAAGAGGAAGATACGAGCACTCTACAGAAAAGTTCCTTCCTTGCGCAAAAATCTTTTCTGGCGCCTCGGCCCATCCACCTTGATCGCACACGCGAAAAAGCCCGCATCGACCATCGATGCGGGCCTCCACGGTTCAAACTGCGTCTTCTTAGGTCGTCGGACGCGGCTTCACGGCAATGAACTGCGCCGGCACCGGGTTATTGTTCTTGTCCAGAAGGCCAGGCTTGATCTGCTGTGTATCCGTCAGCGATTTCACGTTGATGTAATGCACCAGGTTATCGCCCGCCGTGGATACGAAGAAGATCGTGTTATCCAGGCTGAAAGCTCCCGCCACCGGCGCCGTCGGTGAACCTGCCAATGTTACCGTACCCACCGTGCCCAGGGCGCCACTGGCTGTCGGAATGTAGTAGGGCAGAGTTCCCACACCCGTCCCAGCCGGCATGTAGGTAATGAACGTCAGACCCGACCCGGGCGACGTCACCACCTGGTCGATGGCGCTGGCTTTGACGGGCAGCGGCGTCTGCACAAACGGCGTATTGAGCTTAATTCCATTGTTCGCCGCCGGGCATGCACCCGAATTCAAACTCGCAAACAGGTTCACGTCAATGTCCGTCAGGGTAGGCGTCGTGCTGCCGCCCAATCCCGCGCCCACGATGTGCTCGCCATCCACCGTCGCTCCCAGTTTGTCGGTCTGCGCCGCGATCGAATCCGCCTGCGGATACGCTTGCACCAGGGTCGTCGTACCGTTGGATCCAGCCGTAACCTGCGGACACCACGCGTGAGCCACCGTCGGATTGCCACTCAGGAACGCACCCACGCTCGGAATCGTAATCGCCACGTTCGTCGAAACATCCGGCAGCGCGTAAGTCGTCCAGCCCGTATTCACGTTGTACACAAACAGCGTCGGGACGCCCGCAGGATTGATTGCATAGTTTGTCCCAACCACGTAGAGCGTCTTGGCATCCGGCGTCCACTGCGCCGCAGTGCCCACTCCCGAAAACGTCGTGAACGCACCCGATCCCGGTTTGTATACATAAAACACCTGCCGGATCGGATCGTTGATCAGAATGGTCTGGTTGTCCGGAGCCGCCGCGAGCACTACCCCTGGGACATTGGGATCTTCCTTGGTCAACGCATTCGAAGCCGTGGCATACACCATCAACTCGTGCGAAGAACCAAAATAAAGGCTGGTTCCGGTGCGATCCATCACCATGGTATTTGGCTGGTAGGGCATCCTCACCGTCGATCCCACCGTGCCCGTGATCAACTCGACGGGAATGAAGTACTGCGACTGTGGACTCGCCAGCCATACATAATCGCTGGCCAATCCCGGCGTGTTGATCGATACCGAATTGCTGGTGATCGATGTCCCCGTCTGGTTGATTCCGACTTCATTGATCGGCGAGGGATTGCAGGTGGTCGGCTGGCAGACCGCATACACCGACGCCGACCCCGCGAAGTTCGCCGTCACCGCGCCGCTCGAACCCGCACTGATGTCCAATGGGTTAGTCGACTGGTAATCCAGCGTCAGTCCTTGAATCGTCGCACCCTTGGTGTCGGTCACCGTCGTCGTCAGGTTCTGCGTGACACCCTGCGTCACCGTGCCGCTGGTCGCCCCGTTCAAAGTGACGCTGATATTGGCCGGAGGACACGTCGAGAAGTGACCCGCCGAACTTCCCGAACCCGCTACCGAAGCCGTAATGTACGTGGTCCCAGGCAATACCGCCGTAATCACGCCAAACTGGTCGATCGTCGCAATCGAAGTGTTCTGCGAAGCGTAGGTGAGGTTACCGAGTGCCGCCGAGCAGGCCGGAATACTGGCGTTAGTCGAAGTCCCCGCCGGCGTGCAAAGCAGCGTCTGCGTCCCCGCGTTGTTGTAAAACGCCTGCGAATCCAACTGCGCCGTCTGTGTCTGCGACAAACAGCCCTGGTATCCCGTTGTCCCGTTATATTCCAACTCCAGGTTGACCGCCGTCACCTGGGCATGAACAAACACCGTCACCTGGTTCGATGTGACTCCCTGCGCCGTCGCCGTAATGCCCGCCGTCGCATAGGGGAGACCATTCGTACTCGGCTTGGGATTCGGAGCATTGCAGATGGTGTAGTCAGGAATGCCTCCGCCGCTGCGCCGGTTCCACGTCCCCGCGCAAATACCCCCTGCCGGTGAAAGGTCAACCAGTTGGTTGTTGGTGGTTCCATACGTGTAACTGGCCACGCTTGCCGCATTGCCCTTGCATGTCAGCGCCTTGGGCGTCGTCACCTGGATCGTCTGGCCAAATGCGATCGAAATCCCCGTCGTCTGCGGCGACAGTTGGATCGAATCCACATCCGTCAGCTTTCGCCCGTATCCCAGACCATTGCAATAATTCCCGGCGGGGTTACGTGTGCAACCCGAGATCGAAATACCGGCCGGCACCGCCAGGCACAGCAGAAAAACAAGCGTCAGCAACCGCTGCATGAATCCTCCCCGCCCCGCCTTCGAAACGGCTGAACGGTCAACCAAAACATCTAGAATCCAAAAGGAGTCCGAAAGAAAAGTGTATCAGGATGAGGCTGGGACTCGCTCACCCCTGCCGCATTGCCCAGAGAGACTCCCCTGATGGACGAATTCCAACCCAAAACGCGAGCCAGCCGCGGAATCCCGCTGTGCCGCCCAATTGGCGGAACTGCCCTATTCTTCTAAAATTGCCGGCTTCACTCCCCGCGCGATTCCGGCAACTCGAATCGGCTTCCCTACCGGCGATTCTCTCCACGAAAGGGCTCTTTCATGCCGGCAAGTTCCACCCTTTGTTCACTTCGGCGAATCGCCCGCCGGATGCAGGTCGCCTGTATCAGTGCCCTGATCATTCCCCCCGCCTGCCATGCGCAGCAGAGGCACCCGGCAACGACGCCGGTCGATTGGGTCAATCCCTACATCGGCTCCGGCGAAGGCCCAATCGGCTATGGCGGCGCCATGCCCTTCGTCACCACGCCCTTCGGCATGACCAACTGGACGCCCCAGACCCGCCCCATGGCTCGCCCAGGCGTCTCCTACAACTACGCCGACTCCACCATCCAGGGCTTCATCGGCACCCACCAGCCCGCCACCTGGATGGGCGACTACGGCTATGTCGTCCTCATGCCCGAGGTCGACTCCGTCAAAACCGCCCCCTCCGATCGCAAACTGCCCTTCACGCACTCCCGCGAACGCACAAACCCCTTTCTGTACGAAGTGCCGCTCGACGCCGGACACGGCAGGCGTCTCCGCACCCGCATCACCGCAACCGACCATTGTGCCCGTATCCAATTCACCTTCCCCGCGAACCAAGCATCCACCGTGCTCGTCGAAGCCACCCGCAAAGGCATTCCCGGCTACGCCCACGTCAATGTCAGGACCGGCGAAATCACCGGCTACAACCCCGAACGCGTCGATGCCCGCTTCGGCCCCTTTGCCCTGCCCGGTTTCAAAGGCTATTTCGTCGTGCAGTTCCGTCAGGCCCCCGCCTCCACCGGCGTCTACTCCGGCGACCAGCAGCACCCAAATCAACCCGCCATCGAAGGCAACAACGCCGGTGCCTGGGCCACCTTCCGAACCGCCCAAAATCAAGTCACGGGCCAGATCGTCGACGTCCGCGTCGGCACCTCCTTCCTCAGCATCGACCAGGCCCGCCAGAATCTCTCCCTCGAACTTCCCGGCTGGAACTTCACCGCGACCGTCCAATCTCTCAAGCGCGAATGGAACCGCAAGCTCTCCTTCGCCACGCTCACCGGCACCACTGACGATCAGCGCCACATCTTCTACACCGCCCTCTACCACGCCCTGCTCTACCCCAAGCTCTTCTCAGAACACGGCCGCTACTACAGCGCCTTCGACGACCAGGTCCATACCGGCGTCGCCTATACCGCCTTCTCTATCTGGGACACCTTCCGCGCCGAGCACAGCCTGCTCACTCTCGCCGCCCCCGAACGCATCGACGGCATGATGACCGCACTGCTCAACGACTTCAAAGAAGGCGGCTGGATGCCGAAATGGCCGAACCCTTCCTACACCAACATCATGATCGCCACCCATGCCGACTCCCTCATGGCCGAGTCGCTTTTGAAGGGCTTTCACGGCTTCGATCGCGATCTTGTCTGGCAAGCCGTTTTGAAAGACGCCATGACGCCGCCCGACGACGACAGCCACCGCCGCTGGCTCGACGAAGAAGAACACACTCCCTACGAGGCCCGCGGGGGCCTGACGTGGTTGAAAGAATTTGGATACATCCCCGCCGACAAAACCTCGGAATCCGCCTCCTCCACCATTGAAGACAGCTACGATGACTGGTGCGTCGCCCAGATCGCCCGCAAGCTGGGCAAGCAGGCCGAGTACGAATTCTTCCTGAAGCGTTCCCTCAACTACAAGCACCTCTTCAACCCCGCCACCGGCTTCATGCAGGCCAAGAATTCAGATGGCTCCTGGGCAGCGCCAGACGAAGGCTGGACCGAAGGCGACAAATGGGTCTACACCTTCGCCGCCCTTCACGACATTCCCGGCACCATCGAGCTCATGGGCGGCCCAGCTGCCTTCAACCGCCTGCTCGACGAACACTTCGCCGGCGGCCACAACAAGCACGACAACGAGCCCAGCCACCACTACCCATATCTGTATGTCTACGGCGGCCAGCCCTGGAAGACGCAGGCCAAGGTGCGCGAGATCGCCACCACTCTCTACGCAAATCGCCCCGACGGCCTGGCCGGCGACGACGACTGCGGCCAGATGTCCGCCTGGTACATCTTCGCCGCGCTCGGCTTCTATCCCCTCAATCCCGCCTCCGGCGAATACCTGGTCGGCAGCCCGCTCTACGGCCGCATCGACCTGCACCTCGCCAATGGCCACAGGTTCTCCGTCATCGCGACCAACCAAGCCCCTGCCAACGCCTACATTCAGTCCGCCACGCTCAACGGCGAGCCTCTCGTCGTGCCTGTGATCGAGTGGAAGGATATCCAGCACGGCGGCTTCCTTCAATTCACCATGGGCCCGCAACCCTCAACCTGGGCCAGCGACTGGAAACCAGCCGCCATCCCTGCAAATTGACCGCGTTATCCCTGGCCCCGGCTACTCCCCCGCCGGCATATATTTCGCAAACCAATCCAGCGCACGTACCAGCACATCCGTGCGATGCTCCTGGCTTACAAATCCATGCCCCTCGTTGGGATATACAACCAACTGCGTCGGCACATGCTGATCCCTGAGTGCATGCCAGAACTCGAACGATTGCGGCGCCGGGCACTCCCCATCGCGATCTCCCACCACCGCCAGCGTCGGCGTCTTCACCTTGTCGATGAAGTCAATCGCGGAACTCTTCGCATACACCGCCGGGTCCTTGTACACCGAAGCGCCAAAATACGGCGTCATCCACTGGTCGATCGAATTCTCCCCGTAGTAGCTCTTCCAATCCGAAATCCCCGCTCCCGCCACCGCCGCTTTGAACCGCTGCGTCTGCGTCACGGCAAACATGGTCATAAATCCGCCATAGCTCCATCCCGTTAACCCCACCCGCTGCGCGTCTACGGGATATTTCGCGAGCACCGTATCCACCCCTGCCAGGATGTCTCTTAAATCCCCATAGCCAAAGTCCTTGCGATTGGCGGCTGTAAACGCTTCTCCCTGCCCATAGCTCCCGCGCGGGTTCGGCTCCAGCACAAAATACCCCAGCGCTGAAAATGCCGTCCCGCTCAAACTCCCCCGCCCGCCCCAATGCGACATCGCCGCCGCCGCCGGACCGCCATGCACCAGCACGATGAGTCCGTACTTTTTTGCGGGATCGTACTCTTTGGGGAAATGCAGCCACCCCTGCACGTTGAACCCTTCATTCTTCCAGTTCAACGAAGCCGTCTTCCCCCACGTCTTCTCCAACCCGTCATTGAAGTGCGTCAGCTGCATCAATCCACCCATGCCGGTATCGCCGCCCGCCATGGTCATAGCCCCTTTGGCTGCGTAAACCTCCATGGGATGGTCGAACGAGCTTGCGTTGAACACAAACACCGACCTGTCCTTCGTCGCGGACAAACTCAGTTCCAGCCGTCCATCTCCCACCGTGCCGGCAACGCTATAAATGGGGCTGCCCGCTGAAGCCGTGCCATCCTCTCCAATTTTCAGCCGCACCAGTTGGCTGTTTCCCCCATAAATCTCGCTCACAAACAGGTGCTGCTCATCGCCCCACGTGATCCAGGCCGGACTGGAAGGACGACTGGCGGTCAGGTCCTTCGGCTCCCCTCCACTCGCAGGAAGAAGCCAAACATCCCCGCCCGTCGACCCCTGGTCGCTCATCAACCCACCAATGAACGCAATCGACTTTCCATCCGGAGACCATCGCGGCACCGCGATCTGCAACCCATGCATTGGCCCTTCCGCCTCGGCCGGCGCAAAAATCGCCTTCGGCTCGCCTCCGGCGACTTGCGTATACAGCCTGGCCACCCACCAGTTATTTTCCCCCGGCGGATCAGCCGCCACATACGCCAATCCCTGCGAATCCGGCGCCCAGTCGAATTCATACACATGCAGCTTTTCCGGCGTTAGAAAAGTCGGCGCCTGCGCCTTGTTCACGGTCGCATCCACCTCCGCGACTCGCTGAATCTCGATCCCATCCTCGCCAATCACACCCGCCGGAGGCTTCATCGCCGCCAGCGCCCCAGCCGCTCGCGTCGCCCCCGCCACGTACAGAAACGCAATCTTCTTCCCATCCGGCGAAAATTCCGGATACCCAACTTCGCCCTTCAACTCCGACACCCGCTGCACCTCTACCTTCGCCTTACCGCCCGCCACATCCCCGCCCACTGACGCCACAAAGAGATTGTCCTGCCCCTCCGTCTGGCAGTCGCTGGCAAAGGCTAGATGCCGCGAATCCGGCGCCCACGTCACCATCCCATCACCGCACTTTGCATCGCTTTTCTTCGCCGCCGTCACCCGCGTCATCCTCGAAATGTCCAGTGAGGACGAGCCTGCAAACGGCGCGACCACCACCTGCCAACCTTCCTTCGCATGATGCGTTAACGCCAGCATCGAGCCATCCGGCGAAATCGCCACCGGACCCAGCCCATGCCCACGACCCATCTTGTCCAGCAGTTCTTCTACCTGCGCCTTCGCAGGCTTTCCCTGCGTACGCGCCACCGCACCAGCACCGACTAGCGCCAGAACCGCGGCCACAACGACGCGCCGCCATATTGAGCGATTCACCATTCCAGACATAGCCAAATCCTATCAGCCAGCTTCTAGCACATGACTCATCCCGAACTCAATAGTCCTCCGGAGAAGCGCAAGTCAGGAACTGCGCTAGCGCATTTATGGCAAAACCGTCCTCGCTGGCAATACATCAGGGCGACCAAAGGGAGCCTAAGCGGCGAAGCCGCCGCTGCCTGCATGGCAAATGCGATGGATCGCCAGCAGCGTCTCCAGCAGCGGCTTCAGCTTGTCCAGCCGCAGCGCATTCGCCCCATCGCTCCTGGCATGCGCAGGATCGTCATGCACCTCGAGAAACAGCCCATCCACCCCGGCCGCCACTGCCGCCCTAGCCAGCAGCGGAATAAACTCCGGCTGGCCGCCGCTCACGCCACCCGCCGCCGAAGGCTGCTGCACTGAATGCGTCCCATCAAACACCACCGGCGCAAACCCGCGCAGCACCGGCAGCGACCGATAATCCACCACCAGCGTGTTGTACCCGAAACTCGCCCCGCGCTCCGTCAGAAATACGCGCTCATTGCCCGTCGACCGCGTCTTTTCAACCGGGTACGTCATGTCCCACGGCGCCACAAACTGCCCCTTCTTGATATTGACCGCCCGCCCCGTCTTTCCCGCGGCCACCAACAAATCCGTCTGCCGGCAAAGAAACGCCGGAATCTGCAAGACATCTACCGCCTCCGCCGCCACCTCGCAATGCCCCGGCTCATGCACATCCGTCAGCACCGGCAGTCCGGTCGCTTTGGCGAGCGCGCCCAGAATGCGGCAACCCTCCACCAGCCCCGGTCCGCGAAAGCTCTTAACGGACGTTCGATTGGCCTTGTCATAACTTGCCTTGAAGATGTACGGAATCCCCAGATCCGACGTAATCCGCTGAATCGCATCCGCCATCGTCCGCACATGCGTTTCCGACTCAATCACACAGGGCCCGGCAATCAAAAACAGTTGCCCGCCCCCCACCTGCACCGGCCCGATCTCAAACACATTCGCCATGTCTCCGATGAGAACACAACTCACGCACCCGCCAGTGTGGACCCCTCAAAGATTCCTGCTGCTCCGATCTTCAGTTTGCCCCGGACATTTCACCACTCGCTGCGCGCGCTTTCGCCCTCGCCTGCAGCCATCGCTCAAAGTCCACCTTCGGCGAAACTCCCAACCGCGTTACATCCTTCTGCTGCGACCGCTCTCGCAGCCACTCCTCGTGGTCGGCTCCCGTCGCCGTCGCAAGCAGGCTTGGCGCTCCCGCCGCATCCGCCGAGGTCTCAACTGCCTTTACCTCGGCTAGCCGCTTCTCTCCATCCTTGCGAAACAGCCAGTCGCGCTCAAAATAACTCAAGGCGCACGTCCCGCCAAATCGCAAAATGAAGCTGAACACGCTCAGGTACCCAAAAACCGCCAGCCCCGCAACTGGCGAAGACCCCGTCAGCTTGATCAGAAGTACAAAAACCGCCGTACGAAAGCCTAGAAGAAGCGCAAGGCATGCCAGATGCGACACAATCATCACCGGCACGCTGAAAGCCGGTCGCGGATCGTCTTCATCCAGAAACAGCAGCCAGCCGAGAAACAAGTGATATGTCACCAGCATGCCGGCGAATACGCTCCAGGAAGAAGGCGGCAAAATCGAAGCCACCACCCAACCGGCAATACTGCTCAAGAAAAACGTGAGCCCATTCTTTGACAGCAGAATACGCAGAGCTAACATGACTTTGCCTCGCCTGGAAACTACGAATCCTTCCAGGAGCTATCCTTGAATTCTCAATTGTGAGTGCGTCCAAGATACCACTCCGCGAACCTTTCGGCTCAAGCGAAATCAAAAGAAGAGATAACACTTTCAGTGGAAGCTGCGAGCTTCCGTAACAATCAGAACGTTACTTCCGAACCGCACATACTGACTGTCCACGCGGCGATTTGTAGCTGGCCCAAAAAGCAGACGGCGCCCGCCGGGTAGCGAACGCCTTCGATTCATCCAACCCAACTTTGTTCTTCAGACGCTCGTCACGCCGCTCGTCTCAATAACAGCAGCCGGCAACCGCTCGCGCCCGCTCTTGTAACTCGCCGCAACAAAGTCGCGGAACAACGGATGCGGCTCCAGCGGCTTCGACTTGAACTCAGGATGAAACTGGCAGCCCAGAAAGAAAGGATGATCCGGTATCTCGACAATCTCCACATAGGTCGAATCCGGCGTCGTCCCCGTCAACCGCAGTCCGCCACCCGTCAACAGCGCCTCATACTCGCGATTGAACTCATACCGGTGCCGATGCCGCTCGCTGATCTCGGTCTTGCCATACGCCTTGAACGCCAGCGAATCCGGCTCCAGCACGCAGTCCCATGCGCCCAGCCGCATCGTCCCGCCCATCTCTTCCACGCCCAGCAGCTCGCGCAGCTTGTAAATGACGCGATGCTCGGTCGCCGTATCGAATTCACTGGAGTTCGCGCTCTTCAACCCACACACATTCCGCGCGAACTCAATGCAGGCCGTCTGCATCCCCAGGCAAATTCCAAAGTAGGGAACCTTCTGCTCCCGCGCATAGCGGATCGCATTCAGCATGCCTTCAATCCCACGCTTGCCAAATCCGCCCGGCACCAGGATCCCATCAAATCCGGCTAACTGCTGCTCGTAACTCTTGTCCCCCGGATCTTTCTCTTCCAGGCCCTCGGCCTCGATCCAGGTCACCTGCAGTTTCAGGTTATGCGCCAGCGCTCCATGCACCAGGGCTTCCTTCAGCGACTTGTAACTATCCTCGTACTCCACATACTTACCCACAATGGCAATCGAAACCGTATCGCTCGGGTTATACGCCCGATGAACAATATCCTTCCACTTATCCAGATTCGCTTCCGGCGCCTCCAGATGTAGGTACTTCAGCGCCAGCGTGTCGACGCCTTCC
>Ga0182030_10016587_pt1 | contig 14329 bp, 10 predicted proteins | sample 812S3MmetaG_FD_121299 | JGI IMG/M metagenome (GOLD analysis project Ga0182030, IMG submission 121299) | Permafrost microbial communities from Stordalen Mire, Sweden - 812S3M metaG (Illumina Assembly) | ecosystem: Environmental > Terrestrial > Soil > Wetlands > Permafrost | place: Sweden...
CGTTCAGCGTCCTGGTTTGGCCGACCACCTGTTCCACACCCTGCGCGGTGAAGGCCGCGAAACCGGCTTTGAGAATCCGAACCGAGTATATGCCTGGCGGGAGCCCAGGCAACTCATATGTGCCGGTGGAAGTGGTCAACGTCTCCCGCTGGAAGCCTGTAGCACGCTCGGTGGCGCGCACCGTGGATAGGGGAACGCGATTCCCCTGTTGGTCCGTCACGGTTCCGGTGAGGGCCGTGCGATCCACCTGCGCCCGCAAGACGATCGGGCCGAGCAGACAAGAGAACAAAATCAGCGAGAGTTGAGGGGAGCGTTTCATAAATCGAATCGATCTTCAAGAGTTGGGCCAAGGCTAACAACGGTAACACCACGGCCGCCAAAACCACGCGCAAATCAGAAAAGACCGTGCCACAAGCCCAGTGTGGCACGGTCGGAAGGGTACAGTTACTGACCCGTGGCAGGAGTGGGGTTGGTCTTGGGCCGGGGATTGAAGTCCGCCGGTATGTTATTGGTGATGCCTAACTGCCGGTCGGTGGTAAGAATTCCCAGGTCGGAACATCCAAGGCCGGTGACTTGCGGGATCCTCGTCACGTAGCTCGGGGCCACCATCACGTAGTCGGGCGTGAGCGGGACGGACAGCCCCATCAAGCGCGAAGTGCTGAAAGCGTCGAGCAGGTCGGTGATTCCGGGTGTGAGGGCGTCTTGGGGGCCCAAGTCCTCCTGTCCCAGTGTGACCAAGCCAAGATAGCGGCCCAGCAATTCATCGGGCAACGTTGCCAGCGGCGGAAGTCCGAACACCGTGTCGACGAATTTGACGACCGAGGAGTGGCTTCCTTGCTGGCTGGAAATATAGCCGAGCTTGGCGTACGGTGAGATCAGGATCAGCGGCACACGCGGCCCGAAACTTTGGGCCGTTTTGTCGGGTCCGAAATTGACGATGGGGGGCGCCCCATGGTCTTATTCGCTTTCGGCATCCTCCCAGGTGATGATGATGGCGCTCTGCGGCCAGTACGCGCTGGCGGCGATGGCATTGATGCTATTGGCCACCATGGCTTCGCTGATCTGCGCGTCGGAATACGCCGGATGGTCGTCATCGCCGAGGAAGTTCTTCTGGACGGTGGGATCGGGGTCGGCGGGCGTGATGCCCATTGTATTGGTGTAGCCGCCTTTCACGTAGAAGACGCCGCCGGCCTTGGGCAGGGTGCTGTTCTGAAGGGCTGAATAGAAATCGCCCAGACCATGCAGTTGTGCCCGCAGGGCTGGAGTGTTGGCCACGTATCCAAAGTACTGCGGACCATTGTGGTGAGTGACATAGGAAGCGTGCGAGCCGTTGGCGGTCACAGGTCCGGCCGTGTCCGTGGACTCCTTGTCGAACCCTTCCTGATACCATCCGAAAGTAACTGCCGGTTGTGTCAACTTACTGAGAAAGGCCACGTCATCGGTGACATCCACGAGATCGCTGGAAGCGGTCGGGTCGGTCGCGGTAACGGTGTTGGCTGTGCTCAGCAGCATGGAGAGCGGAAGCGTGGCGAAGGTCAGATTCGACGCGACGGGGTAGCCGGGATAATCGCCGGGGTTCACGGGGAGCGGACTGGCCGACTTGTCCGAGGGCGAGCCCCAGAACGGATCGTCATCCACCATCAACGGGACAGTGGCCGTCGTATTATTGGGGTGCAGGGCCCATTGCGTTTCGCCGGCCTGCGCTCCGATAATGCTGAGATTGCCCGGCGTGGACGGCCCGGTCATCGCTTCGAAGATGTTGTCGAAGAGAACGAACCGGTCGGCGTATGCCCAAAGCAGTGGAACCGTGTCGCAATCCTCATAAGCCATCGTCAATTCACCCATCTGCTTCGCCTCCAGCGACGGGTTGCCGGTCGGGCTGTACTTCAACTCCTCGGTGGCGGCAAACTTATCCATCTGGGCAGTGCCGTTTTGGATGTCCATCTTGGCGGTGGTAAGAGCGTGCGAGTGGTCTACGTCGTCGGTGTCGGCCGCGTACTGCGTGGGGCCGATTCGAAATGGCGAGACGGTTCCGGTAGTTCCGTCGGTGTTGACAATGGTTTGGGTAAAGCCCGGCGTGTTTGTGGGTAACTGGCTATAGAGCCCGTTGGCGCCGGGGAAGGTTCCAAAATAAGAATCGAACGATCGGTTCTCCTGATAGAGGACGAACACATATTTGATCTTCTGTTGCACCAGACTGACCAGCTGCTCATAACTGAGCGTGGGTTCCGGCCGCAGCCCCGCGACGCGGGCCCGGGCCTCTCTGCGTGCTCGTTCGTGCGCCTGGCGAAAGTGCACCCGGGCGGCATCCGTATCGGGAACAGTAGGGTTTTCCTGGGCCCATCCCGAACGTAAAGGCTGAAAGACCATCAGCATGGAAATCCAGATCGGCAACACTCGTAGCCTTTGACTTGGCATTTCTGCTCCTCTTTAACCGCAAGGAGTTTCGCTCGCGGAAGCTAAAGCCTAGCAGGCCGAAATGTCTAAATATTGACGATTGAGTGATAGTTGGGTTTCAAAAGCGGTCGAAACCGGACGCGCCGCCTTTGGGGTTGGGAAGCGTCAGGCGATTGCCGGTCATCGCAAATGTGCCTTCCACCAAAGGACGGCCGGCGATTTCCAGCCGGATATTGGAGCTCTGAGTAGAGTAGCGGCCATGTTCGGTTCGGAGAGTAACGACACAGAGGACTCTTTCGTCGGGAAAGAAAGAAATGCGGGCGGGATACTTAGCGCCCTTCCACTCGCGCTGGGTACTCCATTCGCCGGTCAGCGGATTGTTATTGTCAGAGCTCTTTCCGACGCGAGCGAGTTCCCTGGACTTACCCGCCGCCTCATCCTCGATGCGCGCGCGGTCCTGGTTGTCCCACTCCAATTCCAGCTTCTCCTCACGGCTTGTGTCGAGTTGGAGCAGGATGGTATCGGTTCCCACCAACCGGTATTTGCCGTCCGACACGACAGCTGAATAAGATTCCAATTGGTTATCGGCGCGGAATTCGAAGATCGAACTCACACCGGAGGGTGACGCTTCACTGGAACGCCATCGGCCGATCAGTGGATACTGCTGAGCCAGAATCAGAGATACCGGCAGCAGGAAAAGGGCGAGTGGTCTGTACATGACGCCGCAGTGTAGCTCATGGATATTGCACGAATGTTACAAAGCTGCAACTTCCTTGGACCATGCGGCGTCTATCCACAATGAGAAAGGAGCCAAGCGATGATGCGCGCGATTCTCCGGTTCCTCGCTCGGTCCTTCACCCTGGAACCGGTTTTCAGTTCCCGGGGCCGGCACATATAGCCGTCGCGAGCAGTAACTCCCGGTAATCGCCCAAGGGCGGAACCGGCAGCCCTGGAATCTTGGCCTCATCGTCCCACCGGCGCAGCATCACCGCCTGGCGGTAGTGTGGCCGCGCTTCGAATTCACTCGCTTCCTCATGGTTGAACGGTCCGCCCTGCAGCTGTAAGCTTTGGAGCGACGCCGCCGAGAGGCGGGCCGGATACGCGGGTTCGATCCGGCACAGATACCGTTTCGCCGCCACATGATCGCGCACCGGTTCGGCGACTGCGGGACCGAATCGCGCCGACAGCCACTCGTAACCCGCAGTTTCGTGGCGCGTATCGACGCCGGCGTCGGCCACGGATTCCGGCAGGCCGTGCAGGAGGTGCCCGATGTCGTGGAGCAGGGCGGCCACCACCAACTCTGGTGGGCTGCCGGCCTCGGTGGCACAGTGGGCTGTCTGCAGCGCGTGTTCCAGTTGCGAGACCGGCTCGCCGAAGTAGGCGGCGCCGCCGCGCGCTTGCATCAGGTGGATCGCTTCATCGGCGATCGTCATACCGTCCTCCGTTGGTGATGGAGATAGACGCCGGCGGCAACGCTGGAGAGCAACGCGATCGCGGCCAGGGAAGCGAAGGCGCCTTTCCAGCCCCACATCACCGCTACGCTGGCGAAGCTGTTGCCGGCGAGAACGCCTCCCAGATAACCCGCTCCGTCGATCAACCCCGATGCCGTTGCGCTACCCTGCTTTCCTCCGAAATCGAGCGAGATGGCGCCGGCGAGGTATGAGTACGGGCCGATCATGAGAAAAGCGACCAACGTAACCAGCGCGACGGGCGCGGTTTTCGATTGGCCGAATCCGGCGAAAGCCAACACCAGCAGCACTCCCACAGAGAGCAGCATGCCATAGAAAATGATCGCCGCGCGGCCACTCTTGCCGAGGCGGTCGCTCAGGTATCCGGCCAGTAGGACGGAGATTCCGCCGAAGAGCGGAAACAGGGCGCTTTTCTGCGCGGCATCGGCCACGGTGAGCCCCACCGATTGAACAAAGTAAGTGGGCGTCCACAGATTGAAAGTCTCGCGCAGAATGGTGATGCCGCAGGAGAGCGAGCATACCAGCCAGAACACGCCGCTGCGCCCGAATGTCCGCAACAGCGATCCTAGCGTGTCGGGCACCGGCTTTTCCCCTTCGGAGCGGAAGAGGTTGGCGGGATTGGCGGGCGGTTCGGGAAAGCCGATGGCGAGCGGCGTTTCTTTCAGCCAGATCAGGTTGAGCAGCAGAAAAATGCCGAGGGTCGCCGCCGCCGCGTAGAACAGTCCGCGCCAGCCGAAACCCGCGCCGATCAGCAGGGACAGGAACTCGCGCGATGCCGCGTCGCCGAAGAGAAAGCTGAGGCTGACAATACCCATCACGGTGCCATAGGAGGAATAGGAAAACCACCGCGACGTGATCTTCACCATCCCAGCCCAGCCCAGCGATTGCACCAGGCGATTGCCCATCCACGCGACGGTGAAGAGGGGGATTCCGCCGGCCATCCCGAAAAGAACGGTGAACAGAATGGCGCCCGCCATTCCGAAGAGGAAGTTGCGCCTGCCGCCTAGAAAATCGGCCAGCCACCCGCTGGGGAACTTACCGATGGCATAGGCGAACACACCCAGAGACGCGATCCCGCCGAGACGAATCTGCGCGGCGTCCGGCGCGATTCCCAGACGTGCCAATTCCGCGATCAATAGCGGCATGGCCACGGCGAGGTCGGAGCGGCAGAGATAGTAACCGGCATACCCTGTCACGAGCAGCGCCAATGTCAGGATGCGCCAGCGCGTGAGACGCCTCTCCGGCGTCACGATCTCAGGGCCTTTCGCCTGCGGCAATGCGGCCGGCAATCTCATCGACGATGTCCATGCATTCGCCCACGCTCTCGGTCAGGTAGTGCGCGCCGGCATCCTGCAATCGCGTCCGCGCCCGTGCCAGCATTTCGGCCTGTTCCGTGGCGGAAGCGGCGTTCCATTCTTCTTCCGTCAATCCGCATTCATTGCCGGTGCGGGTGACGCCGACGGTCCACATGCCGGCATTCAGACCTTCCTCAATGTCGCTCGGTGTGTCACCAATTTTGACGGCGCGCCAAAGAGGGCCGGCCTGCATGCGGATGGCATTCAGATAGCACATCCAGGGCGCTGGACGGCCGCCTCCCGGCACGTCTCCCGGGCAGATTGCGCAGTCGGGAGCAAAACCCTGTTCGCGCGCGCTCTCTTGCAGGAAATCCAGCATAGTGCGCGTGTAACCTGTGGTGGACCCGATGCGGATACCGCGCGCATGAAGGCGCTCGCAAGTTTCGGGCACGCCGGCGATCACGCGTGAGAACCGCCCCAGGCACGCGATCTGCGTCGGCAGAAAATCGGCGTAGAGCGCATCGCCATCCGCTTCCACGGCGGGCGATCCCTGCGTCTCCATCCATGCCTCCGCCACGCGAGGCAATGCGAGAATGGCGCCGATGTGGTCGCGTTTGGCAATTCCCATGGAGAGCCGCGCTTCGGCAACCGTGACCGGCACGCCGGCTTTGGCGAACACGTCCTGCAAAGCGGCGACGGGCGCCCGGCTGCCGTGATCGACGACCGTGCCGGCCCAATCGAAGATGACCGCCGTGAGTTTCATGCCGCCACCGCCTGGGCGGTGCGCTCCGCCAGCCCGAACGACAACGTCATGCCCGACCCTCCGGGCGCGGTCACGATGTGCACGCCGGGGTCCTGTTCAGCCTCAAAGAACGGGCGCTCCAGATGCAGCGAGTAGACTCTGGACTCCTGAAGTCGTGGAATTTGCCGTGAGCCCGCAAACCGCTTCCTCACGGTCGCGGCTCGGAAAAACGCAGTGTGCGATACCGAGCCACGACCGTTAGGGAGTGGTCCCGGACCACAAAACAGGCTCAAGTTATTTTCCCCACCGGCACACAATTGCGGGCACGACATCAGGAGTCCGGAGACTCCATGCCATCGCCCCGCGATGTGCCGGCAGGGCAGTTTCAGGAAAGTTCGAGCTTCGCTCAGGATGAGATCGTCGATCTCGGCTCTTTCGGGCATTGTCTTCCAGCTTAGCGGGGACTTACGGGCTATTTGATGACAACCCTATGTCATCGCATTAATTTCTCTTTGTCATCGACGGGTAAACAAACAGTCGTACGACTGAAACCATTTTCTTTGTATCCTGCCCAATAACCCAATATCAGTTGCTTCCAGGGCACGCTTTCGTCGGGTGACGGAACGGCAGTTTATCCGGATCTTTTCAGGAGGTTTTCTTGAAGCCAAGCAGTATTACATCTTTTACGGGAGTAATGCGCATCGCCGCTCTCGCCATTGCGGTATCGAGCGCGGCATTTGCCCAATCCACCTACGGGACGATTTACGGCACCGTGACCGATCCATCCTCCGCGGTAGTGCGTGGGGCGAAGGTGGAAGCTATCGATGAGCACACCGGCGTCACACTCTCTCTGGAGACCGACGCCAATGGGCAGTACCGATTTGTGAATCTCGACCCTGGCGTGTACACGCTTGCGGCCATCGCCTCCGGCTTCAGCCGGACGGAACGGAAGAGCGTTTCCCTTCTGGCTCGCGATGAGCTCGCGATCCCATTTCAACTGGCACTCGCCAGCGCCGCCGGCACTACGATTGAGGTCACGGCGACCCCGGCGGTTTCCGAAGCACTGACGCTGTCTTATTCCAAGTCCTTTGAAGAAATCAACGATCTGGCGCTGAATTTTCGCGCCACATCCAATCCCAGCCCCATCGGCGTAGCCACTCTCTCGCCGGGAGTGCAGACCGACAGCAGTGGGAACATCACCATCGGGGGCCAGTTGCCCACAGCGACCTCCTACTCGCTGGACGGTGTATCCACGCAGCTTCCGCGTTACGGCGGCCCGACGGGAGATTTGTTTCCTTCGGTCGAAGGTATAGCCGAGTTTAAGGTCAACACTGCAGCCAACAGCGCGGAATTCGCGCAGCCGAGCGATGTTACGGCCATCAGCCGCAGCGGCACCAACGATTTTCACGGCGGCGCGTTCTGGTATTTTCAGCGCCAGGCTTTCAACGCGCGGGATGGGATCAGCGGCATCGTTCCTACCGGCGACGCCGATACCTTCGGAACCTCGATCGGCGGTCCGGTGGCGGTGCCCCACGTCTACGATGGCAGGAACAAGACATTCTTCTACTTCGACTATGAAGGTGTCCGGCTGAGCGCCAATAGTCTGATCGACACCAACACTATTCCGGCATCGTGGCTGACCGGAGATCTGAGCGGCGCCGGATCGACGGTGGTCGGGTTGAACGGCAGTCCGCTCCCCGGCAATAAGATTCCCGCCTCCATGTTTAACTCAACTGCCACCAAACTGATTCCCTCGATTTTTCCCGCGGCGACCAGCAGCGAAAACGCGCTGACGGTTCCGAATCTGGTGCAATCCTTTCCGGCAACCTACAACAACGACGGATTCGATGGACGCATTGACCAGAACTTCGGCTCGAACCATCGCCTATGGGGACGAGTGACGCAGAAGACCATCGGGAGCATAGGAACGGACGCCGCGCTGGGCGCCGGTGGAGCGGGCGATGCATCTTACAACCCACTGATGGGTCCATTTACATCCGACTCCGATCTTACAAACATTGCTCTGGCGTATAACTGGGTCATAAACCCCAACCTGGTAAACGAGCTTCGTTTCGGATATACGCGCGCAAACTTTACTTTCAGTTATCCGGAGGCGGCGCAGGGAAACTCCATCGTCTCCAATGCGGGCATCGAGGGTCTGCCCGGTCCTCCCAAAAACGGGTTGGGCGGCATACCCGTCTTCTATCTGGGTGACATTCTGGGCGGCCAGACTAACCCGTACGGACACCCGCGCATAAACAAGAACGGCACCCTCGAAATCGGCGACAACATCTCTTGGGTACGTGGACGCCACTCGCTGAAGTTCGGCGCCGATTATCGCCGCCTCAACTATCAGGACAACATTACGTTTAACCTCGGTGACGAATATGGCGACTACTTCTACGGCGGCAGCGATGCGCAGGCTTTCACCACCTTCCTGCTGGGCCGGGTGGACGATGCTGTGCAAGCGCAGAACGGGCCCGACGGGAAGCCGTTCGGCTACCACTTCGGCGGGTTCGCGCAGGATGAGTGGCGCGTGATTCCGAATTTTACGGTGAATATCGGCCTGCGCTACGAAGTCAACACGCCGTTCAATGACGCCACGCACCAGCTCGGCAATTTCGACACCAAGATCCTTGGCGGGGCGCTCATCATTCAGAACGAAGAGACCTCGCTGATTAACCCGTTGTGGAAGCAGGCTGTTGGTAACACCCCCTTTATGACCGCCAGCCAGGTGGGCTGGCCGGACACCTTGCGCGCCACCGATCTAACCAACATTCAGCCTCGCTTCGGTTTCGCCTGGAGCCCCGGAACGGACGGCAAAACTTCCGTGCGCGCCTCCGTCGGCAGATACTCGGTTCCGGTGCTGGGCGCGGTACTCTACTCGCTGTTGGGCGTGGATACCAGTTACTACGCCGATTTCGGCACCACGTTCTTCCCCGACGCGTTTCCCACGGGCGCCGGCGCCGCGGCGGCTTATCCCGGCTATCGCCGCGCCAATCAGTACAACCTGAAAGATCCGACGGTCATTCAGACCACGGCCTCCGTCGATCGAAACATAGGTTGGAATACGGTATTCCGCGCCAGCTTCACCATTTCGCACACCTACGACCTGATTTACAGCCCGGATCTCAATCAGGTTTATCCGAACACCACCGGTTATGCCGCGCTCACGGCCACCCCAGCCCTGCGCCAGAAAAATATGTTGTACCCCAACTTCCGCGAAGTGTTGACGCGCGCCGACGGGCCGAGCGACAAGTACCACGCAGTCACCTTCGAGCTCAATAAGCGCTTCTCGAACGGTCTGACGTTCACCAACAACTACACCTGGGCGAAGAATATTACCAATGCGCTGGGAGCCGTGCCCTCAGGAGCCGTTCCGGTCGGCGGTCAGGGCGACAATGGCGACAATGTCGCCAACTATTTCAATATCGCGTCGGACGAAGGCAACGCCTACTACAACCCCACCCAGCGCTTCGTCAGCACCTTTTTTTACGATCTGCCTCTGGGCCGCGGCCAGAAGGTCGCCGGCAATGTCAGCCGGGTCGAGAATCTGGTTGTCGGCGGCTGGCGCGTTACAGGCGTCACCGTGGCGCAGACCGGATCGTGGCTCACGCCCTACTTCTCGAGCGGAGTTTCCGATCCCTCGGGCACGGCGCCGCAGGATCGCTCCGTGAAGCAACAGCGGCCGGATTGTGTGGCGGGCCAGAGCGGGTACTTGTCGAACCCCAGTGCCCCCGACTACTTCAACGTAGGCGCCTTCACCATTCCGGCCAGCAACATCGGCCGCTTCGGTAACTGCGGCTCCGGCATCCTGCAAGGACCGGGAACGGTGTCGTTCTCGGCGACCATGGGCAAGACGTTCTTCCTCACGGATCGATTCGGGTTGCGTTATGAAGCGCAGTTCGCGAATCTCTTCAACGTGCTGAATATGGCGGCTCCGAATATGAACGTGGGAAGTTCTTTCGGGCTGGTCACGCAGAGCCAGGGCGTGGGACAGGGCGGCCCTCGTACCATTCAGATGATGCTGCGTCTGTTGTTCTGAATGGTGGCGGAAGCCGGGCCATCGCCCGGCCTCCGCATTACCATGGAATGCGATGAGCGAAAAACTTCTCTTCACTCCCGGGCCGCTGAGCACCAGCACGACAGTCAAGCAGGCGATGCAGCGCGACCTCGGCTCGCGCGACATGGAATTCATCGCTGCCGTGCGCGAGATCCGCTCCGGATTGGTCGCTCTCGCCGGTCCCGGTGGCGCGGATTACGAGGCGGTCCTGATGCAGGGATCGGGCACCTTCGCCATCGAATCTGCGATCGGTTCGGCCATACCGCGCGGCGGGCGGCTGCTGGTGGCTGTCAACGGCGCGTATGGACGGCGCATGGTGCAGATCGCGGAACGCCTAGGCATCGAAACCGTAGCGCTGGCGTTCGAGGAGAACGAACCTGTCGATGCGGGGCGCGTGGCTGAGGCGCTCACCTCCGGCACGCCCTTCACGCACGCCGCGATAGTCCACTGCGAAACCACCACCGGCATCCTGAACCCCGTCGACCGCATTGGCGAGGCCGTGCACAACGCCGGCGCGGTTTTCATGGTGGACGCGATGAGCAGCTTCGGCGGCATCCCGCTCGATGTGGCCGCGTGCCATATCGATTTTCTGGTCTCTGCCGCCAATAAGTGCATTCAGGGCGTGCCCGGATTCGGATTCGTTCTCGCCAGGCGCGCCTGTCTGCAAGAGTGCGAAGGGCTTGCCCGCAGCGTCAGCCTCGATCTTTTCGCGCAATGGCGAGGGCTGGAGACCGATGGCCAGTTCCGCTTCACTCCGCCGACTCACGCGATTCTGGCATTCCACCGCGCGCTGCAGGAACTGCAGGAGGAGGGCGGAGTGGCCGGCCGCTGCGCGCGCTACTGCGCCAATCACCGCGCCCTGATGGACGAAATGGCCGCTATGGGATTCGCCCCCTACCTGCGCCGCGAGCACCAGAGCCCGATCATCACTACCTTTCGCTATCCGGCGAGTCCGCGCTTCCACTTCGACGAGTTTTACGCGGCCCTTTCGCGCCGCGGCTTCGTCATCTATCCCGGCAAGCTGACGCGTGAAAACTGCTTCCGCATCGGCGCCATCGGCAATATTTTCCCCGCCGATATCGCACGGCTGGCCGCCGCGATTCGCGAAGTCCTCGCCGAAGCCGGAGTGGACGGCGGGGCAACCTAGAGAGCTGCCTGCAAGATTCCCGGAAACCGCAATGGGAAAGCACTTACCGAGCCGCGACCGTAAGGAAGCGGTCCCGTTAGCTAAGTCGGTCATTTCGGAAGTTCGTTAGCGTATTCCGCCCGTAACCCGCTCCCTGTGGGCGCGGCTCGGAAACGCAATGTGCCCTTACTGAGCCGCGACCGCGAGGGAGCGGTGGCGTTAGCTAAAGCATGTTTGTCCGGTTCATCTTACGTGACTGCGGACCGGCGCCGGCATTGGCTCGCCCGGCCGTAGCACATCCCACAAGATGCGATTCAGCTCGTCGGGATCGGCGCGGTCATAGTCCGAGAAATCCAGTTTCATCGACGCGATGGCGCCGACGCCCCTCCGCGGATTGCGCATCGTCAGATCCGTCTTCGGCCCGATCGACGGAATCGCGTCGAAGGCCGCGTCCGCGGTGAATGACGCATACAGAGGTGTCGCCGCCGCGTCGAACTGCGGGCGGCATTGCTAACAAAGGATAACGTCATGGTGGTTCTCGGTACCTCCCGTACTAGCTACGGCACGGTGGACCAGCTACAATCGGCGCGAGTATGAAGACTGTTACGGTTCGCCTTTTGTCTCTCCTGGCGCTTGCCGCCGCAATGGGCTTGGGGCAGACACAGGAACAAGATGTCAAGGGCTGGTCAACGGCCAAATGGGGCATGTCCTTACAACAGATTCGGGAAGCCTTTCCAAGCGCAGGCGTCGTCAAGCCAGCAAAAGAGGATTATACGGCGTTCGGCAGATTGAAATCTCACGTGATGCTTGCGACGTTGCACGCTTCGGCATGGTTTGAATTTCCAGCCGATCAAGACAAGCTCTGCGCTGTTAATTTGGATGTCGATAACGCTAGAGCCAATCGTCCCCAGGCATTTGAAACTCTGAAGTCTGAATTGACCGAACAGTACGGCAAGCCTGCCACATCGCAATCTGTTAGCGATGGAAACGCCTCTGGGTCGGGAGCGGTTACCAAAAGTGTTGTATGGCGGCTTACGTCAACCACGATAACTCTTACGTGGTCCGACTATGGCGACGTTGGCTTTGTGTCAGTGAGATATGCGGAGCGCAGACCGGACAGCACCTTTTAATACCTTCCGGCACCAAAAAATTGACCAGCCGCCATTGAGCTTTACAGGCTCCGTGGCGGCTCTGGCTTTTGGTGGGGTTGTTAAGGGTGCTGGTCTGATTTCATCCCGCACTCCTTTCGCTTCTGCCCCAGCCCGTCGCCAGCTTGCCCAACAAGGCGGCGCTATCTACCTGGGCGTTCATCTTGTGTACAGTCGATGTCAACGATTGCGAGTTCCCTTCGGGCGGCTTTGGCGAAGGTCGTAATTTCGTTGCCAACGTGTTCTAGCGTCTTGGCACGATCCTTGGGTCGTACACCCACTAGGTGTCTATATCGACTTCAACGATACAAGCCCTGACAGCCTGTGCCATTTGCCAAAGCTGATCCTGAGCTTCTGCGCGCTCGTAGCAGGGTTTTGACGGCTGGTTCGCCCGAACGGTCGGCTCCTTGTCAACGATGTTCGGACCGGCGAGAATCGTGGGCATGACTGTCTTCAAAACGATAGGTTTGTTCGGCCTCTTTTTGCCATTTGCCCTCTGCCAGAATCCCGCACGCATTTCCGTCGAAGGATTAGGTACGGGCAAGCCTGATTTCGCTCCGTCCAATGCCGAACTCGCTCTCCTCCAACAACGGACCATCACGGCTAAGGATCACGGATCGCCGGTCACATTCCAGGGCGTTCTCCTGACCGACGTGCTTGCCAAGGTTGCAACACCGGCTGGAGAGAAGTTCCACGCCACGGCAGCATCGTACTATTTGGTGGCCGAAGGGCGGGATGGATATCGGGCTGTTTTTGCCTGGGCGGAACTTGATCCATCGCTTTCGGACCAGGCGATGTACGTTGTTACGAAACGAGATGGGAAGCCACTGTTGGACAATGACGGGCCGTTTGAATTGGTAGTGCCGGGGGACAAAGGAAACGCTCGGTGGGTGCGACAACTGACGGCACTGCGGATCGAGCCAAATACAACGCCTTACGGATCTGAACAGGCACGCTGGATACGGGAGAATCTGCCGGAACTGGAATCCATCAAGGTTGGAATGACGAGAGGCGAACTGCTGAAGGTCTTCATGGTGGAGGGCGGCATCTCGAGTCGAACGCGGCGCCGCTATGTCTATCGGAAGTGCGGTTACGTCAAGGTCGATGTCGAGTTTGCACCCGCGGGCGACCAGGACAACATTGCAGAACGTCCAGGCGACCGGATTACGAAAATCTCGAAGCCGTACCTGGAATTGACGATTATGGATTAAAGGGCAGTCGGCTGCGAGGGGCTTTGATGGACGATCTTCCAAACGGCTTCCCGATCATCGCTCACGAATCAGTCGGTTTGGACTGCTGCAATTGCATCGGGCCGGTTACCGCAGAACCGATGTTGAGGTGGCTGCTGTGGAGGGTGTCTGTCTACCGCAAGGGACGAACGTCTCTGAGCGAGTCCCAACGGACCTGAACCGGATTTTTCAAAAAGTCCACCGATAGTCCACCGATGAACTGTTTCCGCCCTCTAAAATCGTCTGTAAGTTATTGGTGCGGATGATCGGACTTGAACCGACACTCCCTCGCGGGAACAGGAACCTAAATCCTGCGCGTCTGCCAATTTCGCCACATCCGCAGATGTACTTACGAATTATAGCGAACGTTGGACTCGCGCTGGTGTGAGCGCGCTCGCGCTCGTCCGAGCTGCCCTTCGCCGCTGCCCACGAGAATGCCCGCTCTATACCAGTCCCAGGAATTTCGGACGGTAGCCCGGGAACACACCTTGCAGCGACGGATTGCCGCTGTGCCGGCTGACCAACTCGCCCAGCACATCGCGGAAATCGGTAGTGAGGAACAGGTCGCGCCCTTCGTACAGTTGGTGCGATTGCAGACCGGGCCACTTGCCGTAGACCTTGCCGCCTTTGACATCGCCGCCCATGACGAACATGCAGTTGGCATGCCCGTGATCGGTGCCGCGATCGCCGTTTTCCTTCGCCGTGCGGCCAAATTCCGACATCGTGACTACCGCGATATCCTGCATGCGGTCTCCCATATCGGCCCAGAATGCGCTCAGCGCCTGCCCGAACGTGCGGAGAAGGTCGGCGAGCTTGCCCTGGTCGGCGGTCTGCCCGACTTCCTGCACATGGTGATCCCA
>Ga0182030_10016588_pt1 | contig 14328 bp, 5 predicted proteins | sample 812S3MmetaG_FD_121299 | JGI IMG/M metagenome (GOLD analysis project Ga0182030, IMG submission 121299) | Permafrost microbial communities from Stordalen Mire, Sweden - 812S3M metaG (Illumina Assembly) | ecosystem: Environmental > Terrestrial > Soil > Wetlands > Permafrost | place: Sweden...
AGCTCGAGCTCATTCGCAGGCTGGTCGAGACCCTCGGCGTCCCGGCGATCGACGCGGAGGGATACGAGGCCGACGACGTGATCGCGACTCTCGCCACGAGGCTTTCGGGCGAGGGCCACGAGGTCGTGATCGTCACCGGTGACCGGGACACCTACCAGCTGGTGCAAGACCCGCTCGTCAAGGTGCTCTACAACCGGCGCGGCGTTACTGACTACGTCCTTTATGACGAGGCGGGGATAAAAGAGCGCACCGGCGTGACTCCGCAGCTCTATCCGTTCCTGGCCGCCCTCAGGGGTGACCCTTCCGACAACCTGCCAGGCGTTCCCGGAGTGGGGGACAAGACGGCGGCAAAGCTCGTCAACACTTATGGAGACGTCGATACCCTTTACGCCCACCTGTCCGAGCAGACTCCCAAGCTGAAGGCTTCTCTGGCCGAGCACGAGGCGCAGGTGCGGCTTAACTTGCAGATGATCCCGCTCGTTCGCGACGTGCCCCTTGCTTGCAAGACTGATGACCTCACCTTGGGGCGGTCCAACCGCGAGGAGATGCGCAGCCTCTTGGACCTGCTGGAGATCCGGGGACCGCGCGACCGTATCTTCAAGCAGCTCGATCGCCTTGAGCCTCTTGCGTCCGATGCCTCCGGTGCCATTGCAGAGACGACCCGAGCCGAGGCCGGTGCCGTCGCCCAGCAGCGGCCAACGCGCGTCGTCCTCTACGACGAGCTCGAGTCGGCCGTCGCCTGGCTCACAGCCCTGGCAACATCGACCGGCCCGATCGCGCTCGAGCCCGTATGGGCCGGCGCCGCCGGCCGATCCGCCCTCGTTGGGCTCGCCTTCGCCCTGCTTGGAGCTACCAAGGAGCCGGGGGACGACATCATGGAGGGGCACGGCGAGAGACCAGCTCTAGATGAGCGCCCTCTCGAAGTCGGCTGGCTCGATGGCGGTCTCATCGCGCAACCGGCGATCGTCGCCGGGCTTCAGGCGCTTGTTGGCGAGAGCGCCAAGGGCGAGCACCGGATCGTCGCCCACCGGGCCAAAGAGATCATGAGAGTGTTCGAGCCCGCGGGGATCGCCTTTACGGGCCTCGATCTCGACACCGCCGTCGCTGCCTACCTGCTAGATGCCCGCGAGGGCCAGGCATCCCTGTCGGGCTTGGCAGGGCTAGTGCCCACGCTCGGCACGGGCGCGCCCGGGCCCGAACATGGCGCTGGCGGCGAGCAGCTCGGGTTCGACCTCGGCGATGACGCCGGGCGGGACGAGGCGAGCGATGAGCACCGTGTGCCGGCAGATGCCGCCCTGGCGGCTGGCCAAATAGCCGTGTTGGCGCGCCTCGTGCCCGGGATACGCCAGGCCATCGAGGAGACGGGGGCGACTCAGCTCTATGAGGACGTGGAACGACCCCTCGTGCGCGTGCTCGCAAAGATGGAGGTCGCCGGCATCGCAGTCGACCTCGAGCGGCTGAGGGCGATAAGCGAGGAGCTGATCTTCGAGGTTCGAAGGCTCGAGACAGAGGTGCAAGAGCTCGCCGGTGAGGAGTTCAACGTGAACTCGACCCAGCAGCTGCGCCACATCCTTTTCGAAAAGCTTGCCCTCGTTCCCCAAAAGCGCACCAAGACGGGTTACTCCACCGACGCCCAGAGCCTCGCGCGACTACGCGACGCTCACCCTCTCGTCGACACGTTGTTGCGCTACCGAGAAGTGGAGAAGCTGCGTTCCACCTACGGGGAGGGCCTGATCGCCGCGGTCGCCACCGACGGACGCATCCACGCCTCGTTCAACCAGACAGTCGCCCGTACGGGACGGCTCTCCTCGGACCAACCCAACTTGCACAACATCCCCGTTCGCAGCCTGATCGGGCGCCGATTCCGGGAGGCCTTCGTGCCGAGTCCCGGCTCGGAGCTGCTCATCGCCGACTACGACCAGATCGAGTTGCGCGTCATCGCCCACCTGTCCGACGATCCCGGCCTCGTCGAGGCTTTTCGTTCCGGGCGCGACATCCACAACACCACCGCGGCACGTGTCTACGGCGTCGAGCCCGAGAACGTGACCCTCGCCATGAGATCCAAGGCCAAGATGATCTCCTACGGCCTCGCTTATGGGATGGAGGCCTACGGTCTCTCCCAGCGACTCGGAGTCGCGGTGGAAGAGGCGGCCGAGATACTCGCTCAGTACTTTGCGGCCTTCCCGAACGTGAAGCATTACATGGAGCGCTCTGTAGCCGAAGCCCGCGCACGCGGGTACACCGAGACCCTGCTCGGGCGCCGTCGCTACTTGCCTGAGCTCGACTCCAGTAACTACCGGGTCCGCCAGGCGGCCGAGCGCCAGGCGATGAACGCCGGCATCCAGGGCCTGGCGGCAGACATATTCAAACTCGCTCTGGTCCGCCTCGACGAAGCGTTTGCGACCCGCGGCCTCGCCAGCCGGATCGTGCTCCAGGTCCACGACGAGATACTCGTCGAAGCAGTCGCCGACGAGCGCGACGAGGTGATCTTGCTCAGCGTCGAGACCATGGAGCACGCTTTCGAGCTCAACGTCCCCCTCGCAGTGCACCTAGCCGTAGGCGACAGCTGGGCGGCCGGCAAGGAGCCCCCCATCGACGTCGGCGACGGTTTTGACGAGGCAAATCCCCTCGAGGCGGGCGTTCCCCTAGCCTGACATTGTGGGCTCGGCCCATGAGGGGGCTACGATTGTTAAGCGACCATGACGGCGGCGGCCGGCATATGGCGCGCTGCGTCAGCCGGCGCAGAATTCCCACATTCCAAATAACCAAGGCGGCCGAGCGCGGCCCGCCTTTGGTTGACCTGTCCGAAAAGAGAGCGACCTACTTCCAATGTCCGACACGATGAGCACCACCACCCCGGAGTCCCCAGCAGACCAAGAGCGTCACGGCACCTTTGACGCCGATGGGGTCTACGTTCCCCGCAAGATCGTCGAGGACGACCTTGGCGATCTTTCCTTCGAGGATGCGATCGACCAGACGATCGTCGCCTTCGAAGACGGCGACGTTGTCACCGGCAAGGTGGTCAAGGTCGACAAGGACGAGGTGCTGCTCGACATCGGTTTCAAGTCAGAAGGCGTCATCCCGGCGCGCGAGCTCTCCATCCGCCACGACCTCGACCCGCACGAGGTCGTCTCCGTCGGCGACGAGATCGAGGCCCTAGTTCTCCAAAAAGAGGACAAAGAGGGTCGCCTCATCCTCTCGAAAAAGCGCGCCCAGTACGAGCGCGCCTGGGGCACGATCGAGCGGGTCAAGGAATCGGGCGGCGTCGTGAAGGGCCTCGTCATCGAGGTCGTAAAGGGCGGGCTCATCGTCGACATCGGCTTGCGAGGGTTCTTGCCTGCCTCGCTCGTCGAGCTGCGGCGTGTGCGCGACTTGCAGCCGTACATCGGCAAGACCCTCGAGGCGAAGATCATCGAGCTCGACAAGAACCGCAATAATGTCGTGCTCTCCCGCCGAGCCTGGCTCGAGGAGACCCAGCGCGAGCAGCGGGGTGAGTTCCTCGTGAACCTGAAGCCGGGCGAGATCCGCAAGGGCGTCGTCTCCTCGGTCGTGAACTTCGGTGCCTTCGTCGACCTCGGCGGGATGGACGGCCTCGTCCACGTCTCGGAGCTGTCCTGGAAGCACGTCGACCACCCCTCCTCGGTCGTCGCCGTGGGAGACGAGGTCACCGTGCAGGTGCTGGACGTCGACTTGGACAAGGAAAGGATCAGCCTCTCGCTCAAGGCGACCCAGGTCGACCCGTGGCAGGAGTTCGCCACGAACCACCGCATCGGCGAACTCGTCTACGGAAGGATCACCAAGCTTGTGCCCTTCGGCGCTTTCGTGCAGGTGGGCGACGGCATAGAGGGACTGGTGCACATATCGGAGATGGCGGCGCACCACGTCGACCTGCCAGAGCAGGTTGTGACCCCAGGCGAGGAGCTCTGGGTGAAGATCATCGATATCGACCTCCAGCGCCGCCGGATAAGCCTTTCCATCAAGCAGGCCGCTGAAGGTGGCGAGGTCGCCGAGGAGTACCGCGAGGCCTTTGGTGAGCACGCTTATGACGCCGAGGGCAACTACATCGGCTACGACTACTCGGCGACGGACTTCACCCCTGAGACGGAGAGCCAGGCGGCCTGGGCCGACCTGCTGGCGGCCAATGAGGCGGCCAACGCCGCTGTGCCCGCACCCGCTGTCCTTGAGGGCGAGCTTGCCACGGACGAAGCCGCAGAGGGCCCGGTCGAGTCGGTCTTGGTTGAGGACGCTCCCCTCGAGCCCGTCGTCGAGGCGGCACCCGAGGCGACCCCAGACGAGGCGGCCGAGGTGGTGAGCCCGGAGAGCGAGGCTTCCACGACGTCATCTGACGAGGCACCAGCGGAATAACTTGGCACCGCGGTGACGGCGTTGGTGCGGTCACCTGGGGCGCTGCCGCCGCCCGTCGCGGGCCACAGGCCGCTCACATCTATTAGGAACAGGAGCTTCGAAGACAACGCCGTCGCCGCCGCGAGCGCTGCGGTGATCGTGTTCGCGGTCGCCCTCAGATTCTGGACGCCGTCGCCGATGTGGCTCGACGAGGCGCTGACTGTCAACATCGCCCGCGCCCCTGTCCATCTCATCCCCGGGCTCTTGCGCCACGACGGGGCGCCGCCGTTGTACTACGTGCTCCTTCACTTTTGGATGAAGGCGTTCGGGACGAGCAACCTCGGGGCGCGCTCACTGTCGGGTGTCATCGGGGTCATTACGCTCCCTGTGGTCTGGCTGGCTGGCTACAAGGTGGGCACCCAGTCCTGGAGACACGCCGGTACCGGAGGCGACGAGGTAACTGAGGCGGGCCGGGTCGTCGCATGGACGGTGACGCTGCTCATGGCGACGTCACCTTTCGCCGTCTACTACGACACCGAGGCGAGGATGTACTCGCTTGTCATCTTGCTCTCGGCTCTCGCTGTAGTGGCCTATGCCGACATAGTGCGCAGGCCCGGAGTCTTAAACGGCCTGGCGTTGGCCGTTGTCACCTGCGCCCTCGAGTACAGCCATTACTGGGCGCTCTATCTCGTGGGGACGGCCGCCGTCGGGACCAGTTTTTTCGCCTGGTCGGGGACCTATGCGCGCAGTAGCCGCGTGGCGATTGTGGCCATGGCGGCCGGAACGTGCGGGTTCGTGCCGTGGGTGCCGACGTTCCTTTACCAGCTGCACCACACCGGCACGCCCTGGGCAAGCCCGGCCGATTTCACCGCCCTCGTGTACACCTTCACCCAGTTCGCCGGGGGCGACTCGGACGCTGGTCGGGCCCTTGCCCTCGTTTTCGCCTTTCTTGGCCTGTTGGCGATCGCCGGGAGCGCTCTCGACAATCGTCGCGTCATCCTCGACCTAAGGACACGGCCGGGCGTGCGGGCTCTCGCAGCCTTGGCGGCGGGGACCCTTCTCATGGCGCTGATTGCCGGCAAGCTGTCAGGGAGCACCTTCGCCGACCGGTACTCGGCCGTCATATTGACCTCGTGCCTGCTCGTCGTCGCTTATGGCACCACGGTCCTCACAGATCGCCGCGTCCGTCGAGGTGTTGTCGCGCTCGCCGTCATGTTCGGCCTGGCGGCGTCGATCCCGAACGCCTTTCTCACCCGGACCCAGGCGGGCCACGTCGCCTCGGCCGTGCTCGCCCGTGCCCGCCCAGGAGATGTCGTCGCCTACTGCCCCGATCAGCTCGGTCCCGCCGTGAGTCGGGGGCTCGGCGGTCGTTTCGACGAGATCGCCTTTCCCCGAGATGACAACCCCGAGATCGTGAACTGGGTCGACTACGCCGCCACCGTCGAGCGCGCGAGCGCCGCCAAGTTCGTGCAGCTCTTGTTGTCGCGCGCTGGGCCGCACAAGGCCATCTGGTATGTCTGGGCCCCCGGCTATTTGAGCTTCGGAGACGACTGCGAGGAGATCGCCAGCGGTCTGGCGGCGCGGCGGGCTCTGCAGCCGGTCGTGGCCGAGCAGGGCTCTGATACGCCGTTCGAGATCTTCGAAGGTGAGAACCTCTACCGTTACCCCTCGTGAGCAGCAGGACGATCGGTCCCGGTACGGCCCGGGCACAGTGGGCCGTCGCAGTTCCAGCTCTGCGAGCCTCGTTCCTGCCCTTTGTGGCCTCAAGGGCCCTCGTTCTCGCCGTGCTCGGCGGGGTGCGCCTCGCAACGAGCATCTTCAGCTTGGGCGCAGCCGCCCAGCACGCCAGCCATGCTGGTCTGCTCGCCTGGGATGCGAGCTGGTACGAGCGCATCGCGGCGAGCGGTTACGCCGGGCTTGGGCAACAGGGCCTACGCTTTTTCCCCCTTATGCCCGTGCTGGCGAGGTCGCTGCGCGCCATCCCGGGGCTGACGGCTGGGACCTCGGTCATAATCGTGGCGAACCTCGCCTCGCTGGCAGCCTTCGCGGTCCTCTGGCGCCTCGTGGTGTTCGAGCTTGGGGACGAGGCCTGTGCGCGCCGGGCTGTTTGGCTGCTCGCGTTTGGTGCGCCTGCGTTCGTGCTCGTCATGGGCTACGCCGACTCGCTGTTGCTTCTCACCTCACTCGTCGCCTTCCTCGGCCTTCGACAGCGCCGATACGGTCTGGCGGTGTTCGCCGCTTTCCTCGCCGGGATGTGCCGTCCAGTCGGCGTGTTGCTAGCGGTTCCCGCCGCCATCGAGCTCGGAGCGAATTGGTTCTCCCTGACAGCTCGCGAGCGAGCCATGGCAACGAGCTCGGTGCTCGCCGCGCCGCTCGGGGCGGCGACCTATCTCACTTGGGTGCAGGTCGTGTTCGGGAACTTCTGGCTCCCCTTGCACGAGCAGCTGTCGCTGGCCAACCGAGGAGCGATAACCGACCCGTTCCTCACCGTTGCCCGCGACGTGAGCGACCTTGGTCACGGCACCCATCTCGGAGTGGGCGAGCATGCCTTCTGGGCGGTGCTCTTCGTGCTTCTCGCGTTGTACATCCTTTGGAGGCTGCCTGCCTCCTACGGTTGGTATGCGGTGGCGACTCTGGCCGTCGTGCTGACGGCATCCAACCTCGCCTCGCTCGAGCGATATGGGCTCGGTTGCTTCCCCTTTGTCGTCGCTGGGGCAATGCTCACCAAGAGCCGCAACACATTCAGGACCGTGCTCGGGATCTCCGGGTTGCTCTTGATTTTCTTCTCGGTGATCAGTTTCCTCGGGCTCTATGTGCCCTGACAGCCGGCGCCGTAGCTCCTCACAGCCATTGGCCGTGGACGGATCGAGCAGACGTCTCGGGCCACTGTCGTGCGATGATTCCAACATGGCCCCGGAGGACGGCTCCGGCTCCCGGGTGCTTGGCCACAACGACGCTGGGCTAGTCGCGGCCCACGAGAGCGATTCCGGACCCAATCCCAGCCTAGCCACGGCCGTTTTTGGAGACGGGCAAGCGCCCGCCGGACCCGGACCGGGGACAGTCGTCATCGTCGGGGCGGGTCCGGCCGGTTTGACGGCCGCCTATGAGCTCTCAAAGCGCGGGGTCATATGCACGGTCTTCGAGATGGACACCGTCGTCGGCGGCCTCTCGCGCACCGTCGAGAGGCAAGGGTGGCGCTTCGACATTGGTGGCCACCGTTTTTTCACCAAGGTGCCCGAGGTAGAAAGCCTCTGGCGAGAGATCCTCGGCCCGGAGGACTTCCTTCGCCGGCGCAGGCTGAGCAGGATCTATTACGAGGGGACCTACTTCGACTATCCGATCCGGCTCGGCAACGCCCTTAGGGGTCTCGGCCCTGTTGAGTCGGTCCGTTGCGGCCTGTCTTTCTTGTGGGTACGCCTGCACCCTCCGAAGAACCTCGACACCTTCGAGACTTGGACCGCCCGGGCTTTCGGATGGCGCCTTTATCGCAAGTTCTTCAAGACCTACACCGAGAAGATCTGGGGCATTCCGGCCGAAGGGATCAGGGCGGACTGGGCATCGCAGCGCATCAAGAGCCTGACTTTGGGCAAGGCGATCAGCAATGCTTTTGGCGCACAGCGCCACCGGAGCCAGGTGACATCTTTGATCGACGAGTTCCACTACCCCCGCCTCGGCCCCGGGATGATGTGGGAGCGGGCCCACGAGCTCGTAGAGGCCCAAGGTTCCAAGGTGTTGCTCGGGACGAGGCTCGAGACCATCCGCCGCCACGGTGGGCGGGCTGTCGAGGCGGTGACGCGCCCGGTCACAGACCCCGCCAACGCCGAGGCGCGAGGGGGATCGAGAACGGCCACCCCTCTCACGTGCTGGGCGTTCGACCACCTGATCTCCTCCATGCCGTTGTCCGAGCTCGTCTTGGCCATGGACCCTCCTGCCCCGACAGAGGTCGTCGAGGCGGCTCGAGCCCTTCGTTATCGGGACTTCCTTACCGTCGCCCTCGTCCTGCCGGTTGAACGGGGCTTCCCTGACAACTGGATCTATGTCCACTCTGACAAGGTGCGGGTCGGGCGGGTGCAGAACTACGGCTCTTGGTCACCTGAGCTTGTCAAGCATGGCCGGACGTGTCTCGGTCTCGAGTACTTCGTCTTCGAGGGAGACAAGCTGTGGTCGATGCCCGACGACGACCTCGTCGAGCTCGCCAAGACAGAGCTCGAGATCCTCGGCCTCGTGCGCCCCGGGGACGTCGAGCAGGGCTACGTCGTACGGATGGCCAAGGCCTATCCCGTCTACGACGAGGGCTACAAAAAAAAGCTCGAGGTCATCCGAGACTGGCTAGCTGCAGAGGTGCCCAACGTCCACCCGGTCGGGCGTAACGGAATGCACCGCTACAACAACCAGGATCACTCGATGCTGACCGCCATGTTGACCGTCGCGACCCTATACGGCGAGACGTTCAACACCTGGGACGTGAACGTGGAGGCCGACTACCACGAACAGCAGGTGGGAAGACAGCCCAGCCGGCGGGGCGCTGAGGTCACGGGGGCGGGTCGGGCCGTGCCCACAGCGGTCAGGTCCTGAGCCGAGACGATGAGAACCCGCTCCCACCACTTGCCGAGGAGATGGGACCTCGGCCCGGAAGCGCCGCCCGAAGCGCCGCCCGAAGCGCCGCCCGAAGCGCCGCCCGAGCTCGCCGAACTTGCCGAGCTCGCCCGGGACGCGGGGCTAAAGCGTTTGGCCGTGCTTGCATGGCGGGACCTCGACGACGCCGAGGCGGGCGGGTCGGAGCTTCATGCCCACGAGGTGGCGACCCGCTGGGCCGCGGCGGGGCTCGATGTCGTGCTCAGGACGTCGTCTGTAGCCGGCAGGGCCGTGCTGGTCGAGCGGGCCGGTTATCGAGCTGTCCGGCGTTCAGGCCGCTACGGGGTGTTCGCCACGGGCCCGAGAGACATCGTGAAGGGTCGTCTCGGACCGCTCGACGGGCTGGTCGAGATCTGGAACGGCATGCCGTTTTTCAGCCCCGTTTGGTCGAGGCTGCCCAGGGTTGTCTTCTTGCACCATGTGCACCGCGAGATGTGGTCGATGGCCCTGCCCGCGCCCCTGGCCGAGGCGGGTAGGAGCCTCGAGGCACATCTGGCGCCGCCCCTTTATCGGGACTCGCGTATCGTCACGCTTTCTCAGTCGTCCTGGCGCGAGATCGTGGCCCTCCCCGGCGTGCGGGCAAGCCTGGTCAGTGTCGTGCCCCCGGGCATCGACCCGCGGTTTTCCCCGGGGGGACACAGGGCCGACCGTCCGCTCGTGGTCGCTGTCGGGCGGCTCGTACCGGTGAAGAACTTCCCCCGCCTGATCGGTGTACTGGCGAGGGCCCATGAGACGATCCCCGAGCTCGAGGCGGTCATAGTCGGGGAGGGAAGGGAACGCTCGGGCCTGCAGGCGAGAGTCCGCGAGCTCGGAGCCGAGAGCTACGTCTCCTTGCCCGGCCGGCTCACCCCCGACGAGCTCGTCGAGCTCTACCGCCGCGCCTGGGTCGTGACCTCGAGCTCGATCCGGGAAGGCTGGGGGCTCACAGTCTCGGAGGCGGCTGCCTGCGCGACGCCGGCGGTAGCGACCCGGATACCGGGGCACTTGGACGCCATCGAGGACGGTGTCACCGGCATGTTGGTTGATTCGGACGAAGAGTTCCAAGGCCGGCTGGAGAGCCTTCTTCGCGACCCGTTGTTGCGCCGGCGCCTTAGCCGGGCCGCCGTGGAGCGGGTTGCTTCCCTCACCTGGGAGGCGACGGCGCGAGGCACCTTGGCGGCACTTGCCATCGATGCCCGCCAGCGCGCCCGGAGACTGTGAACAACCCGGAGGCTGTGAACAGAGACGTATGAGGATCACGCGAGCCGGGTGCTTGCGCGAGAGAGCTTCATGTCAAAGAGCGGGTCCCAGCAGAAGAAGAACAAATAAGGGATCTCGCCCCGGTCCTGCTATCTCTTCTGTTTCTTGCGGCGAGCGGTGGGCCTCAGGCTAAGGCTCCGACGACTCTTCGAGTCTTTGCAGGGCCGCCTCACCCTCGGAGGTTTGCGGGTGGTCCTCTCGCCATTTGCTAGGCCAGTCGCGGCGCGCCAAGTCGACCGCCGTGTCGCAGGCGAGGGCGACCACACCGACAAACGCGAGCACCCCAGCGGCCGCGAAGTTGTGCGGCCAGGCACTCCCGGGCGGGTAGCGGTACCGGGCCTGCAGGATTACCGTCACGGCGCCTGACGCGACAAGACATGCGAGTGCCGCCAGGCTGAGAACTGAGCGCCCGATCGACCTGCGCAGGGCGCCGAAAGTGGCGAGGGCTAGGCCACCGGCGATTAAGGGCGCCAAGGGCGGGGAGAGCACGGCCCAAGCGACGGCGCCGCATCCGAGGGGGACAAGGGCACAGGTGAGCCATCCAGGCGAGCGCCCACCATCGGTGAAGGGCCATGCGAGCACAAAGGGCTTCCCCGGCGATACAAGCGTGCCGCCGATCGTGGCGTTTTGAGCTTCGAGCCGACTCGAGCGCACCTCGCGTCGACTGAGTCGTCGGCGAAGCGGTTCGAAGGGCACCAGGCCGACGAGGATGCAGAACAAGAGGGACACACCAGAGACGAGGGTGGCCAGGGTAACGACCTTTTGTGGTCCGAACTCGAGGTTGATGGTGAACGGGCCCCTGCCGGTCGGCTGGACGTACCAGCCGTTGGCATAGCCGTCGATCAGCTGTGGCGCACCGAGAGAGCGACCGCCCGGACCGGTCGCCACCCAGCCGGCGTTCAGGCTCTCGCCCAGGGCGAGCCAGAACGGTCCGGTGGCGCCGTTGACCTCGAGTTTGGCCGAGGTCGACGTGTCGGCAAGGACCCGGATGTCCGGCGAATACAACCGACCCATCTTTGCTGTCGCGATGGTCCCCCTTGCCGGCACGGAACTTCCGCCGGCGAGGGGCATCAACGAGGCGCCATCGCGAGCCGAGTCAAGGACGAGCCTGTCGAGGTCCCAGCCCGTTATCTTGCCCCAGGTGGCTTCCAGGTCGTGGGTGCCAGCACCGAGCTCGATGCCCTTGGCGTCCGGCCCGCATCCCGAAACTGACAAGCCCTCCAACTTCTCGGCCGCCCCGACGGTCCCGGTGACCTTCAGCCAAACGGGCTTAGCGTCTATGCGCAGCAGCTTCGAGGTGCACACCGACACGATGGGGGCACTTGTCGCCTCCGGCGTGAAGTGCACTCCGGGAAGGCCGATCTCGGCGATCCCGACGGGCATGACGATCGGACGCTGGGTGTACCAGTTGGTGGTCGTGACCTGACGCACGGCCTCGATGGTGAACCGAATCGTGCTTCCAGTGATCTGCGGGAAGCTCACCGGGACACTCACCACCGCGTCAGACCCCAAGCGGTCTCGGATGGGTGGGATCGATACGACCTGCGCGGCGCCGGAATTGGTCGTGATCTTGATCCTGGTCGGAACCGAGTGGCGACCGTCGGCGACCAACTCGAGGTCGAGGTGGTCGAAGGTGACATTGTGAGTGAGCGAGGCCTCGATCCAGGCGCCGGTCTGGGCCGCGGCGTCGAAGCCGGGGCTCCAGTAGGTCTTCGGGTTGTCGTCGAAGGCGAACACCGCACGGGCGTCGAGGTCGCCGGGCGACCGCTCGTTCGAGCCGATGACGGCGCCCCCGAAAACATCCGCGCCGCCGAGGAGGGTGTCGATGACGTTGTCGGGAATGAGCGCCGAGATGCGGGCTGTCCCACTCAGCGAGAAAGTGCGTTTCGTCGGGAGCCAAAAGCTCCGGCTCATCGCGAGTTCGGGGTCGGAGCGGGGCGGTATGGGCGAGACCCTCTCTCGGGTCATCACGATCGTGAGCCGATGCGAGAGCGAGGACGCCCCGAGGGCTCCCAGCAGATCCGAAGGCATCTTTATCGTCTCCGAGACGCTCACGCCCGGTATACGCACCTCGGAGAAGCCGACGCCTGAGGCCGCCAGCATGGAGCGTCGGCCGGACCACGTCGTGTCGTCGATCGTGATGCGAAGGGCGTCAAAGGAGCGCTTGGGGAAGCTGATCGTCTGGCCCGAGGTGGTACGCGAGGAAGCGCCCAGATCTACGGTGACGGCGTGCTTGGCATCGAAGCTGAGCGTGGCCTTCGTGATCCAGCGGTTCACGGTCGAACCGAGTACCTGGGAGAGGTTGATGTGGCTGGTGGTCACGGGCTGATCGAGGCGAACCTGGAGCCAGTCGCCCCGGGCGCTCGAGAAGGCGGCCACGCTCCAGGCGGTCTCGGTATTGTCATCGAATGCCTCTGCCGGGCGGTCCTCGGGCGTGAGGCTGACAGGGTTGCCGTAGCCGGAGGCGGTGACGTAGCGGGCCTGGCTGTACACGGCAACGCTTTCACCAGCCGGGCGAATGTGGGAGAACAGGGGCAAGGCGACCGAGGTCGGGTCCGCTGCCGTGGGCTCGGGCACCGCGGGAAGGGTCTCGCCGATGTTGTCGCTTACCGATGACCAGCGCTCGAGGACCTTGCGGTTTGTGTCCGTGAGGACCAGCTGTGCCGCCGGTGTGACCACCTCGCGTAGCAGCTTGGCGTTGTTGTCGAGCGTGCCGGCATAAAAGATCGTCGGGTTCTCATTGAGAAGACCTGTCGCCGCGGCGGCTACGACACCGGCCCCGCTGCCGTCGATCACCTCGGGCGCGGCGGCAGGCTCGGCTCGGTAGATGGGACGCGCACTAGATACCGGGAAGGCGGCGAGAGGCGCCGGCCAGGGGGCGTTCGCCGGTTCGGCCAAGGCCTCCTCGTCGGTGAGGCTGTCTTGCCTCGGCGCCACGTTCGCCACGGGCTTGCCGAACTCGACGGGTCTGCCTATGCCAGCCGGCGGGGGGTTGAACAGCGCCCAGGTCTCCTGCGGCCGCGGCGTGTTGTAGCGCCAGTAGGCGAGGTTTGACTGCAACAAGACGTCGCCGGCGCTGAAAAGACGGGCGATGGGCGCCAGTGTCGACGGCTCGTAGGTTCCCTGCTGGAGGGTGAGGTCGAAGGCCTGAAGGATGTCGGTCGTCGGGTACGAGCCCTGGATCGTCTGTTCGCGAAGGACTTCGGGCCGTGTCATGACTCCCGGCCAGATGGTGTCGAACAGCGTCCCCCAGTCATAGGCGGCGAAGTCTTCCCCGGGCGCGATGAGCACTCTCGTCGAGTCGCCCTGGGCATCGAGGTAATGGGCGGCCTTGGCGTAGTAGGAGGGGATCTTCTCCGGGAACTGAAAGTTCTGGGCGACGGCGCCTCCCTCGAGAAATGGGGCGCTGTTGGCGACGACGAGTGCAGCCAGGCCACAGGCGGCGGCAAGCCCCACACGGGGATAGCGGTGCCAAAGAGCGCTCAAACCGGCGCCGAGCAGCACGGCGAAACCGAGCACGACAAGGGGAGTGGCGCGGTCGCTCGAGCGCAGCGCGAGTCCCACCGACGAGTCGGACATGAACGCCTTCAGCCACTCACCGACGATCGAGGGGTCAGAGAAAGGGTGCAAGCCGACGGCGAGCACGACGCCGACGAGCACGAGGAGCACGAAGAATGCCTTGGCCCGCCATCGCGAGAAGAGGGCGCCCGCCACGGCGAGGGTCGGCACGGTAAAGCTGGTTGCCAGCAGCCAGAGCGTCGTCTGGAGTTTGACGGCCGCCTGTTTCCAAGGGCCAAGGCGGTCGCTGCCGTAGAAATACCAGTAGCCGAGCCCGCGCACGACCTCGGAGGCGAGCGAGGTTCCGGCGATGGCGGGCAGGGTCTCTGTGTACTTGAGGATGGCCACGCCGTAAGTGCCCTCAACGCGTAGCCCCGCGATCCAAAAAAGCGACACCCCGAGCGAGAACAGGCCCATCCTCGCCCCGGCGGCGAGGGCGCGGCGCGCTGGCGCTTCGCGCAAGACGAAGACGGCGTAGAAGAGCCATGCCACTGGTGCGATGCCGGCATAGATCAATGAGGTCGCGTTCGTTGCTCCGACGAGGGCGACAAC